>Ga0163153_10002972_pt1 | contig 23463 bp, 39 predicted proteins | sample OliLakLV19MP6IB1_FD_148629 | JGI IMG/M metagenome (GOLD analysis project Ga0163153, IMG submission 148629) | Freshwater microbial mat bacterial communities from Lake Vanda, McMurdo Dry Valleys, Antarctica - Oligotrophic Lake LV.19.MP6.IB-1 | ecosystem: Environmental > Aquatic > Freshwater >...
CTCTAATGCCAATGCTGGCGGTGCGGGCGGTGTGGGTGGAGTAGGCGCGATTTACATAATCTCAAGTAGATAACGATGCTCGTCGCCCCTCTCAACGAAATCGTCCCTCTCCGGATGCTGGCATCCGACGGCGGCGAATCCCTGTTTGGGCGAATAAATCTCTACAATTCGGCCGGGGTTCTGGTCAGCTCTTTATCTGCCCTCCATTTGGCCGAGGGATTATACAGCGCAACCTGGACTCCCGCCATAGAGGGACTCTATACGGCTGTTGGGCAATTTTTTTTTGACTCTCTTTTCACCATAGATGCTGATTACGAAAAAACTATGGAAGATGTCGATGTCTCAACGCTGAAGGCCAACATCATCCGCCTGCTCGGACTAGTGCAGGAAAATACCGTAATAGACAATCAAGTCTATGACTTGCAGAACAATCTGACGGCAGCTAGAATCCGTACCTACAACTCCAAGACCAACGCTCTAGCGTCTGGAGTGACGGGGCTTGTGGCTTCCTACGGCATGACTGCCGCCTACAGTTCGGGGAGGTTGGTGGATTACAAAGTAGTGAGAGACCTGTGAACGCGACTAGTCTCATCACTAGGGGGTATGTTTGCCCTACGTTGGAGCAAATAGTCTATCAGGTCCAATTACCGCCTGGTGAGAGTCAGAATCTTCTGAGTAGGGCCTTACAATTGCCATTACCTAGTTCGATGACCGAAGCCAAGGGGATTTTTCAATCGGATGTCATATTCCGCACCGCTCTAGTCATGGCGATTGCGGACATGCGCGCCAACCCTTGGCTCCTGGACCATGTTTTTGCGTCACTCATTCAAGATGAACAGACAGCTAGTTCGTACGGTGAAAAAGAACGGCAGCGAGCCAAAGACTGGTTTTTGAAAACTGCTATCCCTGTCGTGTTGGATTATCGGTTCGAGGACATGGAATATGCCATGGTCTCGATTTCACTAGTAGAGTCTTCCGAAGCAGAAAATACTCTAGGAGACATACACTATATTCCACAAGAAGAAGTGGAAGCGGATTGGCCTCCTCTCTCTGGTGCCTTCAGTCCTACCGCCTATAGCCCCGCAACAGGTATCCTTAGATTACCTACATCTGTATCGGACCAACTTATCGTAGTCGCCGGGATGGTAATCGTTGACAAAGTCGGACGAACTCACGAAATCCAATCAATTATCGACAAAAACACCGTAGTAATCACCCCAGGGACGGTGGCAGATTTTAGCAACTCAATCGTCAAGGGTCAGAAACCCCGATTGCTACAGGCGGTAGAGTCCTTGTCGTTCAAGGAGTCGTACCGAATTGGGTGCCACGTCCATGGCGAACCTTTCCACCTGACCTGGCTACACTCAGTTATCTCGTTTTGCTTGCTGCGTTATAAGCAGGCTCTCCTAGAGGCTCGTGGATTTGAGCGGTCTGTGATGAATTCTACCCCGTTCGCGAAAAATGAGGCGCTAGGAATAGAGAACTACTGGACGAGGTATATCAATATCACCGGATTCGTCAGGAACTACTGGCCCAAGGTCTTGTCCGAACGAATTACGTCCGTCTCTACTAATGGTAGCGACGGCTTGCCAACATTATTGGTTTCACAAGTAGGGAACCTTTCCGAATCTTACAAACAAGACCCATCAGACCTCGAATCCGAGTGGATGGCACAAGACGGAATCGGGTTACCAATTACTTAGATGCCACTTATTTTAACGTACATTCTTCCTTAAGGTTGCTTAAATGCCAATTATCGCACTTCACTCAAAGTCTATCGGTCCGTTCCTCGGGACAGGAGCGTATTCAATCGTTTCCGCTGGGCGTAACTTAAACAACGCTATAGATAGCGAAAAGTCGGACGAACAAATCGCACAGAGACACTCCAGTCTACAGAGCGATTTGGATACGGGCGGGTATCACTACACCCCGGTAAAGGGTCACTACGGGGGAGAGGAAAGCTCCTTTATTGTCCATACTCCTAATTCCACAGCTATGAATGAGCTAGGGAAAAAGTACAATCAAGACTCTGTTATCCACAGCGCACAGGGGGCGAACAAGCTTCAGTTTGTTACCGGCCCTCATGCCGGTAAACACCATGCAGGCAAGGGATACCAAGAACTTCCAGATGCTTCAGACTACTACTCGGTCGTCAACACGTCCGACGGAGAAGCCAAGAAATTCAGTCTCAACCTCGACTTCGACAATCTGCACGACGAGACAGTCTCCAAAAAAGAGATTGCAGAGATGTTAATAGTAGCTCTCAAAAAAGCCATGAATAAGTCGTACTAGTCCCCCGCTGGGAAACAATTTTTGTAGCGTTAACCTCAAACATAATCATATAGATACTACGGACGAAGAAATCATGTCAGAGAATATATCTAAAAAAGAAATCGCACTAGGCCTAGCAAAGGCTCTTCGGGAAGCTGTGAGCCGTATAGAACTAGCCTCCAATAAAGAGGCTTTTGGAGTCAAGAAACTCAGCAAAAACATGGGCGGAGGGTTCCCTGGATTGGGGAATCAGGTTCCTATGGCTAGAGGCGAACCAGAAGCTGACGAATCGTCAGATGGTGGTAACGACGGGGACAACTGCAAAGCCTGTAACGGGCGCAACGAACATCTTGGTTCGTTGGGCAACCGGATTCATTTTCTTTGCAAGGGCTGTGGACTCACTTCGTCTAAAGCTCACGATGAGCATGTCCAGAAAAAGGAAGTGCTGCCCGGCGATAAAAAGTCCCAAGTGGTCGTCGCTGAAGGTAGCGGCGGCGGAATTATCAAAAAGAGTTTGACCGAAACGGACCTAAAATCCGTTGGCAATATGCAGGCTCAGGCTTCCGCTTCTCCGGTCCGCCAAGGTGCGGGTATGCAGGCTACTAAGGCAGCGGCGAGCAAACCCCCACTCCAAAAAGCAGGCGAACCTGGTAGTGGCAAAAATAAAGCGATTGTCAGCCGTGACGGAACCAGCCGTTGGATTGACAAAACCGGCCAGCAACATCGTGACGGCGGCCTGCCTGCCGTCGAGTATAAGAACGGGAATAAAGAATGGTGGGTGGGTGGTAAACTCCACCGTGACGGCGACCTACCTGCCGTCGAACACCCAGACGGTTACAGAAAATGGTATAAGGATGGACTCCTCCACCGCGACGGAGACCTTCCTGCCATAGAACATGCAAACGGGGGAAAGCATTGGTACCAGAATGGTCAAATCCACCGTGACAACGGCCTGCCTGCCGTTGAACGACCAGACGGAGCTAAAGAGTGGTGGGTGAACGGAAACCTTCACCGTGACGGAGGCCTGCCCGCATCCGAATGGGCAGACGGCACCAAGGAGTGGGCCGTGAATGGCCGTCTCCACCGTGACGGCGGATTGCCTACCGTTGAGCGGGCTACTAAAGCAGCAGGCAACCCCCCACTCCAAAAAGATGCGATGGACGTTGCTGTAGGCGTAGGCCCCAGGAGCCCCATGCCTGCCGGTCGTCCTAAACTGCCCGGTATGACTCCTAGTCGTTCTGTCAAGCCTGCAACGCCTAACGCCTCTGTGAGTGCAGAACAGAAGCCCGCTGCGTTTATTCGTAAGCCTGTGGGTGAGGTCGCAAAACAACCCGACACTCACTGGTACCCTTCCAACTCTGACATTATCGGGATTGGCGGAGGTTTCCTCACTAATCTGATTTCAAAGTTTCGCGGTACTGGTAAGGTCACTAAGGGTGAAACATCTCCATCTCAGGTTCAAAACGAACTAAAGGGTTTTAAATCCTTGGCGGGCGGAGCCCCAAACCAACCCAAGGCAGGAGTCGGAACCGAACTAAAGGGGTTTAAATCTCTAGTTCATAAGGGTGAAACGTCTCCATCTCAGGTTCAAAACGAGATGAAAGGGTTTAAGTCCTTGGCGGGCGGAGCCCCAAACCAACCCAAGGCTGGCGCCGGAACCGAACTAAAGGGGTTCAAATCTCTAGTTCATAAGGGTGAAATGCAGAAAGACGAAAAAGGGATTCCAGCGGCCCCTAAGGCTCCTGGCGCTCCTGCTCCTGCGACGGCTACCCCCAAAGCGCCTAAAATAGCTCTCACAGGTCCAACAGGAGCGAAAGGCGCAAGCCAAAGTAACGCAGCTCCCCCCTCGGCCCCGGCGATGAAGTCCGAAGGCAAGAAATAATTTTAAGTTTTAAGATTGAATAAGGAAAGATAAAAAATGCCCCAGCAATACGTAACAGATTCCGGCGTCCTGATTATTCCAGGTGCCTACCCCAAAACCAACGTCGCCAGTAACCCAGGCGGTATTGCTACTACTGGGATTTTGATGGTGGTCGGCGAAGCCCAGGGCGGCGCGGACTACTCTCAAGAGGAAGACCTGAGCCTCAACTCCTACGGCCCCGACCAGATTAGTGATATCACTGCTAAATACGGTTCCGGTCCACTCGTTGACGCATTCCGTCTAGCTGTGGCTGCGTCAAACGATGCTGGCATTGTTGGGTCTTTTAGCCGATTTATTCCCGTCAAAACCAACCGGTCCGTCTCAGCGACAGGAACTATTCCTGCGATTGGTGGCGGTAATTATGCAAATATCCTTGCCAAGGTGTCCGGAAAATCCGGAAACCTCATTACTCGTACTCTGACGGCGGCGTCCTCTGAGGTTGTCCCTACCACGGGCTCGGCAATTATTGCGTCTCCTCAGGTCAATACCAATATCGAATTCAGAGTCAATGGTGGAGCGGCAGTTACTGCCTCTCTGACTGCTGCTGATATACCGTCCGCAATTCGGACGGCTATCGACTCCTTGACAGGTGTCGCGGCTAGCGGTGGAGTTAGTCGTAACGTGATTACTGGAGTGGCTGGCAGCTTGACAGTTGCCATCGTCTCTGGATTTACCGTCACTATTACAATCACTGGTGCAGCGTACGCCGCTCTCCCTACGGTTGGAGATATCCTACTAATTCCGACGGGCTCCCCGCTCGCTACGGCGAACGAAGGTACCTACGCAGTGACTGCCGCTGCTGGCGCAGTCATCACGGCCCGAAAGGTCCTAGACGCATCTGGGGCTGGCTCTACTCTGACGGCCCCTTCTGCTGAAGGTCCTATCGTCATCTCGGCAATTACAGACCTCCGGGCATTTAGCCCCATCGTCATTTCCAATGAAGCTGGCGTAGTTGTTCCTGGGCTCGGCAAGAGCTTGGAAATTGCGAACACTTCTACTGGGTCGTTCTCGGATATCGCGTTCAGCGCGTCCGGCGTAGCAGCCACCTGGGTCTCTACCTCGGTCCTGCCTGTTAGCATCGCGTCGGGTACGGAATACTCCGTCAATGTCAACGTAGCTCGCCAGACAGACGCCATCTCCGACAACGTTATATCGGGCGGCAGGGTAGTACTAGCTATCGGTTACACCGGCACTACGGCCAGTGCAGTCATTGCAAGCGGTGTCCTGACGATTACCGTCACAGGCGGTGCAGGAGCAAATCAGACGATTACTCTGAGCGACTACCCCACAATAAATGACCTTGTGACATTTATCAATACCTTTACGGGCTATTCGGCTGCGGCCGGAAATGCCACACTAGGTCAAAGAGCGTCAACGGCGTTGGACGCAGGCACTTACACCATCGCGAACCGACATGGGGCGAGAAATGGCCGCATTAAGTCCGACGGGGCAAGTTTCCTCACGGACGTAAATACCGGGAATATTCTCGCCAACGTCGCGGCAATTTCTCCTGCTACCCGATTAGTCGGTCTGCCGGATGTCTCCAGCCTTGCATTTCTGTCCGGTGGCAGCAAGGGCGGCACGACAAACGCGAACATCCTAGGGGCTCTAGATGCCCTGGCCGGAGTTCGAGGGAATTTTATCGTCCCCTGCTTCTCCCGGGACGCAACGCTGGATATCGTCGACGGTCTGACGGAGGCTACGTCTAGCTACACGATTGACTCCATCCATACCAATGTCCGGTCACACGTACTCTCGATGAGCAGCTTCAAAAAGCGTCGGCCTCGTCAAGGGTTTTTGAGCACCAAAGGGACATTCGCCGAATCGAAAAACAAGGGCGCTAATATGGCCTCGGGCCGTCTCTCGATGGCGTTCCAGGATGTCCGCGACACTAACTCGGCGGGTAACCTGGTGCAGTTCCAACCCTGGGCTAAAGCTATCAAGGCTGCTGCGATGCAGGCTGCTGGTTTTTACCGACCCATCGTCAATAAATTCGTCAACGTTTCTGGAGCAATCCAGGCTGCTGGCGATTTTAATGACCAAAATGATACCAACCTCGAAGACGCCTTGTCGTCGGGTTTGCTCATTATTACTCGCGACGAGGCTGGCGGATATCGCTGGGTTTCGGACCAGACTACGTACACGATTGATGACAATTTTGTGTACAATTCTATCCAGGCAGTCTACGTCAGTGACGTGATTTCGCAAACGACAGCACGTCGAATGGAAAAAGCGTTCGTGGGACAGTCGGTAGCTGATATTAGCGCCAGCCTGGCTCTGACAACCCTAGAATCAATCATGATTGACCTAGGTCGTCTAAAGCTGATTGCTCCGTCGTCCGATGCTGGACGGGGTTTTAAGGACGCCAAAATCAAGATTTCTGGCGGAGCGATGGTTGTGTCCGTGACAGTCAAACTGGCTGGAGCAATCTACTTTATCCCAATCACCTTCTTGGTCACCCCCGTACAACAGTCGGCTGGCTAGTAATAATCTATAAGATACCAAATGTTCACTAAAGTAGGAAATAAATAATGGCACCTCCAAAAGTTATGAACGGCGCCCGAGCCACTGTCGGCTGGACTGTCGGCGGCGAGGGCGGTGTAGCTAAGCCAACAATTGTTGGCCTGTTTACGAACATCAGTTACGGCGTCACATACGACGTGCAGCCTGCCTATATCCTAGGTCGGTATACGGCGGCTGAAATTGACTATACGGCGGCTGAAGTTGTGAATATCACTGCTTCGGGATGGCGTGTTGTTGATAGCGGCTGGCATAAGGCCGGACGATTACCACGAGTACAAGACCTGGCTACTGCCGAGTATATCGAGCTAGTGGTCACCGACCGCCAGACGGGTAAGCGGATTGCGATTATCCGCAACGTCAGACCTACTTCGGTTTCGGGAGGGTTTTCAGCCCGCTCACTGTCGGAGTCTAGCCATACCTTCGTTGGTATTTTGGTGGACGATGAAGAGGCAGAGGAGGGCGTTACGAATTTCGAGGGCCCCGGCTCGCCAAGCTTCCCGTAACTCCTTGCTTAGCCTATCAATGCCTCCTTTAATGGGGGCATTGCTATTTATAGCGGTACTCTTTGAGTATTGTGCGGGCTTTGGTTATCGCGTCGATAAACTCGACGCCTCCGTTGCATTTGCACAGCTCTTCGGTGGCACAGTCCGAAGTGCCGTCCGTAGATGTAATATTACACCAGGCCCGGACAACATTCTGTAACACTGTTTTTAGCTCGTTATCGTTTTTTGTCATCGTTCCCTCTCATTATAGGTGGAGTAATACAAACGCCAGGACCGTGCCGACAACTATCACTAGATACAGTCGCGAGATGTTTTCGTCGTTCATTTTAGATGCTCTTGCGCCCACACGCGCATCCGCACCCATCTTTCTGATGGGGTCTCTGGGCCGAGGGCTCCGTCGTCGTTTTCGTGTGCGACCTCGCAAGCTATCATCCAGGGGATACCAAGCACATACCCAGCCTCCTGCGGGTCCTCGTAGTTTAGCCGACCGGGGTTTTCTACTCCCCTCGACAGTGCGACCGCGCCCAACGCGCAGCATTCCCCACTATCCTCGTCCACAAATATGACTTCTGCCAGCTCGCGCTGGGGCATTGCGTCGAGTGACTCTATCATTTCGCGTAAAAACGCTTGACCTCGTTTCCCACCGATTGACCGGTCGACATTGGCCCGGTACAGTTCTAGGTATTCGCAATCTTCGGAATATCCACTTCGACTCATTGTGTCTTCTCCTCGTCACGCAGCACACAGGGCGTTGCTGCTACCATGATTTCTATCAAAGCATCGGCCATCCTCTCAGCGGCCCCCTTTGTGCGGGGTACGTTGGCGTAACACGCGAAAGCGAACGTAGATGCCCAATAGGCATATGACTCGCAGTCGTCGTAGCTGTCCCCCTCGTGGAGGTATGAGGCCACGGCTGTGTTGGTAATCCTGTCGGCCGCATCTTCTTCAGCACAACTTGGCTCGTCACCGGCAATTCGGCGCTCAAGCAGCGCCGCCATTTGTTCCGTGTGCAAAACACCGGCATCCCGAAGCTCGACACGCAATAACCACACGCACCATTTAGTCCACACGTGCGTGGTGTCAGCTCCAGGCGTGAGCGCGTTCGCCACACGACCAGGCCAATCGAGTGACAACTCTCCTGGTAGTAGTTCGTGGAGCTGACCAACCAGGTAGGCCACATCTAACCCTTCATTTTTTGTATTGTTTCCCGTGACCAAATCTGCATACACTGAACGAGCTGCGTCGTGGACGCTGCACCTAATTGCGCCACCGCGCTTACCATCCCACCCAACGACCTGGATTATTTCGCCTGCTGCTCGATGCGCGGCGATGCGGGCTCTTATTATTTCGTGTTGGCCGGTCGCCCATGCGGTCATGCTCATTTTCATTGTCTCCTTTTACGTAGGCACATGTCAAGAAAAGCCCGCTTGTGCGGGTCCTTGACCTTTGGGGCTAAAGCGCGCCTAGCGCGCAGTACAACTCACCCGAATACTCGTCTTTTAGGACGGCAACCGATACCTTGCCGTCGCGCCCTACGTAATCAGGCTCGCTAGTGCGCGTGCCAGTATAGCGCCCTTCTAGCGTGCTTACGATGCGCCACAAGTAGCCGCCGCACGGCACGTGGTCGCCAAGGGTAGGGGCTAATTGGCAATGTTTCGTTTCCATGTATTTATTTATGCCGTATTTCAGCGCGAAGAGCAAGAAATAAATGTCATTTATTTTTTTTCATCCCATATCACGGGGCACACAGGGCAGATATCGGTACACGATCCGCACAGCGTGCAAGCAAAGGGCAAAGAGCGATGCTCACCCACCGCAGCCAGTTGCGCGGCCAGTTTATCCCGCTCGGCCGTACAGTCTCTGAGTTCTTTGCGCAACTCACTAATGATTACCCAAAAATCTGGATTGTCGGTCATTTCTTCCTCTCCAATATATCACGCAGCACACAGGGCAGACAACGCTCGCAATCGTCGTCGTGTTCCTCACCGTAATCCGTGTGGTCGCAGTCACATCCGCACGAGTGCCGCCCAACTGCCTCACCCACCGCAGCCAAGCGCGCAGCCAACCTATCCCGCTCGGCCATGCACTCTGTGAGTTTGCATTTGGCTATTGCAAGGTCCTGATTGCTATACTTCGCTAGCAAGTAATCTACATGGGTCATTGTCGGTCATTTCTTCCTCTCCAATATATCAGATATCACGCAGGACCAGCAGGGGTCGCAGTTATCGTTATGTCTCTCATGATTCATGGAGCAATCGCAGTCGCAGTTACATCCGTTGTCCGCGACTGCCTCACCCACCGCAGCCAGTCGAGCAGCCAGTTCGTCGCGCTGGGTGACACACTCGGCAATCTCGACACGCAATTTGTCGTGCTTGGCCTGGCTACGTAGCTCTCCAGGCCAAAGGTCCCCTTGGAGGGGGTCCTGGTTGTATCCAGGACAGTCGACGACGCATAAGTCAGAAAACCTCTCCAACGGAATGTCTCGTCCTCGTGGCGCCTTGCACCGGCCGCAAACCGCACAGAGCACTTCACTACCCACCACTATCAGAGACAGTTCTCGACTTATTCCCACAGCTATAATGCTCCCAGCGAGAGCACGAAGGTCTGGTGGTCGACGAATTCAGCGGCGGTTTTTAAATCCAGAACCAGCCTTTCCCTCACCGCCACGATGCGTTCGACACGACTGGTCATTTTTTTTTCTTTGTCGGTGAGCCCGACAACGGAGGCCTCATGGATTTTTCTCTGGTTGCGAAAGTTCAAAAAACTACGCAACGCTTCAATAGACTGCTCATCCAGAATGATACCTCCTGGTCTGTCAGACCATCCAATTTTTTTACTGCCGACTGGATAGCCTGGACCTACGTCTGTGACGCAAAGTCCGCTATTGTCTCCCTGTTTCCAAATCGTTACGCTTCTCATTTTATGTTAAATGTATAGGTAGTCAGGTCAGGTGTCAATCTTTTCTTTATGATTTACAGATTTCCGGATACTTGGTATCGCGCTCGCCCCATCATAGCCGGACTTGTGGTAGAATTTAAGAAAGGGTGATTTTTTGTCAAAGGAAAATTTTTCGCAAGAAGTGTTCGATAAAATGCTGGAGAAGTACCCCACCTTTGAAAACCAGCAACAAGCTCTTGCTGAGGTCGTCAAATTCACTATTTGTGAGACCTATGACCAAAGTAAGCAGTTTTTTGCTACTCAATTAGTCAGCTACTTAAACGATATGTGGACCGTTATGTCCCTCCAAAAGGTCCCAAAGACCTTAGTGGCAGCCGTTAAAAGGGACCCCCAGGAATCCATGAGAATGGCCGTCACCGCCGTGGCGCGAAAAACGGTAGAAGTCATAGCGCAATTAAGTTCTATCAGTCTAGAGTCTTTAGATTCGACTGACCCCACGGACGAAGAGGTAGGAGACCCCAAGGGGACATGCTGAATGGACAATCACGATGACCTGGACGCGCTCCCCGAGGAGCCAGTCGTTCAAGAACTAGCCCGAGCCCTAGATTGTTACCTCTGTAGTTCCGTATTTCCTTCCTTCGGAGGGAGGCTCTACTGCGAAAAATGCCGGAAGCAGTTTTTTTCGGATTTGTAGGGTTAGGGAACAGGTGGCAATCTATTTAGGGTATGACCACCCCCTTGATTATAATTTGTCTGGTTTTAGTAGGACTGACAATTGGCGGGTGTCTCATATACAGGGACATAGCACGGTCCTATGAGCAGGGGTTCTTTGAGACGGGCGAAAAAGGGGACGGACCGGACCTAGACGGCGACGGAATCGGGAATGATGTCCATTGGCCCAAAAACAGAATTCCGATTAGGGTAATAATCAGCCCGACCCTGCCCAAGGCCTACCTCGCAGAGGTCATCCTCGCGATTTCCAAAATCAATACCATCGTACCGGTGTTCGGACCTCTAGAGACCGGTTCGACACATCTCTCTAATTACATCGAGATAGGCGGAACCAGGCCTCCTACTGGTGTGCTCTATATCCATAGCGACGCAGGAGACGACCCATCACACGGGATTGCTACCACCTATAGGTCAGCTAGAGGTGAGATTATTAGCTGTACTCTACAATTTCCGGAATCCGGCGTGAAGCTCGCCAAAAGCATTGTCCTGCATGAGCTTATGCACGCGTTAGGCTTTGCTCATGATGAAAACAGGAATTCGATTATGTGGCCGTATGCAACCGACCAGCCACAAAAAATCACAAAAAACGACAGCAGGTTGATGGAAAAGGCGTACGGAAATGCGAAAAGCGATTAGTGGCATTATCTTTCTGAGTGTTTTGATGGGTTGTAACCAACCTATTATTCGACCGGCCAAGAGCGAGACTCTTGCTCCTCCCGACATCGTTGCCGCTCTTGCTGCTCCTGCCGCTCCTGCCGAACCTGCTGCTCCTGCCGAACCTGCCACCGTCCTCTGTCCAAAACGCCCCTGCATCCTAGTAGTAGCCCTACTGGGCCATATCGCGGGCAACATCAGCGAATTGCTGACTGAATTTATCGAGGGCGCCGAAAAGGAAAAGGCCGAAGCTCTGGTTTTTATCATCGCCTCCCCTGGAGGGGATTTCAACAAAGCCGAATCTATTTATGACTCAATTAAGAATACCAGCATACCTACCTTTTGTTACGTCAAGGGGATGGCCGCATCAGGAGCTTTCTGGATTTTGCAAGCCTGTACCGAACGGGTAGCAGAACCCAAAGCGCGACTCATGACCCACGCGCCCTACGTAGTAGCCAAGGCAGGAGTCGCCATGAAACGAACAGACCTAGTCAATGCCATCAACGAAATCGATATGCTTAACGACATTCAAGCATTCGGAATTGCTAGCCGGATGAAAATGCCGCTCAAGGAGTACAAATCGCGTCTCGGCGGGGCAGACTGGTGGTTTTCAGCGGCGTCTGCGGTGGAATTAGGGGCTATCGATTCGATTGTTGAGGTCGACGTTGATACCTACATTAGTCAGATTCCTGAAAAGCTCCTAAAATTAAAGGCAAGGTCTAAATGACCAATAATCACGACGTAATAATCGAAGCGCACGAAGACCGCATACAAGAACTAGAGAGGTCTTTTAATTCGCTAGCTGTGCAAATTCTCCCAACCCTGGCGCGCCTAGAGGAAACCGTCGAGAACGGTTTTGAGCGAATGTCCGAATCCATACAAAAAGGGGACAAGCGATTTGACCGACTGGAAACGGCCCTGGAAGAAATAGAAGATTGTGCAGAGGAAAACACCAGTGCCCTGGCCGTCCTTAAAGACGCCCACCAAACCCGCAGCGAACACAAAAAAATATTCGTCAAATGGGTGCTAGGGGTAATTAGCGCAATTATCATTGCAGTCCTAGTGTCTAGGATTGGTCTAAAGTAGACCCTTCAATTTCTTCCGGCATACTGATGCAGGTATCAGACATTGTGGCAACCTGGACGCCACGGTTGCCACTGTCTGTCGACCCTCACGTTCCAATCGATGGGTTGAGGTTTACTTGCCAGTCTCCTTAGGATGGCTCTAGCTATCTCCGCTTCTGCCCCCTCCTGGGAGGCATGGGCCTTAAGAGCTTCTAGGCGTCTTGAGCTGCTTAAGCTGCTTATTTTATATTCCATATTTCTTTCTAGTCATTTTTTGTTTTTCCGGGCAAAAACAGTGTCAAAGGACATGACGCCCTTAGAGGTGATTTTACACCAGCTAGCGCTAATTACCTCTTCGCCCGACTGGAGGTCGAAAAAGTATGCCTTCTCGTATGGGTTGTACGCGACCCTGACCCCACTGAGAAACGAATACGGGTCGTCAGGGACGCTCAAGGTACCACGCACGAAGGCATGTAGGTTTTTACGCTGTTCTCTCAATACCCTTTGCCGTCCGGCTTCATCGACAATATATGTGGCATCTGTTAACCACAGCGAATCAGTATTGAGGAGCAGTCTCCCCTTATACCTAAGGGACAGCCCTCCCGCCTGAAGGTCTCTGAAGACATCTACAACCATTCCGTACGATATCCACTTTTCACAATTCTGTCAATATTTATCAAGAGGGGGACTCAATCTTTTCCGAATGGAACAAGATGCAATCGAAAAAGACGGTGGCGCCAAGAGCCGAAAGCTTTGGTTTTCTGGAGCCACGTCGGCGCTGGTAATTATAGCGAGCCTCTTCGTCCCTTCTGCCGTGTTTGGCGAGGTCGTCACCGGCCTTATAACTGTCTGCGGCATCTACGTAGGCGGCAATGCGGCCACTCGTTGGATTACCTTAACGAAGACCCAAAAGGCGCCTACTCCCGCCAAGCCAAAAAAGGAAGCACCAATTCTCGAAAGAGAAGAGGAATAAAAAAATGGTCAATCAGAACAATGCACGTCTCAATGCCGCGACCAGATTGGTATGTCGGTTCGTTCCGGAATTCCGGGTGATACAAAAATCCGGGTCGCTGTTCCACAAAGTGGTGGGGGTGCTTTTTGGCCTCATTGGCAATAAGGCATATATGCACCAGTTCTGGACTACTATCAACTACACCACAGCAGCTCCTAAATGCTACGATGATGGATACGATGCAGAGTCGTGGAAGACTGTCCTGCACGAGGGGTGGCACGCAATCCAACGCAAGAAATACGGTATCTGGTTCCCCATAGGGTACCTATTCCCGCAAGTGCTAGGAATAGTCGGCATCATCTGCAATGTGGCACTGCTCTCTGTCGGTTGGTGGACACCGTGGGTCCTCATCCCTCTAGCCTTCCTGTTGCCCCTACCAGCTCCTTTTAGAGCCTTGTGGGAGTGGGAGGCCTACAAGATATCAATAGCGTGCGATTTCTGGCACTGGGGGGATATCAAGGAAAAGGCTCTCCCTAAATACGTATCGGGGTGGCTAGTTGCTAACTTTACCGGGCCGTCCTATTATTTCATGTGGCCTTTTCGGGGCATGATTGAACGGGAATCCTACCTGTTCATCGAACGGCTCAAGAGAGCGAACGTGCCCATAGACCTCTATCTAAACGAGTGCCGCACTTTGTGCGTGAGTCACCGCAAAAAATCCTAGATGGGGATTATCAGGACTCCTCTGTCCTTTACCTCTTTAACGACCTCTCTCGGAGAGTCGTCGTAAAATGTCGGGGCGTACAATGGCAATTGCACTTCCTCGACAACGGACCTTTTTTGCTTTTTAAGGATTCTTTCTATCAGGAATGGTTCCACTTTAGCTAGCCTCCAGGTAAAAGATTGCAACAGACACGCTCCAAAAAGTCGTCATATCCACAACAGGCCAAGGAGGGACAAAAACAAGCCCCGCCGCCTGGTAACTATAAGGTAGTCACGAAGGCCCAGGCAATTACATGCCCACACTGTCGGACTCCGTACTACAGCGAGTTCAGCAATGGCGGCTGGACGGAAGGGTACTGTACCTGGTGCAGTATGGAGACTAGGGTTCAAAAAAAACAAAACCTATAGGCACTCCAAGCTGCGTAGGCTTCGTCATACGCAGCCCGTGTGGCATTAAGAGTCGTACAAGCTCGTAAGTATACGAGGTGTTCAGTTTCACGTTTGAGCCGCGCAGCGTCGTATTGACTACACGCGACTAGATAGGCGTCGTAGGCGGCGTCGAGGGCCACTGATTTATCATCCGTTGATTCATCATCCATTGTTGGCCCCCTCGCAAGTGTCCAGAGACGTTTGGAACCAATCAGGCAATTCGGCCTGCAAAAAATAACCAAACCCAGTGTTGTCATATTTAACGTAGGTTGGATTTTTGAATGCGTCCAGGAGCTGCCGAAGAGAACTCTCCTTCTCCAACTTCGTCTTCCCGAGCCACGGGAGGACGGAGACCTCCGCTGAGGCGACAACTAGAGCGTACCAGGAGTAGACAGTCTCTTGAGAGGCCGTCTCTGGGAGATTCCGCTGCAACGTGAAGGAGACTTCCTCGCCTCGAAAATAGCGGGAAAAACCCTCCCCCTCTTTGACTACCTTGAAGAACTCTATTCGGAGTTGTTCAATTCCAATTGAGTGAAACGTCTGGCGACCCACCCGAAATGCCCACTTTGCCTTGTTCTTGTTCATTCATTTAATCTACAGGAATCAAATTAAATGTCAATAAATAATTGTGCGAGAAAAAGGACTCGAACCTTCACGGATTGCTCCACTGGATTCTAAGTCCAGCGTGTCTACCATTCCACCATTCTCGCAGGAACGTGTCAAAAGCGAGACTCGAACTCGCACTCCAGAGGTTGGAAAAGGATTTTAAGTCCTCCGCGTCTACCGTTTCGCCATTTTGACAAAATCTATCTATTTTCTGGGTCTTTGATGTGAGACGAAGAAGTCGGCTGCTTCTGGTGACGACCACCCAAAATATGAATGACTATCCATACTGATGAAATGGACAAAAAAATCAAGAGGCAGTTTGCAGTGACACCCATCCTCAAAGGTCAAAGACGTAGCGACGGTATCATGAGAGGTAGATACCACTCCCCTCCACACCATAAAGAATGCATCGTACCACGAATCTCCAGTTTTCAGAATCGATGCTTCAGCCGTTTCGTACTGTACGTCCTCTAATACTGGTTGACGTACCTCGATTTCGTCCCACGACTGCATGACTAAGGAGTTATATTGTGCCTTTTTAACGGAGCGAGAGATATCACTATATGGTGTTTTTTTCATTTTATGAGCCCGTTGCAGGAATCGAACCCGCCTATCCGGTTTACAAGGCCGGAACATCGCCACCAATGCTTAACGGGCCAAGATTTTCATCGCAGTGTGGTCAAAATCTAGGATATGAATCCTATCTAGCCAGTGCTTGGCGAGCCAGTCCTTCCCCCACACGCGAGGGTAATACTTCTTAAAAATTTTCTTCAGCTTGCTACTGAATGCCTTGTTCATCTTAAAGTCGACGCCCGTTAAGCCCGTGCAGACGTAGGCGTTGATTTCGTCCATAATCACTCGGGGCATATATCCACAGGCGGTAAGCCAACTAGATAGCTGCTTGATAAAATGCCTAGTCTCCTCGTCCGCGTCGAATGATACCTTGATAGCCTCCAGCACTTCGGTCCGGTACGCTTCATCCAAGAAAAAACACCCGTGCACGATTTCATGCGCTACGGTAGAGTGGCTCTTCTGCCCGGTGGCAATGATATACCCGTCAGTTATTGACGAGAAATGGTCCAAAAAGGCACTTTCCTTTCGGGTGAACGGGAGGAAGTCCTCGTCTAAATAGAAGCGAGCTAGGGCCCGAACAGGAAAATTAAATCCAGACCAGTCCTGGTGGTACATCCTACCTCCAGTCTCCTCCTCATACCAGTCCTCGTACTCCTCCCGCGAAAAGGACGCGCCCGCAAACTTAGGCGATTCGTAGTGTTCCTGGAATCGCATCATGGTGGTCCCGCACAGATATTGTGTAGGGAACCCCACAAAATATATGGGGAGTTTGGTTGGCATTTAGGGAGCCTTTATTCCGACAACTAACTGGTTGTGTTGGGTCCGGTGTAGTCCGACCGTGAAGTCGAGCAAGTCAGCACAAACTAACAATGTTTTTATTTCTTCAAAAAAAGTACGAATATTTTTGATTAGACCGATATCAAATTCGTCCACCACATACCACCCCTGCCCCTCGTCTCCGCCGATTTCGGGAAGGCGTGTTAGGAAGTCATCGGGCCAGAAATCTACATCGTCTGGACTAAATGTAACGTACACCTTACCGGCACGGATACTGCCCAGGATATTCAGTCTTTTTAGCCTTGAAAACATTATTTAGTTTTACCATATATCCGGTGAAAAATCAAGCCTGCCTTATTAATTAGATTGAATCCCAAATCCGAGTGACTACTCGATGGTAGGCAGGCCACCTTCGCGGCGGCATTCTCCCCTTATCCACCACTGCTTGAGCCCGTTGCCGCCCTCGATAGCGGGCAAGTCGTTGTCACGGTGGAGCTGTCCATTCTGGTACCACTCCTTGGTACCATTCTCCTTCTCAACGGCAGGCAAGGGTCCGTCACGATGGAGCTGACCTTTTTCGTTGTGCCAACGGACGGTTCCGTATTCATCCGTACTTACTTTGCTATTGCCCATTATTAATGGTACAGACAATCGAATTAAATGTCAACCGTCATTGCTCCTTTTTTCCCGTTCGACGGTAGGCAGGTCTCCCCATTCAATAATGGGCAACCCTCCATCGCGATGGAAGAGACCGTCTTTCCACCACTGCTTGGTCCCGTCTTTCCACTCGATAGCAGGCAAGCCTCCTGCTCGATGGGGTTTGCCATTTATCCACCATTCCTTGTGTCCGTCTGTGTATTCGACAGCGGGAAGGTCTCCTTCACGATGAAGCTGCCCCCTTACCCGCCACGACCTATTTCCGTCTGCCCATTCGATGGAGGGCAGGCCGCCGTCACGGTGACGCTGGCCATCTACCCACCACTCCTTGCTCCCGTCTGCGTGTTCGACGGCGGGTAGGCCTTCACTGCGATGAGGAAGGCCGCTTTCGTCAAACCAACGGACAGTTCCGTCTTCGTCGACTACTTTGTTCTTCATTTTATCTTCTCGGATTTTTCGATACCGTACTAAATCCGCTTCTACTACGTTTAGCCACCACTGTTCGTCGGTCACTAGGAAATCTCCACCAATTTATATCTCTTGCCGCCAATCTCGATAATGTCAGAGCAGGAAGGAGGAGGTCGAACTTCCTCACCTTTGATATACCACTGCCTTTCCCCGTCCGCCCGTTCGACGGCGGGCAAGCCTCCGTCACGGTGAAGTTTCCCGTTCACGTACCAATGCTTGGTCCCATTTAACCACTCGATAGCAGGCAGGCCGCCGTCACGGTGGGGCTGTCCGTCCACCCACCACTGCCTTTCCCCATCTGGCCTTTGGAAGGCGGGCAACCCGCCGTCACGGTGAAGGAGTCCGTTTACTCGCCACTCCTTATGTCCGTCTGCCCGTTCAACGGCAGGTAATCCACCATCACGGTGACGCTGACCGTCTACGTACCACTGCCTGGTCCCGTTCGACCGCTCAACAGCAGGCAATCCGTCGTCACGGTGAAGGAGGCCGTTTTCCCACCACTCCCTACCGCCGTCTGTCCATTCGACGGCAGGCAGGCCGCCATCGCGGTGAGGAAGTCTCAGGTTATTATACCAGCGAATGGTACCGCTAGAGTCCGTTGTCGAATTTTCAGTGTTCATTTTTGCCTCTATGCCGCCGGATTCCGGTAACTGTTGCCGGAATAGTTGCCGGAATGATTCTACTACATTAAACCAGAAAATGGTCACTAAATCTCCACCAATTTATATCTCTTGCCACCAATCTCGATAATGTCAGAGCAGGAAGGAGGAGGTCGAACTTCCTCACCTTTGATATACCACGACTTGGTTCCGTCCGCCCGCTCGACGGCAGGCAAGCCTCCGTCACGGTGGAGTTCTCCGTCCGTGTACCATTTTTTGGTTCCGTCTGCCCACTCGACCGCAGGCAGGCCGCCGTCACGGTGGGGCTGTCCGTTTATTCGCCACTCTTTAGTTCCACTTGCGCACACAACGGCAGGCAGGCCGCCGTCACGATGACGGTGGTCGTTCACAAACCACTGTCTGTCGCCATCTGCCCCCTCAATAGCAGGAAGGTCGCCGCCACGATGGCGCTGGCCGTCTACGTACCACTGCTTGGTCCCGTCTAACCACTCGACCGCAGGCAAATCATCTTCGCGGTGGAGTTGACCGTCCGTCCACCATTCCTTGGTCCCGTCTACCTGTTCAAAGGCAGGCAATCCTCCATCACGATGACGAACACCGTTTGTCCACCACTCCTTGGTGCCGTCTGGTCGTTCGATTGCGGGCAGGTCTCCATCACGGTGGAGATAGCCGTTCAAATACCAATGCCTGGCTCCATTTAACCACTCGATGGCAGGCAAATCATCTTTGCGGTGGAGTTGACCGTCTTTCCACCACTGCATTTCCCCATTTGGCCTTTCGCAGGCGGGCAAGCCTCCATCGCGGTGGAGAAAACCTTCTTCGTTACGCCATTCCCTGGTTCCGCCTGCCCGCTCAACGGTAGGCAAGTCGCCGTCACGATGGGGTTTACCATTTTTCCACCACTCCTTGGTGCCGTCCTCTCGCACAACGGCGGGCAGGTCGTTGTCACGGTGGAGTTGACCATTCCGGTCATACCAATGCACGGTACCGCTAGAGTCCGTTGTCGAATTTTCAGTGTTCATTTTGCCATTCCTTGGTTCTACTTGCTCGGGCCTTCATTACGAAGGAACTGGCCTCTGATATACCACGACCTGTCCCCATCTCCCCATTCGACGGCGGGCAATCCACCATCACGGTGAAGTTTTCCACGCACGTACCACGACCTACCGCCATCTGCCCGTTCAATTGCGGGCAAGTCGTCGCTACGATGGAGGTCCCCGTCCACCCACCACTGCCTTTCCCCATCTGGTAGTTCGATAGCAGGCAATCCACCATCACGATGACGAAGACTATCTCCGTCACGCCACTCCTTGGTCCCGTCCGCCCATATGATGGCAGGCAGACCTCCGCCCCGATGGAGTTTTCCACGCACGTACCACTCCTTACCACCGCCTGCCCGCTCGACGGCAGGTAGGCCATCGTCACGATGACGCAGGCCGTCTACGTACCCCTCCTTGTGCTCGTCTGCCCCCTCGACGGCAGGCAGGTATCCATTACGGTGGAGCTTGCCGCCCTCGTACCAATACCTGATTCCATCTGCCCATTCCACAGCAGGCAACCCTCCATCACGATGACGAACACCGTTTTTCCACCATTCCCTTTCCCTATCTGCCCACTCGACGGCGGGCAAGTCGTTGTCACGGTGGAGATAGCCATCTACCCACCACTCCCTACCGCCGTCTGGCCGTTCGATTGCGGGCAGGTCTCCTCCACGGTGGGGGCGTCCATCCACCCACCATTCCTTGGTGCCGTCTGGTCTCACGATGGCAGGCAGGCCTCCTCCACGATGAAGTTCCCTATTCTGGTTATACCAGCGAACGGTTCCGACTGAGTCTGTTGAGACTTCAAATACTCCATATACCATGGATTCGTATCCTTTAGTTCGTCATACTTGTTGGCTTGGAAAGACTATGTACCATCACCCCTTCAGGAGTGACTATGATGTCGCCATCGTGCAAAAAATGAGAAATATCAGCTACGCATTCGTAAACCAGGCCTGCCTGCTCGCCTAGGAATATTTTTTTCCCACTCCTCTCGACAAACACCAAAAATGAACTGATTGGTATCTCATTGCCTGTAGAGGCGATGAGATTTCGGTGCGTGGGAAAAAAGGTCCATCGTCTCATATTTTTACCAGTGCAGTTTTCAGGGCTATCAACTCTCGTTTTAATCTGATGTTCCGGCCTATTTCTTTGTCAGCCTTGCTGAGAAAGTAGTCATTGGAGACTTGCAAGTCTTCCGACGCCTGGAGGACTTCAGAAGGTATATCACATTTTATGATTTTACGGAACACGAATTTGAGGGCTTCGGTAGTAAGCAGCCATTTTGGAAGTGTAGACAATCTGGTCTGCCATTGCCACCGAACGGTCAGATAGGACCTGGTCGAGAATGGCCCCATTTTTCGCTTGAACCCACTCCGCTCTATCAGGTGCCCCATGATGCAGACTGGACGACCTCTAGTGTCAAATACAGCACCAGTAGAAATTTTCAGTTTTCTTATGTTGCCTATAGACCAATCAATAGTATTGATGAAACGCGCCAGCTCTTTTGTATTCATCATCTGCTCTCTGCGCACCAGGAGGGATTCGAACCCCCAACCCGAGGATTTGGAGTCCTCTGCTCTCCCAATTGGAGCTACTGGCGCATGTATCATTTTTAATTCATCTGCCTGCGCGCCCGGAGGGACTCGAACCCCCGACCATAGGCTTAGAAGTCCTCTGCTCTTCCATCTGAGCTACGGGCGCGTGCATTAAATTTTTTCTACAGGTGTATTGTCTTCTGTCGACATATCCTTGCCTGGAACTTTTACGACCACCACGAAGGCGTTCCCCAACCGACGTGGTAGATAGTCTTGGAGATAGAATTCATCAATCACCTCGACGAGAAGCCGAGGCCCTGCATCGTCGAGGGTCCGGTATGCGTCATAAAACCAGACGCATTCACCAAATTCTTTTAGAAGCAGTTCGGTGGCTTCCACCACCTCAGTTGTTTCTGCTGCCATTGTTAGACCACTTCCTTGGCGGGCTCACGACGCTCATGGTCTCGACGGTCGTGTTCTCGACGGTCGAAATTGATGCACAAGGTCTTCGCGAGGTACCCAGTACCATTCACGAGAAATAAGGTCGCTGGGCGTCCCTTTTTATCGGTGTGGATTTTTTCAGCACTGGTAATAATACCAGTCTCTCCACCAGCAGTTTTTACGAACGTGTGCCCCACGATTATATCTTTCATTCTCATTTTATTTCCTTTGTTTCCTTTGTTTTGTGCCCTCAAAGGCCACAAATTCAATATACCTACTCTAAATAAAAATGCAACAAATTTCTACTGAAACGTTGCGTTATATCGAACTCTTAATCTTTAGCCTGACCACGCCACCACAACCCAGGAGAGACGCATGAAGACAGTCCAGTTCGTAGTAAATGTTACCGGTTCAATCACCCAAGAAAAATTTGAGGGGCTGTTCGAGGCCAAGATTTTCCCAAGTCACCGTGATACACTGCGGGAAGACGAGGTACGGAGGTCTGTCCTGGGCATGAAATCGTCCGAGGCGTCGGAACACGCTCAGAGTATCGCCACCGGTATCGCGTTCCTGACCACGCGTATTACAAAGTCCCCGAACTGGTTTTCAAGTTCAAACAACGGGATTGACCTAGAAGATGACAATGTCTTGATTGAGGTGCATAATGCCTGTTTTGGCGCCATCACCGAAGAGGTGACATCGCTCCACAAAAAAGCCGAAGAAGCAAAAGAAAAACTGAAAAAGCATATTGAGCCCACCCCTGCGGTTTAAGAATCGTGGACCTCTATAGAGATTTGAGATTGCTCGCCCTAGCAAACGTGCTAGCTGAAGACGACTCAGAGTACTCTATTCGTAAGGTGTTTCGCTGGTACAGCAAAGAGTTTTTCACTCCACTACACATGGTAGAAGACCTCCCCCTAGACGAAATCATGACTCACTACTATGAGTCGCATTATGAGGCCCTCGAAGGACAAGATGTTCAAGAGGAGATATCTCAACTGATGCTCACCCCAGAAGAGGTGAATAAGGTTCAGACGGGGAAGGAGCTTGAGGCGATGCGAGAGGCGCAATTCCTCCAGAGTGTTGAGAAGCAGGCCTACAAAGCTGGCCTACGCGCAAGCCTCGAAAAAGAGGTCGTGCCCCCAAAGGCCACGAAGAAAACAGACGCTCTCGAAGACCTCGGAGAGGAAAAAATCTCCATGTCTTTTGTCGAAATAGGAGACCTAGAAAAGGCCTTGACGGAGATGGGGGGACTTTGGACCGAGCCAGAGGATGACACCTTTACCGGTGTCGAGTGACCTCATCGTCTACCGGTAACCCAAAACGCCAAAAACGCACCCAGCAGGTCGGCCCAGATATCCGTTATCCACCGATTATACCAGGGCTCACGGAACTCCATCCAAACCTCTACGGTATGCGGCTCTACGACCTCCCAGCCGATACCCGCAATAATCACACTCGCCAGTACCCACCTACGTCTCCCTAGCATCGTGAGGGCTACCAATGCTCCACAAAACCACCCGACCAAATGGATGGCGCTCCAAATATCTACCAGATACGGAACCCACATACCTTATAGATTGTGCCGTCTGGCCGTCCGTCTAGGTTTTTGTCAAGGGGCAATCTTTTGATTCAATGGCCGACAAACAAATAAAAATAGCCTTTGCGGTGGACGAGACGGCGGCGGCGCGAGCCAAAACCCTTATCGACGCTATGACGGCCTCAATTACGGCCTTAGTCAAGGCGTCGAACCAGGCATCTGGTGGCGGTGCCTCAGGGATGAAGGTGGGGGCAGGCCGCACGATGCCAGGCATCGGAGGTACCTCCCATCAGGCATCCGCCGGAGCCCAAAAGGGAGGAGGGGGAGTAATACCTTCCGTCCTGGGTATTTCCGACAGTTCGGCACTGCGGAACCTTATTCAGGGCACTCAGCAAGGGTTTAGGGCCCTCCAGAGTAACATTAAGTCATTCGTAGACCGAGCCTCTGAAGATATCGACAAACTCAGAAAATCCGTCGACGGACTTAACAAGTCTACAAGTTCGATGGGGGCCACAATTGGTGGTGGTGGTGGT
>Ga0163153_10002973_pt1 | contig 23462 bp, 9 predicted proteins | sample OliLakLV19MP6IB1_FD_148629 | JGI IMG/M metagenome (GOLD analysis project Ga0163153, IMG submission 148629) | Freshwater microbial mat bacterial communities from Lake Vanda, McMurdo Dry Valleys, Antarctica - Oligotrophic Lake LV.19.MP6.IB-1 | ecosystem: Environmental > Aquatic > Freshwater > Lake...
ATTCTTACTTTAAATCCATAAATTGTCAGTAAGGGTAAAATAAAATGTGGCAAAAACGACAAAAGCCGTTAAAATCACCGAGATCAACAACTAATTCGTATTAATTTTAAAACATTAACAAATTTCGTATATAATTGAATTACAACAATATATAATTAAATTATGGTTATTTTTCTTGAGTTTTCAAAACATTTTGAAAGTTAAATAATAGGTTAAATGCAATAATCAGTAATTTGCAGGCCGAAACGGAGCTCGCAATCTCCAATTCCAATTTTTATTACCCTTTTAAACTAAATAAATGCGACCCTTTATACTATTAATGGGGCTATTTATAGCTCTATTCACTAATTTAAGTGTAGCACAGAATTGTATAAGTTATGCTACCTCGGTGGCCCTTAAGGATGCTACTGTTGTCAATCCAAACAATTCTCTGGGTAGCCCCAATACTACGGTTGCCGACCTTCCCGATGATAACGATTACATCGTCTGGAATATGGGTACGATATTGCCTGTAGGGACTTCAATTTGTGTCCGGGTTAAGAAACCGTCTAGTGGAGGCAATTATGATTTTAAAATATGGGCTGGTGCGGACTCCTTAAATTTTACCCAAGTAGGATCGACGTTTTCAGATCAGAGCAACTCCACCCTGGAGGATAAATGTGTAACCCTTACGACTACAGCAAAGTATATAAAATTGACCCATGAAGATAACAGCGATATGAGCGTCGATGCGGTCATTGCAACCATTCCAAAACCGAATGCAGGTAATCACCAGACGGTATGTGTAAACTCAGTAGTAAACTTATCTGCAGCAGCTTCTACGGGATCCTGGTCGGTACGCACTTCCCCGGCGAATCCCAGCAATACCAGCTTTGGTGCTGCCAATAATGCAAATTCAACGGTTAACGGCCTCACTGCCGTCGGCACCTATGGATTTATATGGACCGTCGGTGGATGTAAAGACACCGTTTTGATCACTACGACTGCAAAACCCAATGCAGGAGCGGACAAGACAGCAACAGATCTTTATTCCAACGTCACCATGTCCGCGACAGCAGTCACTGGTGGAATATGGACTGAAGCGGGGTCCAACCCTGGGCTTTCCGTGATTTCTAATGACAATTCCGCCACCACTTCTATAGTGGCTTTCAATAAAACGGGAACCTATAAATATATCTGGACCGCCAATGGTTGTTCTGATACTGCATTCGTAACCGTAGGTGGTTGTGATTGTGCCGATAACAAAATAATAAACCCAAGTTTTGAATCCGGATCCAGCACCCCTTCCTCATGGATTACCGGAGGCTCATTTACAACCTGGCAAAAAAATAGCTTCGCTGCTCAGTGCGGGTCAGGCAATTCAGCTCAAATGGATGGCAACAGCAATTCGAGCCTGGCCGTATTCTACCAGGATGTAACTATTACAGGTGGTGCCCAACTCTCCCTTAAATTTAAAGCAGGTACTCATACGCCAGCGCAAACTGCCATGTTTGGACTCGTTTTCTATAATAATAATACCAGGTTGGATTCATTTTTTCTGGAAGTTGATCACACATTAAATGAGGGTACCATGTTGGGCTACTCGATCAATCGTACAGCTCCCTCTGCAGCCAATAAAGTCCGTGTCATCGGCAAGGTAGGATCAGATTGGCTCAAAGTGGATCTGGTCTGTCTCAATGTATCCGGTGGATGTTCAGGTACTGCCGGAACAGACGGGGATACCCTGGTGTGCAAATCATCCACCTCGATCATCTATCTGGCCAATCTCATCGATGGTGAGTCCACAGGTGGCGTATGGTCGAGGGTTTCGGGTTCGAATGGTAATTTTAATGCGGGCGCTGGCACTTTTGTACCCGCATCCAACGCAACCACTTCAAGTTTTAGATATGTCATCACCGGGACAGGAGGCTGTCCGAATGATACCAGCTTTGCCAACGTGACACTTACCACGCCACCGAATGCCGGAAATAATGGAGACACTATAGTATGTAATACTTCTACAAATGCCATTATCCTGGCCAGTCTGATCGATGGCGAAACCAGCGGTGGTACCTGGTCTAAGGTATCGGGTTCAAATGGCAATTTTAATGCAGCGGCTGGTACATTTACACCTGCTTCCAATGCGACCACCTCCACCTTCAGATATGTATTATCTGGTACGGGCGGCTGTCCTACTGATACCAGTATTGCCACGGTTACCATCACAGCTTGTTGCAACGGAAGGATTACCAGTCTTTTTTTCAACAAATTAAGTGGTAGCCCAGACATCGCTATTACCAACGGTGGCAATTATCCTTTGACTACCCTATCCAACTTATACAATCTCGAAGCCTCTGTATCGGGTACCCTTGAAAGTGTAAAATTTATCATCACCGGTCCCTCAGCCAGTACTCCCACAGACAACTCATCAGTGTATAACGCTCCTGCTACCGGGACGGCATGGGTACCTACTGCAGGCAATTACAGCGTAAAAATTGAAGCATATTCTAATGACAATGCGGGTGGTACTAAGTGTCATGATACCACCATTACGTTTACGATTACTAATATAACCTGTACTCCGGAAGCCGGAATGGATGGTAGTATGAACAGCTGTCCAATAAATACTTCCATTGACTTGTTTTCAATCATAAGTGCAGAAGTTGCCGGTGGAGCATGGAGCCGTGTGAGCGGATCTGGTGCAAGCTATACCAACGGATCTTCTACCTTTAACCCGAATGGAGCAACATCAAATTATGTATTCCGGTATGTAAAAACAGGTATTTCGCCCTGTCCCAATGACACGAGTCTGGCTACCGTCAACATCATTACCAACTGTGGTACAACTACAGTTTGTTTTGTTGGCACCAACAATAACACGGTGACCGCAAAAATGATTACCACAATAATGGGTGACAAAGTTAAAATATGGACCCAATTGAGCAAAACCTTTGTAGACAATACCTATGGGACTACTGCGATCGGATGGAATAATCATAATTTCAAAATGCTTTATCAGTCGGATCAAATACAATTAACCTTGTACGATAATAACAATTCCAAAAAACTGGAATTTAAAATGGATTACCTCAGTGCTGACGCCAGTGTGTCTTCGGGATATAAAAGTTTGGGAGTTACAGGAGGTGATGGAGGGATGATGACTGGGAATGCTTCATCTGTCATCAGCGTGTATACCTCTATGGATAAAAATTTTAATGAGCTTGGTTATGTACTGACTGAAAATTCTCCTGCCACAGATGAAAACTATACACCCAACCCCACTTATCCCAACTGGATTTTCGATGTATGGTATGAAGTGGTAGTGGATGCAGCCGTTTTTGGTGCTTCCGGATTTAAAAATGCAGCCCTCACGGGTATGCATGCCAGTCCGAGTAAGACAGGTGTGGAATCTGAACCTGTGGATGAAGGCCCTTGTTGTACTGCCCAAATCACTGGTTTATTATTTAAACATTTAAGTGGCGGAGCCAATATACCAATAGTGGAAGGAGGTACTTATAACTTATCGAGTTTTAATGACCTCTATGACCTGGAAGCCAGTACCTCAGGAACCGTAGGCAGTGTAAAGTTTACCGTTGGCCTTACCGGTCAAAACGGTACATCCAATACTGAAAATTCGAGTCCTTATAATGCTAATTGGGATCCACAGACGGCAGGATCATATACGGTCAATGTCCAGGTATTTTCCGGTTCCAATTTGACAGGGACCATATGTGATGAATATAATTTTGTATTTATTGTAGCAACCCTCGGAAGTATAGGCGACTATGTATGGTTGGATGCAAATGGTAATGGTCAACAGGAATCGTCTGAACATCAGCTAAAAGGCATCATTGTTACCCTGACCAAACCCGATAATTCAACGGTTAAAGACACTACAGATAATGATGGAAAATATTTATTTACCGGCCTGGTCGCCGGCACCTACAGTCTAAGCTTCGGTGTCCCCGGAGGTTATACAACAACCGCTTCAAATTCAGGAAATGACAATACAGACAGTGATATTAATGCAAGCGGAATCGTCAGTGGAATTGTGCTGACATCCGGCCAAAGTAACCTGACTATCGACGCAGGATTAAAAGTAACCAATTGTGATTGTCCTGAAAATTCTACTAATCTTATTTCCAATCCTGGTTTTGAAGATGCCCTCGTTTCCGGTTATTGGACCGTAAGTGGTGGCAGTTTGACCACTGGCGACGGATATCAGATGTGCGGAAGCAAAAATGCTTTCCTGGATCATTCTTCCGGTACCGCCAGAATGTTTAGAGAATTTTCTAATGTAAACGCAGGGTCAGTTGTTAACCTGAATATTTACGCAGGTACACATACGCCAGGTCAATCTTGCAGCCCCTGGCTCAAATTGATCTATTTAAACGCCAGCGGTGTATCCTTAAAACGGGATTCCGTCGATCTGGATAAAGATGTCGATGTACCGGATTATTTATTAAAATATTTTTCACTCTCCGGTGTAGCACCTTCGGGTACCACCAAAATCCGTGTTGAAATAACGATAACCTGTGATTATGTAAAATTGGATGGATTCTGTCTGACAGCCAGCCCCACCAGCAGTCTGGGCAATTTTGTATGGAATGACTTAAATGGTGATGGAGACCAGGACGCCGGCGAACCGGGATTGAGTGGTGTTTCCGTTACCCTGACTAACGTAACTACTTCATTTACTACCCCAGCAACCACCGATATCAATGGAAAATATTTATTTACCGGGTTGACTCCAGGTACATACAAAGTCACGTTTGGTACTCCTTCAGGATTCACGGCTTCTACATCCAACTCCGGAACAGATGACAAAGACAGCGACCCTGTTGGTGGAGTCACTTCAAACTATATCCTGGCTGCTGGCCAGGTGGATACTACCGTCGATGCCGGATTTTATAAAACCGCCTCCCTTGGTAATTTTGTATGGAACGACTTAAATGCAGATGGCGATCAGGATGCCGGCGAACCAGGTATCAGCGGGGTTTCGGTGACCTTGACCAACGTAAATACTGCAGGTACGACGTCGGCCACTACGGATGGCAATGGAAAATATTTATTTACCGGACTGACTCCGGGTTTGTATAATGTAAGGTTTGGTACACCATCAGGTTTTACCCCTTCAACAGCTAATTCCGGAGCGGATGATAAAGACAGTGATCCGGTTGCAGGTGTGACAGCCAACTATGTCCTGATCAGTGGACAGGTGGACTCTACCGTGGATGCCGGATTTTATGCAACAGCTTCGCTTGGCAACTTTGTATGGAATGATTTAAATGGCGATGGTGACCAGGATGCCGGCGAACCCGGTATCAGTGGGGTTTCCGTTACTTTGACCAATGTGACCACATCAGCAACTACACCGTCCACCACAAATTCTTCAGGTAGGTATTTATTTACCGGATTGACTCCGGGCACGTATAAAGTGACCTTCGGCACACCTTCCGGATTTTTAGCTACTACATCCAATGTAGGTGCGGACGATAAAGACAGCGATGCCAGTGGTGGAATGTCAGGAAACTATATATTAATCAGCGGGCAAGTAGATAGCACCGTGGATGCAGGGTTTTACAAAACAGCCTCTCTGGGCAATTTTGTATGGCATGATTTAAATGCAGATGGGGATCAGGATGCCAGCGAACCTGGCATTAGCGGAGCATCGGTTACCTTAACTAATGTAACCACCTCGGTAACCACCCCGGGTGCTACCAATGCCAATGGACGATATTTCTTCAACGGACTTACTCCCGGTACCTATAAGGTTACATTTGCGACTCCTTCCGGATTTGTTCCCTCACCAGCCAATGCAGGTGCTGATGACAAAGACAGCGATGCCAATGGCGCAGGGATGACCGGCAATTATGTATTGACCAGTGGTCAGTCGGATACGACCGTGGATGCTGGGTTTTATAAGACGGCTAGTTTAGGTAATTTTGTATGGGATGATATTGATTTAGATGGTATCCAGGATCCCGGAGAACCCGGAATACCCGGATCAATATTCGCTGCGACAGTGATTTTAACGAATATAACTACAGGAGTTTCGTCGAGTCCTTTGCAAACCGATATCGATGGCAAGTATTTATTTTCCGGCCTGACACCGGGCACTTATAAAGTCACGTTCAGTACTCCTACGGGTTACATTCCAACTACGGCTAATAACGGCATTGATACGTTGGACAGTGACGCGGATTTCACTACCGGGATGACCGGCAATTATACACTTACTTCAGGCCAGGTTGATCTGACCGTCGATGCAGGATTTAGGATCCCTGCGGCCCCAATCATGCCTGATTTGCAACCTACTATCTCCATATTGCCTTCTTCATTTACAGTGAATGCTACATCGGGATACAGCCGGTTATTACGAGTCATTGTCAGAATAAATGAAGTTGAAGATGTTCCGACTACCGGCCACCCTATTATTGTCAGAATCCCTAAAACAAGCAAACTTAGTTTTACCTATAGTCCTTCATTGACTTCACTAGGAGCTACCATTCTACAAAATTCCAGTTGGTCGTTTTCCAATGCTGATCCAATTTATTGGGTATTTACATACACTGGTGGTGTATTTCCTGCTTATGGAGAATCCAAATTCGGATTTACTGCAACCTTTTTCTCTGAAGGAGAAACCGGTCAAATGTTCTTCAATTCGATTATTGTACAGGGCAGTGGTGGAGAAACCAATTTTCTGAACAATGTCGACGACGAACGGATTGATTATATAACCAATTAATTTAAAATTTCATTTCTAAAATTTAGATCATGAAAAACCCTGTTATACTATTTCTTTTATTAATAGTAACCATTAAGATGTCCGGACAAATGCCAATCTATGACCCGTTTTTAAGTGCTTCAAGTGCCAACTTCGTGTTGCCTAAAAGTCCATGGGGTCCGGTAGGTACCATGGGTACGGTTACATTTACTATAGGTAACAATGGACCTGAAGCTATGAACAAGTGGGACTCCTGCGGTGGTGGTGAAGGATGTAAGCTAATAATTCAAATAAGTCCGAATACCGCTTATACCATTATAGGAAGTGATATCAATAGTGGAGCCATTCCTACAGGGACAATCGCAACTAAATTTTCCTGGTTTTACGACTCATTTGACGGAACCCTCAGAGGGACCCAGATTGCTACTATAGCTTCAGGAGAAAGCGGAACGATTACTTTCCCTATTAAGCACGTCGCTATTTCAACTGAGGCTTCTCAATCACCTTGCGATGGTCAACAGAATTGTTATGGAACCCAGGTAACTGGTTCTTTCAGAGGATTAAATGGATTGGTTGTCAACTTGTTGCCCCCAAGTCAACCAACTAACAACAATGAACCCACTACCAATAATAATCTAGGAGGTTACGAATACACCTTTACCCGTTTACCCTTACAAAACCTGACTTTTCAGGCCAAACCACTGAGTGATCGCAAAGTGGAACTTAACTGGACCACGCTGACTGAACAAAACAACCGCGAATTTGAAGTTGAACGTTTTGACGCCGCAACTAAAACATGGAGTATGATCGGTAAGAAGGAAGCGGCAGGTTTTTCAACCAAAAAATCAGAATACGTCTACATCGACCAGATTTCTGAACTCAAGGTATCAAAAGTTTATTATCGGCTCAAATCAATCGAATTCAACGGTGCATTCCAATACACAGATGTAAGGATGGTTTCATTCAATGGCCCTCATGGAATTACAATGAATACCTTTCCCAATCCGTTTACACAAGCTTTTTATCTTAACCTTAATATAAAGGAAGAAGGGCCGGTGGACATCCAGATTTTTGATGTACTTGGAAGGCAGGTCTTTAAGGAGAGCAATATTATACAAAAAGGATATAGCAGTAAATTGATCCAATTGGACAAGGTACCTCAAGGCACCTACTCAGTCCATGTTTCTTACGATGGCATCCAACAGGTATTAAAAACATTAAAAATTAATTAATATTAAAGACATTTCTGACCATTCAGGTTAGTTGTCATATCAAATTCTAAATAAAATATTTAATTTTTTTTCGCGTGATAGATAAATACCCGAAGTCGTCAATTTTATTTCTTGTAATGCTGACCGGTTTCAAATTAATAGCTCAGCGGGCTTTTGATCCCTACCTGAGCAGTCTGGGGTATGATGTCAAACCTTATACATCCATAGGTCAGCAGGGGACATACACCTTTATTTTTGGTAACCTCGGAGTCTGTCAGATGCCCGTTAGCAGGGGAATTGTAACGATGACAATTCGTATGTCACAGGATACCGTATTACCGGCCACCGGTAACCCGTTGAACGATCTGTCTGGTCCATATGTACCTTATTTTAGTTGGACGTATAGCGCATCTAACAATGCCTTTACCGGTGAGCAGACCAGTACCATTCCGGATGTCAACTTTACTTCCGACAGTATTACTAATGGCGCAGGGCTCTTCAATGTATCGGTGATTTATGCCATCGGCACTCCTTCCTCAATGAACTTTGGTCAGGGTGGGAATGGCGTGTTCGTTTCCCTGAGTGTACCGGCCTATGCCTTAGGGGCATCGAATCCAGCAGTACCTGACTGTTCCATCACTCAAACTGGTGGCAATACCAATAACGACATGGTTAGGGCTTTCAATTATTTACCGATAAATATGTCAAAGTTTTCAGTAAAAAAAAATACTGATAAACTGGTCTATCTGGACTGGACTACACTTTCAGAAAGGAATAGCATTGAATTTGAAATTCATAGGAGTATAAATACTGTACAAAATCACTGGAAGGTCATTGGAAAAGTCCCGGCAGCGGGGCATTCTAGCAGGGAAATTCAATACCATTTTGAAGATGCGGATTTGCCGGCTTCTGACATGTTGTATTACCGTCTTAAACTTATTGATTCGGAGGGTGATGCACGATTTACTGAAATAAAAAGTGTACAGCAAAAGATCAGCGCTTTTTTTGCGGAGACCTATCCTAACCCGACCAAAAATCAGGTTAATTTAAGGATACAAAGTAAAAATGAAGGCATTGTATCTATTGAGATTATCGACATTCTGGGCAGGACCATCTCCAGGGAAATTATGGCCTTAGATGGAGGTTCCCAGATAAAAGTTTTCGACTTGGGCCAATTTACTTCAGGGCCTTATAGCATCAACGTATCCGGCAAATCAGGCAGAATTTCGATGACAGTATTTAAATTGGATTAATTATATTATAACGAACTCATAATTTATTGGCCTGAATTGAACACAAACAAATGCCTGCCCTAGCTTCCATGAAAGTGGGGGTGAGCGGTTGACCTGATCGAATTACCTTTTATTGCGACCATTATTTAATTCGATTATCTTCTGTGTCCCGCTTCCCCTCTTTCATCGAGGCATCTAATAATCTTCCAGGACAAAAGATAGTTGATCAGCGTGTCGATTTTCCTGATGTGGCCTGTCAGTCGACTGAACTTTTTCAAGCTTCTTTAAGCGCTTTCCCTAATTTTGTGCCCCATGATCACCATAAGACCGGAGGCCCTGTTTCAACACCTGGAATTTGATAAACTGAGCAATTTATTGATGGCTCATTGCCTGATCCAGGATACCCGGCTGGATTATTTCCCTCTGCAAGTATATACCGACAAATCGCATATCGACCTTGCCCTGGGCGAAACCCTGGAGTTAAAATCTGCTTATGAACGAAATGAACTCCCGCCTCTAAAAACATGTGAATCCATTCGGGACAGCCTGGATAAAATAAATATCCAGGATTTTGTATATGAACTGGAAGTCCTGGTTGATATTTTCCATGTGCTGCGAAATCTGGAGGACATACATCGGTTTTATCAACAGGAAGAAAGGCAGGTAAATCTTAAATTGACGTTTGGCTCATTCCAAACCATTGGCTACAGTTCTGATCTGTTTAAACAGTTTTCGCTGGTCTTTGATGATTCGGATGCTGTGCGACCGGATGCAACACCCGAATTGAAGGCAATTCACAAGGCCATTCGTTCCAAGGAACAGGAGGTCGATCAAATTTTCAGAACCCTGCTCAATGAGTACCGGAGACAAGGGTGGTTAAGCGATTCCGGTGAAAGTATACGGAACAACAGAAGGGTAGTGGCGGTGCAAGCCGAATATAAACGTAAAATTAAAGGGATCATTCACGACGAATCGACTACCGGAAGAACGACCTACATCGAACCGGAACAGATTATCGAGAAAAACTATGAGTTGTTTGATCTCGAGATGGATTATCAAAAAGAAATCTACCGCATCCTTAAAATGTTGAGCGAAGCATGCAGAACGGAAAATTTTCTTTTGCGGGAAGGATGGAGCTGGATGATCAAGCTGGATTTTATTCGGGCTAAAAGTTTGTTTGCATCATCGTATGAAGGCTTTCGGCCTGATGTTTTTGACCGTCCGCAACTTAAGGTAAAGGCAGGCAAACATCCGCTGCTCTACCTCAAAAATAAACCCCTGAGAAAAGAGACTGTACCCTTTGACCTGGTATTATTGGGCGACAACAGGATTTTAATCCTCAGCGGGCCCAATGCCGGGGGTAAAAGTGTAGCCATGAAGGCGGCAGGTTTGATTCAATTGATGCTTCAATCCGGCATGCTGGTACCTGTCCACGAATCCAGTGAAATGGGCATATTCCATTCTTTTCTGGGTGATATCGGCGACCAACAGTCCCTGGAAGATGATCTGAGCACCTACAGCTCCCGACTGTTAAAAATGAAACAATTCCTTGAGGTAGCGGATGGCAGGAGCCTGGTATTTATCGATGAGTTTGGTTCCGGCACCGACCCTAAATTAGGAGGTGCCATAGCAGAATCCATCTTGCTCGCCCTCAACCAAAAAAATGTATACGGGGTCATCACCACCCATTACTCAAACCTCAAAGTATTGGCATTTAAAACCAAGGGCTTGTTGAATGGGGCTATGATATTTGATACAGAGCACCTGATACCCACCTTTCAGCTCAAAGTGGGCAGGCCGGGCAGTTCGTATGCTTTTGAGGTCGCTTACCGGAGCGGGCTTGATCCGGCGATAATCGAACAAGCTAAAAGCCGCATCCACGAAGATCAGAAAGAACTGGAAGAATTGCTGATTGAATTGCAACGGGATAAAATTAACCTCCAGGAACAATTGACCCGTGCCAAAGAAAAAGAATCCAGGCTGGATAAATTAATTAAAAACTATGAACAAATTAATTCCGAGTTTGAACTCAAAAAGAAAAAATTAAAGCTGGATCAGAAATCCTGGGAAGTCAATGCTGAAAAGTCTTTAGCCCAGAAAGTGGAAAAAACACTTCATGAAATTAAAAAAGTAAAACAACACGAACCGGTCCGAAAAAAACTGGAAGAGACCAAACAAAACATCGAAATACTTAATAAAGACCTTCAAACGATCCATACCGAAATCAAACAATTGGAACAAATTCATCATAAACCTATACAAGTAGGTGCTTTTGTGAAAATGAAAAACGGTTCTGAGGTAGGCAGTATACTTTCGATTCGAAAAGATCAGGCTGAGGTAGCAATGGGTTCAATGATCCTTAACCTGCCCTTGAGGGACCTCGTCTCTGCCAGGGAACCTGTGGTCCATCCTAACGCCAGGAATATACAAGCCATTCAGGTCGAAGAAAAAAAAGTGGAGAGCTCCCTGGACCTGCGGGGTATGAGTAAATCACAGGCTATTGAGTTATTACAAAATTATCTGGACCGGGCTATTCTCAACAATGTCCACGAAGTCCGCATCCTCCATGGCAAAGGAAACGGGATACTCCGGGAATTGGTAAAAACCCAAGCGAAACAATATAAAGCCATTAAAAAAATCGTCCATCCACCTCAAAATGCCGGGGGAGATGGAATTTCGATCCTGGAGTTTTCCTGAGCCCGGCAGGGGCTGATGGAGTGCCGGCTGAATAAGTTTTTAATTTGGAAGGCCTTTCCATTTTTGGTCCAGTTGAGGCGAGTTCCAAACCGAAATGCGGAAGGCTGTGAATAAGAATATGCTGAAAATTTATAAGTCACAGAAAATCAAGTTTATATATAACTGTTAATTTAGATTGTCGTTTTTAGGAGGTACGATCGTAAGGCCTGCGGATAAAAACCGGAGAATTATTTGGTTTTTTTTAAATTAAATAATAACTTAGATCGGTCTAATTGAAGGGACCATAGTTTATTCTATTACTGGCCTTTACGAATTACCCAAAACTACTATCTCTGAGCCAAATAGTAAAAATGAACTGGTCGGTTTGATTGGAAATATAGACCACGACATTACCCAATTATTTTATACTAATTCCAATTTTATGGAAGCCGCTTCGTATTTTAATCAAACTCCGACACCCTGCCGGACGTCCACAGGTGTTTTACTCAGGCCTCCGGAAAATTGTTTTATCACACCGCTCTATGAAAATTCACAAGTCAAAAGTTGTCCCGAGGAACGATGCAGAGAATAAATATGAAGATGAGATTCTAAGAAAAAATATAGAAAAAATTTCCGGATACGACGATGTGTTAGACACATCGTTGGCCATAGCTATTATCGACCTGCACGGAATGATAATGTATGCTAATGATCATTATTGCAGGATTTCCAGGCATAATCTGGAAGAGCTTATTGGACAGGAATATTGTATAATCAACCCTGCATTTCACGCTGAGGACTTTATTGACGAATTGAAGAAGGCGATCAGCCAAAGCAGGATCTGGACCGGGCCATTAAAAAATTTAGCAAAAGATGGGACCATCTATTGGCTGGATACTACGTTGGTTCCAGACCTCAATGAGCAGGGAGTGGTTTTCCAGTATCTGGCTATAGGAGCTGATATTACCAGCCGGAAGTATATGCAAGAGCTTTTAATTGCAGAAAATAATTCATCGGCTGCAAACCATAAGGATCGGGATAAAGTCCGGTTGATCCACCTTATAAAAGACCAACTCTTTCAGCATAATTCGGAAGACCACTATTCCGATAATCTGAAACTTGCTAATAAGAATTTATTTTTTCTGAAAAATGAAAAAGCAAAAATAGCCGCGGATTTGGTACTCGCCAAAAAGGTAATAGTGTTACAAAACCAGGATAAAGAAAAGCGTGCCATAGAGTTGTTGCTGGCCAATAAGGAGTTGTTGTTTCAAAATGAGGAAAAAGTAAAGCGGGCGAATGAGCCCTTAGTCGCCAACCAGGAACTGGCTCACCATATCCAGGAAAAGAAAATCCGGGCGACCCGGTTGTTGGCTGCAAACACAGAATTAGTAATTCAGAATACGGATAAAGGAAAACTTGCCTCTGAACTCTCTGAAGCATTGGACCTTTTGATTTTATTAGCCAGTATTGCGGATAATATACAAGACCCTGTTTTTTCTTTAGATGAAAATTTAAACATCACCCGGTGGAATGCTGCTGCGGAAAGATTATTGGAATGGAAAAGTGATGAAGTAATCGGGAAAAAACTCGAATTGATCTTAAAGGTCGCCTATCCCGATGCCGGCATACAGCAAATTTTTGAATGCCTTAACAATCAAAACTCCTGGCAGGGTGAGGCCATCTATTATACCAAATCGGGTAACCCTAAGAATATGTTGATTACGGCATCTTATTTAAAGGATGTCGGCTCAAGAATCATTGGAAGCCTTTTTTTACTAAGGGATATTACCCCCCAGATTAAAAGCGAAAAACTTTATCGGGGTTTATTTGAACATATGATGCATGGTTTTGCCTTCTGTAAATCAATAATGAAGGATGGGGAAATGGTGGATTACACCTACCAGGTCGTCAACAGGGAATATGAAAAACTCATCGGTAACAAAAAAGTAACCGGCAAAAAAGCCTCTGAAGTTTTTCCAGGAATTTTTGAAAATGATCCTGTCCTGTCCCGGCAACTTAACGCCATTGTGTTCGATGAAGGATCTGTAAAATTTGAACACTACTTTAAACAAATCAATAAATGGGTTTCATTGTCCTTGTATAGCCTCGAAGAAGGGTCTTTCGTCATCCTGATGGATAGTATAGAAGAGCGAAAACTGGCTGAACAAAAAATGAAAAACCTGAACAACGAACTTGAAGAAAAGGTAATCAAACGGACTGAAGAATTGGAAGCTTTTTCCTATTCCGTTTCGCATGACCTCCGCGCCCCGCTTCGGGCGATTGACGGGTATGCGCAAATGCTCAGAGAAGATTATTCCCACCTCCTCGATAAGGAGGGAAAACGGTTTATTGAAACCATTCAACTTAACGCCAACAACATGGGCACCTTAATAGATGACCTGCTGGCTTTTTCCCGATTGGGACGAAAAGAAGTCAACAAATCATTTATTGATATGACCGATCTCGTGGAAGCAGTAAAAGATGAAATCACTAAGTCCTACCCAAACAAAGCTGAAATAAAAATCAACTCCCTCCACCCGGTCACTGCAGATTATACGCTGATGAATCAGGTCATCATGAACCTATTATCAAACGCTATTAAATATTCCTTATTAGCCAAAGATCCCGTAATAGAAATATCGTCTCAACAAAAAGGTGCGGAACTGGTTTATAGTGTAAAGGATAACGGAGCTGGATTTGATATGCAATATGTTCATAAATTATATGGTGTTTTTCAAAGACTGCATTCAGCCGAAGAATTTGAGGGCACCGGCGTCGGCCTGGCTATTGTAAAACGAATAATTGAAAAACAGGGTGGCAAAGTATGGGCAGAAGGTAAAGAAGGGCAGGGGGCTGTTTTTTATTTTAGTTTACCGGGATCTTAGCAGAATCTGAAAAAAGTATGCAAAATTCAGAAGTTGAAATTCTTCTCATTGAAGATAATATCCATGATGCGGAAATGACCATCCGCGCTTTGAAAAAAAATCACCTGGCCAATAAATTGATTCATTTAAAAGATGGTGCCATCGCCCTCGAATTTCTTTTTGGTACCGGTTTTTATCAGGGAAGAAACATCAATAAAAAACCTAAAGTTATTTTATTGGACCTGAAGATGCCCAAACTGGACGGCCTGGAAGTTTTAAAAGAAATAAAAGCTAATTCCCTGACCCGGACGATCCCCGTGGTGGTCTTAACCTCCTCCCAGGAACACCCTGATATTGAAAAATGTTATTCTTTGGGAGTAAATAGCTATATTGTTAAACCTGTGGAATTCGAAAAATTTATAAATTCAGTCTCCGATATTGGTTTATACTGGTTGCTGCACAATCAGCCGCCCGAATGAACTTCAATTTTCATGGACCCGAAACTTAAAATATTGCACCTGGAAGACTTACCCACTGATGCGGGGCTGATTCACAGGGTTTTACGTAAAGAAATCGCAGATAGTGAAATTTTAGTAGTAGACAATAAACAGGATTTTCAAAAAGCGCTTTCTGATTTTTATCCCGATCTGGTCATTTCTGACCACTCGCTCCCTTCATTTACTTCCACGGAAGCCCTGAATTTATTCAAACAAGCCGGATTGCAAATCCCGTTCATTTTAGTCACGGCAACCGTTTCTGAAGATTTTGCGGTGCATGCCATGAAAGCCGGCGCGGATGATTATATTTTAAAAGACAGTCTTACCCGCCTTCCTTCCGCGATTGAAAATGCCCTGGTTAGGTATAAAACACTCAAAGAACGTAAAAAAGCAGAGGAAGCGGTCGTCAACAGCGAAAAGAGGCACCGCAAACTAATTGAAAATATGTCAGATGCCATCATCCTGATCGCTGAAGGAGGACAACTGATTTATCAAAGCCCTGCAGTAGAACGAATTACAGGATTTACTTTTGAAGATTCCCTGGATAAAACGGTTTTTGATTTTGTTCACCCCGATGACTTTCAGGATTGTATGGCCTTTTTTCAGAAGGTTTATGCCAGTCCCGGAGTGGGTATGCAAAATCAATATCGTATATTGACAAAACCGGGTAGTTATATTTGGATAGAGGGAACGATCACCAATCTCCTTTATGATGAAAATATACACGCCTATGTGGTAAACTACCGGGATATCACCCAGCGGGTGGAGGCAGAGGAAAAAATAAAAGCAAGCGAATTAAAATACCGGACGCTGATAGAACAAGCCTCTGACGCCATTGTAGTATCCCAGACCGATGCTGGCATTTTAGAGGTCAATACCAGTGCGGAAAAATTATTTGGGTATACCAAGGAAGAATTAGTCAAAATGAAATTGGATGACCTGGTCATTCAGGAAGATTTTGAAACGGATCTGCCGCTTACCAATCAACTCACCGGACAGGGATTGCCGGTCAATGAAAGAAGAATTAAACGTAAAGATCATATCCTCCTGGATGTCGAAATCAGTGCCGGGATCATTAGTGGTGACCGGGTCCTTGGTATTTTCCGCGATATCACAAAAAGAAAGGAAACAGAAAAAGAAATTGCAGAATTAAATGAATCTTTGGAAGAAAAAGTAAAAGAACGAACCGGTCAGTTACAGGAAGTCAACAGTGACCTGGAATCGTTTAATTATTCCGTTTCGCATGACCTGCGTTCGCCCTTGCAGGTAATCAGTGGTTACACTTCTATTTTATTAAAAAAATATGGAGATCAGTTGAATGAAGAGGCGCAGCGCCTGCTCCAGGGGATCAAAGGATACACAAAACAAATGTCCCTGATCATGGAAAGCCTCCTAAACCTTTCCCGATTGGGGCGGGCATCCGTGGAAATAGCCCCCTGCAATATGAATGAGATCGTAGAAGAGGTAATCAGTGAATTAATAGTAGTATTTGAAGCAAAAAGAGCTGAAATAGCAGTGCTTCCAATGCCTGTTACAAGCTGCGATTCGGGGTTGATCAAGCAGGTTTGGCTCAACCTGATTTCCAATGCGGTTAAATTTTCAAAACAAAAGGAAGTGCCGGTAATTGAAATCGGCAGTGTGGATAAAGCGCAGGAACTCGTATATTATGTAAAAGACAATGGAGCAGGATTTGATATGAAGTACGTCGATACCTTGTTTGGGTTGTTCCATCGGCTTCACAATGCCGCTGAATTTGAAGGTACAGGAGTCGGGCTGACTATAGTCCATCGTATCATTACCAAACATGGAGGCAGGATTTGGGCAGAAGGTGAGGTCAACGAAGGGGCAACTTTTTATTTTACCCTGCCACATTTATAAAGGCTTAAATTACATCCCGGGCTATGGGGAACAAAATTTTACTGATAGAAGACAATGAGGCCATCCGGTCCAATACTATGGCTATTCTTCAATTGTCTGGTTATGAAGTAAATGGCGCTGAAAATGGCCGGGTCGGTGTGGAAGTGGCTCTCCTTGAACCACCAGACCTGATTATCAGTGACATCAATATGCCGGAATTGGATGGATATGGGGTACTCCTCCTATTGAGTAAAAATCCCAAAACATCGCATATTCCCTTTATTTTTCTGACCTCCAGGTCGGAACGGACTTCATACCGGAAAGGAATGGAAATGGGTGCAGCGGACTACATCACCAAACCTTTTGATGATATTGAGTTGCTCAATGCGATAGAGATACGATTAAAAAAAATCGAAACCCTGAAAAAAGAATTTTCATCCAGTGTTGAAGGGGTCAATGATTTCCTAAGCGAAGCTAAGAGTTCTGGTAAAATCCGATTCTCCCTGAATGAAAACAGGGAAATTCAACTATTTAGTAAAAAACAATTAATTTATAAGGAAGGGCATTATCCGCGGTATCTCTACCTCATCCATAAAGGCAAGGTTAAAACCTATAAAATAAACAATAACGGGAAAGAATTAATTACCGCCATATACAAGGAAGGCGATTTTATGGGCTTCACGGCCTTGTTTGAAGGATCAGTATATCACGACAATGCCGAGGCATTACAAGATGTGGAATTGGTGGTTGTGCCGAAAGATGAATTCATTACCTCCATCAGCAGTGATTTGGAGATTGCCCGTAAATTTATCAAACTGCTCACGAAGGACATCACAGAGAAGGAAGATCAACTGATGAGTCTGGCTTATAATTCACTGCGCAAACGGGTAGCTGAAGGTTTGTTGCTCGTTCATTTTAAATATAAGAAAAGCCCTGACGATAAACCTATGCTTGAAATATCCCGTGAAGATTTATCCCAGGTGGTTGGGGTGGCCAAAGAATCCTTGATCAGGACCCTCAGTGATTTTAAAAGTGAAAAACTGATTGAAATTATAGAGAGCAAAATCGTTATCCTCAAGGAACTTGAGTTGAAAAATCTGCCGGACTGATCGCTGTTTATACGCGGCTACCCCCGGGCCGTCTATAGAGGAGTTTTAAACCCAGAAATGAGCGATAGAGTTTCGTCGTGAAAGCCGAAAGGCCATTAAAGTCTGGGGCTCCCGGACAATTTTTATCGCAAACATAGGCCCCTCCGGACCATTTTTTATTTAAAGCATAGACCCTCCTGTGGGGAGGATAGAATGGGAGGCCCGTAAAGTTAGATGGTAAACTCTACAAGTTGCTTGTATCTGAATTCCTGGTTAAAAAACTATGTGCCGTTACAAGTTGCTTGTATCTAAATTCTGGGTTTATCCATTTCAAGGTAAGCATGGATTTGGGAATAATTTGCGGACTGCAAACTATAATATGCCAATAATCGAATAAATAAGATTTAAAAATTAGTAAATTTGATGAGCCAAGTATTCTTTATCCTGAAATTTTGACATTACCTGCAATTTTATACTAATAATTCGAAAAGATATGGTTGTGTAACGATTCAAAATAAGAATCATTCTTTTAGGTCAATGGTTATTTAGAAAGGTTGCTATTATATTATTAAAATTCAGCAATTGAAAATAACGGGAAAGGGTTTTAAAAGGCTTTGGTGTATTTATGCAACAAAATCCGTTCAAAATTATCATTGTGGATGACCATATGGTGGTCAGGAAGGGCATAATCAATCAACCCGTTGAATAGCTAAGATCAGTTAAAGGAGGTAGATATGGATAAAATAAAAATTCTGCATTTAGAAGACATCGTGACCGATGCTGAACATATCCACCGGGTATTAAATAAAGCCATGTTGGATTGTGAGGTAATGGTGGTCGATACTAAAACGGAATTTACCCGTATGCTGAATGTTTTTAATCCAGACCTGGTCATCAGCGACCATAGCCTCCCAAACTTCAGTTCCCTGGAAGCTTTAGAAATTATAAAGCGCACAGGGTTAAAGATTCCATTTATCCTGGTCACCGGGGCGGTTTCGGAAGAATTTGCTGCACAGGTGATTAAAAACGGCGCGGATGATTATATTCTGAAAGATCATCCTCAGCGATTGCCAAAAGCGGTAATCAATGCCCTCGAGAAAAGCCGTCTGGATAAACAAGTACAAGCTTTAATACAGGAGCGGGCACATCTGGCATCCATCGTTAATTTTTCAGATGATGCCATCATCAGTAAAACACTGGATGGCACCATTACCAGTTGGAACAAAAGTGCTGAACGTATTTTTGGTTACAGAGCAGCTGAAATTATTGGAAAAAATGTTTCCATCCTGTATTCCCCGGACCAGCAGAAAGAGGAAGGAAAAATTTTAGAGAAACTGGAACATCCCGAATTTGTAGAGTATTATGAGACTACCCGGGTAACCAAATCAGGCCATATCATTGAAATATCACTGACTACCTCACCCCTTAAAGATGCAGCGGGTAATATCATAGGAGTTTCGAATATTTCAAGGGATATTTCGGAGCGTAAGAAGACAGAACGTGAAATCAGGGAAAGCAGAAATCATTACGCTGAATTATTGCAAAAACTGCCCGCGGCCGTATATACCTGTGACCATGAAGGCAAAATAATCCTGTTTAACAAAGCTGCAGAAGAATTATGGGGCAGGACCCCGGACACCGAAAAAGATAAATGGTGCGGTTCACTGCGGATGTACAATTCCGAGGGCAAGGCTGTACCTCCGGATAACAGTGCTATGGCAATAGCTATAACAACAGGAACGGTCCCAACCCATGAAGAATTTCGTATCGAAAGGCCGGATGGCAGTATCCGTTATGTCATACCCTATCCAGTGTACACGTTGGATTTGAATGGAAAACTGACCGGAGCTGTAAATGTTTTAATCGATATTACCCAGTTAAAAGAAGCTGCCCGGGTTGTCATGAGCACCAAAGAAAACCTGCAACAGATTTTAGATCTATCCCTTGATGCGATTTGTACGGTAAATAACCGGAATGAGTTTGTTACGATGAGTGCGGCCTGCTTTGAAATCTGGGGATACCGCCCCGAGGAATTGATCGGCAGGTGTTTTACCGATTTTGTTATTGAAGAAGACATAAACCACTCGCTGGTCATTGTAGCTGATGTCATGAAAGGCCAGCCTATTACCAATTTTGAAAACAGGTACAAACGGAAAAACGGAACCATAGTACCGGTGATCTGGGCAGCCCGGTGGGATGCAAAGACCAACCTGATCTATTGTATTGCACGCAATGGCACTCAAAAAAATGAAGCGGAAGAAAAAATTATCGCCAGTGAAAAACGTTCTCGTGCACTTATCGAGAACAGCGCGGATATGCAAACGCTGGCCCTGCCTGATGGAACCCTGATTTACGCCAGTCCTTCCGTTACCAAAATTTTGGGTTATACCGGTGAAGAATACATCAGACAAACGACTGAATCAACAATCCATCCTGACGATATTCCAGGCATTGTAAAAAAAATAATACAGGTCTTAAAAACACCGGGAAGCTCATTTTTCAACCAGCACCGGTTACGCCATAAAGAAGGCCATTGGGTATGGACAGAAGGCAATACGACCAATTTGCTGCATGAACCCAGCATAGGCGCCCTGGTTTCAAATTTCAGGGACATCACTGAACGAAGAATGGCTGAGGAAAAAATCAAACAGTCGGAAACCAATTTACGACAGATCGTGGACCTGGTGCCCCACCTGATATTCGTAAAAGACGATGCCGGAAAATTTATTTTGGTCAATAAACGATTTGCGGAAATGTATGGGATTTCAGCTACGGAAATCCTGGAAGGGAAAAATGTCAGCCAAAACGCCCCTGTTTTTTCTGAGGCGGAACACTTTATTCGCGAAGACCTTGAAGTGATCAAGGCAGGGGTTAAGAAAATAATGCCGGATTCTCCATTTACCGATTTCAAGGGCAATAAATATGTTTTCCATACTATCAAAGTGCCTTATATCAGTGCCGCGACCGGACAAAAAGCAGTGTTAGAGATTGCGATGGACGTCACTGAATCCCGAAAGGTTGCTGCGGAACTATTTAATGAACGCGAAAAACTCAAAGCCATTATCGAAAATATGAATGCCGGCCTGGTGGTGGCAGATGCTCAAGGCAGGTTTGTGTTCAGAAATGATTTGGCAAGGGATTTATTTGGACTGGAAAAAGAACAAAGGGAGATGGATTCCTGGGCTCAAAAATTCGGTGTTTTCAGGCCAGATAAAGTGACTGTTTTCCCTCTGGATGAGCTGCCCATGGCCAAAGCAATCAAGGGCATTAAAACCGATAAGGAAATCCTGTATGTAAAAAACGAATTTCGTCCGGAAGGCACCTTTTTAAGTGTCAGTGGTGCACCGATTTGTAATTCAGAGGGTAAACCGATGTATGGGGTTACGGTATTCAGAGATGTTACGGAAACCATTGACGCTGAAGAAAAATTGAAAGAAAGCTTTGAAGCTTTGCAAGCTGCCTCAGAAATGCAGACTTCAATCTTAGACGCCTTGCCGGCCAATATTGCTTTGTTGGACAAAGACGGATTTATTGTTGAGGTCAACCAGGCATGGAAAAATTTTGGAGTTGATAATTCGTTGTGCAACTCCGATTTTAACATTAATGACAATTATATTGAAATAGCTGCAAGTGCCCGTGGCATTGACCGTGAGGAAGGTCAGTTGATGGCAGAAGGGATAAAAAAAGTGCTTAATGGAGAAATTAAAGGTTACCATTTGGAATATGCCTGCCATTCACCGGTTGAACAAAGGTGGTTTAAAGCGGAAGTGGCGCCTCTGATGAAAGAGCATGGCAAAGGCGCTGTAGTGATGCACATTAATATCACAGCACGTAAAATGGCGGAAGTCGCCCTTCAGGAACTGAACGACCGGCTTGAAGAAAAGGTGAATGAACGCACCGCTTTATTAGAAGGTGTCAATCTGGAATTGGAAGCTTTTTCTTATTCCGTATCGCATGACTTAAGAGCCCCACTTCGCGCCGTTAATGGGTATTCTAAGATCCTGGAAGAAGATTATACGGCAATTCTGGACGAGGAGGGGCACCGATTGTTGAGAATAATACAGAGCAGTGCGGAGCGGATGAATACGCTGATCGAGGATCTGCTTGCTTTCTCCAAATTAGGCCGACAAGCCCTCAGGCAGTCTGTCCTGGATATGAATATGCTCATGCAGGATACGGTCACGGATTTAAGTCAATTCACCAACTTTAAGGCCGAAATAAAAATAAATGAATTGCACCCGGTACTGGGGGATTTGGCTTTGATGAAACATGTCGTGATGAACCTTTTGGCTAACGCGATAAAATATTCTTCTTTGACTGAAAAGCCCAGGATAGAAATAAGCTCCCGAGCAACGAAAACGGAAATAATTTATAGTATAAAAGATAATGGGGTGGGATTTGATATGCAATATGCAGGCAAACTATTCGGGGTATTTCAACGGTTACATTCCAATGATCAATTTGAAGGTACCGGAGTTGGTTTAGCCATCGTCCAGCGTATTATTCACCGGCATAAAGGTAAGGTGTGGGCTGAAGGCCTGGTAGGTAAAGGGGCTACATTTTACTTCAGCCTTCCAAAAGAAAATGCAGATCTATTTAGTGAAAATTAGGCGATACAAAATAACATCAGGTTACATCAGGTATTAATTCAATTTAATAATCAGACCAGTTCAAGATCCAAACTGAACGCTGTTTTCCTTTTCCGGGTAAAACATCCCGGGATATAATTTAACCCAATTTTTGCAGTCGGCAAAAATTGCACGTAGTGTCTGACGAGATAAGAGGATTTATTACATTTTTATAGCCGAAGTTTGTAAACCAATATTCAAGACTGACTATGTACAGGCCTCAGTAGGTATGACAGGGCGTACCTACAGCACGCCGTTTTTACCCTTACGTGTTTTTACCTATAGTAAATCCCTACGGGATAGGAGGCTTTATTACATTTTATAGCCGAAGTTTGTAAACCCATCTTCAAAACTGCCTATGTAAAGGTCTCAGTAGGTATGAAAGGGTGTACCTACAGCACACCGTTTTTACCTATAGTAAATCCCTACGGGATAGAAGGCTTTATTACATTTTATAGCCGAAGTTTGTAAACCCATCTTCAGAACTGCCTATGTAAAGGCCTCAGTAGGTATGAAAGGGCGTACCTAAAACACGCAGTATATACCCTTACGTTTTTTGCCTATATAATAAATAAAAGATGCGTTCTTTTTCCAAGGTTTAACCCGGTTGACTTAGCAGTTATCAAAGAATAGCGTAATCCATACGGTCATGAACTTTCAAAAAAAATTGAAAGTAATGACCTTGGTCATGCGCTATATTAAA
>Ga0163153_10002974_pt1 | contig 23461 bp, 20 predicted proteins | sample OliLakLV19MP6IB1_FD_148629 | JGI IMG/M metagenome (GOLD analysis project Ga0163153, IMG submission 148629) | Freshwater microbial mat bacterial communities from Lake Vanda, McMurdo Dry Valleys, Antarctica - Oligotrophic Lake LV.19.MP6.IB-1 | ecosystem: Environmental > Aquatic > Freshwater >...
TCCGGCACGGGGTTCATGTGGTCCAGCGTCCGTTTCGTGGTTTTGGCGACCAATGGAATTTTGCCCTTCGCGAGCTGCCAATTACTTCGCCCTGGACGATGAAACTCGATCCCGATGAGCGGCTCGACACAAGGCTCAAAGACTCACTCGCAGCCGTCATGCAGAAGAACAATCCCGACGTGACCGGTATCTCGGTCGTGCGACGGTTGTGGTTTATGGGACGCCGCATGGGCGTTCGCCAACGTCTCCTCCGCATGTGGCGCACGGGGACGGCTGTTTTCACCAACGTTTCCGTCAATGAACACCCCATCGTGACGGGCACGATCGTGGATGCCGCGGGCGAGCTCATTCACTACGACAGCCCCGATCTCGATCACTGGTTTGAGAAGCAGAATCGATACTCGACGGCCGAAGCGATCATCGCCTATCGAAAAACGGCGATTTCGGGGCATGCGAGGATCTTCGGCACGACCTTCGAGCGGCGCATGTGGATCAAGCGAAACTACTACTCGATCCCATTCGGATCCCTGTGGCTGTTCTTGTACTACTTGATTGGCCAGGGTGCCTGGCGAGCAGGTCGCGTCGGTCGCATCTGGAGTCATCTCCGCTGCGACATCATGCGATATCGAAACTATAAGCGGTTTGAAATGACGCTGACGGGGCGTGAGCCCCTGCCCCTGCCGCGTGGCATGGGTGTGGCGGATTCTCGCGTGCAGCAGTTTGAGTGACCCAACCGCTTCGCATGATCGATGGCCACGGCTTTGTTGACAGGGCGCGACTGCGAGTGCCTACCGTGACCATGTATCGGGTTGTCCTCGCATGCCTGTTCGGACTTCGTGCAGCGACGTCTGTCGCGGAGTTTGCCGCGCCGGTCGCCGTGTTTGAGCTTGGAGAACATTGTGGCGACCAGCACGCGCCCCAGGCCGTGTCGTTCCCGATCACCGCGGAGGAGGGGCGGCTCCATGAGGGACGCTTTGTCGTGCGCGGGCCCAGCGGAGCGACGCCAGCGCAGCTGACGGATCTCGAGTATTGGCCGGGCTCACGCTCCATTCGATCGGCAAGGGCCTGGATTGCCACCGGCCTGCGGCCTTCCGAAGTCAAGCGGTTCGAGGTCCATGCCACGGAGGCGGCCGGTGCCGCGGATGCGGCTCCGGCAGAGGCGGATGTCGTCGTGCAGGAGAGCGACGGTGTTGTGGAGATTGCCACCGAAGGGTGTGGGTTTCGGTTTCCCGTTGGCCGCGTCGCGTTTGATCCGCCGGCGCGATCGGCCGACGTGCCAGGGCCCGTGCAGGCGTACCGTCTCGCGGACGGCGTGTGGAGTGGTGGCAGTGAGATGTATGGGGAGAAGCGACTCGTCGGGTACGAAGCGGAGATCGTGAGCCGCGGACCGATCGTCGGGGAAATGCGATGCCGCTATGCGTACGAGGACGGCACGGCCATGACGCTTCGCGTGCGACTCACGTCAGGAGCTCAGCAGGCCACATGGTTCATGGATGTCACGCCCGTCGATCGAGCGGCGGTGACCCGTCAGGTCACGGAGTCTGCATCGCAGGTCGATCCGCTCAGCCCAGGGCAGGATGTGGCTGCAAACGGTTGGCGGCTCATGCTCGGTGTCGGAAGCGAAGCGCTCGGGATCCGCGTTACGCCCGAGTTTGGGGAGAACCGCTGGGGGAAACATGAGTTTGTCGATGGGAGTTGGCGGGATGATCCGGTCCATGTCAAACCGCACCAGGAACCGGCGGGCCTTCTCGTCAATCTCGTGCCCTGGAAGGACTGGTGGGACAGCAGCACCACGACCACGCTCATGTTCCTGTCGGCCCGAGGAGCCCCGCTCTTTTCGATGACTGCCGAAGACGCAGGCGCCTGGGTCGAGCCTGCTGCCCCGGGCACATGGGCTCCGTGGGCCAATCGGCGGATGCGAGACAAATGGCTGCCGGTTGTGAAGGGGAACGATGGCGGTGTGTTCGTGCAGATCTCACTCGCCAGTGGCAGCCGGCGCTGGCGATGCGGAACGCCCGAGGTTGGGCCGCCGCAGGAACTCGATCGGGTGAAAGACTTGGTTCTCGCGTGGCAGGAAAAACCCCATGCCCACCCCCGGCTCTACATGGATCGGCGGATGCTCGAAGCCGCTCGTCGCCAGCGTGTGGACGAGGCTCGGGTGCGGAGCCTGGTGGCAGCGGCCGGTGCGCCTCAGCCGGAGCCACACCAATCCGACGGCGTGGCCCTCGGCGTCTGGCTTCTGACGGGGGATCGTCGGATCGCTGAACGCGTCAGGCTGGTGCAGCGACTCGAACATCACCTCGCGCTCAACGGCACATTCGATCGGATGCGTGGCACATACCTCCTGTGCGGACTCTACGACGGCGTCTTGGGATCTGACCTCCTCACCGAAAAAGCGAGGCGACTGGCCCGCGCTCGACTGGCCCGTTTGGCCTACTTGCTTGCAACTCCCGACACGTGGTCGATGGAACGGGGCTACTGCTCAGGCAACCTCAACATGAGCATCGCCCATGTGCTCAACCAGGGCATGATCGGCTGCACCCTTGGCGACCATCCCCAGGCAGCGGAATGGGTGAAGACGGGGCTTGCCATGCTCGAGCAGTCGCTTGCCGACACCGTGGGGCCCGACGGCGAGTGGCCAGAGAGCCCGGCACACTATGCCCATGTGAGCGTGAGCGCGCTCCTTCCGCTGGCGATCGCAGCCCGCAACGGAGGCTTTGCCGACTATGTCGCCGATCCACGCATGAAGAAGCTGATGCTGTTTCTTGCGAAGCACTACACGCCTCCCGATCCGCGGCCGACGGAAGACGGCGCCGTTGGCGTGAGCGTGCTCCCGCCCGTTGGCCGTGGTGGTGCCCGTGGCCGCAACGGCTTGCCAGGCGTGATGGCGCGGGCGATGGCCTCGGCAGACGCGGAATACGCCTCGGCCCAGCAGTGGGTCTGGGCCCGCGCCGGCTTTCCACGAAACATCCCCGATTCCCGCCTGGGGGGCTGGGAGCAGGTCTATCTCGACGAATCATTGCCAGCCAAAACGCCCGCCTGGTCGCTTGATCTCTTTCGGCAGTCGGGGGCGATCCTCCGCCACGCCTTTGGAACGAGGGATGAATGGTGGGTGTACCTCATGGCCTCCACCATCGATGGGTATCCGTCCGAGAACGGCGGCCTCCCGCTCGTGTTCGCCCGCGGCGCCCCGATCATTGCTCGGTTCTCGGGCGGGTATGCCGAGCGGGAGGAGCTTTTCATCAATCGCGTGTTGCCCACGCGGCCGAGGGGAGATAGCGAGTTTCGCCTGGCACACTTCATGCACGATGGAAAGCCCGAGTCGCTTACGGCTTCGGGCATGCCGCAGGCCGACTATGCCGAGGGGCTTTTCACGATTGGGAAGCCCCGCTTTACGTCGCATGAAGATTCCGCACACGACCGCATGCAGAAGATCCCTGAGTGGCCGGCGGGGCCACCGGCCTCGGATGCCGACATGACATGGCGCCGCCAGATCCTGCTGGCGAAGGATTCCAACTCGCCCGACGGAACCCTCTACATCCGCGACTCGGTCACCGGGAAGCAGCCCTCGATGTGGCAGATGTGGATGCTCTCCGACGGCATAAGCTCGCTCGATTCGGATTCTCGGCCGGGGCCTCGGCCCGCGAACGCCAACAACAATCCAGGCGATGCTCCTCGTGTCCTCGAGGGGGATCGATTTCTCGCCACGGGCCAATTCGGCGTGGACACGGAAATCTTCATTGCCGAGCCGACGGCCACTCCGCGATCAACGCTCCGCTGGGGGCGCTCCTACGACTACACACCGATCGCGGGCGTACGGGAAGACATGGATCTCCTCCATCTCCAGCGGCCCGACGACGGGGCGTACTTTGTTGCGCTGCATCCCCGTCGTGGGAACGAGCGGCCCGTGAGCTTCAAGACCTTGGCCGACGGGTACGTGATTCGAGCCGATCACAGGAGCCGGATCGACTACGCATTTCTCGCCGACCAGCAGACCGACGTCACGGCCGACGATATCCGATTCAATGGACGGGCCATGCTGGTGCGGCGTGAAGTGGATGGTTCGACGATCGTCATGTCGGAACGCGGGGGCGTGCAGCTGCCTCCCATCGCGGGCGACACCACCGCCGCAACGCCATCAGAGTTGGTCGCCTCTGGCCCCGCGTCGTTCGTGATCCGGCCCAACCGCATCGTCGTGACCGTACCGGTCGGGCATCGCGGCACGGCTGTCCGCGTCAATGTCCCCGGCACTTGGCGGCTGGCCGGCACCGACACGGTCGTGACATTGAAAGACGATGGCCCTGCGGGCGTGCGAATTCACGTCGGCGCCGGGGTCACAACAACGGTCCTCGAAAGGCAGCCGTGACGGCGTACCATAGGGTCAGAATCGAGTCCGCCCGGCCACGGTAAGTGATGCGAATTCTCAGTCATCGAGGCTATTGGAAAACCGTTGCGGAAAAGAACGCGCCGGTCGCGTTTGAACGCTCGTTCTTTTCCGGATTCGGCACGGAAACCGACCTTCGCGACTGCCTTGGCGAGCTCGTCATCGCCCACGATCCGCCGACACAAGCCGCCTGGCGGGCGACGGAGTTTTTTGAGCTTCATCGTCGTCTTGGTCCAGGGCTGCCGCTAGCCTTGAACATCAAGGCCGACGGCCTCCAGATTATGCTCCTCGATCTCCTCACGGCCTACGAGGTGCAAGACTACTTCGTGTTCGACATGGCGATCCCCGACGCGGCCGGCTACCTCCGGCACGGCATGCGTGCCTTCACGCGGCAGAGCGAATGGGAGCCGGAACCAGCGTATTACGCCGCGGCCGCCGGCGTCTGGCTCGACGCCTTCTCGAGCGAGTGGTACGACACCGACACGATTGGCCGCCACCTCGACCAAGGCAAGCAGGTCTGCGTCGTGTCGCCGGATCTCCACGGCCGGGAGCACCGCGGGCTCTGGGACCGGCTTGCGTCCTCGCCCATTGCCAAGCATCCTGGCCTCATGCTCTGCACCGACTTCCCCGAGGATGCGAGAGACGTGTTTCATGCCTGACATCAAGCCTCACATCAAGGCGGTGATCTTCGACATGGATGGCGTGCTCGTTGACGCCAAGGAGTGGCACTACGAGGCGCTCAACCGCTCCCTCGGCCTCTTTGGCTACGAAATCGACCGGCTCGACCACCTCGTGACGTACGACGGTCTCCCCACGATCCGAAAGCTGGAGATGCTCAGCATTGATCAAGGGCTGCCCCGCGCCCTCCACGGCTTCATCAACGAAATGAAGCAGGTCTACACGATGGAGATGATCTTCTCCCGGTGCCGGCCGCGATTCTTCCACGAGTATGCCCTGTCGCACCTCCGGTCGCAGGGCTACAGGCTTGTGGTGGCGTCCAATTCGGTGCGGCCGACCGTCGATCTCATGATGGAGAAGTGCAATCTCGAGGGCTACCTCGAGTTCACGCTCAGCAATCAGGATGTCCAACGCGGGAAGCCCGATCCGGAGATCTACACCACTGCCATTTCGCGGCTCGGTCTTTCCCCCCAGGAATGCCTCGTTGTCGAAGACAATCCCAACGGCGTGGCGGCGGCGCAGGCGGCTGGGGCCCATGTCATGGTCGTCACTTCGGTGGAAGACGTGAATCTCAATGGGATCATGGCGCATATCGGCAAGGCCGAAGGAGCGCGAGCATGAGGGTCGTTGTGCCTATGGCGGGTGGCGACGAGGCATTTCGGCAGAAGGGGTATACCCACAGCAAGAGCCTCATCGAGGTGGAGGGTCGGCCTCTCATCGAGCACGTGTACGAGCGGCTCCAGGGGCTCCCTGATGCCGAATTCGTCTTCATCATTCGGAAGGAAGATGCAAGCCGGCATCATCTCGCTGAGGTGCTCGGGCTTCTCGCCCCGAACTGTCGAATCGTCTATGCCGAAAGCCAGACGGCCGGAGCCGCGTGCACGGCGCTTTTGGCGATCGAGCACATGGAGGCTGACGGCGAGCTTGTCATCGCCAATGGCGATCAACTCATTACCGCCGACCTCGCAGCCGCGATCGTGGACTTCCGCAAGCGGAACCTTGATGGCGGCACCGTCGTGTTCGATTCGATCCATCCCCGCTGGTCGTATGTTCGCGTGAACCAGGACGGGCTCGTCGAGGAAGCGGCCGAAAAGCGGCCCATCAGCCGCACGGCAACGGCCGGCCTCTACTACTTCCGACGAGGCGAGGATTTCACCCAGTCGGCCATGCGGATGATCCGCAAAGATGCTCATGTGAACGGGCAGTTTTTCGTCTGCCCGGCGTTCAATGAAATGATCCTGCGGCAGAAGCGGATTGGGATTTGGCGGATTCAGCGAGACGAATACTTCTCATTCGGCACGCCCCAGGGCGTCGAGGTGTATGAACAGTTCATCGGTCGCCAAGCAGAAAGAGCCGGTCATGGAGAAGGCTAGGCTCGAGGACATGGTGAAGGGGTGGTTCGTCGGCAATTATGAGCCAACCCTCCTGCGGACCGACGCGGTCGAGGTGGCCGTCAAGCACTATGTGGCCGGCGACTACGAGGACTGGCACTTCCACAAGATCGCCACGGAGATCACCGTCATCGTGGCGGGCGAGGTGGAGATGAACGGCGTGCGGCACACAGCCGGCGACATTCTCGTCATTCCGCCAGGCGAGGGCACCGATTTTCGGGTGCTGGCGACGCCCACCACCACGGCGGTCGTCAAGCTCCCGGGCGCCACCGGCGACAAATACTCAAGAGAGCAGGCGTCATGCTGACGATCGTTATGCCGATGGCCGGCCGCGGTAAGCGGTTCCAGGACGAGGGCTACGCGCTTCCCAAGCCGCTGATTCCCGTCCATGGGAAGCCGATGGTCGAAGTTGTTCTCGACAATCTGCGGCCAAGCCAGCCACACCAGTTCGTCTTCGTCCTTCTCGAAGAGCATGTTCGAGAGCACCGGATCGATGCATTCGTGAAGGAACTGGAGCCGTCCTGCAAGATCGTCGTGGTTGATGGTGTCACGGAGGGGGCCGCATGCACGGTGCTCCTGGCGCGGGAATGGATCGATACCGATGCGCCGCTCATGGTCGCCAACTGCGATCAATGGATCGATATCGACATCAACGACTATCTCGCGGCGATGGATCGCGAGGAGGCCGACGGGCTCATCATGACGATGTGGGCCGACCATCCGAAGTGGTCGTATGTGCGATTCGGGGAGGACGGCCGGATCGTCGAGGTCGTGGAGAAGCAGGTGGTGTCGAATGAAGCCACCGTCGGAATCTACAACTATCGGCGGGGACAAGATTTCGTCGAGGCCGCCGATCGCATGATCGGGAAGAACCTGCGAGTCAACAACGAGTTCTACGTGGCTCCTGCGTACAACGAGATGATTGCTGACGGCAAGAAAATCATCATTCACAATGTCGGCCGGGAGTATGCCGGCATGTATGGGCTTGGGATTCCCTCCGACCTCAAACAGTTTGAATCCCTGGCCGTGTCGCGCAAGGCGGTCCATGAAGGCTGAACGTCAGAGCTCCGCGTCCATTCTCGAGGGCATGCAGTTCCGCATGAGGCTGCTCCGCAATGGACTCGAGCGAGTTCTTGCTGCCTGGGAGCGAATGTCGGGTTCGTGGCTGACGTATCACGCCCGACCGAAGCGTGCCGACGATTGCGGGATCGCGTCGGATGTGGTGCCGTCGCTTCCCTCGCTCGCGGTCGTCATGCAGGGGCCGGTGGTGAAGCGTGATGATTTCACGCTCGACACCATGCGGCTCTACACCCGCTTGTTCCCCGGTGCCCGGCTGGTTCTATCCACCTGGAAGAACGAAGACGCCGCCTCGCTCGATCAGTTTCGGGCGGCCGGGGTCGATGTAATCACGAGCGATCCCCCGGCCACCCCCGGCCAGCAAAACTTCAACTACCAGTTGGTGTCGAGCCAGGCCGGCCTCGCGCATGCGGCGAGCGTGGGCGTTGACTATGCCATCAAGACGCGCACCGATCAGCGGATGTATGGGGTGAACATCCATGCGATGCTCATGAGCATGCTCCGAGCGTTTCCGCTGGTGGCTGCCGGGAAGCAGCGGGAGCGCCTCATCGGCGCGAGCACGGGCACGTTTGCCTGTCGCTTGTACGGCATGACCGATATGTTTCTCTTCGGTCAGATCGATGACATGCTGCTCTACTGGGGCGCGCCGCTCTGTGAAACGCGGGTTCCGGAGGTGAAGGGGCCACGGACGTGGCGAGAGACGTCGCGAGACTGCGTCTGCGAGGTTTATCTAGCCACCGAGTTCCTGAAGGCCACGGGGCATGAGCCGAAGTGGACGCTCGAGGACAGTTGGCGGGCGTTTGCGGCACGCTTCGCGATCGTGGATGGCGAAGACCTCGATCTCTACTGGCCGAAATACGAGCGGTTTCGGGAGTTTCGGCGTCGGTCGTACTCGGGCGAGCGCATGGATCGATGGCTGACGTTTCAGGAGTGGCTCATGATGTACACGGGCCAGGCCTTTGAGGGAGGCGTTCCAGAACACCTGCTGGACGTCGTGTAGCGCATGCTGAAGACACTGGTCAACCGCGTGGTGGGATTCGCTGGGGCGAGGATCGTCAATGCCCACTGGGGGCCATGCGGATTCCTGCCGGCTCTTCGGAAACTCGCGAGAACCGGATGGGCCCCCGCCCAGATCGTCGATGTAGGAGCATGGCAAGGCACGTGGACGCTCGAGTGCCGAACGCTTTTCCCGCAGGCCCGCTCGCTGATGGTGGACCCGCTGCCGGAGAACCGGGCTGCATTGACTGAGCTTTCCGCGCGCATGCCGGGGCTCACTACGTGGAGCGGAGCGCTGGGCGCGCGATCGGGGGAGCTTCTCCTCCATCGCCATGCCGACCAGTCGAGCCCTCTTCGGGCGGCGGTGCCTGAGTGGCGGGCTGCGGAGACGATCACCGTGCCGATGCGAACGCTCGATTCGTTTGTCGAGTCTGGTGAGATCCAAGCCCCGCAACTGCTCAAGGCTGATGTGCAGGGGTATGAGCTGGAAGTGGTCCGCGGAGCGGAGGCGGTGCTGCGATCGCTCGATGCGGTCCTGCTCGAGGTGTCGTTTCGCGAGCTTTACGAAGGCCAGCCGCTTGCCCACGATGTCGTGGGGCACATGGCGTCGGTCGGCTTCCGTCTCTTCGACATCTGCTCATACGCCCAGGGGGCCGATGGCGAGCTTCTTCAGTCCGATTTTCTCTTTGTCCGTTGTGACTGGCCTGCCCCACGAGGCTCGCATGGATGATCTGAGTCAATTTCTCTACGAACGGTATGTCAGCCGATTCAAGGCTGAGGGGGCTGCCGGAATTCGGCCCCTCTCGCCCAACAATCTTCGGTGGCTCCGCTGGCGGTTGTTGCCCTTGCTGGCATCGGTGCCGCGAACCGGAAGCATCCTCGAACTGGGCTGCGGTTCGGGTCAGCTTCTCGGATTCCTTCAAGCCGAGGGTTTCACCGGCTGCCGAGGCGTCGATCTTTGCCACGAGCAGGTGGAGCTCGCTCGTGCCGCTGGGGCCGACGCGCATCCGGGTGATCTCTTCGATGAGCTAAAGAATGCCACGGGCGAGTTCGACGCGATTCTCGCGGTTGACGTCATCGAGCATGTTTCGCGAGAGCGAATGCTCGAGTTCGGCCGGCTCTGCCGCAAGGCGCTTCGCCCCGGTGGTGTGCTCGTGATTCAGACACCCAACGGCGAGGGTCTTCATGCTGGGCATGTGATCTACGGCGACCTCACCCATCGCATGATCTTCAATGAGAACTCGTTTCGACAGTTGCTCCGGGCGCTCGACTTCGTGGATATCGCGGTGCATGAGACCGGGCCGGTCCCTGTGGGGATCCAGGGAATCCTCCGCTGGATCGCCTGGCAAACCACGCGAATCGTGGTGATTGCGAAGGTCATTGCGGAGACAGGGCGTCGTCCACGAATCCTGACGCACGAATTCCTTGGCATCGGTCGGGTACCAGCGGAGGGCCAATGAGTCTCTTCAAGTCTTTCATACGACGTGTTGCCGTAGCACTCACTGCCGGCCCCTGGGGCCAGCGGTTCTTGCGACGAGACGCCGCATTCAGCCAGTGGCTTCAAGGTATCGGGGCTGGCAGTGATGTAGCCGCCAGTGGCGAAAAGGCTGTCCTGGCGACGCTGCGGCGACGCTGCCGTCCGCCCCTGGTCGTCTTCGATGTCGGGGCCAACCAGGGGCAGTTTTTAGGGATGGCACGCGCCGCGCTCGATGGGGTTGCGAGCACGATCCATTGCTTTGAACCTGGCAAAGCCACGTTCTCGATGCTGCGAAATGGCCGCGAGACCATCGCCAACGTCGTCTTCAACAATGTCGCCGTTGGCCGTGAAGCTGGCCACGCGACGCTCTGGTACGACAAAGAGGGCTCGGGGATCGCGTCCCTCACGCAGCGGGATCTCTCCCACTTCGGCGTGGAGTTCTCGGAATCGGAGACGGTCGCCACGATCACGCTCGACGCCTATGCCGCCGCGAACGGCATCAGCCGCATCGACCTGCTCAAGCTCGACATCGAAGGGCATGAGCTCGATGCGCTCGCGGGAGCGGCGGGGCTGCTTCAATCGGGGGTCGTCGGAATGGTGCTCTTCGAGTTCGGCGGCTGCAACATAGACACCCGCACGTTTTTCCGCGACTTCTGGCGAGTCCTGACGGCGGCCGGCATGAAGATCTATCGTCTGACGCCTGGCGGGTATCTCTGCCCGATCGTTGCGTACGAAGAACCGCTCGAGCAGTTTCGGACGACGAACTTTGTGGCGATCGCCGAATGATGATGAGGCACGCTCGTGATTAGGCAGGCGGTCGTGTTGTGCGGCGGCCAGGGCACGCGGCTCGGTCATCTCGTGGCCGACGTTCCCAAGCCGATGCTTCCTATCGCGGGAAAGCCGGTGCTCGACCATGCGCTGGATCGGCTTCGGGAAGCCGGAATTACCGACGTCGTCCTTGCCGCGGGCTATAAGGCGGATGTGATTCGGGAGCATTATGCTGTTCCGATGCCGGGAATGAGCATTCGTGTCTTCGAAGAAGATGCACCTTTGGGCACCGCGGGGTGCGTTCGCGAGCTTTTGCCGGAGCTCGCCGAGCAGTTCGTCGTCCTCTACGGCGACGTCTTCATCGATTTTGCCGTCGGCGAGCTTCTGCGGGCACACCGGCCAGGCGCGTTCGCGACGCTCCTTGTGCGGCCATCGGATCATCCGTGGGATTCAGACCTGATTGAGGTGGGCGAGCACGGAACCATCACGAGGTTTCTACCGGCGGGAACAGAACGCCACCTGCCGCGAAACGTGGCCAATGCAGCAATCTATGTGGTTGATCGCAAACTCGTCGAGCTGCTTCCCCCTCGCACCAAGGCAGATTGGGTTCGCGACTTGTTTCCTCGAGCGATTGAAGCGGGCATGCCGCTTGGGGTTCATGAGTTCTCGGGAGAGGGCTTTCTTCGAGACATGGGAACGCCGGGCCGGCTCGAGCGCGTGCAGCGGTATGGCGAGGAGAAGGCGATGATTGCCGCGGCACGAACCACGCGGCGGCCGATTCGCACCGTGTTTCTCGATCGTGATGGCGTCATCAACGAGAATGTCGGCCTCGTTTGCTCACCTGACGACTTCCGGCTCCTTCCAGGGGCCGGGCCGGCAATTGCCCGCCTCAACGCTGCCGAGCTCAACGTCATCGTGGTCACCAACCAGCCGGTCATTGCTCGCGGCCTGTGTACCGAAGACACGCTCGCGGCGATCCATGCCCGCATGCGAGCGCTGCTGGCCGAGCACAACGCCCGTGTGGATGCCATTCATTTCTGTCCGCATCATCCGGAGACGCATCATGCAGACCCGGAGAGCCGCCGCGAACTGCGAGTAGCATGCGAGTGCCGAAAGCCTGCGCCCGGCATGCTGTTGGCTGCTGCTCGCGAGCACGGCATCGATCTCGCCGCATCGGTGCTTGTGGGCGACCGGTCCGTCGATATCCTGGCGGCTCGCCGCGCAGGCATCCGGAGCATTCTGGTGGGAGATGCCGCGAGTGACCCGCCGCCAGACTTCCGCCGGGCCACCCTGCGGGACGCGGTCGATGGGATTCTCTCGGGTGAGATCACGTGACGGCTGCCCCTCGCAGTAGCACGCCGCGGCCTCTCAAAATTCTTACGGTCGCCGAGAGCTATTTTCATGACCACCACAACGGTCTCGCACGGGTCGCGTGGGATGTGTGCCGTGGCATGGCTCGTCGAGGTCACGACGTCACGCTCGTCGCGCCAGCCCCCGTTGATGCGGTGCATGAGCAGGTTGTGGAAGGGGTGCGGGTCGTTCGTTTTCCGCAGCTGGCAGTGAGCGGCTTCAGCCCGTGGAATCCTGGCCAAAGGATCAATGCCTACGCCCAGGCGCTCGCGCGTCTCGCGTCAACGGAGTGGGACAGTGTCCATTGCCATGGCATCTATGCAGCCGCGGCTGCGGATCGCGTCGTGCGACGGCGGTCGCAACTCGTGCTTTCGATTCACTCGCCGGCGGTGGACGAGCAGCGATGGAACTGGACGCACGGCCGCCTGCGGGATGTTGTGAAGCTGGCCGGGCTGCCGTTGATTCGCCGTGCAGAAAAGCATGCCCTGACAGTAGCCGACAGGTGTCACACCCTGTCACGGTTCACGTGCGACCGCATCCACAAGCTCTATCCATCGGTCGTGTCCAAGCCGTGGGCCGTCATCCCGCATTGGTCAGATCCCGCGTGGAGACGGACCCTATCGGCAAGAGATGCTCGTGATCGGCTTGGGTGGCCTCGTGACGAGCCCGTTCTCCTTTCGGTTCGGCAACTCCGTTCGCGGTACGGTCTCGACACGGCAATCAGGGCGATGGTGACCATCGCGAAGAACCGGCCGTGCAGGCTGCGGATCGTGGGCCAAGGGGAGCTGCGAATCGCCCTTGAGCGGCTTGCTTCGACCCTGGGCCTGGCTGAGTGGGTTTCCTTCTCCGGTGGCCTCTCGGATGCGGACCTCATGCTTGCCTATCAGGCCGCCGACGTCTTCGTCGTGCCGTCTCGGGCGCTCGAATGTTTTGGGATCATTGCGATCGAAGCCCTCGGGTTTGGTGTGCCGGTCGTCGCGACATCCGTGGGCGGACTCCCGGAGATTCTGTCCCCTATCCTTCCGCAGCTTATCGTCCCTCCGAACGATCCGCGGGCGCTCGCTGGTGCGGTCTGTGCGGTGATGGACGGAACCGCGACCGTGCCGCCGCCGGAGGCGATGGTAGACTACGGCGATTCGCACTATTCGGAAGAACAGCTTCTCATGAAGTACGAAGAGATGCTCTCGCCGGGCCTCAGTTCGAGAATGGAAACGCCGAGCCCGGCGTCCGCGTGAAGGATTGGCGATGCGGACCTACCACGAAGGCATGAGCATGAGCGGTGTTGCAACCGCTCCATACCAGGCTCCTGCAGCGCCGTACCGAGCGAGTGCTCGCGGCTTCCCTCGCTCGGAGAAACCGCGGTACGCGTGGCTCACGCTCCCGAGCATCGTCGGAGTATTCATTGCCTGCCTGACGCTCGCGGTCATGCGGCCCGCCGATCGGCCAGCCGGTGCCTTCGCGATTGTGAACGTCGCGGTGACGATCGCGCTGAGTTATCGCTTTCTCAAGGTCAATCCCACCGTCGGCATGATTCCAGCATTCTTCATCATGCCAATGATGGTGCTGACGAGCATCTCAACGCTCTATTTCTGCATGTTCTCCCCGGACACCTACGTGACACCATGGGGTACAGCAATTCGGCTCTTGGACACGAATGATCGATTCCAACTAGCGACGCTCCTGTCGATCATCTCATTCTCGATTCCCTGGCTCCTGTTCGAGGGCCGCGAACGGCCTCCCATGACATACGACGCGTTTTTGCAACATGCCCATCGTATGGCCAAGCCAGTGTTCTTCTTTTTCATAGCATTCATTGCTCTCATGGTTGTGTTGCGTCTGCTCGCGATGGGGCCATCGTCAGCCGTGGGATATCTCATCTATGGCCTGTTCCGATACGGCCACGGGCTTCCACTCATCCCCGGTGCCGCATGGCACACGCTCGGCCGGCGCACGAAGACAGTCATTATTGCGGTGCTTGCCGTGAACTTCCTCTTCAATACGTTCACGAATTCTCGATACTACGCGTTCATGCCGCTGGTCTATTTCGGTTTCGGGCTGTTGTTCCTGAGTCGCATCAGCACGCAGCGAAAGCTAGGATCGCTTGTCGTTCTCATCGCGCTCTTCGGCGTTGCCCTCGTGGTTGGAAATGCTGGTCGCCGGCTGGGGCTCGGCTTGTGGCACGGGGGCTCGGAGGACCTCCAGCGCCGATACGACGTGCTGACTCAGAAGATGGACAAGCTGGTTGACAAGAACTGGGGTGAAGAGATCTTTGTCCGCTTGTTCTTTACCGGCGGTCACCAGATCGTGATGCTCGTCCCGGACGTCTATCCGTACAAACCGGTCAACGTGGGCTACTACCTTGCCGAGGTCGTGTCGCAAGGCCTCCTCCCGCGAAAGCTGGCGATCAGGCTCGTGCCGCCACTATTTGAGGACAAAGCAACTCTCATAGCAATCGGCCACCGCATTACGGAATCCCACAGCGTCGAGCGGTCGTTTGTGGGGGCCGCCTGGGAGATGGGCGGGCCGCTCTTCGTATTTTGGGTCAGCCTTCTGACCGGGTTCTACACGCTGCTGATGACACGAGTGTTGCAAACCTTGTTCGCCATATCTGGGAGCTTCGGAGTGGTGGTATTTGCTGTCGCATGCGACAGAGTGTTTGCCTCAGTAAACGAGGGGCTTCCAACGGTGGCTCATGAAATGGCCTACGGCATCGTGATTGGTGGCGTGTTGTACTTCGTAATCCTGATTCTGCTTTACTTTGCTCCTGGTCGCAGGCGAGTCAGTCTTGCGATGGAGCAGCAATCCGGTGCGCTCCGCCTCTAACGAGACGGTGGACGGCGACATGAAGATCGTTACGGTCTGTCTCGACCTCTCTCCCTCCCACGGCGGCATGTACCGGGCGGTCGTGGACGTCGCCCGTATGCTCGGCGGGTCGATCGTCACGTTTCGGGATGGGTCGGGCACGCAGGTGCCCTGCGTTGCAGGCATTCCGGTGAGCGTCATCGATTGCGAGGGGCTCTCGCTCTTTCGACGGGCGATCTGCCCACCTCGGCGCATCATCGAGGCGACCGCAGCTGCGATGTCGCAGGCCGACGTCGTCATTGTCCATTCGCTCTTTAGGGCGCACGCGATGATCGTCCATCGAATCGCTCGCGCTGCTTCAATCCCGTATGTTGTCGTCCCCCACGGTGCGCTTGAGCCAGCATTGTGGAGATCAAAGCAATGGAGCCGTCGTGCATGGATGGCCTGTGGTGGGTCGGCATTCCTTCGCGACGCGGCTTGCGTGGTATTCGCGACGGAGGCCGAGCGCCGAGGGGCCGAGCATACGTTGGGCTGGAAGCCTCGGTCGGAGGTCATTCCGTTTCCGGTCTCCGTCGGAGGATCATCGCTCCCTCGTGCCGATGCCCGCGAGGCGTTATCCCTGCCTCTCGGCCGAAGGCTCATCCTGGTGCTTGGGCGACTCGCGCGTGAAAAGCGTCCTCGCGAGATCGTGACCGCCTTCTGTGCCGCTGATCCCGAGGGCTGTGATCTCATGATGGCAGGTCCTGAGGGCGACATATCAGTCGCTGAGTTAAAAATGCTCGTGCCGGAGGGAATGCGCTCGCGTGTGTGGTTTCCCGGTGCCCTTGATTCAGCCCGGCGTGACATGGCGATCGCGGCATGCGATGTCTATCTGTCGTGGTCGTGTCATGAGAGCTTCGGGTATGCGGCGGCCGAGGCCATGGCAGCGGGCATGCCCGTGATTCTGTCGCCGGGCAACGCGCTTCAGCGTGCCCCGGGGTGGCCAATCTGTGGAATCTGTGTAGCGGACGATCACGAGAGCGCGCTTGTCGCCGCACTTCGATCGTGTGCGACGTGGGCCGACGAAGAGCAACGAGCGATGGGGGCACGCGCGCGGGAGTGGGTTGTTCAGCGACTTGATGATGACGTCGTTAGGGCACGATGGCACTCGCTGGTCAGGGCCCTGCCTGTGCAGAATCGCTCGTGGCCTACCGCGGGTGCCTCCAATGGGGTATAGTGGTGACACACGACAGTCAGGTCGCATATGTCTCGACTGAGCGCGATCTACATTCTCGCAAAAAACGAGCAAGCAAATATCGAGCGATGCCTCGTTTCGTCGCTCGAAATGTGCGACACCGTGGTCGTGCTGGACTCAGGGTCCAACGACCGCACCCTGGAGATATGTGGCCAGTATGAGCGCGTGACCCTTCGGCCATTTGACTACCGAAATCACTGCGTCGCGTACAACCAGATTGTCACGTGGCATTCTGACAGGGAGCATATCGCTGTGCTCGATGCGGACATGCAGATTCCACAGTCGCTGGCCGGTGAGGTTGAGCACGTTCTCGCCTCCGAGCCGACGGTTGAAGCGATCATCGCCCCCGTGATGATGTACTGGGATGCAGAGCCGCTACGCTACTCGAGCCTTTATCCGCCAAAGCCCATTGTGTTTCGCGGCGGACGCCCGTTGTTTGAGCCAGCGGGGCACGGTGAGCATCTGATCGCAGATGCCAAGGTCGCATACACCAAGGAGAAGCTCATCCATGACGACAGAAAGCCTCTTGATACGGTGCTGGCCAATCAATGGCGATACGCCAAGGACACGGTACGCCGATCGCTCTCTGGCAAAGTTACCCGTAGGGATCGAATTCGATTGCGGTCGCCGTTGATGATGCTCATCGTGCCGTTGTATGCACTGATCATCCGGCGTGGCTTGTTGGACGGCAAGCAGGGCATCATCTACGCCATTGACCGCTTGATTGCCGAGGCGTTGACCTACCGCGCCTCGCTTTCAGCGACTGTGCGTCGGGAAGTCGCGGCCGAGGGCGCCTCCCGCGAAGACGAGAAGCCCCCATCCACTTCCGAACGCACTACGATCGATTCGTAACGGAATGATCGCTGGAAGCCAGCCCGCCTCGCGAGCCGCGCGGCTGTCAGCAAGGAAGTGTTGTGTTTGCCGGTTGCAACGGCCGGAAGGTCCGAGGTGTGAGGCCTGTCTATGCACGTGAAAGCATGGGTGACAGCGTGTGGCGTTTCGGCGGCACTGAAACGTCAGGATCTTCGGCCGACCAGATAAATTGTCGAACAAAGCGACGGAAAAACGCGGAGGGGGTAGTCGACAATCGCAGTGGCAAGCCGGACGATGGAGTGCCTGGAATCATAGCCCGCCCAATTCCGCCCTGTAATGGTGAGATTGGTAAGGCCCATGTCGCGAGCAATGTATCGTAGATCGCTCACATCGGGCTCTCGAACGTGGCCCCGGAAAGTTTCAGCTTCGTACCAGGTCTGCATGGCACTCCACTTCCCGAATCCAAGGGGCACGGTAAGTCGCTTGCGAAGATTGACGCAGTTTGGCACGCCCAGGACAAACACGCCGCCAGGATTAAGCTTCTCCACGACTTCGGCAAACAGTCTTTTGGGCGAGCGGTGCCAATGTTCCATGCTGTCGAAGGTGGTAATGATGTCAAACGTGCCGGTGATGTCTGCTATTCCGCTGGTCACCACGTCGCGCGCAATCACTTCCACCCCAGCTTTTCTGTGGAGGTCGAGGATCGAAGCCCCCACTTTGTGGTTCACAGAATCGTCAAAATCATCCACGAGCACCACGCGCTTCCACCCGTAGGCAGCGCATCCGATCGAGAATGAGCCGATGCCGCCGCCTAGGTCGCAGAGGGCTAGCTCTGTATGTCGCTTGGGCATGACTGCCGCGACTGCAAGCCCTATGTGGTAGGCATTTCGAGGAATGTCACGAACCTGCTCGGCAACCATGCCCGGCGGGTATTGGTGTGCGACCGTGGTCAACACTTCGGGCACTTGTTTCATGTTGGTTTCAGCTGGTGTGTGGTGGAGCCGTGAGGCTTGTGGATGTGGGAGTGATGAGTGACTCGAGTCGCGGATGAACAACGAAGAATAGCAGGCCAACGTGCGAACGACATGGTCTGGCTTACGCGGCCAGGCCGATGCGTTGTCCGAACCGGAGCGCTAGCCCGATGGCGGGGGCTCGCAATTCGGGGAAGACAACCATGCCTATCGTCGCTTGCACCGCGGCGACTATGACGGCGGCACCGGTGAACAGTGTCCACGACCATTGGAGGTCAAGCATCGCCACTAATCGTTGCAACACAATCCCGGAGGCGATGAGGATCAGCGTTCGTGCGACTGCAGCAGCCCATATGAAGGCCACGCGGGCCACCGGCACATTGAGTTGCCGTGCCAAAAACAACGGGGACAGCCAGAGGCTCGTCAGCGAGATCGACACGATCGCCCCAAGCGGTAAGTACTGCCACGACAGATAGTGCATGACAGCAATCTGGCAGAGAAGGCGGGCGATCCCTTCGCTGAGCATCGTCACGGCGTTGGCCCGTAAGGCGCCGACCGCATATACCAGCTCGTTCAGGGATGAACGAAACACGTAGGCCACGGTCTGCACCGCGAGCAGGTAGCTCACCATCTCCCCGGCATACACGTCTGGGCCAACCCAGAGGCTCACAAAAATGCCGTTGAGCGCGACCACGCTCCCGGCCGTAAAGCCGGCCATAAGCCCCAGGCCAGCCGCGAGCTTTTCGATGATTCCGACAAGCCGCTCATGGCCGCCTTCGCCGTGGAGGTGCGAAAGACCGGGCATGAGCGCCGGGACAACGCGGCTTCCGAGCATCTGGCCGAGGTCATAAGGTCTGGTCGTGAGGGCCAGCTTCGCCGTGGAGACGGTTGTGCCTCCCTGGGCGGCAAACAGCGGGTCGAGTTGCGAGATCAGCGTCTCGCCAAGGCGGCTCACGAACATGACGGCCGACGTGCCCACAAATTCGCGAATGCCACCGCGGACGAAATGAGCTCGCAGCAGACCGTGGCGGCTCAGCCATCCGACCACGGAGACGAGGTTGACGAGACCGCTGAGCCCCGAGCGAATCAAGAGCCCGAGCGGCAGCGAAATCACTCCCATGCCGGCTTGCAGCATCCCGATCGTGCTGGCGATGCCGGCGATGGAGCCGAGGGTGTGGGCGGCAAGGCCCGTGCGGGCCATCTGCAATCCGATCGCTACGCCCCCCGGAATAAAGGCAAGGAGCGTCACCTGGCTAGCGAGCAACGCGTAAAATAGCGCGTCAGCCAACTCGGCCTGCGGGCCGGCACCAGACAGCGGAATGAATGCGACGATCTGCGGTATGAACGGAATTGCGACAAGTGGCACGAGCGTCACGGGCACACCGAGCATGACGCCGGTCGTGATGAGCGACGAAATATGATCCCGGGATCCGGCGCCCGATGCCGCCGCGATCCGCTGCGCGAGGATCCGCGACACTCCGGAATCGGCGAGTTGGAGCCACGCTACGATCGTTCCGATCGCAAGCCACGCGCCGTAGAGCTCGGCATCGAGATAGTGAAGGTAGAGCGGAGCAAGAAGGACGCCCTGAACCAGCAGGAGCACCACGGCCGTGCCGTGGCCCGCCGCATTCCAGGCCGCCGCGTTCCGTCGGGAGATCTTGGGGAGGGGTTCGCTGCCTTCTCTTGGATCAATGGCCATAGATCGCCATGAACGCTGCCAATGATGTGACCTTCCGTTTCCTGACGTCGCTTCGTACGGCGAGCATGTTCAGGCCGGTCTTCTCACGGGCATGATTGATCGCGCCACCGATGGTCGCTCGGAGCGCGCCCTTCCGCGCAAAGAGCCGACGATAGCCATACCGCCCGACGACCTCGCGAGCCTCTGGCGAGAGGCCGCGAGAAAACCACGATAAAGCGAAGAGCGCATTATCGTGACGAAGCGAGCCGAGCTCGCGTTGAGCTGAGAACAGCGGTGATTCGAGAAGCAACAACAAGGCGGTGGTGATCTCGATCACATCCCAGCCGCCGGCGCCTCGGCCCTGATTGAAGACACTCGAAAGCTCCATGCCTCGATAGACGGCGTCGAGACGAATCCTCTGGACGCCGTTCGTCGAGGCGTCAAAGAGCGGTAGGGCGTACGGCAGGAGCCCGAGGTACTGATTTCTCTCGCCCACCCACCGGCGGAATGCAGCCACCGCATGGTCATGGACCCTCCAAAAGGCGTCGCTGTTTCGGTAGGCGTGGCAACTGATGAGTGGCCCATATCGCGACGGCTCGCCGAATGGGGGATACTCGACAGCGCCATCGCCAGCCGCTGATCGGCGTGCCGCCAGCGGTGGCCGGATGATCGCTTCGGCGCCGTCGGCCGACGCGCGAAAATATGCCACGCCAGCGGTGCCGCAGAGCTGGATCGTGGCATCGGAACCGGCCATTGCCGCATACCGCTGCGCGAGCGTTTCAGGCAGCATGAGGTCATCGTCACCGTGCAGAAAAACAAGGTCGCCGCTCTCGCTGAACTCGCGAATCGACTCATACCAGTTCATCACGGGGAACAACGGCGTATCCCGATGAACGACCCTGACGGACCAGGCATCGCCAGGGACCAGCTTCACGGCGTTGGCAACGGCAGCATCGACTTCGCCCGGTGGGCCATTGTTGTTGACGATCACGAGCATGGCCGGGGAGGCGGCACCGGCCGGCAACGACTGACCAAGCACCGACACGATGCTCCAGAGCAGAGGCCCTGGCCGCCGGTACGTCGGAAGCACCACCGTGATTCGTCCAGTTTGCATCGACTGCGAGACCCCGATATGCTCGATTTTCTCGGTGAATGCGAAGCGTGAGGGCTGATGCAGCCAAACCCCGCGGCGCTGGATTCGGCCGGTCGGGAAAGCCCTGATCGCGGCGAGCAGTCTAGTCTACTTCGGCCCGGCGGCCATTTTGATGATGTCACATGTTGAACCGGAGCAGGCTTGCGACCCCCGGCATATTCCGGTGTTTATCCTGTGTGGCGGGAAAGGCACCCGGCTGCGTGAGCACACCGAGACGCGCCCGAAGCCCATGGTGGAAGTCGGTGGGCGGCCGATTCTATGGCACATCATGAAGGGCTATGCGGCCCACGGATTTCGGAATTTCGTGCTGTGCCTCGGCTACAAGGGCGATGTGATCCGGGATTACTTCCTCAACTACGAGGCGAGGAATCTCGACTTCACCGTCACGCTCGGCCAGCGGAGCGCGATCGAGTATCACGGCAATGTCCACGCCGAAGACGGCTGGAAAATCACGCTCGCCGAAACCGGCGAAGAGACCATGACCGGGGCGCGGATCAAGCGGGCGGCACGCTACCTCGAAGGCAACACCTTCGCCGCCACGTACGGCGATGGGGTGTGCGACGTTGATCTGACGAAACTGCTCTCGTTTCACCGCGGGCATGGCGGGCTCGCAACGGTTACCGGGGTTCGCCCGCCGAGCCGCTTCGGCGAGCTGCGTGCCGACGGGACCCACGTGACGGCTTTCAGCGAAAAACCGCAGACCGGCACGGGGCTCATCAATGGCGGGTTCTTTCTGTTCGAACGCGGGTTTCTCGAATACCTGAGTGAAGACGAGGGCTGCATCCTCGAACGTGCTCCCTTGGAAAAAGCCGCCGCCGACAAGCGGTTGCATGTGTATGAGCACGCCGGTTACTGGCAGTGCATGGATACCTACCGCGACTGGGAACACCTTGAGCGGGCGTGGGCATCGGGCCGCGCACCGTGGCAGAATTGGGGTTAGACCATCGCCATGCGCACGGCATTCAAGGGCAAGCGTGTTTTTCTGACAGGGCACACAGGCTTCAAGGGCTCGTGGCTCGCCATCTGGCTGCACCGCCTAGGCGCTCAGGTGACGGGCTACTCCCTCGCGCCTCCCACAGATCCCTCGAACTATTCTCGAGCGCGCGTGAGCGAGCTCGTCAGCCACGAACACATCGCGGATGTCCGCGATTCCGCGACGCTCACCCAAGCCCTGAAGGCGTGTGATCCCGACTTCGTCTTTCATCTGGCCGCGCAGCCCCTCGTGCGGGAAAGCTATGCCTCGCCGCTCGAGACCTACGACATCAACGTGATGGGGACCGTGCGGGTGCTCGATGCGGTGCGCACGCTCGGTCTCCGCCCCGCCGTGCTCTGCATCACCACCGACAAGTGCTATGAGAACCACGAGTGGCCATGGGGCTACCGCGAAAACGATCCGATGGGTGGGCACGATCCCTACTCGTCGAGCAAGGGGGCGGCCGAGATCGCCATCGCAGGGTATCGGCAGTCGTTTTTCGATCCGGACGCCATCGATCGTCACGGTGTGCGGCTCGCTTCCGTGAGAGCAGGGAACGTCATCGGCGGCGGTGACTGGGCAGCCTCGCGAATCGTGCCCGACGTGGTTCGCGCGATGGCGGCCGGGCAGCCAGTCGAGGTGCGGTCGCCCGCGGCCATCCGCCCGTGGCAGCACGTGCTCGAACCCCTGGGCGGATACCTCGAGCTCGCCGCGAAGATGGCAGATCCAAAAACGGCAGGCCCGTGGTGCGAGGCGTGGAACTTCGGCCCCAGGATCGGCGACGAGTGGCCGGTCGGAAAGCTCGTCGATACGTTGCTCACCGCGTGGGGCAGCGGATCGTGGAAGGACACAAGCGATCCGAACCAGCCCCACGAGGCGCACACCCTCCGCCTCTCGATCGACAAGGCGGTGTCGCAGTTGGGCTGGCAGCCGCGGCTGAGTGTGGAAGAGGCGGTCCTCAAAACGGCTCATTGGTATCGATCATTCCTCGACGGGGCGTGCGCCCGCAGCCTGTGCCTGGCCGACATCGAAGCCTATGAAGCGAGCGGAGCCGCGGCCCGATGAGCCCCCTGCCCGCAGCCATCGTGACCGGCGCGACGGGATTCGTTGGCCTGCACCTCGCCCGCGCGCTCTGCGACCAGGGCCGCACCGTGCATTTGCTCGTGCGGGATCGCGCCGCTCACGATCGGCTCGCGATGCTCCCCACCCAGGCCATACGCCACACGATGGACGGGTCGACCGACCAGCTCGTATCGCTGTTCAAGGCGATTCCCGATGGCGTGGTGTTTCACCTGGCGTCGTTGTTTCTCGCCACGCACACACCCGCCGAAGTCGAGCCGCTCATCCGGTCAAATCTGCTCTTCGGCACCCAGCTTTTAGAAGCAATGGCCCGCTCCCCGGTGAAGCGGCTCATCAACACCGGCACGTTCTGGCAGCATCTCGATGGCACTGATGCCTATCACCCCGTCTCGCTTTATGCGGCGACGAAACAGGCCTTCGAGGCCATTGCGGCCTATTATGCCGAGGCGCACGCGCTCGAGATCGTTCACCTCAAGCTGGCCGCCACCTATGGGCCCGGTGATCCGCGGCCCAAGCTCTTCACGCTCCTTGCACACCACGCGAAGAGTGGTGTGCCCCTTGCCATGTCCCCAGGCCAGCAGCACATGAATCTCCTCCATGTCGATGACGCGGTGGCTGCGTTTCTGAGGGCGGACG
>Ga0163153_10002975_pt1 | contig 23452 bp, 29 predicted proteins | sample OliLakLV19MP6IB1_FD_148629 | JGI IMG/M metagenome (GOLD analysis project Ga0163153, IMG submission 148629) | Freshwater microbial mat bacterial communities from Lake Vanda, McMurdo Dry Valleys, Antarctica - Oligotrophic Lake LV.19.MP6.IB-1 | ecosystem: Environmental > Aquatic > Freshwater >...
CCCCAAGCCTGGTTAGCCGCAAAGAGGCGCAAAAAGCGCATAATTAAATCCCCGTCCGACCTTTTGCGTCTTCTGCGCTTTTTCGCGGCCAATCCTTCCGATCCCCAAGCCTGGTTAGCCGCAAAGAGGCGCAAAAAGCGCATAATCGATTTCTCCAAACCCTACCCCGCCTTTTTTTGCGCCTTCTGCGCTTTTTCGCGGCCAATCCTTCCGATCACCCAAACCTGGTTAGCCGCAAAGAGGCGCAAAAAGCGCATAATTAAATCCCCGTCCGACCTTTTGCGTCTTCTGCGCCTTTTCGCGGCCAAAGACTCAGCGCTTGAAAACTCTCCGCACGGCTTCCGCCACGCGCTGCAGATCGGACTCGGCCAGATTCGACCCCGACGGCAGACACAGGCCGTCCCGGAAAAACCGTTCCGACACCGCGCCGCCATAGTTCGGACACCCCTTGAAGATCGGCTGCAGGTGCATCGGCTTCCAGACCGGCCGGGCCTCGATATTTTCCTCGGCCAGGGCCAGGCGCATCTTCTCGCGATCCGTCCCCGCGAGCTTCGGATCGATCGTGAGACACGTCAGCCAGCGCGTGCAACGCCCCCACTCCGCCTCGGGCATAAAGGCGACGCCGGGCAGATCCTTGAAGGCTTCCTGGTAAAACGCGCAATTGCGGCGCCGGGCGTTCACGCGATCCTCCAGCACGCGCAACTGTCCCCGGCCGATGGCGGCCAGCACATTGCTCATCCGGTAATTGAAACCCACTTCCGAGTGCTCGTAGTGCGGTGCCGGGTCGCGCGACTGCGTCGCCCAGAACCGGGCCTTTTCAATCAGCTTCGGGTCACTTGACGTCAGCATGCCGCCGCCCGAGGTGGTGATGATCTTGTTGCCGTTGAAGGAAAACACGCCGCACAGCCCGACGGAGCCCGGCGCGACACCCGGGCGGCGCGCGGCGCCAAGGGCCAAGGGCAAAGGGGTCAGGGGTAAGGGCGAGGCGGTAAGAGGTAAGGGCTGTTTTTCGCTCTTAGCCCTTCGCTCTTCGCTCTTTGCGGCGCCGTAATAGACAGCGCCTAACGCTTCCGCCGCGTCCTCGATCAACGGGATGCCATGCTGCGCGCAGATCGCCGCGATCGGGTCGATGTCGGCGCTCTGGCCGTAAAGGTGCACCAAAATGACCGCCTTGGGCTTCTTGCCCCGTTTGATGCGGTCGGTCACCGCCTCGGCCAGCAACGCCGGGTCCATGTTCCAGGAAAGCGCCTCGCTGTCCACGAACACCGGGGTGGCCCGTTCATACAGCACCGGGTTGACGCTCGCGGAGAAAGTCAGGGAAGAGCAGATGACCTCATCCCCCGGTTGGAGGTTCAGCCACCGCATCGCCAGGTGGAGAGCGGCCGTGCCGGAGGAGAGCGCCGCCGCGTGCAGCGCTCCCGACATCTGACGTCCGACATCAGACGACAGCCCTCCGCCGTCCGCCCTCCGCCGTCCGATCAATTCGGCGAACTCCTTTTCAAACGCATCCACGTGCGGTCCGAGCGGCGCGATCCAATTGGTGGCAAACGCCTCCTGGACTAATCCCAGTTCATCCCCGCCCATGTGCGGTGAAGAAAGATAGATGCGCGGCTTGTCCTTCATGAGTATAAGATCTTATCAGGATGCAGCCACTTCCCCGGCCGCAATCAACAATTGCCTGACCAATTCGTCATGCATGAATAATCCATGCCTCCGCAAGGAGGCCAGATCGTCCGTCAGCGAGGGGATCAAGCCCGGCCGCTTCGCCCGCAGCAGCAAGCCCGCGGTGCCAATGCAACGGATGCCATGGGCTCCCGCCACCTCACGGCCGGCCGCATCATTGATCAGCAAAAGGCAGCCCGGATGCGCGCACGCCAAGGCCAGGGCTTCGGCTTCCCCCGCATCAAGGTGTTGGCTAAAGCGGCCGGCCACTAGCGGGTCTGCCTCGCGAACCGCGGATTCGAAGCGATCGGCGATCAACCTAGCTTCGGGCCGATTCCCTCCCCGCTCGACCACCTCCCGCCAGACCTCGCGGGGAATCCAGACTTCACTCGCCAGTTGGTAGATAATTTCCAGACGGCCAATCTTCGCCAAACCGATGACCGGGCTCGCATCGGCCACGATCAGGGCTTCAGGCGTTATGGATGTCATGCTTGATCTGCTCGTCGGTCAAATTTGACCACGAGACGCCAAATCTGCCCAATGCTTCCATAAACTCCCAGAGAGGCTCCCCCGCCAGTTCGCTGGCCTGACCCAAGGTGACTCGGCGCAATTCAAACAACTTGGCTGCCGCCAGCAGCCGGAATTCCTGACCAGCGTGCGCCAGGTCAACTCCGGCCTGGGCGAGGAGCTTTTCATCAACGGGGAATTGCAGCATGGTCATGTCCTGATGGATAAACACCCACCCGATGACCGCAACCATTGATTCCTCATGGATTATGGTCAGTCTGCAGGACGATGCGGCTGCCCACCTGATGCACCTGCCGGTAACCCCAGTCACGGCAGAGCGCCTTGACCAAGTCTCGTCCCGAAACATCCCGCGGGAGCTAGCCGCGCCGCCCTCTCGGCCTCAATTTCACGAAGTGAGAATTGTGGACCGACACCGGGTTGGCAGCGGCCAACAACGGTGTGCCTCAATTTCACGAAGTGAGAATGGTGGACCGACACCGGGTTGGCATCCGCCAAGTATTCGCGAAGCGAGATACCGGGACGGACTCCGGGCCATGAGCACATGGCAACGGAGCGGCCAACAACGGTGTGCCTCAATTTCACGAAGTGAGAATTGTGGACCGACACCGGGTTGGCATCCGCCAAGTATTCGCGAAGCGAGATACCGGGACGGACTCCGGGCCATGAGCACATGGCAACGGAGCGGCCAACAACGGCGCCGCCTTCCGCCTTCCGACTCTCCCTCAGATTTCAGGTCTCAGGTTTCAGGTCTCGGCGCCTTTGGCGCCACCCCCAGCCCCAGCTTTCCCAGCGCCGCCAGCAACTGCTCCCAGCCAGCATCTCCCGCCAGTTTCTCAAATGGCTCATTGCTGGTCACCCGGATGAAATACTGGGCCTCAGAGCCGGCCGTCGCGTAGGCGAGCGTGTCCCGCCACCACTTGACCAGGTCCGGTCTCGCGTTGAATCGGTCGCCGTAATCGTAGAGCTGCGTCCCCACCAGGTGCCAGTAGAGCACGTATTCATTACGGTCGGGCTGCCCGGGCGGATGGAAAAGCCGCCATTGGGCGGCGCGCAGTCTCACGGCTCCCGCCGCCACATTTTCTCCCTGGCGCATAGCCGCGCAGTGCCAGCCGTTTTCCGTCCAGCACCGGTCCGGGGTGTGGGAGGCGACCTTCTGCAACGGCATCCGTCCGGCGGTCCAGTAGGCGACGTAAATGCCGAGCGTCGTTCCATTCTTGCTAAAAACCCGATTCACGAAGTCATCGTAATTAAGCGTGCGCTCAACTGCATTGGTCACGGTCTCGTTGGGTCCCAGCGGCTCGTCACGTCCCTGCCAGCCGGCCAGTTGGGCGGGAAGGGCCGCGGCCAGGTTGACCGGGCGGGCGGGGATGTGGCGGTCGCCCTCCTTGAAATCTCGCACGTTGATCCATTGCAGCGCCACCGCGCCGAGCAGCACCGCCATGACGCCCGCGAGCGCGATCCACGTATTTTTCGACTTCACGTTAGCCGATTCTCCGCGCCGGACAGCCCATCACCTTGGTGTCCGCCGCCACATCCCGCAGGACTACACTGCCCGCCCCGACATAGGCGCGGTCCCCGATCGTAATTCCAGGAATCACCGACACCGAGCTGCCAAGAAGGACTTCCTTACCGATCCGGACCGCCGCAGTCAGGTCGCAGTGGCAATTGATCTGCGACCAGTCGTCCACCGTCGCATCATGGTCCAGCGTCGCATGCAGGTTGAGTGCAACGCCCAGCCCCAACCGGTTGTTCGCCGAGGCCACCGAATACGGACACATCACCACGCCGGCCGCCATCTCCACGTTGTCGCCGATGACGGCGGTGCGATGGATGAGTCGGCTGAAAATCGCCCCCCGCTCCATGAGTGTTTCCATGGCCTTCCGCTTCTGGGCGGGCACGCCCATCGCGCAGATGAACACCTCGTCGCTCTGGGGTTGATGATCCCTGATCCGGCCCAGCAGGGCGGCGGGGGTGTTCTTCCCGGCCAGGGCCTCCAGGTTGTCGTCCAGCAGGCCCTTCACTTCCCACTCCACTCCGATCTGCACGGACTGGCGGGCCCACGCCACCATCTCACGGCCGAAACCGCCGGCGCCTACGATGATTAGCTTGGGCAGCACCATGGTCAGATTGTGCCGGAATCCACGAAAATGTTCTGGCCGGTGACAGATCCCGCGCCGTCTCCGAGCAGGAAAACCGCCGACGCCGCCACCGACTCCAGCGCGGTCGCCTGCTTGAGTGCTGTGCGGTTGTAGATGCGTTGCCGCTGTTCCTCGGTGAGTTTGCCACTCATGGCTGTCTCCATGAAGCCCGCCACAATACAATTTGAGCGGATGCCGCGCTCGCCCCATTCCCGCGCCGTATTCTTGGAGAACGCCTCCAGCGCTCCCTTCGTCGAGGCGTACATCGCCAGGCCCTTGTAGCCCGTGTGCACGCTGATCGACGATACGTGGACAATCGACCCGGCAATCCGGTTGAACAGCATGTGCCGGATGGCGTATTTCGTGACCATCATCGGCGTGAATACATTCACCTCATACATCGCCCGCAGGCGGGCCGCGTCTAGGTTCGACACGATGTCGTCGTAGGCGGTGGCCGCGTTGTTCACGAAACCGTGCAGTGGGGTGCTGAGCGGCAGGAACTTGTCGAACAGATCCTCCTTCACCCCGTCCACCCGGCCTAAGTCATAGGCAAAAAAGTGCGCGCGGCCGGCGCTGGCCTTCTGCAGATCGGCATACTCCGGCGAATGCCGGCGGCTGACACCATAAACCGTCCAGCCAGCGGCAACGATTGACTCGGCGATGGCCAGTCCAAGCCCTTGAGATACACCAGTGACGAGGATGTTCTTGCTCATGGCTGCATCAACCGGCGGAAACCCGCCTGTTCAAAATGCTGGTCTGCTGTCAGGGCCGATTCCACTCCGTGCTCCCCCATCACCACAAATGACGTGCAGTCGGTCAGCGACCAGGCCTTGTCGGGACGCTGGGCAAACAAAGCCAAAGCCCGGGCAAAAGTATCATGGTTTGCCACCACGATTGCCACATCAGGCTGCGCCTGGAGTGTGGCGACCAGCCGGCTGAATTTGTCGCGAGCCGGCGGGTTCGCCAAGGCATCACCCAACTCCATCAGCACCCATTCGGTGGTCAGCAAGGGACCAGGCGGCTGCCGGCTGAGTGTCAGAGCCTGCGCAGGCCAGTGATCGCGCGCATTGACCAAGGCCAGAAAATACGAGGTGTCGCCAAAGACCGGTTTCACCGTTTGGGCGTCCCATGCAGGTAGTGGTCGTGATTGCTGGCGTAGTCCGCTGGCAGCTCTTGCACGACCCCGGCAAACTCGGCCAGCGCCTCACCCCAAAGACGGACCGGTGGGCGTCCCAGCAGTTGCTGCAACCTGGCCTCCACCGCCTCCAGTTCCGGGCGGGTCAGCTTGGGTAGTTCGGCGATGATCTCCTGCGTGCTCACACTTGGAACTATTTCCGTCCCATCCCGTTTGGCAAGCCGTCATCCAGCCGTCTGCCGCCTGCTTTTTCAATCTGTTTTGCGCCATTCTTGGCAGCCATAGGCCAAGCGACGGCTGCTGCGACTCTTTGCGGCTAAATTGTCTGCCGTCCGTCATCCGCCCTCTGTCCTCTGCATTTTTCCCGTGCGAGTGGTGGCGATGTGATCCACGAAGCGAATCATCCGCGGAACCTTGAAAGGTTGCAAGCGCGCCGCCGCGAAGGATCGAAGTTCCGCTTCCGTCAGCCGTCCGACCTCCGTCCTTTGTCCTCCGTCCTCAACTCTTGCGCCGCTTGCGCTTTTTTGCGGCAAATCAGATTCCCCTGCAGCCTTCCGACTCCCTCCGTCCGTCGTCCGTTCGTCATCCGGCGTCTGTCGTCTGTCGTCAGTCGTCTTCTGTCCGGCATCTGTCGTCCGCTGTCCGTCATTCGGCTTCGCCAACACGATCTCCGCGCAAAGGATGTGCCCCATCACCGAATTCTTGCGGCCAAATACCCGGACCTGTTGCACTCCCGGATGCTCTCCGAGCACCCCCTCCACCTCATGCGGGTTCACTTTGCTGCCGCCAACATTCACCCAGTCTCGTTCGCGGGCCACAATGCGGAAGCGCAATGGCTGCTCCGAGACCACCTCCACCACATCGCCCGTATCATACCAATCTTCGTCGCGGGGCGACGGAGTGAATATTGGTTGTTGGATGCTGGTTATTGGTTCGGACTGCCCCTCCAACGGCGAAAAACCAATACCTGATACCTTGCCTCCAATAACCGGCGACGGCTTCGTCGGCGCCCCAAACTCCCCCAGCAGGCTACGGTGGACGTGAATCTTTCCGTCGCGGACGACCACGCGGCCCTCGAGCCCCGCCGCAATCGCAAAGACGTCACCGTCAGCCACCAGGAGCGTCCCCGCTTCCGTCGAGGCATAGACATTGTGCAAACGAGCCTGGGGAAACAATTCCGCCAGCTTGTGCAGCAGCCGGGCGTCGGCGCTCTCGCCGCCTAGCGTCACCGACCTCACCCCCGGCAGGGGCCGCTGCACCGGTAGAAGCAGGCGGTAGAAACTCGGCGTGGCGGAGATGTGTGTGACCTTGTGCCGCTCGAGCGCGGCCAGCACCGACGCCCGGTCGAGTCCGTAGACGTCAACCAGCGTGCAGCCATTGGCCAAGGCTTGGAGGTAAACCTGGATGCCCGCGATATGGGTGGGGTTGTAGGCCAAGGCCCAGACGGCCTCCGCCTGTCGGGGCGAGACCTTCACCGCCCGAGCCAGATTGGCCACGGTTTGCCACACTAGCTTCGGCAATCCAGTGGACCCGGACGTGAAAAGACCCAGCCGGGCGGACGAGCGGCCTGCGGCCAGTGCCTGCAGCGCCGGCAGATCAATCGGCGCCGCCGCAACGACGGGCTCCGGCAGATTCAGTCCGACCTTGCTGTAACCTAACGCCGCCAGTTCGCGCTCGCCGAAATCGGCATCGAACAGGTTCAGCTTCGCTCCGAAAGCCACCGCCACCGTGATCTCCATCAGGGCATCCACCATCGAGGCCGGCTGGCAGAGCGGGCGGATAGTAGCCGGACGCAGGATGAGCCGATGGAGCAATTCGGCATAAGTGACCGTTCGTCCAGTCCGGCCATCGATCACCCAAGGCTCGGAGACCAAGTCGCTATGTTCGGTATTAAAAGTCATCAATTTTGCGCTTTTTGCGCCTCTTCGCGGCTAATCGGCTCCTCTGTCCGTCCTCCGATTCATGTTTCAGCTTTCAGGTTTCCCGGCACTGCCCTCCGTCCTCTCGGCCTCAATTTCACGAAGTGAGAATTGTGGACCGACACCGGGTTGGCAGCGGCCAACAACGGTGTGCCTCAATTTCACGAGTGAGAATTGTGGACCGACACCGGGTTGGCAGCGGCCAACAACGGTGTGCCTCAATTTCACGAAGTGAGAATTGTGGACCGACACCGGGTTGGATCCGCCAGGTATTCACACAGTGAGATACCGGGAGGGACTCCGGGCCATGAGCACATGGCAACGGAGCCCGCAACAACGGCGCGTCGTCGACCATCAAGCACCTGCCTTCGATATCTTCTCCTCGATTTCACCAACCGTGTGAACCAATCCGTCCACGAATACATCTACCCCGAATTTCTCCTCAATGCGGACGGTCAACTCGGCGAGGTCCAATGACACAAAGCCAATATCATCGTGCAACCGTAGGGCTGGGGACAGCGCGGCCAAGGGCGGTTGCTGCTTGTTCGCTCGCACTTCGTTGATGATGGACAGGAGGTCTTTTTGCATGGTGAAAGGTCAGCCGACGTTTGCGGTTCTGCCGCAATCTTCAAGCAATTCGGCCAGTCCTCCCGCGGATGACACCGGACCGGTTAATCTAGACCGTGGGTGCGCCCCCGGCCGGCATCCAGCCCAAGCGCCGGAATAGCGCTTCGAAGGCATCCACCCCGTGCCGCATATCGAGCTGCTCCGCGTAGAATCTCCGCCCGGCCCGGCCCATTGCCTGGCGGTCAGCCTCGGGCATGACATGCAACCGCCGGACCAGATCCGCAAGCTGGGCCGCATTCCCTGGTTCGCAGCAAAGCCCCGCCCCACGAACAGCCGTTCGGCCGCCGCAAAGGCCAGATCAGACGCACACTCCCCCTCCAGCACGACATGCCGCTCCCTGATGCCGGTCTTCTCAAAAATCTTCTCCGCCGTCCAATCCGGGTAGATTCGTTCTAATTCTAAATTAGTCAGAATACATAGAGGTTTGTGGCTCCTGATTTGAATTAACATGGTTAAGCGAATTCGTAAGACGACAAGTTAAACACACCCCTACTCATCGTGTTTGTAAATATTACTGAATCTAGCGAATGGACGGAGATTTTGTCCTAGCTGGCTCGCAACCATCTTCTCTTCCACGCTAAAAACATTAGGATAGACCAGAGCTGATGGACCAGATTGCGCCGGCCGCTAAGGTGCTCCGCCCAGTTGTCGCGCACTGCCTTGGCATTCAACCAGCAACCATCCGCAAGATTGGACTCGCTCAAGAGATCTTCCGCCCAGTCCCGCAGTGGTCCGCGCAACCAATCCCCCACGGGAATGCCAAACCCCATTTTCGGACGCTCGAATAATTCTTTAGGCACGTAGCGCTTGAGAACTTGGCGCAACGGCCATTTCCCCACACCACCTCGAATCTTGAACTCCAATGGCAGGGACCAGGCAAATTCTGTCAACTTGTTGTCGAGGAAGGGCACTCGCGCCTCGAGACCGGCCGCCATGCTGGCGCGGTCCACTTTACAGAGAATGTCATCCGTCATGTATGTCATCTGGTCGAGAAACATCATGCGCTCGATATCGCCCAAAGGCTTGGCTGTGTCTTCCCAGTGGGTGAATGGACTGTGCAATGCACCGGGGTGGGACAAAGCGCGACCTGCCCATTGCGGATTAGAAACCAGTTCAAGGTAAAGTGAGTCCAAGTTCTTCGCCTCCAGGATCCGCGATATCTTGTGCATCTTGTCCCCACCGCCTCGAACCCGTAGGCGCTTGGGCACAAAATTATTTCCGAAACTGACAATTCGCTCCCATATCTGCGGCTCGACTGCGCTGATCATATCTCGTCCGAGAGTGCGCGCTACCAGCGGGAATAACCTGAACCTGCTCCACAGTCGCTGGCTCCAAAAATAGCGATTGTATCCGCCAAAGAATTCATCGCCAGCATCTCCCGAGAGTGCCACAGTTACATGGTGGCGGGTGAATTCCGAGACCAAGGTGGTTGGAATCTGGGACGAATCGGCAAAGGGCTCGTCGTAGATTTCCGGCAGGCGCTGGATTGTATCGATGCATTCACTACTACTTAGGTAAATCTCGTGGTGCTCTGTCTGCAGATGGCGCGCGACTTTTGCGGCATCCTTCGCCTCGCTATAGTCGCTTTCCCAAAAGCCTATGGTAAAGGTCTTCACCGGCCGACTGCTTTGCGACTGCATGAGCGCCACCACTGTAGACGAGTCAATCCCGCCCGAGAGAAAAGCTCCTAGCGGCACATCCGCGACCATTCGTTTCTTCACCGCCTGCCGCAGCATCGCATCAAGGCGGTCAACCAATTCCTTGTCATCGAGCCCGGCGGACAGTCCGCCGCGAGCTGCGAGCATTTCCTTGGGGTCCCAATAGGCTAAAGGCGTGCCGGGCTCTTTTCCGGGCTTAAGCTCAAGATAACAGCCCCCACGCAATTTATTAACCCCGATAAAGATGGATTGCGGAGTGCCGATGTAGCCGAAGCTGACTAACCGGGCGAGACCCGATGGGTCAATCTCGCGACGGAAACCCGGGTGCTGCATCAGGGCCTTCAGTTCCGAGCCGAAAAGCAAAACGCCATTGTGCCAGGCATAATAAAGGGGTTTCTCGCCAAACCGGTCGCGTGCCAGCGTGAGCTTGCGGTCGCGTGTGTCCCACAACGCAAAGGCAAACATGCCATTGAGTCGCGGCAGTATAGCCGTCACCCCCCATTGCCTGATACCTTGCAGCAGCACCTCCGTATCCGATGTGCCGCGAAACCCCTGCCCCGCAGCCTCCAACTCAGCCCGGAGTTCGGGGAAATTATAAATCTCCCCGTTAAAGCTGATTACATAGCGACCCTCCGCTGAAACCATGGGCTGTGCGCCCGTCGGTGAAAGATCGAGGATACTCAGTCGGCGGTGCCCGAGATTCACCACCCCATCGTCGCTCTGCCAAAGGCCGTCGGCATCGGGACCGCGGTGGCGGATAGCATCGGTCATGCGTTGCAGCACGGCATGCGCGTCGTCTTTGCGCAGCGTTCCGTCGTTGAGAAATCCGGTTATGCCGCACATGGGGGTTTTAAGAAAGAGACGTTAGGAATTGAGTGGAGGCCGTTGGCGGCCCTCCGATGCAGGAAGAAGATCCATCTCGCGAAGCATCACGTCGTTGATCAGCCGGACATCGAAATGTTGCTCGACGATTTCGCGACCACGACGGCCCATTTCCCCTCTCAAACCTGCATCGCTGGCCAAGCGAAGCATGGCCGCCGCCAATGGCTCCACCCTCCGCACAGGCACGAGCAGACCATTGTCCCCTACACGAATGTCATTAGCGTCACGCGGTCCGGCATTGAGCACCATCTCTCGACAGCCGATAGTATCGGTCGTGATCACCGGCCGGCCGGTCGCCATAGCTTCAAGGACGGAGCGAGGCATACCTTCATGGTAGGATGGCAGGACATAGACTGAGCATTCTGCCAATAACGGACGAACATCGGACACGGCGGAACGATACTCAACCACACCCTCTACATTCCACGCGTCCAACTGATCCCTAGAAATTGCGGCTGGATTCGGATCTGTATCCCCCGCCAAAAGAAATCGCGCCTGCGGTAGCAGCTTTTTGACTGAACTAGCCGCCGAGACATACTCCTCCACTCCTTTGTCGCGAAGCATTCTAGCAAGCAGCAGGAAGATGGGCTCACCTTCCGGGATGGCGACCCGACCGAAATGTCCCGTATCGATACCTGAACCTGCAATCACTACGAGCCGGGATTGATCCGACATAACTTTCTTTTCTAACATGAAATGAGCTATATCCTGATTTTGGACGATGACGCGGACGCAATGCCGTAATGCGCGGCGATACAGGCGCGTCGCCACAGTCCGCAAAACCCATCCTTTCAAGCCCCCGGTGTTGAAGGCGGCCCCCAAACCTGTGATGAGTGCATATATCCGCGGCACTCCCGCCCGCTTGGCCGCCGGCACCCCGTAGGTGATCGGCTTGATGGTATACGCCAGCACCACGTCCGGCTTTTCCTTACGAAACAGTGCCTCCAGCGCACAGCTAGCCTGCCAGTCAGCCAGCGGGTTCATGCCGGCTCGCGCCAAAGTGACCGGGACAAACCGGACACCAAGAGCCTTCAGTTGCGCTGGCACCCCAACGGTCTGGGCAGGTGCCGCCCCGACCACCTCATGCCCTGCCTCGACCAGCGCCTTGAGCAATGCGCCGCGAAAATTCAGCAGCGAGAGATCAAACCCTCCGAACACCAGGACTTTCATTTTGGTGCTGGCCCCTCGCGCTTCGCCAAGACCTCTTTAAAGATCTCATGCATCGCATTCGCGGAGCAGCTAATGTCATATTCCTTCAGAGCCTTCTCCCGGGCCCTAGCGCCAATGGTCGCCCTGAGTAGCTGATCCCGGCAAAGCAACTCAAGTTTTGCCAGCCACTCAGCTGGAGTGTCGGCCAGAAACCCATTTATCCCCTCTTGAATGATAATCTTGTTTTCTCCCACACGTGAACCCAGCGGCACAACTCCAGCGGCCATGTATTGGATAAGCTTGTAGCCACACTTGGCCCGCTCCCAGGCCCTATCCACCAAGGGCATAATCCCAATGTCGAAACTAGCGACCATCTCCGCCTCAGTTTCCTCACTCCAACTGGAGCAGACTACGTCCACGCCTTCACATTGCCATTGAGCTCCCACAACATGAAGTTGAAATTTTATCCGACTGGCAAGAGTCGGCAGAATTTCCCTCAACGTATCGAGAGAACGCACCGTAACCGGAGTGCCGATCCAGCCGATAAGCACTGTGCTTCGCGCTGCATGAATCCGGACAGGATATTTAGCTACAGGCACGGTGCTCGGAATTTTCCTGATACGTTTGGCTCCCCAGTCCTTCATTTGATCATTTAAAAACTGACTGCCTACCGTTATAAAAGCGGCATGGCGCGCGTAGTGGCGAAACTTTGCAATGCGCCCAAAAGGATCGGCCCAAGAATCTGCGTAGTGTAGAAAGACCGCGTCATCATAGTCGAAAACAGTTCTACTAACAAACGGAGCTAAGACTCTGTCCACGCAAGCAGGCATCCCGAAATGCAGTTCCTTTTCTACCCACCATAGCGACGGAGGTCTCGCCCGCGCCATTGAAGTTATCCTAGCAAACAACTTTGAGAACAGCCTCCAGCGGTTGTGCCTCCCGGACTGATAAAAGTCTTCAAGGATTTTATCATCCAGCAACGGCCATACCTCAACCTCCCAGCCAAGATTCCGCAAGCGCGGGGCTAGGTTCCAAAAGCGAACCCTGCTGCTCGCTCCTTTGTGCGAATATTTTGTTAGTGCGATGATTTTATGCGGTTGTGTCATTTATAATAGGCGCCCAAAGACGTTTTCGCCAAAGCATTCTATATGCTCTGACTACTTCACTGACCAAGGAACCGTTCAGCCGAACCATAGCCGAAATTATTCTAACCACTGGCTCCACAAATAATATCACCGGAATCAGCGTCGAGACGGTAATTCCGGCATGATGCTTCCTGATATAATTGATCCGGGAGTCGGTCGAGTAAAACAGTCGCAAGGCCTTAACTTGATGAGAAGTGCCTCCCCCGATATGTTGGGCGCAAGCACCAACCAGATAACGGCACTTAAAACCTGCATTTCTGATCCGCAGCGATAAATCCAAGTCCTCCAAGTAGACAAAATAGCGCTCATCGAACCCGCCGAGAGAGATGAACAACTCCCTTCGCACAAGGTAGAATGCGCCTATCACGTGATCCACATCGCGGTCTGAACCATGATCCCAGTCGCTCATCGGGATGCCCAGCGGCAGCCCGGGCAGGACCTGCGCCAGTCCCAGCGAGGTGCACAACAGTTGAAGCGCGTTGGGAATCCGGGCGCAACTACGGCTGATCCCCCCGTTCTCGTTGCGAAGCTGAACACTACAGACTCCATATTTTTTGTGTCGCGGGTCTTTCAGGAACTTCCATGGAGCCGTCAGCGTATCGGAGCCCACTTCCGTATCCGGATTAAGGAACAGCATGTATTCCGCGACACCCGCCCTTGCGCCCTGATTGCAGGCCGCAGCAAAACCGACATTACGGTCATTACACAATAGGACAAGCGGGCAGTGCGGGAATTCCAGGTTGGCCGCCGATCCGTCGCGGGACGCATTGTCGACCACGATGATTTTTAACCCCAGGCCGCCCGCTTGCGCCGCGACCGACACCGAATGGAGGCACTTGCGCAGCAAGGAGCCCGAGTTCCAGTTTACGACGATAATGTCTATGTCCGCCCTATTCATGCGTCTTTGGTGCTCGATGTTTAAAAGTGCTTCCTCTGCTCGATTGAAAGAGGCAGTCCGCCCCGCCTAGAACCCAAGGCTTCTGGTTCGGATGTCGAGGTGGGCCGAAGCAATAGCAGGCCGGCTCCTTAAGTCAGTTTCAAGACTTCGCAAATAGGCCACAAGCATGCCCAGATAAATATGGAACACTATCCGCGGCATCACCGCCTCGTTAGAAGTTTGCGCGACACACACTAACAAATAGATCACTACTCCTGCCGCACCAAAGCGGGCTGCAATTTTAACGTAATCGTTGCGCGTTGACCAGTTCCATAGGAGTAACGGTATATAAAACAAAGCTGCGATGACTGGCAATCCGAGCAGGACACCAAACGAGACCACTTGCTCGAGATAGGTGTTATGGATAGCCGAATTCAAGTTTTCAAAAGGCACGGTCAGATATCGACCAGCACCATAACCTAACATTGGAGATTCTTCAATTAATTCCCACGCATTCTTGTTGCGTTCAAAGCGAGCGAAGACGTTTTGTGACCCATGTGCACGGTCATAAATGATGTTGACGCCTGACTCCTCCACAAAATAGACAAAATAATACAGCGGTATCGTGACCAGCGTTAGGGCGGTGACGGTTGCCACCAAAATTCGGGACGGCTTGCGGACAAACATCGAGGCGACAAAGACTGCGCCAAAGGACAGCAACACTCCCCGTGATAATGTTAGAGCCATACCCAGAACACTGAGCACAAAAATAATTAGATACCGATATTTTTTCGTTAATAATGCCAGGCCAAAAAAGAACATGCTGAAAAGTGCCAACACGGTCGCATAATCATTAGATCTCCCTATGTAAGGATGATTAAGCCGGGCGAACTGTGCCACCCGCTCATAGCTATCCCACTCGTCCAATGTTACGTTCGAAAATCTGAACAAGTCCCATATCCAAGGGATTCTGGACCAATACAACAGCGCCACCGCCAACGACAGCACGACGATCAGCGCCATCGCCGCTTCTATCCACCTAGGCCGCGCGGACTTGAACAAGTTTACTGTCACATAGAATGCCAGCACGCAGGTCAGCGTGTAGCACACATATTTGAAAGTAGAAATCTTGTCTGCCGTCCAGACGAACGAGACGACCGCCACCACCACGGGCAGAGCAAGGGCTAGAACCAGTTTGTTATTGCCTAAGTATAAACCATCCCTGAGTGATTTCAGCAAGAGCAGCCAGCCCAAAATCCACAAACTCACATCGAGGATGCTCACACTTGAAAAAATCTTCGCCGGCACATCGATACGGAACGGCATGCTTACTATCGCAATGAACAGCAGAAGTAAGGGCCAGGGCGCGCCGGAGCTGCTTTTCGGCAAGTATCCTTGCGGGGTATCGGCGGGTGAAAAAATGGCCGGTTGCGGCATATTGTCCCGGACCATCATGTGCATGCTGCGCTTTGTCATTCTATATATTTTGAAATAGCTTTAGCATACTGCTAGCCGCATTCTCCCAACTAAAACTCTCAACATCTCTCGTAGCGCATGTAATGCGCTGTTTTCTTAGCGGTTCATCATCGAGAATTGCTCTTACGGCATCGGCAATGCTCTCAGCATCTTTTTCAGGGACCAACCAGCAATTCTCAGGCGAAGCTCTTAGCCACAATGCGGGTGTGCATGTTAGCGCTGATAGATGACAAACAGGACAGATACGCATTGTGACAGCGTAGAATCATCTTTTGACCTAAATAGTGTCACCCCTATGCAAATCGGTCACTTCGACCAAGACACTCTGAAATTTTTCGGCAACTATTCGCCAAGCGAGCGAACGCACCCGGATATAGGCTGCTTTTCTCCGCGAATTTCGCTGAGCCTCATTGGCGATAATAAGTTGAATCGCGTGGGCGATTGTAGACGAGTCCTTCGGTGGCACAATCCAAGCCGTGGAATTATCGGCCAACAAATAGTCACACGTAATCACAGCTGCTCCACAGGCAAACGCTTCTAATATCGGATAGTGTGGAGCGCCATGCTGCCCAATGCATGGCGCCAGCAAAATATCCAAGCTACGATAAAACGCCGCAAGCTCTGCATCGTTTTTAGGGACTACGATTTGCTGCCGCGACGATGGAACTGTGCCCTTCAGCCCGCCACCATATGCAATCAACAATCTACTCTTCGGATAGTCTGCTTCATGCAGACGGAACGCCGCAATGGCATATTTTGTTGCCTTCTCCGGTTCATCTCGCCCGATCACACCTATCGTCCACTCTTTTTCCGTCTTCCCTGTATCCCCAATCAGCGGTTCCACCCTGTTGGTGAACACATCGAAGTCCAAACCTGGTGGCACAAATGTGTGTGCCCGTAGATTGGCATACTTGAAATAAACCGGCGCGTTCACTACCCGATGCAACGGCAGCAGATAGCTAACCCAAGCGTTAACAAACAGTATTTGCCATCCCACCCTCTTCTGGGACGAATAAAAATCCGGTTCATAGGCTTGAATATAGTAGACCTTTGCCGCCGAAGCTGGGGCCAGCGCCACAATTGGCGCGGTCAGATTGTGATTCGCGATGATAACATCTACCCGGCCATCCAATCGGTAGAGCCCGATCAACAAACACCACAGTCGCCTCAGGAGATAAAGGCCTCCCGACTTTGCCGTGACCTTTCCCTCACGATTGTTCGGCACACCCAGGCAATTCACATACCGAACACTAGCTTTCGTGGGGAAATATGGCTCGGTAGAATCGGCCGGGGCAACAAAAGTGACTTGATGTCCGTTTGTAATCCATTCGTCGGCTAGTTTAGACAACACCCGATAGCCTCCCGCGCGCCCAAAGCCCAATACAGGAATCACTATGTGCATCAGTAGTTAGCCAAATCAGTTTGGCCTCTCCCCCACATTTTCTGCATTCCCACTCAACGTTTTCAGGTGCCTCGTGATAACCCCGAACATAGTGATCCAATAGAGCGCGTAGCATAGGCAGTAAGCCATCGGCGCCCCTCTTAAACCATAAATGCTTGTGGCGGTGATGACCAACAGAACCTGGAGCGCACTGAATAGAACCTCGGTGATAATATAGGCCCGGGTCATTGAGTGAGCCAGCATTACAAAGGCGAGCAACCAACTGCCAATTTTCAGGACATCTCCGCTTAGTTGCCAGGGAAAGAGGTCATTCATTGGCGCAAAACTTGTCGCGAAAAGAGTCACGGTGATGAAATCCCGCAGAATGTTGAGGCTAAGCGCACCTGCGACCGCCATGGGAAGAATGAACCGATATCCCTTGATAATCTCCGCTTTCAGTTCGTCCGCAGCCCTGATCTCGGACAGCCTGGGCAGATAATAGAGGCTCAAGGTGCTGGTCAGGAGCAACAGATACAATTCACTGATCTTTGTCATCGCCTGCCAGTGTCCTGCCGACTCCCATCCGAATTCCTGGATAAGATGATTCCGGATAAGGATCTGGCTCACGGGCACGACCGCTGCGGTGGTCAGAGCCATCATGGCGTATTTAGCCAGATTGCGCGTCTTTGCGTGATCGATTCTTCCCCACAGATAACCAATCCGAAACCAGGTCGCACGATAACATAGCGATAGTGTTACCAAGGCCACGATCGATTGATTCACAGCAAGCGCCACCAAGGCACCATACAATCCCCATGCAGCGGCAAGTCCACCCGTCACCAGTATTCCGACAATGCTGCCCGCAATACTCGCCATCACGTAACGCCGAATGTCCTTCTTTCCATTGAGTATAGCCAACAACAGCGCATTCAGGACATACAACCCCAGCGAAAGACCGAGCCACAGAAATATGCTGCTGAAGGTATCGTCGTTCAGCAGCCAGAAAGCCAGCCGGTGGCGCAAGGTAATGATCAAGAACGAGGCGACAACACAGCCACATGCGGCAATCGTGCCAGCCGTGCGCCAGAGCCGATGCTGTTGTGCCTCATCGGCATGGTATTCTGCCGTATATTTCGTCACGCCTGTATTAATCGCTCCACTTGCAAAAGTGGTAAGCATGGAGATGAAATTTTGAAATTGCCCAATCACCGCGTAGCCACTCGGGCCGACATACAACGCGAGGATTTTATTCAATCCCAATGCGGTTAGCACCCTAAGCACCACCGCAATCGCGTTCCATGCACTGGTTTTAAAGAGCGTCACTGTGCTGAGCAATATGAGTTCAGCCCATCAATTACCCGCTGCACTTGGTCAGCAGACATTACAGGACTCAGGGGCAGTGAAATAACTTCGCGATGGATCGCTTCGGTGATAGGCAGGACCTGCGCACTGAATTGCGGATAGCATTGCTGGTGATGGGGCGGGATCGGGTAATGAATCGCCGTCTGCACACCCAACCCAGCCAAATGCTTCACCAAGCTCTCGCGGTCGGGCACGCGAACCACAAACAAATGCCACACATGAGCTGACTCTGCGAGGGTCGCCTGGGGCAGGTCGACACGTGGATTCTTGATCTCAGTCCGGTATCGCAAGGCAATCTTCCGCCGGTGGGCGTTTCCCTCGTCGAGATGACCGAGGCGCACCCGCAGGAACGCCGCCTGAATCTCATCGAGTCGCGAGTTCGGTCCTTGATACAGATTATGATACTTCACATGCGAACCGTAATTCCTCAGCGCCCGGATCGTGTTGGCCAGTTCGGCATCGGCCGTCAGAACGGCACCGGCATCGCCCAGCGCGCCGAGATTCTTGCCGGGATAAAAGCTGAACCCGGCGGCATCGCCCCACGTGCCAGCTTTGCGGCCCTGCAAGACGGCGCCATGAGCCTGCGCGGCGTCTTCGATGATTAGCAGTCCGTGAGCCTGGGCGAAACGGCAAATTGCCGGCATATCGGCCAGTTGCCCGTAGAGGTGAACCGCCATGATAGCCTTGGTGCGTGGAGTCAGCGCCGACGCAAGCCGCGCGGAGTCGAGGTTGAAGGACTTCGGGTCGGGCTCGACCAGAACCGGTGTAAGCCGGTTTTCCGTCACCGCCAGGAGGGAGGCGATAAACGTGTTGGCCGGCACAATCACCTCGTCCCCGTCGCGCAGGCGGCCGAGCTCCTTATAAGCCCGCAGGATCAATATCAGGGCATCGAGCCCGGTCGCCACCCCGAGGCATTCCCCCGCCCCGCAGAACGCGGCAAACTCCTTCTCGAATTCCTCATGCTCCCGGCCGTGGATATACCAGCCCGAATCTATCACGCGCGTGGCGGCGACCACAAGCTCATCTCGATAGTCTGCATTGATGTCCTTTAGGCTCAGAAATTGAATCATGGTAGTTGGCCTCCCTTGAGGTAAATCGTCTTATTGCAAAGCAGAGAAACGTTTAGCAAGGCATTGTTGGCTGACTATTGTCGAAGTTGCCTAAACTTTCCTGGTCCGGTTTGAACAAAAGACTTGCTGATGTCACCGGAACATCAGCTAGCGACGGCGTCCCATCACAATGAGTTCGTCTGCAACGTGGTGAATCCCGAAGCCCATCGCTTTAAATATTCCCTCTTTTTTAAGGTAACCGGCGCGCAATACTTCGAAAGTCCTGTAGACGTCGGCATTGTTTTGCGTTGAAGTTATCTCATTCGCAATGCCCATGGTGAGGTGCAGTTGCCAGACACGTGAGTTCACATGCCGGACGATGAACGGGCCGATTTTTTCTCTAGAGAATTTTTCAAAGGCCAGATGGTAAACACAAAATATGACATCGATAGCGACATTGGGATTAGTCCCTTGGCACATGATCAGGCTTTCGTAATTCATGAATTTCTCCTGATCCAAATCTGTAAGACGAAAGCAGCCTATCGGGGCGCAAGTATCTGACTCTAGAATTAGGTAAGCTTCCTTGCCTTGGTCCCGCAAATCAAGCGAACGCCTCATGTAGCGAACCTGCTGATCGATGTCGCCAGAGGTTGGATGGAGAAAGCCACCACGAGCCATCCGCAATTCATAAATAAATCTCGCATCATCTAACGATGCAAATCTCGCGGCGAAATACTTTCCTGAAAGAACGTTCATTTTTATTCAGCGCCCCCGTCGAGATTAATTGTTCTTGCATTCAAGTAGCTGCAATCGACAGCCATGTTTATTGCGACCGCAATATCGGCGGCGGAGCCGACTGCCCGCGATGGCACCGATCGAATCAGCTCCTTTCGTCGTGCGTCAGTCAAAGCGTGGAACATGGGTGAATCAAAGTAACCCAGGCTCAGAATGTTTGAGGTAATTCCGAACCGCGCATATTCTCGGCCAAGTGATCCAGATAGTCCGCTCAAGGCGGACTTCGCGCAACTATAGCACGAGGTTCCGGTATCGCCTCGGGCACCCCTTGTCGATGACACGAAAAGTATGCGCCCCCAGTTTTTCGCAATCATCTTCGGAATTAGATACCTAAGAATTTCAATATTTGTCAGCACATTCACTTCAAACGAATGTCGGAAATCATTCAATGTGTGGTGCAGGAACAATTTATCATCTTTGTGTGCGATAAAATTAATGAAGCAAATTCGAATCGGCTTTGATAAGCGTGCCTCAATTTCATCGAAATGATTTGTGAAATAGTCCACGAACACCGCATTTGTTTTAGCGGCTTTCAGCTTGTCCGCCCGCGGACTATCCTGACGTAGAAGCGGGATCACAACAGCCCTCTTCTGCAAATCACGGATAACCTCAGCAGCTATTCCGGATGAAGATCCAGCAACGACGAAAACTAGATCCGTATCAAGCATGTGGCCCACGATAGTCCAACTCCAAAACCAGCCAACAGAATTTTGGTTCCTTTCCTGAGATGCCCTGCAGCGGCAAGCTCCTTGAGCAATAGAGGTATGGAACAAGACACCGTGTTTCCATAGCGGTCTATGTTCAGTGGCATTTTCTCCAAGGGAATATTGAGCTTACGGGCGAGTTCTGTAAGAACTACCGCGCTCGCTTGATGCAAACAGAAGAAATCCACATCTTCTTTAGAAACCATAGCCCGACTCAGAACTCGTTCTATACTGTCAGGCACGACTCCCATCGTAAATTGCATGACAGCAGCACCGTCCATAAACAATTCGCGTCGGTCAGGTTGTTCAATGCTTCCCACACATAAACTACAGGCGCCGCTTCCGTCACCCCCCAAGTCGGTGGCAAGGATTTCTGCATCGTTGTCCGCGCGAAAGCACATGGCCACGGCAGCGTCAGAAAACAATAAGGCAGCCGGATTTTTGCGCTCAGTTATGAATTTATTGTAGGTATCTGCACACACCAGTATAGGATTTTTAGTCAGACCCGTGCGGTGAAGTGCATTCAAGATGATATAAGCGTATACAAACCCTGAGCACCCTAGATTGATATCCATCGTTGGGCACTTGGCTTCAGGAAAATATTGTCCCTGAAGGAAAGCGGTGAAGTGTGGAAATCTGATTTGAGCCGTCTGTGTTACACCAAGAATAAAATCACATGGCACGGCGCCACCGATGAGAAGTTCGGCCATGGCACGTTGTGCCAATATCAAACTATTCTCGCCCGGTCCGAGGGTATATCTCACCCGAACTCCAACCCGCAGCAATAGCCGCTCCAGTTGTGCGGAATCCATCCCGGCGAGAATTTCTTCATTACGAACAACAGTAGTCCCTAATGCGACACCGAAGTTCGTGGGGATCAAGGCCACTTTTTAATCCTTCCCTGCCAGGTTATTTTCACCGAGCACGCTGTAAATCTCCGCCAGAGACTTGCAGGATGCTATGGCCGTGATTTTCGCTGTTCTGCCATTTGTGAAGGCATCCAAAGCAATGAGCATGCTCAATTGCCCAACCGAATCCCACTCTGAAGTGTTACTCATATTGGCATCAAATGTAAGTCCTGGGTTTTTCAGGGCGTCACGCGCAATTACCGTTAAACTTTGTTTTGTAATCATGTTTTTAGTTTTAATGAAGGCATTGTTATTATTCGTTTCAGCAAGAGTGCCTAGAGATATTCATAACTTAATGAGATAGGTCATCCTACAGCCGACCTTATCTGTACCTATTCCTAGAATGGCTCAGAACAAACATGGACTTCAGTGTAGCATATTATCAATCCTGACAATTCATTGAAATCGCAGCAGCCCTGCGACTTTAACTCATTAAGAAGATCCATATACTGCAGCATGCTAGGCGGCATGGGCCAATCTCTTCGGGTGACTTGACGGACATTCTTAAAATGCCGTTTGGCAGTTTGAAGTATCTCATTTCTATCAGACAACGAGATTATCGGAAAAATAATACTACCGTTGAGTGCCAGATGTTTTGCCGCGTCGGCTAAGACAGCGGTTACCAATATTGCACCCGAATCGCCCGATTCGCATGGGACGCCCTCAAACCAAGGACTAACTGCGGCAATCTTTTGCGATACTCCAGAAACATCATCGATGATCACATTGAATACCTCGCCTTCCCAAGGAGAGAAAAGACTACCTATTCTGTGATCTACCTCTATCGAATAATTCGCTGCTGCATACTCAACTGCCGCCTTAGTTTCTGGATCAACGTCAGATGAGTAAATTTTGCGTAGACCGCAATGCTTAGCAACTTCCAGCCCGACTATCCCTCCACCCGAACCTAAATCTAATAGTCGGCTCCCTGGCGCAACTACTTCACGCGCAACTTCAGTTAGCAATTTGGATGTCAGATTTGGCGTAAATATTTTCATACTACTTGCATATTCTCTTCTTGAACCGAGTGCGCATGGAATGTCTATAAATTACTAGATTACTACTAGGACCATGATTCATGTATTCACGAGCTGAATCTAAAGCAGGTCTGAATTATTGAATGTAAGGGTTTATTTGGAATATGCAGGCTGGGCAGAGGCTATTTCGAAGCTTCATGTTTATTCAAAGTTAGGCTCTGTACTAATTTATCAAATTCGGTGCGATCGCGCATATAGTCACTTTCAATGTATGACTTGGATGCCAACACTAGCAGCACACAATCTTGAGAAAAATCATACATCTCTCGCCACACCATTGGGCCAATTACAAGTCCTAGGGAATTACGATTTAAATGGTATTCACGCCGAACTTTTCCGTCATCGAGCATAAACCGGCACGAGCCTGCCACACAGACCGCCAACTGCGTGAGGTCGCGGTGCGCATGCTTGCCCCGGCGAAAATCGCTCTTGGTGCCAAAAATGTAATACACGCGGCGAATCTCGAACGGCACTTCCTTGAGATTCTCCAGTGCGATAAGCCAGCCTCGCTCGTCACCTTTGGGGTCAAATTCAACGGTATCCATTTTGCAGTTGGGTCAGAAGAGTGAAGAAAACATCACAATTGCCAATAGTGCTGGCCAAACGCGGTTTTTTGGACGGGGGGGAGAAAGCCTTTAACGTCAATTAACAAGGGCACCTGTTGGCCACCAAGCGCAGCCAGCGCCTTCCGATCGAATCGAGAGAGTAACGCTCGATGCTTCACCGCGAGTATCACGGCGGCGTAGGGCGCCTGCGTCTCGGCGCTGGGGCTGAGCTCGATGCCGTATTCATGTTTCACCTCGGCCGCATCGGCCTCGGGGTCGTAACAACTGACGTCCACGCCGTAGGATTTCAGCTCGTGATAGATGTCGATCACCCGTGTGTTGCGGATATCGGGCACGTCTTCCTTGAACGTCCAGCCGAGGATCAGGACCTTGGCGCCTTTGACCGGCCGATCGTGCGCGATAAGCAATTTGACGGTTTTCTCCGCGATGAACTTGCCCATGCCGTCATTGATCC
>Ga0163153_10002976_pt1 | contig 23450 bp, 22 predicted proteins | sample OliLakLV19MP6IB1_FD_148629 | JGI IMG/M metagenome (GOLD analysis project Ga0163153, IMG submission 148629) | Freshwater microbial mat bacterial communities from Lake Vanda, McMurdo Dry Valleys, Antarctica - Oligotrophic Lake LV.19.MP6.IB-1 | ecosystem: Environmental > Aquatic > Freshwater >...
AGCGAACGCGCCGCCGCTCCCGGGGTCACCGTCGACCTCGAGTACCTGCCGACCGCCGCGCAGCATCGCGCGCTCCTCGAGGGGCGCATCGACATCGGCTTCATGATCGGGCCGTTCCAGGCGCATCGCATGTCCAACCTCCTGGTGGACGAGGACGACTTCGTGGCGATGCTTCCCGAAGGCCATCGCCTCGCGGGCCACGAGGCGCTCAAGCTCGCCGATCTCGCGGGCGAGCCGTTCGTGATCGGCTCCGACGAGACCTTCAGCAGCTTCCGACGGGTGTTCTTCGACCTGTGCCATCGCGCGGGCTTTGTCCCCGATGTCGTCCAGGAGGCCTCCAACAGCAGCGGCATCTTCGGCCTGGTGGCCGCCGGCGCGGGCATCACCGTTTACGCCGGTTGCGCGCGCAACGTGCGCCGCAGCGGCGTGGTGGTGAAGCCGATCACGGATGTGCGCGAGCGCATTCCCATCTTCGCCGCGTGGCTCGAGGACCACCCGTCCGAGGCACTGCGTCGCTTCCGCGACTGCGCCATGGCGGAAAAGGACAAATGGATGACGCCGCCCGCCGCGCCCCGGCGCAGGCGCGGTGCTTGAATGGCCCGATAGAGAAACCGAACCCGGAGGAGCCCGCCTTGAGCTCGAAGCTGCACCAGGACGCCATCGTCATCGACGGCCTCATCATCTCCAACTTCACCCGCGAGGTGTTCGAGGACATGCGCCGCGGCGGGCTCACCGCCGCCAACTGCACCTGCTCGATCTGGGAGGGCTTCCGCGGCAGCATGGACAACGTGGCGCGCTGGAAGCGCCACTTCCGCGACAATGCCGACCTCATCATGCAGGTCTACTCCACCGCCGACATCCGCCGCGCGAAGCAGGAGGGCAAGACGGGGATCATCCTGGGCTGGCAGAACCTGGCCGGCATCGAGGACCAGATCCCCTTCCTGGGCCTCTTCAAGGAGCTGGGCGTGGGCGTGATGCAGATCGCCTACAACACCCAGAACCTGGTGGGCTGCGGCTGCTACGAAAAGACCGACAGCGGCCTCACCGAGTTCGGCCACGAGGTGATCGCCGAGATGAACCGCGTGGGCATCCTCTGCGACCTCTCCCACGTGGGCGCGAAAACCAGCGAAGACGTGATCCGCTTCTCGAAGAAGCCGGTGGCCTATACCCATTGCCTGCCCGCGGGGATGAAGCAGCACCCGCGCAACAAGAGCGACGAGCAGCTTAAATTCATCGCCGACAAGGGCGGCTTCGTGGGCGTCACCATGTTTCCGCCGTTCCTGAAGCGCGGGCCGCAATCCACCGTCGACGACTATGTCGAGGCGATGGAGTACGTGCTGAACCTGGTGGGTGAGGACCAGGTGGGCATCGGTACCGACTTCACCCAGGGCTACGGGCAGGAGTTCTTCGACTGGATCACCCACGACAAGGGCTATGCGCGCAAGCTCACCGACTTCGGCGAGGTGAAGAACCCGGAGGGCATTCGCACCATCGGCGAGATGCCCAACCTCACCGCCACCATGGAGAAGCGCCGCTGGCCCGAAGCGCGCATCCGCAAGGTGATGGGCGAGAACTGGCTGCGGGTGCTCGGCGACGTCTGGGGTTAACGGCCGCAACGAGTAGGCGTTACCGTCGTGGCCCGGATTCTGCTAGTTTCCATCCAGATGGAGGGAACTGGCAGTGCCGAAATCCGTACGTGCTCGCAAGTCCGAAGCCGCTCACGCCGCCGCGGCGAATACCCCCAAGCTCAAGGTCGCGTTCGTCCTCACGCCGCGCTTCACGCTTACGGCTTTCGCCGGCTTCGTGGACGTGCTGCGCCTCGCGTCCGACGAGGGTGACCGCAGCCGCCAGGTGGAGTGCCGCTGGACCGTGCTGGGAGATCCCGGGCAACCGGTCATCTCCAGCTCCGGGGCGGAGGTGCGCCCGTGGGAGCCGATGGAGGCGCCCGAGCGCTACGACTACATCGTGGTGGTGGGTGGCCTCCTGCACCAGGGGCAGAAGGTCCCGCCCGCTGCTTATGCGTTCCTCAAGTCCGCCGCGAAGGCGGGCGTGCCGCTGGTGGGCCTGTGCACCGGGTCGTTCGTGCTGGCTCGCGCGGGGCTGCTGAATGGCTACGTCACCTGCGTGAGCTGGTTCCACCGCGAGGACTTCACCATGGAGTTCCCGCGGCTGCGCCTCGTCACCAACCAGATGTACATGGTGGACCGCGATCGCATGACCTGCGCCGGCGGCACCAGCGTGGTGCACCTGGCCGCGTTCCTGATCGAGCGGCATTGCGGGCGTGCCTTCGCCAACAAGGCGCTGCGGATCCTGCTCGAGGACCAGCCGCTGCCGTCGAGCACGCCACAGCCGGAGGCGGAGATCGCCCGCAAGGCGCAGGACTGGTTCGTGCGCCGGGCCATGCTGCTGATCGAGCAGAAGGTCTCCCAGCCCGAGCCGATCAACGAGGTGGTGAGCTCGCTCGGCATCGGCATCCGCCAACTCGAGCGGCGCTTCTTCGCCGACGTGGGCATGACGATGCGCGAGTTCCGCTCCCAGCTGCGCCTCGCCCGCGCCAAGTGGATGATCGAGAACACCGACCTCTCGCTCACCCACATCGGGCTGGAATGCGGGTTCGGCGGCTGCTCCCACTTCTCGCGCGCGTTCACGGCGCGCTTCCACGTGCGGCCCTCGGCCGCGCGCCGCAGCTCCCACTCGGCCCGTTCCGCGGCGCAGGGCACTGCCCTCTGGGGATGGCGCGAACATTCAACTGGATGTCGCGTCGGGACCAAATGGGCGCCGGCCCCGGTGATTGAATGGGCGGGCGGCGTTCCACGCCCTCAAATTTCCCATGGCCACCAGTGTCTTCGAGCTCTTCAAGATCGGCATCGGGCCCTCGAGCTCCCACACGGTGGGGCCGATGCGCGCCGCGCTGATGTTCGCCCATGCGATGCGCGAGGGCGGCCTGCTGGAGGCGGCGCATGCGATCCGCACCGAGCTCTTCGGCTCGCTCGGCGCGACCGGCAAGGGGCACGGCAGCGACAAGGCGGTGCTGATGGGGCTCGAGGGCGAGGCGCCGGACACCATCGACCCCGAGGTCATTGCCGCCCGCCTGGCGGGCATTCGCGAGCGCAAGGAGGTCGTCCTCCTCGGCACGCACCGCATCGCATTCGACGAGGCGCGGGACCTGGTCTTCCACCGCATCCGGTCGTTGCCCTTCCATCCCAACGGGATGACTTTCACGGCACTGGGCGCCGCCGGCGAGACGCTGCTCGCGAAGACCTACTACTCCGTCGGCGGCGGATTCGTCGTGAACGACGAGGGTGGCGCCGCCCGGGGAATCAAGGAGGAGGGCACGCCGCTTCCCTATCCGTTCAAGACCGGCGATGACCTGTTGTCGATGTCGAAGCAGCACGGTCTCTCGTTCAGCGCATTGATGATGGAGAACGAGAAGGTGTGGCGCAGCGAGGCGGAGATTCGCGCGGGCCTGCTCCACATCTGGGACGTGATGCAGGCGTGCGTGAAGCGCGGCTGCGAGCAGGAGGGTGTGCTCGCAGGCGGGATGAAGCTCAAGCGGCGCGCGCGTGAGCTGCACCGCAAGTTGAGCAGCGCCCCGGAAGGGGCCGTGCAGGACCCGCTCACCGCGCTCGATTGGGTGAACCTGTACGCGCTGGCCGTGAACGAGGAGAACGCCGCCGGCGGCCGCGTCGTCACCGCCCCCACGAACGGCGCCGCCGGCATCATTCCGGCGGTGCTGCACTACTACGCGCGCTTCATTCCCGGCGCCAACGCCGAGGGCGTGGTGCGCTTTCTGCTCACCGCGGCCGCGATCGGCATCCTCTACAAGGAGAACGCCTCGATCTCGGGCGCCGAGGTGGGCTGCCAGGGCGAGGTCGGCGTCGCCTGCTCGATGGCGGCGGGCGCCCTCACCGAGGCCATGGGCGGTACTCCCGCCCAGGTCGAGAATGCCGCCGAGATCGGCATGGAGCACAACCTGGGACTCACGTGCGATCCCGTCGGCGGCCTGGTGCAGGTGCCGTGCATCGAGCGCAACGCCATGGGCTCGATCAAGGCGATCAACGCCTCGCGCCTCGCGCTGCGCGGGGACGGCACGCACTTCGTCTCCCTCGACCAGGTGATCGCCACCATGCGGCAGACCGGCGCCGACATGAACCTCAAGTACAAGGAAACGTCCCGCGGCGGCCTGGCGGTGAACATCATCGAGTGCTGACGTGAGCCGTTATTCGATCTTTTCCCTGGCGCGCAACGCGCTCACCCGCCACGCGAACTGGCAGGAAGCGTGGCGCAGCCCCGAGCCGAAGCGCGACTACGACGTGGTGATCGTCGGCGGCGGCGGCCACGGCCTCGCCACGGCCTACTACCTCGCGAAGGAACACGGCATCACCAACGTGGCGGTGCTGGAGAAGGGCTGGATCGGCGGCGGCAACACGGGACGCAACACCACCATCGTGCGGTCGAACTACCTGTGGGACGAGGCTACCGCCCTGTACGAGAAGTCGATGAAGCTCTGGGAGGGCCTGTCGCAGGACCTCAACTACAACGTGATGTTCAGCCAGCGCGGCGTGCTGAACCTGGGCCACACGCTGCAGGATATGCGCGACATCGAGCGGCGGGTGAACGCCAACCGGCTGAACGGCGTCGACGGCGTGGTCCTGAACACGCGCCAGGTGAAGGAGATGGTGCCGCTCATCAACGACTCGCCGAGCGCCCGCTATCCGATCCTGGGCGCCTCGCTGCAGCCGCGTGGGGGCGTCGCGCGGCACGACGCGGTGGCCTGGGGCTTCGCGCGCGGGGCCGATGCACGCGGGGTCGACATCATCCAGAACTGCGAGGTCCAGGGCTTCCGGCGCGAGGGCGGCGCCGTGGTCGGCGTCGAGACCACGCGCGGCTTCATCGGCGCGAAGAAGGTGGGTGTCGTGGCCGCGGGGCACTCGAGCGTGCTCGCCGCCATGGCGGGGCTGCGCTTCCCCATCGAGAGCCATCCGCTGCAGGCGCTGGTCTCGGAGCCGATCAAGCCGGTGCTCGACACCGTGGTGATGTCCAACGCGGTGCACGGCTACATCAGCCAGTCCGACAAGGGAGACCTCGTGATCGGCGCGGGCATCGATTCGTACGTGGGCTACGGCCAGCGCGGAAGCTTCTCGATCATCGAGCACACGCTCGCCGCGATCCTCGAGCTTTTCCCCACCTTCAGCCGCGTGCGCATGAACCGCCAGTGGGGCGGCATCGTGGATGTCTGCCCCGACGCGTGCCCGATCGTCGGCCTCACGCCCGTGAAGCACCTCTATTTCAACTGCGGCTGGGGCACCGGCGGGTTCAAGGCCACGCCCGGCTCCGGATTCGCCTTCGCGCACACCATCGCGCAGGACCGCCCGCACGAATTGAACGCCGCCTTTTCGCTCGAACGCTTCAACACCGGCCACCTCATCGACGAACACGGCGCCGCTGCCGTGGCCCACTGATGCTGATCATCACCTGCCCCTGGTGCGGCCCGCGCGACCAGACCGAATTCGCCTACGGCGGCGAGGCCCACATCGTGCGCCCCAAGGATCCCGACGCGCTCACCGACGCCGAGTGGGGCGACTATCTCTTCATGCGCAGGAATCCGCGTGGGCGCCACCTCGAGCAGTGGGGGCACGCGTTCGGCTGCCGCCGCTGGTTCAACGTCGAGCGCGACACCGTGACCTACGTGATCAAGGGCTCGTACCTGCCCGGCGAAAGCCCACCAGAGATCCCCCTCTCCCCTGGGAGCGCGCCGGGAATGGAGATCTCCCTCTCCCCTGGGAGAGGGCCGGGGAGAGGGTCAACATGAGCCAATCCCATCGTCTTCCCCAGGGCGGGCGCATCGACCGCTCGCGCACCCTGCGATTCACGTTCAATGGCAGGTCGCACGAAGGGCATCCAGGCGATACGCTCGCCTCGGCGCTGCTCGCCAACGGTGTCACGCTTGTCGCGCGCAGCTGGAAGTACCACCGCCCGCGCGGCATCGTCGCCGGCGGCGTGGAAGAGCCCAACGCCATCGTCCAGCTGGAGACCGGCGCTCGAACCATCCCCAACGCGCGCGCGACGGAGGTGGAGCTCTACGACGGGCTGGTGGCCGCGAGCGTGAACTGCTGGCCGGGCCCGGGGCTCGACCTGATGGCGGTGACGGGCCTCTTCTCGCGCATCATGCCCGCGGGCTTCTACTACAAGACCTTCATGTGGCCGAAAGCCCTGTGGATGAGATACGAGCACTACATCCGCAAGGCCTCGGGCCTGGGCCGTGCCCCCGAAACGAACGACCCGGACCGCTACGAGAAGCGCAATGCCTGGTGCGACGTGCTGGTGGCGGGCGGCGGCCGCGCGGGGCTGCAGGCCGCGCTGGAAGCGGGCCGCGCGGGCAGGCGCGTGATCCTGGCCGACGAGCAGGCCGAGCTGGGTGGCGCGCTGCTGGGCGATGCGCACCGCGTGCTCGATGGCGCGTCCGCCGCGCAATGGCTGCAGAAGGCGTTCGCCGAGCTCGCGGCGATGCCGAACGTGCAGCTGCTGCCGCGCAGCACCGTCTTCGGCTATCACGACTACAACTTCCTCACCATTGCGCAGCGCCTCACCGATCACCTGCCCCTCGCGCAGCGCGCAGCGGTGCGCGAACGGGTGTGGCGCGTGCGGGCGCGGGAAGTGGTGCTGGCAACGGGGGCCATCGAGCGCCCGCTGGTGTTCGCCGACAACGATCGCCCGGGCGTGATGCTGGCCTCGGCCGCCTCGCGCTACACCTCGCGCTACGGCGTGCGGCTGGGAACCCGCGCCGTGGTCTTCACCAACAACAACAGCGCCTACCGCGCCGCGCTCGACCTTCAGCGCTCCGGCATCACCGTGACTGTCGTGGATTCGCGCCCGGCATCGAGTGCCGCCGATGGGGTGAAGGCCGCGGGCATCGAGGTCCTCTTCGGGGCCATGGTGACGCAGGCGCTGGGCCGCCGGCGCGTCACCGGGGTGCGAGTGCTGAAGGACGGCGCGCAACGCACGCTCGATTGCGACCTGCTCGCGCTCTCCGGCGGCTGGAGCCCGGCCGTGCACCTGCATGCGCATTCGGGCGGGCGACCGGTGTTCGACGAGGCGAAGGCGTGTTTCGTCCCGGGCAAGGCCGCGCAGGCGCAGCGCTCGGTGGGTGCCTGCAATGGCGACTTCAGCCGCGGTGAGGAGGCGGTGCAGCCGCTCTGGCTCGTCCCCGGGCCGGCCGGTGCGAAGCAGTTCGTCGACCTGCAGAGCGACGTCACCGCCGCGGATATCGCGCTCGCCGCGCGCGAAGGCTACCGGTCGATCGAACACGTGAAGCGCTATACCGCGCTCGGCTTCGGCACCGACCAGGGCAAGCTCGGCAACATCAACGGCATGGCGATCCTGGCGAAGGAGCTTGGACAGTCGATCGCCGCCACCGGCACCACGACCTTCCGTCCCAACTACACGCCGGTCACCTTCGGCGCGCTGGCGGGACCGGAGCTGGGCGCGCTCTTCGAGCCGATCCGCACCACGACGCTGCACGGCTGGCACGTGGCGCATGGCGCGCTGTTCGAAAACGTCGGCCAGTGGAAGCGGCCCTGGTACTTCCCGAAGGCAGGCGAGGACCTGCATGCGGCGGTGAATCGCGAATGCCTGGCGGCGCGCAACGCGGTGGCGATCATGGACGCCTCGACGCTCGGCAAGATCGACATCCAGGGCCCCGATGCCGCGGCGTTCCTGAACCTGGTCTACACCAATGCCTGGCTCAAGCTCGGCGTAGGCAAGTGCCGCTACGGCCTGATGCTCGACGAAAACGGGATGGTGATGGACGACGGCGTCACCACGCGCCTGGACGAGAACCATTTCCTCATGACCACGACCACGGGCGGGGCCGCGCGCGTGATGGCATGGCTGGAGCGCTGGCTTCAGACGGAATGGCCGCACATGCAGGTCTATTTCACCTCGGTCACCGAGCATTTCGCCACCGCCGCGGTGGTGGGCCCGAAGAGTCGCGCGGTGCTGCAGGCCGTCTGCGAGGGCGTGGACTTCGCCCAGGAGGCATTCCCCTTCATGGCCTGCAAGGAAGGCACGGTGGCGGGATTGCCGGCGCGCATCATGCGCATCAGCTTCTCGGGCGAGCTCGCCTACGAGGTCAACGTGCGCGCCGACCGGGCGAGCGCGATGTGGGATGCGCTGTGGGCCGCCGGCGAGCCCTTCGGCATCACGCCCTATGGCACTGAAACCATGCACGTGCTGCGCGCGGAGAAGGGTTTCATCATCGTGGGGCAGGACACCGATGGCTCGGTGACGCCCGTGGACCTCGGCATGGACTGGATCATCGCCAAGGGCAAGGATTTCCTCGGGCGGCGTTCGCTGCTGCGCTCCGATACGCGGCGAGACGATCGCAAGCACCTGGTGGGACTGCTGGCGGAGGAGCCTGCCACGGTGCTGCCCGAAGGCGCGCAGGTGGTGAGCGACGCGCGCGCGCCCGTGCCGGTGCCGATGCTGGGCCACGTCACCTCGAGCTACTTCAGCGCCTTCCTGCGGCGCTCGATCGCGATGGCGCTGGTGAAGAACGGGCGCAACCGCATGGGCGAGAAGGTCGAGCTGCCGCTGGCCGATGGCCGCGTATTGCGCGCCACCATCTCGAGCCCGGTGTTCGTCGATCCCGAGGGGGCGCGCCAGAATGTCTGAACACCTCAACCTGCGTGGCAACCCTTCGGACGCGGCGTTCCTCGCCGCCGTTCGGGGTGTGCTCGGATTCGAGCTGCCGCTGGTGGCAAACACCACCGTGAGCGGGGGCGGGAACGTCGCCTATTGGCTCGGCCCCGACGAATGGCTGCTGGCGACGAAAGATTCCGCGGCATCGGCCCGGGTGCTGCTGCATGCGCTGGCGGGCACCTTCTGCGCCGTCACCGAGGTGGGCGGCGGCAACGAGGTCCTGGTTCTTGCGGCGGCCACGGCCCGGGAGGCGCTGGCGGGGGAGTGCCCGCTCGACCTCGACGAGCGGGCCTTCGGGCCGGGCCAGTGCGCCCAGACACGCCTCGCCCATGCCGCCATCCTCCTGCGCCCGCTCGAAAGCGGCGACATGGAGCTGGTGGTGCGACGCAGCTTCGCCGACCATGTCCGGCAACACCTTTCGCTCGCTCACCCACCGGAGGCACGATGAACACTCGACGTGGATGCATCCTTGGTTTCGGCACCGTCCTGCTCGCACTGGCGCTGCCGGTGCTGGCCGAATACCCCGACAAGCCGATGAAACTGATCGTGCCGTGGCCCCCGGGCGGCGTGACCGACACGCTGGCGCGCTTCACCGCGGACCAGCTCGGCCGCTCGATTTCGCAAGCCGTCGTGGTGGAGAACAAGGGCGGCGCCAACGGAATCATCGGCACGCAGGCCGCGATGGCGCTCGCCCCCGACGGCTACGGCATCCTTGCGGTTACCGCCGAGACCCACGCCATCAATCCGTCGGTCTACAAGCCGCTGCAATACGACCCGATCAAGGATTTCGACACGGTCGCGATGGTGGCGCGCGTCTCCTTCGTGCTGGCGACGCGCGCGGACCTGCCGCCGAACACCGTGCAGGAGCTGGTGGCGTACGCCAAGGCCAATCCGGGCAAGCTCTCGGCCGCCAGCTATGGCATCGGCAGCACCTCGCACCTGGGCCTGGCGACCTTCGAGAAGCTCACCGGCACCAGCTACATCCACGCGCCGTTCCAGGGCGTGGCGCCGGCGGTGAATGCGCTGGTGGGAGGGCAGGTCGACATCGCTTTCGTCAACGCCTACAACGTCGAGCAGCATCGCAAGGCGGGCAAGGTGAAGATCCTCGGCGTCGCGGGCCCGAAGCGCCTGCACACCATCGCCGACGTCCCCACCATGGCGGAGCAGGGGATCCAGGGGTTGCACGCTGGCAACTGGTACGGTTTCGTCACGCCGCGCGGCGTGCCGGCCGCGGCGCGCCAGAAGCTCGCCGCCGAGCTTCAGAAGATCGGCAACTCGACCGCGTTCCAGGAGAAGGCGTTTGCCATGGGTGTCGATCCCGAGTTCCGCGATCCCGCCCAGTTCGCCGAATTCCTCAAGGCCGAGGGCAGCCGCCTGGGGGAGGTGGTGCGCGACAAGGGCATCGAGCTGCAGCGATGACGATCCCGGCGCCGGGGCAGTGCGGCGACATGGTGCAGATCCGCGCGGCGGTGAGCGAGCTCGACCATGAAATCATCCGCATGCTGGGGCGCCGTCTCGACTACGTGCGCGAGGCGGTGCGCTACAAGCCCGACGAGGAGAGCATCCGCAACCCGGACCACTGGGAGCGCTTCTTCGCCGACCGGCGCCAGTGGGCGGTGGAAGCGGGCTACGATGCGGCGGTGATCGAGGCGATGTACCGCAAGCTCTACGAATACACGGTGCACGTCCAGCTGGAACTGCACCGCGCCAAACCCGGAGGCTGACATCGAAGCCAAGCCGTCGTACAAGCTCAGCGCGCCGGCGGAAAGCTTCCGCCCGACGTTGATGGGGCGCCACTACGCCGTGGCCTGCGGGCACTACCTCGCCGCATTGGCCGCCGCGCGCGTGCTCGATGAAGGCGGCAACGCCGTCGATGCGGGCGTGACGGCCGCGATGGCGCTTGCGGTGCTGCAACCCGACATCGTGAGCTTTGCGGGTGTTGCGCCGACGCTTTTCTACGAGGCGGCCTCGGGCAAGGTCACGAGCCTGGCGGGGCTCGGCTACTGGCCGGCCGCAACTGACGTCGAACGCCTGCGCTCGCTCGGCAGCGCGATCCCCGAGGGGTTGCTGCGCACGGTGGTCCCGGCGGCACCCGCCACGCACATCGAAGCGCTGCGGCGTTTCGGGACGATCTCCTTTGCCCAGGCCGCGCGGCCCGCCGCCGATCTCGCCACGAACGGCTTCGGCCTGTACGCCACGCTCGCCAACAGCATCGAGGCCGACGCGGCGAGCTTCGCGCGCTGGCCCTCGAGTGCCGCGGTGTTCCTGCCCGGAGGCCGGGCGCCAAAGCCGGGCGAGATCTTCCGCCAACCCGATCTCGGCCGCACGATCAACGCAATGATCGAAGCCTCCGAGCGATCGGGCGGCCGCGAAGCGGGCCTGAAGGCCGCGGGCGACTATTTCTATCGTGGACCGGTGGCGCAGGCCATCCACGGCTACCACGCGAAGGAGGGCGGGTTCATGACCGCCGCCGACCTCGCGGGGTTCGAGGTGCCCGTCGAGGGAACGCTGTCGGTGCGCTACGGCGAATACGAGATCCACGCCAACCCCGCGTGGTGCCAGGGCCTCACGCTGCTGCAGGCGCTCGCCACGTTGCGCGGCATGGAGGTCGCGAAGCTCGGCCACAACTCGCCGGCCTACCTGCATGTGGTGGCCGAGGCGTTCAACCTCGCCTTCGCCGATCGCGAGGCTTATCTCGGCGATCCGAAGTTCGTCGATGTACCCGTCGCGGGACTGCTGTCCGATGAATACGCCGCCTCGCAGCGCGTGCGCATCGATCGCAACCGCGCCTTCGCAGAGATGCCGAAGCCCGGCCGGCCGAAGGGCGCCGAAGGCCGCGATCTCGGCCACGTCGATCGCCTGGAGCGAGCCGCGCCCGATCGCGCGATGGCGCTGGCGAAGGACACCATCTACTGCTCGGTGATCGATGGCAAGGGCAATGTCTACTCCGCCACGCTCAGCGACAACACCCACGACACGCCGGTGATCCCCGGAACCGGGCTCGCGATTTCCTCGCGCGGCTCGCAGTCGCGCCTCGATCCGTCGCACCCTTCGTGTGTGGCGCCGCTCAAGCGGCCGCGCCTCACGCCGGCGCCGGCGCTGGTGACGAAGGGCGGCAAGCCCTTCATGGCGCTCGGCACGCCGGGCGGCGACGTGCAGATGCAGGCGATGCTGCAGGTGTTCCTGAACGTGGTCGAATTCGGCATGCCACTGCAGCGCGCCATCGAGATGCCGCGCGCGTGGAGCATGAACTTCCCCAATTCGTTTGCCCCGCACGACTACGTGCCGGGCGCCTTGTGCCTCGAAGGTGGCATCGAGGAGGCGGTGATCGGCTCGCTTCGCGCCATGGGCCACCAGGTGCAGCTATGGGCGAGATTTCCGGCGGCCGGCGGTGGCGTGTGCGCGGTGATGCAGGACCCGGCGACCGGCCTGCGCCATGCGGGCGCCGACCCGCGCCGCGAGTGTTACGCGCTGGCCTGGTAGCCGGCAGGAAGAGGGATTCGTGTCCGATAGCGACGAAGGTTCGAAGGCCTGGAAGGTCACCCCGAGCGCCTACATGGCCTCGCGCCCGGTCGAGCACGCACTGCCGAAGCTGCCGTTCTCGCAATACGTGACGATGCGCGACGGGGTACGCATTGCGGTGGACCTGTACCTGCCGCAGGGGCTGCCCGCGGGCACCCGCTTTCCGGCCCTTCTCATCGCCACGCCTTATTACCGCCGCTTCAGGACCGTGGGCGAAGTGGCGGAATACTCGCCCATGGCCTTCCGCTACCGCGATGCGTTCGTGCCGCGCGGCTACGCGATGGTGGTTATGGATGTGCGCGGCACGGGCGCCAGCTTCGGCGCGCGCGATTCGTTCCGCTCGCCCAACGAGCGCGAGGATTTCCGCCAGATCGCCGACTGGATCGTGGCGCAGGCGTGGTCCAACGGTGCCATCGGCGCCACTGGCATCTCGTACCCCGGCGCGGCATCGGTGTTCCTTGCGGGCACGGGGCACCCGGCCGTGAAGGCCATCGCGCCGCTTTTCGCGATCGGCGAGATCTACGCCGACCAGCTTTACCCCGGCGGCATGCTCTCGAAGGTATGGACCGGGCTCTACAACGATTGCATCGTGGCACTCGACCACAACAAGACCGAGGAGATCAGGAAGTTCGCCTACTTCGGCGATCCGGGCTACCGCGGCCCCGCGCCGGTGGATGAAGACCCCCAGGGGGTGTTGCTCGCCGAGGCGATGCACCAGCACCTGCAGAGCTTCAACCTGCACGACGCGGCGCCCGAATATGCCTACCGCGGCGAAGGCCTCACGCACGATCCCGCGCTCACGCTCGAGGTCTGCAGCCCGTACTACTACTTCGACCACATCCGTCCGGAGGTTGCGATCTACTCGTGTTCGGCCTGGTTCGACGGCTCCGGATACAGCAACGCCACCGTGAGCCGCTTCAACACGCTCAAGCGCGACAACCATTTTCTGGTGCTGGGGCCCTGGGACCACGGCGCGCGCACCAACGGATCGCCGTGGCGCGACCAGCCGGTGCCACGCTTCAACCTCTGGGGCGACGTTGTGCGCTTCTTCGACCGTTACCTCATGGGCCGCGAGAACGGCATCGAGAGCGAGCAGCGCATCCACTACTTCAGCGTGCACGGTGAGGAGTGGCGCGGCGCCGATTCCTGGCCGCCGGTGCCGCGCACTGCGCCGATGTACCTGTCGTCGAAGGGCCTCTCGAAGGAGAAGCCCGCCGCGCATACCCTCGATTACCAGGTGGACTTCACCACCAGCACGGGCACCGCGACGCGCTACGAGCGCCTGGGCCTGCAGGACATCAAGCAGTACTACGCCGACTGGGATGGCCGCGAGGACGGTATGGCGACCTTCGAGACCGAGCGGTTCGAGGGCGCGATGGAGCTCACCGGCCATGCGGTGGCGCACATCACGCTCGAGTCGAGCCAGCCCGATGCCGGCGTCTTTGTCTACCTGAGCGAGGTCGATGCCCAGGGCAAGAGCCATTACGTGACCGAAGGCATGTTGCGCGCACTGCACCGCGCCACCGCGCAGCCACCCGCCAACTACGTGAGCGATTGGCCGTATCACCCGTACACACGCGCCGAGGCGAAGCTGCTCGAGCGCGGCCGGCCCGCGACGCTCGATATCGGCTTGCTGCCGGTCTCGTGGGTCTTCGCCAAGGGCAGCCGCCTGCGGGTCGCGATCGCGGGTGCCGATGCCGAACATTTCCCACCCGTGCCGCACGGGCGCCCGCCGAAGCTCACGCTGCATTGCGGCGGCGCCAACGGCTCCACGATCGAGCTTCCCATCCGCCCGCATCCGGGCACCTGATTCGACCCACCCCAGGAGGCAAGATGAACAACGCCGGTGCTGGAAATTTGACGCGACGCTTGTTGCTGGCCGCCCTGGCCTCGTTCCTCGTGGCGGGCGCCGCGCGCGCGCAGCAGGATTATCCCAACCGGCCGATCAGGATCATCGTGCCGTGGCCCGCGGGTGGCGCGACCGATAACGTGGCGCGCGTGGTGGCGCAGAAGCTTGCACCGGTGCTCAAGCAACCGGTGGTGGTCGAGAACCGGCCCGGCGCCACCGGCACCATCGGCACGCAGGCGGTGATCCAGAGCGCGCCCGACGGCTACACGCTGGTCTTCATGGCGGCGAGCCTGCACACGTTCAGCCCGCACCTGATGAAGGCGATTACCTTCGACACGGTTTCGGACCTCACGCCGATCTCGGTGAGCGTGCAGTTCCCTTACGTGCTCGCGGTTTCGGCGGACAGCCCCTACAAGTCGGTGGCCGACCTGGTGAAGGCGGCCAAGGCGCAGCCCGGCAAGCTCGCCTACGGATCGTTCGGCATCGGCAGCGGGCCGCACATCGTGACCGAGCTCTTCCGCCAGCAGGCCGGCATCGAGGTGCTGCACGTGCCGTACAAGGGTGGCTCGCAGGTGACCGCGGCGCTGATGGGCGGTGAAATCCCCTTCATGTTCGATTCGCTGCCCTCGCCGCTGGGACAGATCCGCGGCGGCAAGCTGCGTGCCCTGGCCGTGACCAGCCTGCAGCGCGCGAACGCGGCGCCGGACGTGCCGACGCTGGCGGAATCGGGCGTGAACCTCGAGGCGATCATCTGGCTGGGCCTCGGCGGGCCGCCGAAGCTGCCGCCGGACATCCTCGCGAAACTTTTCGAGGCGATGAAGCAGATCTCCACTGATCCGGAACTGCAGCAGCGCATGGCCGCGATGGGCGCGGAAGCCACGGTGAGCAAGAGCCCGCAGGAGTTCCGCGACTTCATGATCGCGGAGCGCGCGCGCTGGGGGAAGGTGATCCGCGACGCGAAGATCACCACGCCGGAATAGCGGTGGCCGGCTTTCGCCGGCCGTGTTCAGCCGCGGGCGGCCTGCAGCCGTTCGCGCTGGAGGCCCTCTGCGTCGAAGTTGGAGGGGTCGAGCCACGCCTCGAAAGCTGCTTTCACCGCCGGCCATTCGCTGTCGACGATCGAGTACCACGCGGTGTCGCGGCTGCGAGCCTTGTAGACGATCGCCTTGCGGAAGGTTCCTTCGTAGGTGAAGCCGAAGCGTTTGGCAGCGGCGCGCGACGGGGCGTTGAGGTCGTCGCACTTCCACTCGAAGCGCCGGTAGCCGAGTTCGTCGAACGCGCGCGACATCATCAGGTAGATGGCCTCCGTCGCCTGGCGCGTGCGCTGCAGGCACGGGGCGAAGTTGATGTGGCCGACCTCGATCACGCCGTGGTTGCGGTCGATGCGCATGTAGGCGGCGACCCCGGCGGCCTTGCCGGTGGCGAGGTCGATGATGGCGTGGAACATCGGGTCCTGCGTCGAAGCGCTTTTCTGCACCCAGGTGGTGTAGGCCTCGAGCGCCGCGGGCTTCTCGTCGAAGAGATAGGTCCAGTGACTGCCGTCGCGGTCTTGCGCATTGGCCTCGAAGAGGTCCCTGGCGTGGCGCGCGGGATCGAGCGGCTCGATGCGCACGTAGCGGCCGGACTTCGCGCCGGCGGGCGGCGCGGGGCGCGCGCTCCAGTGGGGGACCGGGGGGCCGATGGGTTGCGCACCGCTCGAAACTTCGGACATCCTCTTCTCCAGCAGAATTGGACAATGGGACTCTCATTGTGACCGAAGTACTGGTGGTGGCCGGAGGTTTCCTGGGCGGATTTGCCTCGGGCCTCACCGGTTTCGGCTTCGGGTTGAGTTCGCTTCCGATCTGGGCCCTGGTGCTGGCGCCGGCGGCCAGCGCACCCCTCGTGATGGCGTGTTCAATCGTGGCGCAGGTGCAGACGCTGCCGGCGATCTGGCACGCGCTCGATTTGCGCCGCCTCGCGCCGTTTGTGCTGGCGGGCGTCCTGGGCGTGCCGTTCGGGGTCTGGCTGCTGCCCTACATCTCCCCGCGGGCGTTTCGCATCGGGCTGGGACTGCTCCTCGTGGTCGCCTGCGGCTCGCTGCTGGTACTGCACGCGGCGAAGCGGCGCGAGTCGAGCCGGGCGGCCGACGGCACGATCGGTTTCCTCGGCGGTGTGCTGGGCGGGATTGCCGGGCTCTCGGGTGTGCTGCCGACCCTCTGGGCGGAGCTGCATGGATGGGGCAAGGACGAGCGGCGCGCCATCTTCCAGGGCTTCAACTTCTCGATCCTGCTGTTCGCACTGGTGGCGCAGGCGGTGGCGGGCCTCCTCACCCCCGCCTTGGTGCCGCTGCTGCTGCTTGCGGTGCCGGCCTCGATGGTGGGTGTGTGGCTCGGCCGTTCGATCTACAACCGCATCGACGCGCGCCGCTTCAATCGCATCGTGTTGTGGATTCTGGTTGCCGCCGGCGTGACGCTGGTCACGACCTCGGTCTAGCCTGCCCCGGTGACCGGCCGTGCAAGCTCGCGTCGCGCCATCACGTGCACCAGAGACAGGCAGAGCACGAGCCAGACGCAGCTGGACGCCGTGGCCGCCACCACGTCGCTGGGGTAATGGGCGCCGAGGTAGACGCGCGAGAACGCCACCAGCGCCACGGCAAATGCCGCCGCCGCCACGATCTTGGCGCGTTCCCGCCGGTGGCGGGTGCGCGACACCAGGAAAGCCGCAAGCACTCCGTAGAAGGCGGTCGCTCCCGCGGTATGGCCGCTGGGGAAGCTGTAGGTGGTCAGCACCACCAACGAGTCGTTGAACGCCGGCCGGGCGCGCTCGTAGAGGTCCTTGAGCAGCAGGTTGAGCAGCAACCCGCCGCCCACCGACAACACCACGCCGAGCACCCAGCACCCCTCGCGCATTCGTGCAAGGACGGCGACCAGGGCCAGGGCCATGAGGCCGATGCCGGCCGTGGAGTTCAGCTGGGTCACGGCGTAGAGGAAAGCCGCGAGCGCGGGCGACCGGTGGGCCTGCAGCCAGGACCCGATGGCCATGTCGAGTTGCACCAACGGCGAGTGGGGGGAAATGTTCCAGGCCAGCGCAAGGAAAACTCCGCCGGCGACCAGCAGCGAGGACCCACCCAGCAACGCCAGGGCGCGCAGCGAAAGGCCGGGTGCGGGCGGTTCAGGCCCCCGCATCGGCGGGAGCCCACCCGGCACCGTTGTGGTCGAACGCGTCGGTGCCCTCGCGGGCGAATGTGGTTCCGCCCCATGAATAGCGATCGACCTCGATGTGCCCGGACGAGACCCGCAGCACGTTGAACGCGTTGTTCTCCCCACGTCCGCGCGTCGAAGTCGCGGTGCCGGCCTGCAACACGAGCGCCGAGACGCCCGCGATGCGGTAGCGGTCGGCGGTGTGGCCCACATGGGTGGCGTGCAGGTGGCCCGAAAGCAGCACGTCGGCGCCGCAGCCGGCGAGCGATTCCAGCGCCATCCTGGCGCGACCGACGATCTGGCCTTCCTCTCCGCTGGCCTGCGGCACGTCGAACGGATGGTGGGTGACCAGTATCTTGGTGTGGGAATCGGGCAGCGGGTCGAGTTGCGAGCGGATGCGGGCGACCTGCTCCTCGTTGATGCGCCCCCCCTTGAACACGAACGAGCGCGCGGTGTTCACGCCCACGACCGCGATCTCGTCGTCGATGTGGGTGGGCTCCAGGTGCGGATGGAATGAATCGCGAAATCGCGCGAAAGGCGCCAGGAAACGCATGAAGGGGTTGTACAGCGGCACGTCGTGGTTGCCGGGCACCACGAGCTGCGGCTTCGGCAGGGTGTCGAGCCAGGCGCGGGCCTCCCGGAACTGCCCCGACTTCGCACGCTGGGTGAGGTCTCCGGAGACGACCACGAGGTCGGGCAGCAGGCGCTCCAGCGTATCGCGCAGTGGGTCGAGCAGCACGCGATCGACGCGCCCGAAGTGCAGGTCGGAGAGATGCGCGATGGTTTTCATGCGGCTGCCCTCATGTTGGGTGCCATCACCAGCAACGAGCCCGGGATGCTGCGATATTCCAGCGGCGTTTCCATCGCGTTCACCTCGCCGTCGGTTGCGACCAGCACGAGTTTGTGGCGCAGCGCCACCGTCACGGCGCGCGCCGCCATCTCGACGAAATCGTGGTTCTGGCGCAGCCGGCCGGTCAGCGCGTGCCAGGCGAGCTTGAAGAGCCCGAGCGTGGTGCAACGGCGCGTGGTGTAGATGCTGAGCATGCCGGCGTCGAGGCGTTTGCGCTCACCGATGCGGAATCCCTCCATCACGTAGTCGTTGTTGCCTACGAACACGAACGGGGCGCGCACTTCGTGCGACTCGCCTTCGAGCTCGAGTGTCATCCGCAGCAGGGGCGAGCGCCGCACCGTCGCCAGGATCGCCCACAACATCGCCATGCGCTTGCTGCGCCCCAGCTTGCGCTGCTGGCGGGTACGGTCCCGCACCATGTCCGGATACACGCCGATGCTCGAATTGTTGAGGAACAAGACCCCGTTGACCTCCGCGACGTCGACCGCGGCGCGGCGGCCCCCGACGGCAACGCGCACGGCTTTCCCGAGCTCCCGCGGCAAGTCGAGGTCGCGGGCGAAGTGGTTGAGCGTTCCCAGCGGCAATATGCCCAGCGCGGTCTGCGTGCCGCGCGTCACCTGCGCCAGCGCGCTCACGGTGCCGTCGCCGCCACCTGCCACGATCAGCGCAGGCGCCTTCGCCATGGCTGCCTGCGCCAGTTTCCGCAGTTCTTCGCCGTCGCGTGCCGGCATCACGTCGGCCTCGGCGCCGGCTTCCCGGAAGAGGCGGCGCAGGTCCTCCAGGGCGCTTTCGCCGTGGCCGGGGCCGGGGCCGGAGGTGGTGTTGATGATGACGGGGATCATGCCGGTTAGAGGGGGTGGGCCCCACTACGTTCGCGGTGTTCGGCTTTGCCCTCAGGCAGCGGCAGCGGAAAACCCGACCGGCTTCTCGCGTATCGGCAAATTCACCACCGCCGCCATCGCCGCCAGCGCCATGTCCGCGTACCACATCCACTGGTAGCTCCCCTGCTGCTCGTAAGCCAGGCCGCCGAGGTAGGCGCCGAAGAAGCCGCCGATCTGGTGCGAGAGCAGCGTAAGGCCGAACAACGTCGCAAGGTAGCGAACACCGAACAGCTTGCCGACAATCGCGGCGGTGGGCGGCACGGTGGCGAGCCAGGTGAATCCCAGCCCCACGGCGAAGATGTAGAAGGTCAGCGCCGTCTTGGGCGCGGCCAGGTAGGCCGCGATCAGCAGCGCGCGCGAGCCGTACATCACGGCCAGGATGTATTTGCTGCGCACCTTCGCGGTGAGCGAACCGGCGACGAGGCTGCCCGCGATGTTCGACAGGCCGATGATGGCGAGCGACCAGCTGGCCACCGTCGGCGGCAGGCCGCAGAGTCCCACTTCCTGCGGCAGGTGCGTGACGAGGAAGGCGATGTGGAACCCGCAGGTGAAGAAGCCCGCATGCAGCAGGAGGTAGCTGCGATCACCCATCGCGCCCTTGACGGCTGCGCCGAGGCCCTGGCCGGCGGCGGCGGGTTTGGGAACGGAGCTCTTCGGCGCAACCGCGCCGATCAGGGGCAGCGCGGCGAGTGTGATCAGGGCCGCGCCCCACATCGCGCCCATCCATCCGAACATGGCGATGAACTTCTGCAGGATCGGCGCGAACACGAACTGCCCGAACGAGCCGCCGGCATTGATGATGCCGGCCGACTTGCCGCGTTGTTCCGGGGTGAGTTTCTGGGCCGCGGCGCCCAGCAGCACCGAGAAGCTGCCGGCGCCCGATCCAATCGCCGAGAGGATGCCGAGCGTGACAATGATGCCGAAACCCGATGTCATGAACGGCGTCAGGGCGGTGCCGATGGCCAGCACCACGATGCCGGCGACCAGCACCTTGCCGGGGCCATACCGATCGGCGACCGCGCCGGCGATGGGTTGCACCGCGCCCCAGGTGAACTGCCCGACGGCCAGCGCCAGGCTGATGGTGGCGATGCCCAGGCCCGTGCCCATGTTGATGGGGCTCACGAAAAGCCCGAGCGACTGGCGCACCCCCATCGTCACCATCAGCACCGCCGCGGCGGCGAAGGTGACGATCAACGCTTCACGGCTCCAGTTTCTCATCGGCCGATGATATGACGTGTCCGCCTAGGCTGGATTCCCGCCGTCGCGGGAATGACAATATTTCTCGTGCTCCTCGACCAGGATCGGAATCGCGAGGTTGCACGAATGGATCCCCATGATCGTCACCAGCTGGATCGTCTCCAGCACTTCCTCTTTCGTGGCGCCGGCCTTGAAGGCATTCGCCATGTGCCTTCTCACGCCCGGCGCATAGAGGTGCGTTGTCGCCGCGTTGATAGCGACAAGAATGAGTTCCTTGAATTTCGGCGGCAGCGGCCCGTTCTGGTGAGGAACATCGCGGAAACGCAGATAGGCCTCCATGAACTGCGGGTCCATCGCCCGCATCTGTTCCCACAGCGGATTGAACTCACCCTTGCGGATGTATTCGTCGGTGACGGGTGTATCGCTCACGATTGCATCCCCCATTTGCGGATGGTGCGCATCTCGATGGTGCGGAAGATCAGGTTCTCCACCAGCAGGCCGATGATGATCACGCAGAAGAGCCCCGCGAACACCGCGGGAATGTCGAGCACATTCTTGTTTTCGTAGATGAACCAGCCGAGACCGCCCGATCCCGACGTAGTGCCAAACACCAGCTCCGCCGCGATGAGGGTCCGCCAGGCGAACGCCCAGCCGATCTTGAGCCCCGCGAGGATGTGCGGGAACGCGGCCGGGATGAGGATCTTCGCCACGTAAGGCACGCCCGTGAGCCCGTAATTGCGCCCCACCATGCGCATCGTGGGCGAGACGCCGAGGAAACCGGAGTGGGTGTTGAGCGCGATCGGCCACATCACCGCGTGCACCAGCACGAAGACGATGCTTGCGTTGCCCAGGCCCAGCCAGATGAGCGCGAGCGGCAGCAGCGCGATGGCGGGCAGCGGGTTGAGCATCGCGGTGAGTGTCTCGAGCAGGTCGTTGCCCAGGCGCGAGGCCATCGCGAGGATCGTCAGCACAAGCGCCAGCACGAGCCCGATGCCATAACCCATCAGCAGCACCTTGATCGAGACCCACGACTTGCGCAGCAGCTCGCCGTCGGCGATGCGCGAGACGAACGCCTTCAGCGTCTCGATGAAGGTCGGCAGCACCAGCGCGTTGTCGAGATAACTTGCGTACGCCTGCCAGATCGCCGCAAGCACCAGCAGCAGGAATCCCTTGCGCAGCCAGCCGTAGCCGTAGATGCGCTCCCAGGTGGTGAGCGGTTTGTGGACCACGCCGAAGTCATGCTCCGGCACCTGGTCGCGGACGTATTCGGCGCGATCCACCGGGGCGCTAGCCATGGTGCACCGCCTCGGGTTCACCTTCGGCATCGACGAACAGCATCTCGTGGATGCGATCGGTGAGGCGCTTGCCGGTTGCGGCATCCTCGGCGTCCGTTCCATCGCAATTGAGCTCGGCCTTCACCTGGCCCGGATGCGGCGACAGCAGCAGAATCCGGTTCCCGATGCGAACCGCCTCGGGAATCGAGTGCGTGACGAAAAGCACCGTGAAGCGCGTGTCCTCCCACAGCTGCATCAGCTCGTCCTGCATCTTGCGGCGCGTCAGCGCATCCAGCGCCGCGAAGGGCTCGTCCATCAGCAGGATGTCCGGCTCCATCGCCATGCCGCGCGCGATCGCCACCCGCTGCTTCATGCCGCCGGACAGCGTGTGCGGGTACGAATCGGCGAATCTCGTGAGGCTCACCTTGTCGATGTAGGCCATGGCGCGGTCCTCGGCCTCCTTCCCCCTGAGGCGCTTCGAAGCTTCGAGCGCGAACATCACGTTCTGCTTCACCGTTTTCCACGGCAGCAGCTGGTCGAATTCCTGGAACACCATCACGCGGTCGGCGCCGGGCTTCTTCACCTCCACGCCCTTCAGCCGGATGGTGCCCTCGGTGGGCGCGATGTAGCCGCCGACCGCCTTGAGCAACGTCGACTTGCCGCAGCCCGAGGGGCCCAGCAGCACGAAGCGGTCCGAAGGGTGCACGTCGAAGCTCACGCGATAGGTCGCGGTGACGTGGTGCTCGCGCGTCTTGTATTGCAGGGTCACGCCCTCCACCTGGAGGAGGGCGCCCGCCGTGGCGTCCTTCATGCGTTCAGCTACCCGACATCTCGTGGATGTCCGGAAAGAAAAGGTCCTTCCAGGACGTCGGATTGCTCTTCAGCGTGCCGATCTTGTGCATGAACTGCGCAAAGGGCAGCACGCGCTCCGGCGCCAGGGTGTAGCTGATCTGGGGGTCGTTCATGATCGCGAGGATCTTGCCGACGTCTTCCTTTCCGCCGCCTTCCTTCACGTAGATCTCGGCCGCGGCGCGCTTGTCCGCGTTGATGAATGCGGTCGCCTCCTTCATCGCACCGAGCACCGCCTTGTAGCTCTTCGGATTCTCGTCGCGGAACTTCTTCGTCGACCACACCATCAGGAACGTGTTCGGCCCGCCCATGATGTCGTACGAGTTGAGCACCTTGTGAACCGCCGCATCCTCGAGCGCCCGCTGCTGGAAGGGGGGAGATGTGAACTGCGCGGTGACCTCGCCCGAGCCCGAAAGCATGGCGCGCAGGCCTTCGGGGTGGGGCAGGTTCACCATCAGGGGGTTGAGCTTCTTGTAGTTGTCGATGCCGTATTCCCTGGCCACCGCCATCTGCAGGTAGACGGTCTGCACCGAAGAGCCGGCGCCGGCCATCGCGATGCGGTCCTTTTCGGTGAAGTCCTTGAGCGTCTTCACCGCCGGGTTGCGCGAGACGAGCAGGTTGGGCATGGACGAGAGTGCCGCCACGCCGTGCACGCCGACGTTGCTGCGCGTGCGGTCCCAGAGGATAAACGCGGGGCCGGTGCCGCCCGCGGCATAGTGCAGGCTGCCGGCGAGCAGCGCGTCGTTGGCCGCGGCACCCGCGCCCAGTTTCGCCCAGCTCACGGTCGTGTCCTTCAGCCCTTCGGCGGCGAGGTGCTTCTCCACCAGCTTGTTGGCCTTCATCACGGTGAGCTGCATGTAGCCGATGCCGTATTGCGACATCAGCTTCACCTCGGAGACCTCCCCGGCGGCGAGCGTGCTGGTGGCGACCAGTGCGGCGGCCAGGGCCATCTTGAGTGATTTCATCGATTGCATGTGTCTCTCCTCGTTATTGGAATTGCCTGCTGGTGCGCCCTAGGGTCTTACGCCGTACTTCGGTTTCTGGCCCACCGAAGTGGCCAGCCGGGATTGCGCCGCGTCGATGAACCGGCACAGATACGGCCGGGTCTCGCGCGGATCGATGATCTCCTCGACGCCAAATGCTTCTGCG
>Ga0163153_10002980_pt1 | contig 23435 bp, 15 predicted proteins | sample OliLakLV19MP6IB1_FD_148629 | JGI IMG/M metagenome (GOLD analysis project Ga0163153, IMG submission 148629) | Freshwater microbial mat bacterial communities from Lake Vanda, McMurdo Dry Valleys, Antarctica - Oligotrophic Lake LV.19.MP6.IB-1 | ecosystem: Environmental > Aquatic > Freshwater >...
CTCCGGCAATGGCTTTCATAGTAAAGAGTGGTGGGCCGAAGGAACCGGCAGCGAGATGCGGCTGGGCAAGGTGCTCTCGCCGCTGGAAGATTTCCGCGACCGAATGCTGTTCATCCGCGGGCTACAAAATGCCGAAGCGCTCAAGGGCAACATCCACAGCTCGCAGACCGGCAACTTGCTCTCCGGCGCGCCACTGGCCGCGGGAGGCGAGATTCGCTCCGGCACCAGTATCGATCAACTCGTCGCGCAACGCTACGGACATTCCACCAAGGTGCCGAGCCTGGTGTTGGGTTGCGAGAAATCGAACCCGTCGGTGCACAAGAATTATTCGATGATCTACAGCTCGCACATTTCGTGGAGCTCGCCGACGACGCCGACGCCGTTGGAGTTGTACCCCGCGTTGGCCTTTGACCGGCTGTTCAAAGACAGTGTGGAGCAAGGCGATCAAAGCGTGTTGGACGCCGTGCTGGCCGACGCGCAGGATTTCCGCCGCAAGATCTCTCGGGCGGATCAGCAGAAGCTGGACGAGTATTTGGATTCGGTGCGCGAAGTCGAGCAGCGGATCGATCAGGCGGGAAAACGCGGCGAATTCCAAGGTTGGCGGCCCACGCTCGATGCCCCCAACATTCCGCGGCCGGCCGATGGCATTCCGCAGGATATCGCCGAGCACATGAAGCTGATGTGCGACATCCTCGTCTTGGGCTTCCAGACCGACACGACGCGGGTTTGCACGCTTAAGCTCAATAACGACCACAGCTCGCTGCGGTTCCCGCACCTGAACGTCGACTACATGATTCACCACCTGCTGTCGCACTCCGATACGGAGGATTGGCTCAAGGTGAATCAGTTCTTTCTGGAGCAACTAGCCTACGTCGCCCGGAAGCTGGACGCGATTCAGGAAGGAGAGCGGACGGCGCTCGACAACTCGATGATTTTGTACTGCTCCAGCATGCTGACCGGCGGCCACGACGCGACCAACCTCCCGGTCGTACTACTGGGCGGAGCGGGCGGGCAATTGGAAGGTGGCCGGGTGATCGACTACCGCGAAAAATCGAACCGCCAGATGTGCGGCCTGTACCTCTCGATGCTCGACAAATGCGGCATCCAAGCCAACCAATTCGGCGACGCAGCGGACCGGATGCCGGAGGTCTGAGCAGCGGAATGATGCAATACGATTGCGGTGCTCGGGTGCCACTGGCGGCTTGCCCGCCAGTGCCAGAGTTGACGCCGCTACACACTGGCGGACGAGCCGCCAGTGGCACCCCGTTCGTCACTTTTGACAGGGCTTCAGGCGTGCCCAAGCGGCATTTTTCACGCTCCGTAACTAGGCCCCGCTCGGGTCCCAGGTTATTATCATAAGCTCCGGTCACGGCGTGGTCGCGCGTTGCCGGAGTCCCGCCAGAAGCCCCGTTTCGCGGGCACGCGATTGCAGATCGCGCGCCGCAACGGTACTTGTCCCATTTTCGCCGCCCCACCCACCGTGAGTTGCTGACGATGATGCCCCACCTCCATCGCCTGTTGAGCACTTTGGCCGCCGTGTTCGTGCTGCTTTCCGCGGGAAGTAGCGTCGCCTCGGCCGCCGACCCCTGGGTCGTCTACCAGGGACAAAGCGGTCCCGGTGCCGGCAAGCACATCGTGCTCGTCAGCGGCGACGAGGAATACCGCTCCGAGGAAGCGCTGCCGATGCTCGGCAAACTGCTGGCCGCGCGGCACGGGTTCAAATGCACGGTGCTGTTCGCCATCGATCCCGACACCGGCGAAATCAACCCCGGCCAGGTGGATAATATCCCCGGCCTGGAAGCGCTCGACTCGGCCGATCTGTTGGTCTTGTTTACGCGATTCCGCAATCTGCCGGACGAGCAGATGAAGCACGTCGACGACTATCTCAAGGCCGGCAAGCCGGTGCTGGGAATTCGCACCGCGACCCATGCTTTCAATGTGCCTGAGGGGCGCGCGTACCGCCGGTGGAGCTACAACTTCGACGGCGACTCCTTCAAGCACGGCCTGGGCCAGCAAGTGCTCGGAGAAACTTGGGTGAACCACCACGGCAATCACGGCCACGAAAGCACGCGCGGCATCTTCGCGCCGGCAGCCAAGGAACACGCGATTCTCCGCGGCATCCACGACGGCGAAATCTGGGGCGACACGGATGTCTACACCGTCGACTTGCCGATGCCGGAATCGGTGACGCCGCTGGTCTACGGCCAGGTTCTCAAGGGCATGAAGCCGGACGACGCGCCCGTCGAAGGCAAGAAGAATGACCCGATGATGCCAATCGCCTGGCTGAACAAATATCGCTACGACGGCGCGGAGGGCGCGGCGTTTTGTTCGACGCTGGGCGCGGCGACCGACCTGGCTACGCCGGCTTCGCGACGCTTGCTCGTCAACGCCGCGTACTACCTGCTCGGCATGGACGTGCCGGCCGCGGGAACGGACGTGGAACTCGTGGGCGCATTCCAGCCGACCAAATTTCGTGCCGGCGGCCATCGCCCGGGCGTGAAGCCGGAGCAATTGGCATGGGCCGAAGCGGGTACTGCCGAAGCGGCGGGCAGCGCGACGGCCTTCACGTTGGAAAAGGGAGATCACATCTGCATCCTCGGCGGCACGGTCGCCGAACGGATGACGCATTTCGGCTGGCTCGAAACGCGGCTCCAATCGCGCTTTCCGGAACACCAACTGGTAATTCGCAATCTCGGCTATTCGGCCGACGAGATCGACGGGTTCCGCAACTTCGATCATCGGCTGCGCTCGATGGATTTCGGTTCACAGGACCAATGGCTGGCGGGAGCAGCGGGCGTGCCGCAACCGGACAAGCTCTCGCCGCGCGATCAAGGCAAGGTCAGCGAAAACCGCTTCGGCCTGACGGAAACCAAGGCCGACGTGATCTTCGCCTGCTACGGTTACAACGAATCGTTCGCGGGTGAAGAGGGCTTGGAAGCGTTCAAAAAGAACGCCGCGGACTTCATCACGCACACGCTGGGACAGAAGTACAACGGCCATTCAGCGCCGCGATTGGTGCTCGTTTCTCCGCTCGCGATGGAACACGTGCTCGATGCCAATCTGCCGACCACGGAGCAAGTTGCCGCCACGAACCAGCGCATCCGCATGTACGCTGACGCGCTCGCCGAAGTCGCCAAGGCCCATGCCGTGCCGTTTCTGGATATCTACGAGGCGACCGCCGGCGAACGGGCGCCGGAACATGCGCTCACGATTAACGGCGTACATCAGAACGTCGAGGGGGATGCGCTGATCGCCGCGGCGATCGAACAGCAGTTGTTCCCGAACGGCCCGATGATCAAACGCGACGCCGCCGCGCTGGAAGCGCTGCGGGCCGCGGTGGTGGACAAGAACTTCTATTGGTTCAACCGCTATCGGGCGGTGGACGGCTACTCGACGTTCGGCGATCGCGCTTTCTTGAAGTTCTCCGAAGGCCCCGGCGGGTATGGAGACGGGCTTTCCAACTACTCGGTCGTGCAACGCGAACTGGAAGTGATCGACGCGCTCACATCTGCCGGCGACAAAGTGATTTGGCAGACGGCGCAAGGCAAGCCGACCACGAAGGAAGAAACCAAACTCCCGGAGTTCATCCCGGTCGTCAGCAACAAGCCGGGCGAACTGCCGGGCGGTAAGCACCTCTTCCTGAGCGGCGAAGCGGCCATCGAAAAGATGACCACTGGCGCCGACCTCAAGGTTGAACTGGTCGCCGACGAATCGATGTTTCCCGAGTTGGTGAACCCGGTGCAAATGTCGTTTGACGCCAAGGGACGGCTTTGGGTCGCCTGCTGGCGGACCTATCCGCACTGGAAACCGACGCAGCCGATGAACGACAAGTTGCTGATTCTGGAAGACACCAACGGCGACGGTCGCTCCGACAAATGCCTGACGTTCGCCGGCGACTTACACAACCCGACCGGCTTCGAATTCTGGAACGGCGGCGTGATCGTGGCGCAAGGCCCGGACTTGTTGTATCTGTCCGATACGAATGGCGACGATCGTTACGACGTGAAAGAACGCATCGTGCATGGGCTCGATACCGCCGATACGCATCACACCGCGAACAGCTTCACGTTCGATCCAGGCGGTGCGCTCTACTTCCAGGAAGGGACGTTCCATCACACGCAAGTGGAATCCCCTTGGGGGTCGCCGCGGCGCGTGGCGAACGGCGCTGTGTTCCGCTATGAGCCGCGGGCGCAGAAGTTCAACGTGTACGTGTCGTTCGGCTTTGCCAATCCGCACGGCCACGTGTTTGATCGTTGGGGACAGGACATCGTCTGGGACGGCACCGGTTCTGATCCCTATCACGGCGTGTTGTTCTCCGGCGACGTCGACTATCCGCACAAACACGGCGCGCCGCCAAAGGTTTATCGGCAACGCACGCGTCCTTGCTCCGGCGCCGAAGTGTTGGCGAGCTCCCATTTCCCGGAGGAGTTCCGCGGAAACTTGCTGGTCAACAACGTGATCGGTTTTCAAGGCATTTTGCGTTACAAGGTCGACGACCTGGATTCCAGTTTCTCGGCCGTGGAGCTTGATCCGATCGTGTATTCGTCGGACGCCAGTTTCCGACCGGCGGACGTGGAAACCGGGCCGGACGGCGCGATCTACTTCACCGATTGGCAGAACCCCATCATCGGTCACATGCAACACAACCTGCGCGATCCCAATCGCGATCAGGAGCATGGTCGCGTATACCGTGTTCGGCATGTCTCGCGCGAGCTGCTGAAGCCCGTGAAGATCGCCGACGAGCCGATCGATAAACTGTTGGACCTGCTTAAGTCGCCCGACGATCGGGTGCGGTATCGCACGCGAATCGAATTGGGCAGCCGCGACAGCGCCGAAGTGATTACCGCCGCGCAAGCCTGGGTGGCGAAGCTTGATTCCGCCGACCCGGAATACGAGCACCATCGCCTGGAAGGGCTCTGGCTGCACCAGAATCACAACGTCGTGAATCAGCAACTGCTGACCGACGTGTTGACATCGCCGGACTTCCGCGCTCGCGCCGCGGCCGTGCGGGTCTTGGTCGCCTGGCGCGATCGCGTGCCTGAATCGCTCGACCTGCTCTCGGCAGGCGTAAACGACGAGCATCCACGGGTGCGGTTACTGTCAATCTGGGGATTGAGCTACTTCTCCGGCGAGCAGGCGAGTCGCGCGGCGGAGATCGCCGTCGAGGCGCTGTTGCATCCCGATGATCCGTTCATCAAATATTCGCTGTCGGAAACCGAGAAGACTTTGGAACGTCGCGTGAAAGCGGCCGGCGGAGAGTAGTTTCTCCGAGGCCCCGAAGTAGCGCGTAGAAGATGGTGATTCATGTTGCGTAGGTGTTCCCGCGCGCACATCGGCGCGCTGTTGTGCTCGGCGGCGATGCTTTGCTCCTCGACGACGTTGCGCGCGGCGGAAGAGCCGCCCTCGACGGTGGGTCCGCCGCGGTAGCTCTACCGCGGCGGACGATTGCCGGCGGAACGTCAACCGACGGTCGTCGAAATGATCTGCAGCCGCGGCAATGAGTTCGACTTGCGCGTCGTGTTCGACAACGTGATGAAGTCCGACGCGATGACGCCCGAGCTGCGGCTGACAGCGATGGCCGGATTGACCGACGCGGCGCTCTCGCGCAAGGTGATTCCCTCAGGGGATCTGCAGGACCTCGCGGCGCTGACCGAATTCGATGACGCGAAGGTGCAGCTAGCCGCAGTCCGACTTGCGGCGGCCTGCCGCGTGGAGGCGGCGGCCCCTGCACTGCGGAAACTCGCCACGAGCGATCACGCCGCGGCCGATCTCCAGCGCGCGGCCATCGCGGGGCTGGTGTCCATCGGCGGCGAGGCGAATCGCGAGGCGTTGCTCAAACTCTCCGAGGCGGCGCCCGGCGTCGCCACGCGCATGCAGGCCGCGGCGGGTTTGATCGGCGTCGATCTGGAACTCGCCGCCGTGCAATCGGCGAAGGTCTTGGCCGCGGCCACGCCGGAAGACGATCCCGGCCCGCTGATGAATGCGTTTTTCCAGCGCAAGGAAGGGCCGGATCAACTAGCGCACGCGTTGTCGCAACAGCAGCTCCAAGTCGACGTCGCGAAGCGCGCTTTGCGCTATATGTACTCAGTCGGTCGCAGCGACGCGGCCCTGTCGGACGTGTTGAGCGCCGCCGCGGGCGTCTCGTCGGACGATATGCCGCCGACGCCCGAGCAAGTGGCCGAAATCGTCGCCGCCGTCGAATTACACGGTAACGCGGAACGCGGCGAGCGGATCTTTCGCCGCGCCGATCTCAGTTGCATGCGTTGCCACAGCGTCAGCCGCGCCGGCGGCCAGGTCGGGCCGGACTTGAGCGCCGTTGGCGGATCGTCGCCGCTCGATTACATGGCGAATTCAATTCTCAATCCGAATCTTGCCATTAAGGAACAGTTCGTCACCCGCATCTTCGAAACGTCAGACGGTCTACAGCTCTCCGGCGTGTTGATCGATCGGGACGAAAACCGCATTCGCCTCCGCGACGCCCAAGGCAACTTGGTTGTGATTCCCACCTCGGACGTCGAGGCCGAAGCGGAAGGCCCCACGATGATGCCGACTGGCCTGACCAAGTTTCTCACGCGCGACGAATTGTTGGACTTGATCAAGTTCGTATCCGAACTCGGAAAACCCGGCGACTACGCCGTGCAAACGGTGCCGACGATGCAGCGCTGGCGCGTCATGCTCAACCCGCCCGCGGAGTTGACTTCATCTGTTCCGCACCTGGAAAACATCCGCCAATTCGTCCTCGGCGGCGCCGAGTACGCCTGGGCGCCGGCTTATGGAAAAGTCGCCGGCAAGTTGCCGCTCGCCGAGTTGCGCCAAGGCGACCAGCCCAAGGTTCTGATCCTTCGCGGCGAGCTCCAAGTTAACGAGGGCGGCGCGATCGGCGTAAAGATTGAATCCTCGGAGCCCGTGCAAGCCTGGGTCGACGAGCAACCGTTTCAAAGCGAAACCGAGTTCGAGACCGAGCTCGAGCCTGGCCGGCACGCGATCATTCTCCGCGTGGAAGTCTCCGGTCAATCGGACCCGGAACTCCGCGTGCAGTTCCATCGCCCAGCGGAATCGACGGCGCAGTTCGAAGTGGTTGGCGGGGCGTAGCGGAATCGATTTGGGTCGCCTGAGTAGCGTTCGGCCGGGAATGGCGCCGCGTGCCGGGCCGTCAAATGCGCCGCGTGGTATAATGGATTTGATGCACCGTTCTGGACCGCGAGTTCGATCATGAATATCCACGCCGAAGCCGTTTACGAAAATGGCCTGCTCAAACTCGATCATCCATTGCCGATCGAGCCCGGCTCGCGAGTGCGAATCGAAATCGTGCCAAGTCAAAGTGTGGCGCGAAGTATGTTGGGTCTGATTCACTGGACGGGAACCACGGAATCACTGGATCAGATCGCGCTCGACCCTGAATTTGGGTTGCCCGAATGTCACTAGCACTTGCGGATATTCCGCCTGGCGATTCGGTATTCGTTGACGCGAACATCTTTATCTATGGGTTGAGCGCACACCCAGTTTACGCGACTGCATGTATTGAGTTCTTGGAGAGGATCGAGCGGCAGGACGTGATGGGAGTAACTTCGTCGGCAGTGCTTGCCGAAGTGTCGCATCGTCTGATGACGATCGAGGCCTGTGAAGTCTACGGTTGGCCGGTCGCCGGAATCGCTCAGCGGCTACGGAAAAGCGCCACCGAAATAAAGACTTTGCGAAAATTCGCGGACGCCGTACGCATGATTCCCAAGCTCAATATCCAGATTGCTCCGACCGGCGAACAGTTGGTCATTCGAGCTACGGAACTGAGCCAATCTCATGGCCTGCTAACGAACGACGCTCTGATCGCGGCGACAATGAATTCGCTTGGAATTCGTTGCATTGCCACGCGCGACGATGATTTCGACCGCCTGCCCACTGTCCTTCGATTCTCGCCGTAAGGATTGCGGGCAAAGCGATCGGGAACGCCGGATGAAACGGCGTGCAATTCGCAGGTCTCCCCAGCATCGTGAGGACCAGTCGGGCGACCTAACGGCCAACGCAACGAATCTCGCACGCCAACTACCGGCGAACACGCCGTGCGATCGCAATGCCGACAAGCGAGAGCAGGCCCAGCGCCCAGGTGCTCGGTTCTGGCACGACGGTCCAGATTTGATCGACGACGAAATCGACGTCGACCTGGCCGGCGGAGTTGAAGACGAATTCGAAACTGTTGACGTCGGCGAAGTTGAATCCGTCTTCGACATCGAATTCCAAGTAGGGGGCGTACAATTCGCTCGGGTCGCCGGTTTCGCCGACTTCGCCCGAGTAGGTCGCCTGCACTCCGTTACTGGAGAGCCGAATAATCACATCCAGATTCCCGCTGACCGGCGCGTCGACGCTCAGGAAATTGATCGTGATGCCGCCGTCCGGCAGCACCAACTGCTGGAGCGCGTGGGCGTTATCCAGTTCCTCGGTGTTGACGTCTTCACCGTCGTATTGCAGGGTCACAACCGAAGCCGGATCCGACGCCGTGGCGAATTGAAAGATTCCGCGGTCGAACAGATCGTCGTCGTGCCCGATCAGCACTTGGGCGGAGTTCGCTTTGGGCGTACCCAGCACTTCGACCATCACGTCGCGCTGGTTGCCGATGGTGATCGGCGCTCCCAACTCCTGAAACGGCTTGCCATTGGGCTGATTGACGCCGATCAGCAGAACACCGGCCGGCGTGGGATTCTCGAAGTCATCGATCATCAACGAGGCGGCGGACGAAACGTCCGCACTCAGCAACAAGCCCAGCGCGGCGGTAAAGCTCAGCAACCGCTTCAACATGGCATTTCCCCGCCTGTAACTTCCGCGCAATCGGAAACATCGTCCGTTATTGATTCTACACGGGGGCCCGGCGGCTGTCAAGGAAAAACTCGCGATCGTGTTAACAAACATGGTCGTTTGCGAATCAGCTACTTCCTGGGCCGGAGACTGGGAAGGTTAGGAAGGACGGCACGGATCAACGCGCTGCAATACGTGTTTGGTGGTTCGGCGTGGTTCGCTACAATCTCGCCTCCGCCGCCAGCATGGGGGACCGCAATTCTGGCATTTCACCGCACGCCTATCATGCCTCGACTAACCCCGGCAAAACACGAACTGCAATCCGGCGACATCGCTCGCCATGCGCCGTTCGCGGGCGCTTGGGCGATGTTGGCGATTGCCGTCCTGATGTCGGGCTGTGGCGTCACCCGCCGTTCCGACACAACGCGCACCGCCAGCGAGCAACTGCTGATTTCCAACGCTGTCGACCAGGCGGTCGCCCAATTGGACTTCGGACCGATCGCCGGCAAGAACATCTATTTCGACCCGCAGTATTTGGCCGGCGCGGTCGACGAGAAGTATCTCATCAGTACGCTGCGACAGCACCTGCTCCATCACGGCTGCGTGCTGCAAACCGATCGAATGAAAGCAGAGTACATTGTCGAAGCCCGAGCCGGCGCGATCGGCACCGATCGCCACGACATCACGGTCGGCGTGCCGGCGGTGAACTTGCCAGTCGCGGTCGCGGCGACGGGCGTGCCGCCGGTGATTCCGGAGATTCCCTTCGCCAAGAGCACGGATCAAAAGGGCGTCGCCAAAATCGCGGTCTTCGCCTACGAGCAAGAATCCGGCAAACGCGTCTGGCAATCGGGCGTGGCAATGGTCACGAGCGACGCCAAAGACACCTGGATTCTCGGCATCGGCCCGTTCCAGCGCGGTTCTATCTATGACGGTACGAACTTCGTCGGCGCCGAAGTGCTTACGCCGTTCGCGCGTGGAAAATCCAAGCAGAAGGGCAACGAAAAAGGCCCGAACCGCCAAACGCTGGCAAACGTGACGTCGGAAACCATTTTCCAAGCCCCGCCGCGCCCCACGCCTGAAGGCGCGGCGCCATCAACGGTGATGCAAGCGACGCACACCGCGCCCGCTGCAACAACACCGGCGGCGCCGAACGCACAGCCGCCCGAAACGCCCCCGGCCGCGCTCCCCGCAGCGACAGCCGCCGCGACGCCGTTGCCGGTTCCACCGTCGGACGGACGTCTACCGCCGCCCACGGCGCAGACGGCGCCGCAATCAATTCCGCCAGCACCGCCAGCCGGCACGAGCCCGCCGAAAAACGCGAGTCCGTAAGCGCGCGGCGTTGAATCAGCTAGAGCGCTGCTAAAGCCCAGGGAAGGCCACCGTTGACTTTCGATGATGGAGAAGTCTTCGAGGGCCTTCCCTGGGCTTAAATTCGACGACGACGCTAAGCACCAACTCCTTTACTCCTCCGCACTCCTCTCCCTCCCCCCTCCTCAATTCAGCGTCATCCCGCCGTTAACGCTGATCGTCTGTCCGGTGACGAACCCGGCTTCCTCGCTGGCGAAATACAGCACCGCGTCGGCCACGTCTTGCGGCGTGCCCCAGTGCCGCATCGGGATCAAGTTCAGGTAGGCGTCCTTCATATCTTTCGGGTCCGTCTCGTGGCGTTCGACGGGAATCCAGCCCGGCGCGACGAGGTTCACCGTGATGCCGAACGGCGCCAGTTCCGTCGCCATGCTACGCGTGAAGCCGGCCTGGCCTCCCTTGGCGGAGACATAGGCGCTGAAATTGCCCACACCTCGCGCGAAGACCTCGCTGCCGATGTTGATGACGCGGCCCCATTGTTTCTGCTTCATGTGCGGCAGCACGGCGCTGGTGAGCAAATACGGACTCTTGATGAAGAAATCGATCATCGTTTGGTAGTGCTGCCAGGTGTATTCCTCGATCGGCAGCATCGGCTGATTGGGCGTGGCGTTGACGACCAGGATGTCGATCGGGCCCAGCTCCGCGGCGACCTTTTCGCAGACGCTGTTCACGCCTTCCTCGGTGGACACGTCGCCGTGCGCCAAGACGCCCGCGCCGCCGGCGGCGTGCAATTCCGCCAACGTGGCCTCGGCCTTCGCGGCGTTGTTGAAATAGTTGACGCCGACCTTCGCGCCGGAACGGGCGAGCGTCAGCGCCATGAGTTTGCCAAGGCCCCGGGAACCGCCGGTGACGAGCGCCACATGCCCTGCGAGTGAAAGTGCCATCGATGGATTGCCGCGCGAAGGAAGAAATCGTTGCTCAACGAGCCGCCGATCCTAAAGCGCGCCGCGCAAGCACGCAAGCGGGCGAAGGTTTAGCCTGCCACGCTAGCTCGACCACGCTTAATGCGCCCGCGCAAGGACCTCCACTAGCCCGACGCGCAAGCGAGGGGGAGTTGACGTCGGCTGAGAGTACCGTCCGTACTCATGTTCGACGTCCGCTCCCCCTCGCTTGCGCGTCGGGCTAGTGTGAGCGGGCCAGATAGACACTCATGCCAACTACGGAAAACGAACCAGGGGAGCGAATTCTCGCTCCCCTGGGGGCATGGCGTATCGAGTTGGCTTGCTTCCGACTACTGTCCGCTAGCGTAATCAGCCTGATTGAGAGGCTGGCGAATCGGCGTGGCCATACCGTCCAATGGGCGATAAGCGCGGGCGCCGTTCGGCGTCATCAACTGCGAGTAAACGTTGTATGGAATCCCGTCGTTCAAGAACGAAACGTGACCGTCCACGAACGCGACAACGACGCCACCCGGGTGGTAGCTCGACGGACGCACATCGTGGTAATTCAGGTTCTTGTCGGTCTCCTCGAACGGCGGCTTAATACCGTTCATTTCAAAATCGGTCGCTGGAGCGGGCAACTGCTCGTTATTGGCGGAGTTCAACGGAATCCAGCAGATACCGGTGAACACCTCCGCGGGCACGGTCTGGCGCTGTGGGTCAAATGGATTCGGCGTGCTGCTATTGATGGAGCCCGTGTCGGTCCAGTTGCCATTTTCAACCCGTTCGGCCAACATGATCGTCGTGGCCGACCCATCGTTGGCGCTGATCGCGCTCGTGTTCATCTTCACGAGCTTGCGCGGTTTCTGCGGTTGGCCGTTGGCATTGACCTGCGATGACGGTTGGAAGAACGGGTCATTTTCATGGAACACGCCATTTGCCGGACCGTCTACGGCCGTAACCATCGCGTCATCTTCGCTGGTGAGCCGGAGATCCGGGGCGCCGGCATTCACTGCATAACTCAGCGGAGTGCCGCCTGCCGACTCGCTCGGATTGCTCGGACAGACCATGATCTCCAAGCTCTCCGTCGGAACCGGAGGGTTGCCGAGGTAGATGAAATCGTTTGCGTCTTCAGGAGTCTTCTTTGTGTACGCACGATACAGGTCGTTGCGATCCAACTGCGGCAGAATCATGAACGCCCAACTGCCTTTGATCTGCTTGCCGCTGCTTTGTCCGGTCGTAGCGATCCCGAGGTGTTCGCGAATGCCAGGGAAGCGCTGCTTCCCGCTTTCGAAGTTTTGGATCGCGAGTGTGACGTTCTTCAGGTTGTTAATGCACTGCGCCCGGCGGCCGGCTTCGCGGGCATTTTGCACCGCCGGCAGCAGCATGGCGACCAGCATTCCGATGATGGTGATGACCACCAACAATTCGACCAACGTGAAACCGGTTCGTTGTTTCCGCGCGCTCATTCTCTACCTTCCTTTGTTGACAACTCGGTCCCGCCCCATTTGCCCGAACACCGACCCACCAGAAATTATCGCGACATACTACAAATAATGCTAGTCTTTTGCCGCCGTTTTTCCGGTTTTTGCGGCCTGACCAGCCCCGTGACGAAGCTCCGACAGCCGTGACAGAGCGAACTTGCGACGCCGGCGGACTGTCCAGATTGTCGATTGCAAATGGGTTTGGCCGGCGCAACGGAGTTACCGCCGCGCGCCGGTTAAGCCCAGGGAAGGCCACCGAAGACCGTCGGCGATAGCTGCGCTGCCGAGGGCCTTCCCTGGGCTTGGAGAGCGTCGTCAACGAACTGGACGAAATACTGGAAACGCTTCCACGCCGCGGTTTTTTCACGCCCTTGCCAACGCGCCGGCCGACATTATGATAGAGGACTCCCATGGGGGAGCTTGGGGGCGTAGCTCAATTGGTTAGAGTACCGGACTGTCGATCCGGTGGTTGCGGGTTCGAGCCCCGTCGCCCTCGCTACACGGCCCGGAAGTTCTTGTCATTCAAGAGCTTCCGGGTTTTGTTTTGCGCCAACGCTGTTGACCGCCAAGCCCAGGGAAGGCCACCGACAGCGTAGCTATCGCCCACGATAACGAGGGCCTTCCCTGGGCTTAACTTCGGCGACGACGTAGCGGGACAATCGAGCGGCTTACTCTCGCAAGGTCGCCGCGTGCATGATGCGTTCTTCGGTGGCCTCGGCCCGACTGAATTCGCCGGTGAGGCGGCCCTCACAGAGGACCAGAATTCGGTCGCAGAGGGTGAGCAGTTCCGGCAGCTCGCTGCTGGTGACGATCACGCCCAGCCCGTCGCGGCAGAGTCGGTCGATGAGTTGATACAGCTCGGCCTTGGCGCCGACGTCCACGCCCCGAGTGGGGTCGTCCAGCAGCAGCACCTTGGGTCGGGCCAGAAGCCAGCGGCCGATAATGGCCTTCTGCTGATTGCCGCCGGAGAGGCTGGTAATCGCCGCCCGAATGCCGGCGGTTTTCACGCCGAGCTGCGCGACACTCCCTTCGGCCATCTGCCGTTCCCGCGGGCGGCTAAGAATTCCGGTCGTGGTCGCCTCCGGCAAACTGCACATCGTAATATTGTGCCCGACGTTCATCCGGGCGAACAATCCGAGCCGCTTCCGGTCTTCGGTCACGAGCGCCATGCCGGCCTGTTTGGCGGCGGCCGGCGTGTGGAATTGGACCGCGCGGCCTTCCAGCAAGATGTTCCCCTGAGGGCGATCGGCCGACGCGCCGAACAGGCATTCCAGCAGTTCGGTGCGGCCCGCGCCCATCAGTCCCGCGAAGCCGAGGATCTCGCCGCGCTTCAGGTGGAAACTGATGTTTTTCAACCGCCACGCCCGGGCGTGACCCGGCCACGGCAGCGAGAGGTTTTCCATGCGCAGCACTTCATCGGCGGCGCAGCGCTCGCCGCCCAAGTCGACCGACGCGATTTCCCGGCCGACCATGAGCTGCGTGAGTTCACCGGCGTTGGTGGCGGCGCGGTCGAGCGTTTTTACGAATCGCCCGTCGCGGAGAATCGTGATGCGGTTCGCCAACCGGAACACTTCATCGAGCTTGTGCGAGATATAGACGATGGTGACGCCGCGTTCCCGCAGCTTGCCAATGACGCGGTAAAGTCGCGCGACTTCCGTCTCGGTGAGGGCGCTCGTCGGCTCGTCCATAATCAGCACTTCGGCGTCGAGCGAGAGCGCCTTGGCGATCTCGATCAACTGTTGATCGCCGACGCGCAGCGTACCGACCTTCGCGCGCGGGCTGACGTGACATTCCAACTGCGCGAGCAGCTTGCCGGCGGCGTCCTCCATCTCGCGTTCGTGGAGAAATCCAAGTCGACCGTGCTTTTCGCGCCCGAGGAAGATGTTGGCCGCGGCCGAGAGTTGTTCCACCAGGTTCAATTCCTGGTGAATGATGCCGATACCGGCGGCCTCGGCGTCGCGCGTGCCCTGGAAACGGGCAGCCTGACCGTCGATATGAATCTCGCCGTCGTAGTCGGGGATCACGCCGGAGAGAATCTTCATCAACGTGCTTTTGCCCGCGCCGTTCTCCCCTACGACGGCATGGCACTCGCCAGGCAGCAGATCAAACGAAACGTCGTCGAGCGCGGTGACGCCCGGATAACGTTTCGTGATGTGGCGAATCGAGATGAGCGGCATGGGGGGAGGAGTTTGAAGTTTTCAGTGTTCAGTTTTCAGTGTTTTGGGCTCCCCGCCGATCACTCATCACTTTCCCCTCGTCTCTTCCCAGATTTTTACGGCGCCAAGAATTCCTAGTGCGGCGATGCCCGCTGAAAGCCCGACGTTGCGGCCGCCCATCACGAGCGTGACCGTGCCGATCAGGACGGCGAGCGTGGGGACCGTGATCCAGCCGAGCATGCCGGGGAAGAAGCTTTTTTGGACGAGCTCGCGCATCGAACGCAATTCGTTGAACGTCACGGCCAGGACGACGAGGAAGCCGACGATCAGCCCTTCGTAGTCGTCGGAGCCGGAGCCGACGACCTTGGCGACGGAGTCGATGACCACGCGCAGGAACAACACGCCGAGCATCACGCCGGGAATCAGCCCCACGCCCCCTTGCAGACTGCACCCGCCGACGACGGAGGCCGCGATGGCGTTCAACTCATAGCCGCGTCCTTGCGTGACGGGATCGGCGATGCCCACCTCGGCGGTGTACAGCACGCCAGCGATGGCGGCGGTCATGGCGCCCAGGCAATAGGCGAGCCATTTGAGCCGATCCGTGCGGATGCCGCTCAAGCGCGCGGCCTGCTCGTTGCCGCCCATCGCGTACAAGTGCCGGCCGACCACGGTACGATTCATCAGCAGCCAGGCGAGTGCGCCGAGCACCAGAAAGATCACCAGCGGAATCCACCACGTGCGGCCAAGCTCGATAAACGCCGGATCGTCGACGTTGAGTTTCGTCGATTGATTGCCCAGCGAGCGCGTGATTTCCTGGTTCAAGACCTTCGCCAAACTGCGCAAACCGACCAACGACGCCAATGTCGCCACGAACGGCGGTAGCCCGACGATGGTAATCAGCCACGTATGCAGAGTGCCGATCAAGAAACCGACCGCGAGCGCCGCGCCGATGCCGGCGGCGAACACGCCGAGACTCAAGTCGCCCGTATCGGGGATGCCGCGAACTCCTTCGGGCGCAAGCAGATAAAACGTCTGCGCGCAGATCGATCCGCTGAAGGCGATCACCGACCCGGCCGAAAGATCGATGCCGCCGGAGATGATCACGATCGCCGCGCCGAGCGCGAAGATACCTAAGAGCGACGTTTGTCGCAAAATCTCGTGGGCGTTGTCGACCGGCTTCTGTAGATAGGACGGATTCGCGAACATCGTCACGGCAATCACCGCGATGATCGCCAGGATGAGTCCGAATTCGTTGCGGAATTGTCGCACGGAGCGGAGGAGGTGGAGGGATAAGGAGAAAGGGATTTAACCGCGAAACGCGCGAAATGGCGCGAAAAGTGAAAACGAAGTAGCTCCAGTCAACGCACTACTGCACACTGCATTTTTTCGACAACCTTGATTCGTTGTGTTTGATGACGCTGCCGAAGTGACGCTCCACAGCAATCCCATTTTCGCGTCATTTTCGCGCATTTCGCGGTTAAACGACCTATGACCCGGCCAGGTGTTTCGCGTCGAGCCAGGCTTTGAATTCTTTGAGGGTCAGGAATTCCGTGCCGGCGGAGAACATATCTTTTTTCAGTGGCGAGGATTCGTCCGGTACGACGACTTTGAGTCCGGTGACGATCACGTCGCCGTCCGGGAGCATCGACTTGATCGTGGTTTGATCGTCCTCGATCATGGCCTTCATCAGCTTCGTGGCGTCGAAGCCCATCTGATACGGGTTCTGGACGACCATCGCGTCGATCAGCCCGGCCTCCATGTGTGTGATCGCTTTGGGGGCGGCGTCGAAGACGACGACCGTGGTTTTGTCCTTGACGTTGCGGTCCTTGACCGTTGAGGAGATGGCGTTGGCGTTGTAGGCCCAGATGCCGACGAGCACGTTCAAGTCGGCGTGGCGTTCCAGGGCGTCGCGGACGTTTCTGTCGGCGACCGAAAGATCCATTTCGTCGCCCAGCGTGTCTTCGGCGGCGGCGAACTTCTCGCCGGCCCCTTCGGCGAAACCGGTAATGCGCTCAATTGCGTTGGCGGCGCTTTTGTGGCCGACGAAGCAGACGTACTTGCCCTCGGGACGCAGCCCCTTGGCGGCCTTGCCGAGCTCGCGGCCCCCTTCAATGTTGTCGGTGCCGAGATAGGCGAACCGCGCGTCACGCGAGCGATCACGATCCACATCGGAGTCGACCGTCAGCACTTTGATGCCTTGCGCTTGCAGCTTACGCATCCCCTCGGCGACGGCGACGTTCTTGGCGTCGATGACGGAGATTGCCACGGCGGCGATGTCGGTCTGATTGGCGTATTGCTGCAGCTTGTCGGCCTGGCCTTTGTCGGTGCCGTCGTTCTTGTCGAGCTCGGCTTTCAATCCCGCTTTGGCGAGGTCGAGTTCCTTTTCAGCGTCCTGCATGCCGGCCCGCATCGCGTCCCAGAACGGATCGTCGCCGTTGGTCAGGATGATCACGCGCCGCGTTTCGCCGCTGCCGGAAGTCGACGATTGCGCAGCGCCCCCATCCGTCTTCGAGCCGCCTTGGCCGCAGCCGGAAAGGATCACGCAGCCAGCCACCAGCGCGCCGCAGCCCGCCAACCAATTTCGACGATCAATCATCCGCCTTACCTCCCGCCTGGGGCCGTGGATCGGCCGTGGTTTCAAGAACATGAATCGAGACGAGATCGCTCGCGGACTCCGCCAGCAGAATTCCGCTACAACCGGTCAACCTTGCTTCGTCGCCATTTTCTGAGGATTCACCGCGGAGGCACAGAGTTGGGGACCGAGTGGGAAATGCAACTGCACGGTGGCGGCTGCTCAATCGTTGATCCTTCTACTCCGTATATCCGGGGTGAATCCACGGATGGCGAACCGGCGATTCTAAATCGACGGAGAGACGTGAGCAAGGCTCAACTCCGCTTCGTCGGGGAACCGAAGGAGACCGAGAGCGGCACGCGCTCAGCCGCATTCCGCACGTGCGCCGTTTACTATGTCTCCAGCCGTCGATCGACTCGCCGACTCCGTCGCAGTTCAGCGCCAACAGGCGCCAGCCGCACGTTGCGTCGGACCTTGGCAGTTGTGCCGGTTGGTGGGCGAGGGGGAATTCACCCGCGTTTACAGCGCGCGACTTGCGCAACTCGTCAATGTCGCCCCTGGTCACGCGGTGAAGTTACTCCGCGTCGACAAAGCTGGCGGCCGTTCTTTGCTGGAACGCGAAGCCCGCGCGGCGGCGGCAGCGAGTCACCCCAATCTCGTGGCGGTGTTCGCGGCGCAATTGCAGATCGAGCCGGCGTACTTGGTGATGCCGCTGTTGTCCGGCGCTACGCTGGCGGATCGGCTGGCCCAGGGACAGCAATTCTCGCTGCCCGCGGGGCTGGCCATCCTCCGGCAGATCGCCGGCGCGCTGGCCGCCCTGGCGGCCAAGGGCTATCGGCATGGCGACGTGAAACCTGGCAACATGATGGTTTCCCCGACGGGCCATGCCACGCTGATTGATCTGGGCTTCGCCTGCCAGCGCGACGAGGAGCCAGGCATTGATTCGCGGCAATGGCTGGGCACGCCCCAATATGCCGCTCCGGAGCGATTCAGGTCGCGCGCCGGCGTCGACCCGCAGAGCGACGTCTATAGCTTGGGGATCACCCTGTATCGCCTGTTCGCGGGGCGACTTCCGTTCAACAACGCGACACTCTCCGAACTGGCCTCTCAGCACGTGCATGGGGCGATGCCGGACCTCGGCGCAGAGCGGCCGGACCTGCCGCGGGAATTGATCGCGCTTTCGCGGCGCTTGTTATCGAAGGATCCCCTGCGACGACCCACGCCGGCCGAACTGGTCGAGGAACTGGTTCGCTGGGAAATCGACCGCTTTGTCGATCGGGGCATCGTGCAACGCGGCTAGCCGCGTTCACGCACCACTGCCATCAGCCAGCCGCAGCCCATGCCGAAAAGGAGAATCGCCGCGTACCAGGCGAAGATCAGCACGTAGCCTTCGTCGGTGATGGAAAATGTGTTGGCGACCAGGCGGCGAAAGCTGGCTTGGAGGACGTAGACCACGACCACGGCGAAGCTGGCCAGCCAAACATTGGCGACGATGATCGTCGCGGGAACCGGCCTCAAGCGCGCGATGCCCCCGGCGCCGGCGGTGAGGCAGAGCAGCGTCAGCGTGACGCCCAGCAGCATTCGCGGCAGGCCGCCATAGTCGAAGAAGACCAGCGCGATGCAGGTCGCCGTGAGCGCAATCAACAAATGCCGCAGCGAGAATTGTCTCGCGTACAGAGAAGGTTCCAGCGGCAATCGCGGATAGAGTGGCAAAGTGGACGTTCTCGCGGAATCAATTACCGGGGCTTTTCCAACTCCACTTCAAACGTGAGTTCCTGCTCGCCGCGACGCACCACGACTGGCGCTTTGTCGCCCGCCTGGAATTTGCGCAAGGCGCTATCGAAGTCGTCGAGGTTGCCAATCTTGCTTTCACCCAGCTTGATAATCACATCGCCCGCCAGCAGGCCGGCCTTCTCCGCGGGCCCGCCTTTCGTGACGCCGCTGAGGGCATAGCCGGGCTGAGCTTGCGCGAAATCAGGGACGCTGCCGAAGTAAGGGCGGTCGCCACCGCGGCCCGGCTGGATCGAAAACGTCGGAGCGACGGCGATGTATCCGGGACGAACGTCGAGTGCGGCGATTTCGGCCGCCGAAGCGGCGACCATTTGCGCCACACGCTCCGCGCCAGCGAAGTTGACTTTATCGATGTCGTCGCTGGGCCGATGGTAGTCGTCATGCAGGTCGGTGAAGAAGTGCATCACCGGGATGTTCTGCGGGTAGAACGAGGCGTGGTCGCTGGGTCCGTTGCCGCCGGGCTGTTTGGTGAGCTGGAATTTCGCCGACTCATTGAGCTTGTCGATAATCACGCCGAATTCCGGCGACGTGTCGACGCCCTGGATGATCAACTTGTCGTCGCGCAGGCGGCCGACCATGTCCATGTTGAGCATTGCCACCGTGTTTTCGAGCGGAAACAGCGGTTGCCGCACGTACTGAGCGCTCCCGAACAGGCCGCGCTCCTCGCCGGTGAAGGCGATGAACACGACGCGACGTCCCAATTTCTCCGGCCGCGTTGCGAGCAACCGCGCGACTTCCAACAGCGCCGCCGTGCCCGAGGCGTTGTCGTCCGCGCCGTTATGGATTTCCTGCGAATGCGGCACGAACGAGCCTTCGCCGCCGAAGCCCAGGTGATCGTAATGTGCGCCGATGATGATCGTCTCATCGGCGTGCGGGCCTTCGCCTTCCAGGACGGCGACCACGTTCTTGACCGGCACATTCGTGCGGTGAACCTGGGTTTCGCCTTGCACCTTCCAGCCGTTTAATTCACGGCTGCGCGGTGCGGGGCCGGCGTCCATCTCCGCTTCCAGCGCCGCCAACGTCTTCCCGCAAGCGGCGGTGATAACCGGGTCAAGCGCGCGGCGCGTGCCATGCAATACCGGGATTTCGCGTCCCGGGCCCGGCTGTCCGCCGTGTTGAAAGTGGAGCAACGTATCTCGCTCGGCGGCGGCTTCCTTGGCCAACTCGCTGAGGCGTGTGCTCAGTTTTTCTACCTGGCCGTGAAACTCCTGGACTTGCACCGGCGACGGAGACTCCAGCGCTTGGAAGGCGTCTTCCGCCTTGCGCAAATCATCCACCGCGGTCTGGATGCGATTCATTCCTTCGCGGACATCGTTTCGTAAAGCGAAATCGTCCGTGCAGAAGATCACCGCCGCGGCGCCATGTTCGTAGGCATTCGAGATCTTCCGCGTCAGCGCGGCAAATGGGGAATCGTCCGTGCCGTTGAAAACGCTGTGCGGGTTCGCCTGTTGCGGTTCATGCCGGAGAATAATGACGGCCTTGCCGTTGACGTCGACGCCGGCGTAGTCGTCGTAGTTGTGTTCCTTGGCCGTGATGCCGTACCCGACGAACACCAACGGCAGGTCGAGCTTCGCCGAGCCGCCGAGGGCCAGCGGCGTGAAATCCTGGTCGAATTTCAATTCGATCGGGGCGGCGTTGCTCGCGGTCGTTGGCGGAATCCAGGCCAGCCGTTGCGTTTCACCCAGTTCCGCGCCGGTGACGATCTCGAACGGCTGAAACGGCGTGCCGTCGTAAAGGGACGTGTTCAAGCCGAGTGCGGTGAATTGCTGTGCGATGTAGTCGGCGGCACGGTTAAGCCCTTCGGTGCCGACGCCACGCCCCTCCTGTTCGTCGGACGCCAGAAACGTCACTGAAGCCCGCACGCGGTCTTCTGCGGACGGGGCCGGGGCCTCCGGCGTGGTTTCGGCTTGCGTTACGGAAGCCAAGAGTGCGCAAGCAGAAGCGAAAACGTATACCGAGAAACTAAGTCTACGAACTGACACGCGTTGTCTCCTCCGGCCGCCGTGGCGTCCGGCACGATTGAGGGTGTTGCGCGAACGAATGTTAGTGGATGTATGTCGATTGTTCTGGACCGGACGGGCCGCGTCAACCTGCCGGTTAGGAGGGTGAAATTACCTATTCCCTCGTTTCCCCAGCTGGCGAGGATCGAACCCTTTTGTCCCCCGACTTTCGCCCGTAAAATCGTACAATAGCTGGAACCTTCCATGGATCCGCCGGCGACGGCGCGAACTCATCCTTTGCCGCGCCCCGCGCGAAGTTGCCGCCGTGCCGTCGTTATTCGTGATCCGAGGCGTCGATCAAGGCTCGAAATTCGAGCTGCGCACCCCCTCGGTCACGCTTGGTCGCGAGCCGAACAACCCAATCCAGCTCCACGACACCGAAGTTTCGCGCCGGCACGTCGAACTGCGGTTGGTCGACGGCCGCTACACGCTGGTCGATCTGAATAGCTCCAACGGCACGTACGTCAACGGCCGCCGCGCGGAGCTGCACACGTTGGTCAACGGCGACCAGATTCAACTCGGCGCATCGCTGCTGCTGTATACCGGCGCGCCGGATGAAACGACCGGGGCCGCCGCGCAACAGGTCGATATCGTCGCCAAGGCGGACGCCAAGGATCAGTCGCGAATTCTGCGCTCGATGACCCAGGAAGAGGGGAGCCGCATCTTCGACCTGGCCCTCGACGCGCCGGGCGATCCCTGGGTGGCCCGCGTCCGCGCGAACTTGCAGGTCATGTACCGCACCGCGCTCGCGGTCAGCCGGACGCTCGATATCGATCAACTCCTGGCGCGGATCATGGAGCTGATCTTCGAGTGGGTGGAGCCGGACCGCGGTTGCATCATGCTCTACAACCCGGACATCCACCAGCTCGAACCCAAGGTGCGGCGGACGCGCCCAGGCATCCGTCCGGACGAGCGGATCAGCATCAGCCGGACGATTCTCGACTACGTCATCCAGCACCGCGAAGGGGTGCTCACCAGTGACGCGCAGGACGACTCGCGCTGGGACAACGCGGCCAGCATCATGCAGGCCGGCATCCGCGAGGCGATCTGCGTTCCCATGCAGGGGCGCTACGACATCGTCGGTGTGATCTACATCGATACCTCGCTGGCGCCGCGACAGGTCTTACAGGCCGCTGCGGGCAGTAAGTTTTCGGCCGAGCACCTAAAGCTAATGGTAGCCATTGGGCATCAAGCGGCGTTAGCGGTCGAGGACACGCGCTACTATAGCGCAATGGTCCAGGCGGAGCGTCTGGCCGCCGTCGGACAGACGATCGCCACGTTGTCCCATCACATCAAAAACATCCTGCAAGGCATCGGCGGCGGCAGTTACCTGATCGAGATGGGCCTGTCCGACCACGACGAATCGCTCACCCGCAAGGGCTGGGACATCGTCGAGCGCAACCAGACTCGGATCTCAACGCTGGTGATGGACATGCTGACGTTCAGCAAGGACCGGGAACCGGAGTTGATCGCGGCGGATTTGAACAAGACGATCGGCGAAGTCGTGGAGTTGATGAACGTCCGCGCCGGCGAATTGGGCGTAACGATCGAATACCGCCCGGACCCGCGGATCGAGACGTTGACCTTCGACCCGGAAGGAATTCATCGCGCGACCTTGAACGTGGTGACGAACGCCATCGACGCCTGCGACAAACGCGAAGACGGCGTCGTGATTGTCCGCACGGAGCTGGCGCAGCCCGAGGCGCTGGTGCGGATCATCGTCGAAGACAACGGCGCCGGCATCCCGCCGGAGGAAATGCAAAACATCTTCACGCTGTTCGTTTCGCACAAAGGGGGCCGCGGCACCGGCCTGGGGCTGCCGGTAAGCCAGAAGATTTTGAAGGAACACGGCGGCGCGATTCTCTGCGACAGCACCGTCGGCCAAGGCAGCCGATTCACTCTGGAGTTCCCTTCGAACCTGCCCAAGCCCCCCGGGCCCGGTACGACGATGCCAGCGGTGGGGATGATCGATCCGGACGAACTGGAAGCAAGCGAGCCGGCGGAGCAAATTTAGCACTGCGCGGGGGGAAGCGCGGAGGCGCAGAGACGCGGCGGAGAGAGGGAACTCGAAGAGCGTGTTGGTTTGGTGGGGATTGGATAGACTTGAGAGTGTACAGCGAACGAATCATCGAACTGGGTCGCACGATGAAACCGTTATTGTTGAGCATTGGGCTGGCGTTGCTGATCGCGCCAAGTGCGCGCTCGAATGAACCTGCCGTTGATGGGATCGCCCTCGCCGCGCGGATTCGCGAGTTGGACGCCGATGACTATTTCGTGCGGGAGCAAGCCAGCGCCGCGTTAGTCGAGGCCGGGCCGGTGGCGATTCCATTGCTGGTCGAAGCGGCGCGCGCGCCGGAACTGGAAACCAGCGCGCGGGCGATTTCGGTCCTCGGGCAATTGGC
>Ga0163153_10002982_pt1 | contig 23413 bp, 34 predicted proteins | sample OliLakLV19MP6IB1_FD_148629 | JGI IMG/M metagenome (GOLD analysis project Ga0163153, IMG submission 148629) | Freshwater microbial mat bacterial communities from Lake Vanda, McMurdo Dry Valleys, Antarctica - Oligotrophic Lake LV.19.MP6.IB-1 | ecosystem: Environmental > Aquatic > Freshwater >...
GTGGTCTTGGGGGGGCGCTTGGTCATGGTCGTGCTCCTTCGGGTTGGTGGTCTCTGGTAAACAACGAAGCCCGCGTTACGCGGGCTTCAGGTCGTCAGGTCGGATGGGCGCGGGCTGCTGGGCGGGCTTTGGGTTCGCCCACCGCGGCGAGGTAGTCCAGCAGGTCGCTGGCGGTCCAGATATCGCCGTCAACCGCATCGTGTTCGTCGGGGCCGCGGCGTCCGTCGCGGTCGATCTCGAAGAGGCGGAAGCCGCCCGCCGCCCCCGTCCTCGGTCCCCAATGCCCGTCCGGGTGGCGGCCGCGTCCGGCGGGCACCGAGGCGACTTCCCAAGTCCGGCCGTCGGGCGTGTGGACCTCGACGCTGGCGAGCGTAAACCCGCGGCGTCCCAGGGCGTGTGCGATCTCGATCGTGTTCTTCGTGGTGGCCTTCATCGTCGTGGTCTCCGTCGCGGGCGGGAATCCCGCTCGCACATGACACACATTGGCCGGCTGATGGCCAACAGGCAAGGCGTTAAACGCTCATTTCTCGATGATTCTGCGACATGTGGGCAACTGCGTCCGCGATGTGGGCAAGTTCGCGCGGGAGGTCCGCGATGACTCCCGAACACGCGCCTAGTTCTGGACCAACGCCGGGGGGACAGGGGATGTCCCGGCTCAACCCCGCCGCATTGCCCGTGGCCGATGCGGCCCGCGTGCTGACCCGGCTGGGCGGTAAACCCGTCACCGAGGCGATGCTCCGCGCCGACATCGATACGGGTGCGCCGACGAATGCGGACGCGAGCATGAACCTCGTGCATTACGCCGCTTGGCTTGTGAAGGAGATGTCTGCTGGTGGCGATTGACCCGCGCAAACTCAAGCCCGGTGAACTCGCGCGGCTGCTCAACAGCACTCCGCTGGGCGAGGTGGTCAGCGAGCGGCAGCTCCACCGCCATCGCACGCGCGCCGGGTTTCGTGTCGCAGCCGATGGCGATGCGGCCAAGGTCGATCTGTTCCGATACGTGGCGTGGCTGGTCGCGACACGACACGAGGCGATCGCCGAGGCCGCCAGTGCGCCCGAGGGATTGACCGGCTACGACGCGATGAAGGAGCGTGCCCGGCTTCGCAACGCGATGCTCTCGCTCTCGGGGCGGGACATCGGTGAACTGCCCCCGGTCGCTGACGCCGCTCGCAAGGAGAAGGCAGCCAGCGACTTTCGATACTTCTGCGAGGCGTACTTCGCGCCAACGTTCCACCTCAAGTGGTCGGACGATCACCTCAAGGTCATCGGCAAGATCGAGCAGGCGGTGCTCGAGGGCGGGCTGTTTGCGATGGCCATGCCCCGCGGGTCGGGCAAGACCTCGCTGTGCGAGGTGGCGTGCTTGTGGGCGCTGGTCTATGGGCACCGGGATTTCGTGGCCCTGATCGGCTCCGACGAGGAGCACGCGGCCGGGATGCTCGAGTCGATCAAGGCGGAACTGGAGAACAGCGAGATCCTCGCCGGCGACTTCCCGGAGGTCTGCCACCCAATCCGATCACTCGAGGGCATCCATCAGCGGGCCTCGGGGCAGCTCTTCCAGGGCAAGCAGACGCACATCGGCTGGACCGCCAAAGAGATCGTGCTGCCGACGATCACCGGCTCGGTCGCGTCCGGGGCGATCATCCGCGTGGCGGGGATCACCGGTCGCATCCGTGGCATGAAGCACCAGCGGGCGGACGGAACATCCGCTCGTCCCTCGCTGGTGCTGATCGACGATCCGCAGACCGATGAGAGCGCCCGCTCGCCGTCCCAGTGCGTCAACCGCGAGCGGATCCTTGCGGGCGCAATCCTGGGACTGGCCGGCCCCGGCCAAAAGATCGCCGGGCTGATGACGCTGACGGTGGTGAGGCCCGACGACCTGGCCGATCGCATCCTCGACCGCGACAAGCACCCGCAGTGGCAGGGCGAGCGGACCAAGATGGTCTACGCCTTCCCGGCTCGGGATGCGCTCTGGCAGCGCTACGCCGAGCTCCGCGCCGATGGACTGCGCAACGACTGGGGCACCGCCGAGGGCACCGCGTTTTACAAGCAGCACCGCACCGCGATGGACGAGGGCGCGGTGATCGCGTGGCCCGAGCGGTTCAATCACGACGAGCTGTCCGCGCTTCAGCACGCGATGAACCTGAAGCTCCAGGATGAAGCGGCGTTCTTCGCGGAGTATCAGAACGAACCGCTGCCGGAGATTCAGGCCCTCGACGATCTGTTGAGCGCCGAACAGATCGCGGCCAAGGTCAACGGGCAGGCCCGAGCCGAGATCCCCATCGGTTGCACGCGACTGACGATGTTCGTGGACGTGCAGGGCAAGGCCCTGTTCTACCTGGTCGCGGCCTGGGAAGACGACTTCACCGGGTACGTCATCGACTACGGCACCGAACCCGACCAGAAGCTGGCCGGGGGTTACTTCACGCTGCGGGACATCCGGCGCACACTTGGATCGGCGGCTCCCCGTGCGGGCGTCGAGGGGGCGATCTACGCGGGGTTGGAACGGCTGACGGAGTCGCACCTGGCCCGCGAATGGCGGCGCGACGACGGGGCGATGGTCCGCATCGACCGCTGCCTCATCGATGCCAACTGGGGATCGTCGACGGATGTGGTCTACCAGTTCTGCCGCCAGAGCCCGCACGCGGGCGTGCTTATGCCCAGCCACGGTCGGTACGTCGGCGCTTCGAGCCTTCCCTTCAGCGATTACAAACGCAAACGCGGGGAGCGCACTGGTCTCAACTGGCGCGTGCCGGTGGTGACCGGCAAGCGCAGCGTCCGGCACATCGTGTTTGACACGAACTACTGGAAGTCGTTCGCGCACGCTCGCCTGGCGGTGCCGATGGGTGATCCGGGATGTCTGTCGCTCTTTGGGAACAAGCCCGAGCTGCACCGGATGCTCTCTGAGCACTTGACCAGCGAGTACCGAGTGAAGACAGAGGGACGCGGCCGCACGGTCGACGAGTGGAAGGTCCGCGTCGATGGGCTCGACAACCATTGGCTGGATTGCCTGGTCGGTTCCGCGGTCGCGGCGTCGATGCAAGGCGCCGTGCTCTTCGGCACCGACCACAAGGCGGTTGTGCGTCCGAGGCTGAAGCTCTCGGCACTGCGCGGGAGAACCTCGTGAGCCAAAGGCCCGCCCCCAAGCCGATCACGCCGCCCGTTCCGAAGGGCATCTGCTGCCCCGGGTGCGGATGCCAGCACTTCGAGGTCCTCTACACCCGAGCGACGCCAGCCGGCACCATCCGCCGACGCCGCCAGTGCCGCCATTGTGGACGCAGGATCACGACCTCCGAACGACTTGGAGCGTGAATCCCCGCAGCTCGGTTCTACCGGTGGAACAACCTCCGCCCCGCCGCCGCTCACGCGGACAGGTTGCGAAGCAACGGCATAGGTAGCCAGTGGAGGCCCTGCGCGTCGCGGGCCGCGGAGTGCCGCCATGCCCGAGCCCACGCCCAACCTGGAACAGGCCATCCGCGACAACGCGGCGGGTCCTGCCAAGGCCGCGGGTGATTCCGGCAGCGTTGAACAGCATCCGTTGAAGGACCAGATCGAGGCCGATCGCTACCTCGCGTCCAAGGACGCCGCGAGGAAGCCCGGCCTCGGCATCAAGTTCGCCAAGATCGTCCCGCCCGGTTCCGTTTGACGACCGCTCTCTCATGCTGAAAGCCATCGCCAACATCATGAGCCGGATCGCCCCCCATCGCGGGACGCCCATCGCCTCTCCCTCCCCGACGGCGTCGCCCCCCCATGCTCCGCACGGAAGCGGGGCACGTTGGGGGGTCGGCGGCCGTCGTTTGGTCGTTGCCAAGTTCGACTCGGCCAAGACCACGCCGGAGAACCGCAAGCACTGGGCGAACGCCGACGGCCTCTCCCCCAACGCCGCCATCAACCCCGAGGTGCGGCGGGTCCTCCGCAACCGCGCCCGCTACGAGGTCGCCAACAACTCCTACGCCAAGGGCATTGTCCTCACGCTCGCCAACGACACCATTGGCACCGGTCCCCGGCTGCAGATGCTGACGGACGACGCCGATGCCAACGCCCGTATCGAGGATGCGTTCGAGCGGTGGTCGCGTGCGAGTGATCTCCCCGGCAAGCTCCGCACCATGCGACTGGCCCGGGCCGAGAGCGGCGAGGCGTTCGCCCTGCTGGTCAGTAACCCTGGCATTGTGTCGCCCGTGTCGCTCGATCTCAAGCTCATCGAAGCGGACCAGGTCTGCACGCCGCTGCTGCGTCGCGGCCGCAACGACGAGATCGATGGCATCTCTCTCGACCAGTGGGGCAACCCGTCTGCCTACCGCGTGCTCAAGCGGCATCCCGGTGACAGCGGCGTGTTCCGCACGCCCATCGACGACCTCACGGCGTACGACACGTTCGCCGCTTCTTCGGTGGTGCACTACTTTCGCGCCGACCGCCCGGGCCAACTCCGCGGCATACCCGACATCACGCCGGCGCTCCCGCTGTTCGCGCAGCTCCGCCGGTACACGCTGGCGACCATCGCGGCCGCCGAGACCGCCGCCAACTTCGCGGCCGTCATTTACACCGACAGTCCCGCCAACGGCGAGGCCGATCCGCTGGAACCGATGGACGAGGTCGAGCTCGAGCAGCGCATGGCCACCGTGCTCCCGGGCGGATGGAAGCTCGGGCAGGTCCACGCCGAGCAGCCGACCACCACGTTTGGCGAGTTCAAGCGCGAGATCCTCAACGAGATCGCCCGCTGCCTGAACATGCCGTTCAACGTCGCGGCGGGCAACTCCTCGGGTTACAACTACGCCAGCGGTCGCCTCGATCACCAGGTGTATTACAAGAGCATTCGTGTCGAGCAGCACCATCTGCAGCTCGCTGTGCTCGATCGCATCCTGAAGGCGTGGCTCAACGAGGCCGTTCTGGTCGAAGGTTTGCTCCCGCAGTCGATGCGGACGCTGGCCGCGACCCTTCCTGAGCACGCGTGGTTCTGGGATGGCGTCGAGCACGTTGACCCCGCCAAGGAGGCCAACGCGCAGGCGACCCGCCTGGCCAACCACACGACCACGCTCGCCGCCGAGTTCGCGCGGCAGGGCCGCGACTGGGAGCAGGAGCTCCGCCAGCGGGCCAAAGAACTCACGCTCATGAACGAACTCGGCCTGACGCTGGCAACGGCGCAGACCGCTGGGCCGGCAGCGAATGCGCCGGTAGAAGACTCCGACCTCGCTGAAGTACTCGATGAGGAGACCGCCAGTGCCAATCACCGCTGATTCCGCCAAGATCACGCCCGCGCTCATGCTCACCGCTACGGCCGACATCACATTCGTCGCGGCCGCGGATGGCCAGACCGCGCCCCTTCCCCGCTTCAAGATGGTCGCGTACACCGGCGGCGCGATGCGTGTCGCGGGCTGGCGGCACCCGGTCGTGATCGACCTGGCCGGCCTCGCGGTCCCCTCGCAGGCTCGGCCCATCCGGTTTGGGCATGACCCGCTCTCGGGCGTCGGTCACACCGATTCGATCCGTGTCGAAGCCGGTCAGCTCGTTGCCACGGGTGTGATCTCGCGTGATACGCAGGCTGCCAAGGAGGTTGTCGCGTCCTCGCGGAACGGCTTCCCCTGGCAGGCCTCCGTCGGCGCGAGCGTCGAGGAGTTCGAGTTCATCAAGGACAACCAGAAGGCGACGGTCAACGGTCAGGAACTCACCGGCCCGGTCAACGTCGTTCGCAAGGCCACGCTCGGCGAGATCAGCTTTGTCGATCTCGGCGCAGACGGCCGCACCAGCGCCAGCATCGCCGCGCATCAGAACAAGGAGCCCCGTGTCATGGCCGACGATTCCAACCCGACCCCCGCATCCATCACCGCACCCATCACCGCCGCCGAGCAGACCCCCGAGCAGATTCGGGCAGAGGCTCTCGCCGAGACGAGCCGCATCGCCGCCGTCCGCAAGGTGTGCGCCGGGGGGGGTGGGGGTGGCGGCAAGCACAGCGAGATTGAAGCCCAGGCCATCCGTGACAACTGGGACGCCACGCGCACCGAGCTCGAGGTCCTCCGCGCCAGCCGACCCAAGGCCCCGGCGATCCACGCGCCCGACACCAGCGTCACCAGCGAGGTCCTCGAGGCCGCGTGCTTCCAAAGCGCCAAGCTCGAAGGCATCGAGAAGACGTGCTCGGCGCAGGCAATCGAGATCGCTGCGAAGCGCTTCCAGGGCGGGCTTGGTCTTCAGGAACTCCTTTTCGAGGCCGCGATCGCCAACGGCTACACGGGCCGCACGTTCCGCGACAGCCGCCGTGTGCTCGAAGCCGCCTTCGGCCGCGGCATTGAGGCCGGGATGACCACGATCGATGTCGGTGGGATCCTCTCCAACGTCGCCAACAAGTTCCTGCTCGAGGGCTTCTTCAGTGTCGAGCGGGTCTGGCGGAACATCTGCGCCGTCCGCAACGTGTCGGACTTCAAGACCGTCACCAGCTACCGCCTGGTCGGCAAGGACGAGTACCAACAGGTCGCCCCCGGTGGCGAGCTCAAGCACGGCACGCTCGGCGAGGAGACCTACACCAACAAGGCCGACACCTACGGCCTGATGCTGTCGATCGACCGCCGCGACATCATCAACGACGATCTGGGCGCGATCACCACCGTGCCACGCAAGCTCGGACGCGGCTCGGGCCTGAAGATCAACGACGTCTTCTGGACGGCGTTCATGAACAACGCCGCGTTCTTCGCGGTCGGCAACAAGAACTTCGTGTCGGGGGCCGACACCGCGCTGGGCATCGACGGCCTCACCAAGGGCGAGGTCGCCTTCATGGATCTGGTGGACTCCGATGGCAAGCCCACGGGCGTGATGCCGGCGATCCTGCTGGTGCCGACGGCGCTTTCGGCGGTGGGCACGCAGCTCTTCAAGAGCGTGGAGATGCGTGACACCACGGTGAACGTGAAGTTCCCCGTCGCCAACCCGCACCAAGGCAAGTTCCGCATTGAGGTCAGCCGCTACCTCTCCAACGCCCTCTACACCGGCAACTCCACGAAGGCGTGGTTCCTGCTGGCGGATCCTGCGGACCTCCCCGTTGTCGAGATGGCGTTCCTCAACGGCCAGGAAGCCCCCACGGTCGAGACGTCCGACGCCGACTTTAACATGCTCGGCATTCGGATGCGCGGGTACCACGACTTCGGCGTCAACCTGCAGGACCCGCGCGGCGGTGTCAAGAGCAAGGGCGAGGTCTGAGGGACCGAAGGTACCGGCGGCAGTACCGGCGGCGGTGCTGAGGTTGGCGTCCCCGAAGGTGAACCGTGATCAGCAAGTAAAGGAGATCAAAGCATGGCTTCAGGACCAGCAAAGTTCGTTCAGGAAGGCGGCTCGATCGACCATACCCCCGGTGCCGACATGCTCGTCGGCGCGGTGGTCGTTCAGGGCGACCTCGTCGGTGTCACGCAGGCACCGATCAAGGCGGGCCAGTTGGGCTCGATTGCTGTCATCGGCGTGTTCGACTTCAACAAAGCGGTCGGCGCTGGCAGCGCCATCCCCGCGGGCACGCTCACGTACTGGGACGCGGCCGCCCAGAACGCCACCAAGAACGCGGCCGCCGGCGCGAACAAGCTGATCGGCAAGGCGGTGAGGACCACTGTCGATGCCGACACCATCGTCCGTGTCCGCCTGCAGCAATAAGGAGTTGGCCGTGGGCGACATGCTCGATCGCGGCGCGGCGTTCCTCGAATCGCAGCGTCACCAGCACATGACGCGCAGCGTGGTCTATCGGCGGGGCACGGACGAGAAAGAAGTCCAGGCCACCATCGGCAAGACCGACTTCGAGCAGGCGGATGACTCGGGTCTGATCCACCGGGTGGAGTCGCGGGACTTCCTCGTGCGGACGGCGGACCTGGATGTGGGCGCTGGCCTGATCCTCCCGCGGGCCGGGGACCAAGTGCGTGAGACGGTCGGGACGATTGCGGGAAGCGTGTTCGTGTACGAGGTCAATGCGCCGGGCGGGCAACCGCCGTTTCGGTACAGCGACCCGTACCGCAGAGTTCTTCGGATCCACACCAAGCACATCGCAACGGAGACGTGATGGCAGACAGCAAGGACTACAACGGCAACGGCACCAAGGCACGCTGGGCGGGCATGGTCGTGACCATCGTGCTGGCCGCCGGCGCGATGACGATCCAGTGGGGCGTCGTTACGGCGAACCTGCACCAGGTCGAGAAACGGCTGGATGAGCTGATCGTCGAGGCTCGCGCCCTGCGCACCGAGTACCACGCCATCGAGCGTCGCGTGTCGTATGTCGAGGGACGGCTCAACGGCGCAGCGGGGACGCCCGCGAGGAGGACCGCCCCATGAGCACGATTACGGCCATCGCCGACGCCATCGCGGTCCATGTGAGCGCCGGCACGTTCTCGCAGCCGGTCTTGGCTGTGCGGATGTTCCAGCCCGCGTTCACGCTGGAGGATCTCAAGGACCTCCGGGTGTCGGTGGTGCCCCGCACCGTGCAGATGACGCCGGTCACGCGCGACAGCCTCGCCATCGAGTACGTCGTCGATGTGGGTGTGCAGAAGAAGCTGCCTGCCGACAACGCCGACGCGGAGATCGATGAGCTGCTCGCGCTAGTGGAGACGATCGCAGACCACCTGCGGTTGCAGCGGCTGCCGGGCTTCCCGGATGCGGCGTGGGTCGGGATCAGCAACGAGCCGGTGGTGTCGACCGAGGCACTGGAGCAGCACCGGGTGTTCACGAGTGTGCTGAGTGTGACGTACCGCGAGCGGAGGTAGTGCGTGAGGAATGCCATCATCTTCAAGGTTGATCTGGACGGCGGTGACAAACCGCTGTCGGCGACGACGCTCGTGGCGACCTTCACGCTCACGGCCTCGCACAAGAACACGCAGGACCTGCTGCTCTCCGACGGCAAGACCGATCCCATCGAGGTCGCGCCGGGTACGCAGTACTACTTCGAGCGGGTGAACCTGGCGGACGTGTTGGTCAAGAGCAAGGGCGGCGAGACAGTCTTCGTGGTCGGCCACAGCGCCGAGTGAAAGGAGTCAGCAATGGCAATCAAGCTCGGTATGGAGGCGGTCCTCAAGTACAAGGTCGGCGCGGGAGCGTGGACCGAACTCAAGAACGTCAAGGACGTGACGCTGAACCTCGAAGCGGGCGAGGCGGACGTGACCACACGCGCCAACGCGGGCTGGCGGGCGACCGTCGCCACGCTCAAGGAAGCCAGCGTCGAGTTCGAGATGGTCTGGGACACCGGCGATGCCGGGTTCACCGCCATCAAGAACGCCTTCTTCAACAACTCGGCGATCGGGATGCAGATCCTCGACGGCGCGAGCGGTCAGGGGTTGCAGGCCGACTTCTCGATCACCAACTTCAGCCGCAGCGAGGCCCTCGAAGAGGCCATCACCGTGTCGGTCACGGCCAAGGTGACCTACTCGGCCACGGCTCCGAGCTGGCTGCCGGGGACCTGAGGTCGCGTGATCGGTTGACTGGGTGAGTCGCGGTTTCCACTTCACGGAGGTATCGATGCGGCAGTTCAAGGACAACACCGGACGGGCATGGACCGTCGAGATCAACGTCGCCACGCTCAAGCGTGTGCGCGGCCTCACCGGCGTTGACCTCATGCAGATCATCGAAGGCACGCTGATCGAGAAGTTCATTCGCGATCCGGTGCTGCTGTGCGATGTGGTCTATTCGATCTGCAAGCCAGAAGCCGACGCGGCCACCCCCCGGGTATCCGACGAGGACTTCGGCCGCGCGATGGCGGGCGACGCTATTGAGGCCGCGACGGGCGCGGTGCTGGATGAACTCATCAGTTTTTGCCCGAGCCCGAGGGACCGGGCCAACCTCGGGCGGGTGCTTCAGGCCACCAACCGTGTGATGGAGAAGGCCCGCGACCTGACGGAGAAGCGGATCGAGGCGCTGACCAGCGAGAGCGAGCTGGACAAGCTCGTGAGCCGGATGTCGCCCCCCCCGCACCCCCTCCCCGAGCCGTTGACGTCTGGGAGTTCTTCTACCAGTGCGCCGGAGCCCTCGGCCTCGACCCCGGGCCCCTGACGCTGCGAGAACTGGTCGCCATGCTCGACGGCCGCCAGCGGCACGACTGGTCGCTCGCCGCCGCGGTCATGTCGGTCATTGCCAACACCGCACGAGATCCCAAGCGATCACGCGTACTCAAGCCATCCGACTTTGACCCATTCAACAAGCCCTCCCGACTCGTCAAGGTTGGCGTGTCGGTCCTCAAAGACGTGTTCATCGACCGCCAGATGCCCGTGATCCCGGCGGTCGTCAAGGAGCCTCGCGCATGAAGAGCCTGACCACCCGTCACTATGTCTACTTCGGAGCCCTGATCCTGCTCGCGCTGGCCCTCGCATCGTGCGCTGGCCTGGACCTTGGCGACATCGTCAAGGTCAAGACGCCCAACACGATCCAGCAGACCACGGGCCTGCCGTCAACGCTGAGCCTCAACGAGGCCGAGGTCGAGTACCAGAACTGGTTCAACCTCACGCAGACGACTGGAGCGCAGTGGAAGGGCAATATTGGAAAGGCGGGCGAGATCCGCGGCCTGCTCGGCCAGCTCACCCTCTCGGCGCTCGACACCGTCGGGCCAACGGTTGCTGGCCTGCCGGTGCTCGGCCCGGCGCTCCCGGCGCTGACGGGCATCGTCGGTCTGTTCATCGGATCTGGCCGTCTCCGCAAAGAGAAGGAAGCTTCGTTCAACAAGGGGCTGGAGAAGGGCAACGGTCTCGCCAGCACCGGGAACGGCGGGGGGGGCGAGGGGACGGCGTGATCACCATGCGGATCAAGGACATGTTCTTCGACCGCCACATCGTGATGGCGGCGGTCGACAACGCCAAGCGGAAGGTGCTCAGCAAGGCCGGCGCGTTCATCCGCACGGCAGCCAAGACCAGCATCCGCAAGCGGAAGAAGTCCGCACCTCCGGGATCGCCGCCGCACTCGCACGAAGGGAGCCTGCGTCGGCTGATCCTCTTCGGCTACGACAAGCCCAGCGACTCGGTGGTCGTCGGGCCGATGGGCTTCAAGAAGAGTGAAGCCCCGAATGTCCTGGAGTACGGCGGCGATGCCGTCGTGCTTCGCAGGCGCGGGGGCAAGCTCACGTCTCAGAAGGTCAAGATCGCGCCGCGGCCGTACATGGCCCCGGCGCTAGAGAAGGAGCGGCCCAAGCTGCCGCTCTTGTGGCGGAACTCGATCAAGAAAGGGTGATTCAACGTGGCTGATACGCGGGGCATCCGAGCCGGGCGAGCCTTCATCGAGCTGGGCGTCAGCGACAAGCTGTCGGCTGGACTCAAGGCGGCCCAGAAGAAGCTCGAAGCCTTCGGCGCTGGGCTGCGATCGATCGGCACCAAGATGGCGGGCATCGGTGTCGCGGCGGTCACGGCGCTGCTGGGCACCGTGAAAGTATTCAGCGACTCGGGCGATGCGCTCGACAAGATGAGCGCCCGCACCGGCGTGAGCGTCGAGGCCCTGAGCAAGCTTGGATACGCCGCGGATTTGTCGGGCACAGACATGGAGACGCTCGAGAACGGCCTGCGCATCATGCAGAAGACGCTCGTCGAGGCGTCGCAAGGCTCAAAGAGCGCGAACGAGGCACTGGCTCGCTTGGGCGTGACGGTGCAGGACCTGGCAAAGCTCTCGCCAGACGAACAGTTCAAGCTGCTGGCCGACAGGATCTCTCGCATTCAGGACCCGGCCGCGCGGGCGGCGATGGCGATGGACCTCTTCGGCAAAGCGGGGACGAAGTTGCTCCCGCTCATGGCCGACGGCGCGGCGGGCATCAACGAGATGCAGGAACAGGCTCGCAAGCTCGGGCTGACGGTGAGCACGGAGACCGCTCGCGACGCCGCCGAACTCAACGATGCGCTCGGCACGCTGTGGAAGGTGCTCAAGCAAGGCGTGTTCACGATCGGCGGGGCGCTCGCGCCGACGATCAAGGACCTGACCGAGCGGATCACGCGGATCGTAGTGAGCGCCACGGCGTGGGTGAAGGCGAACAAGGAGACGGTGGTCTGGGCGCTCAAGGTCGCGGCCGCCGTGGCGGTCGCGGGCATCGCGATCATCGGGCTGGGCTACATCATCTCGGGGATCGGCACCGCGCTGGGGATTGTCGCCGCCGTGATCGGCGGGATCGGCGCGGCGTTCAGCCTGATCGGGGCCGCGATCGGCGCGATTCTGTCGCCCATCGGCCTGACCATCGCCGCAATCGTGGCGCTTGGCGGCACGCTCTTGGTCATGACCGGCGCGGGCGGAGAGGCCCTGTCATGGCTCGGCGAAAAGTTCACGGAGCTCAAGGACTGGGTCGGCAAGGTCGTCGGCGGCATCTCCGATGCGCTGGCCGCGGGCGACATTGCCCTCGCGGCCGAGATCCTGTGGCTGTCGCTCAAGGTCATCTGGCAGCAGGGCGTCGCGGCGCTCAATAAGGCGTGGCTGGGGGCCAAGGAGTTCTTCGTCTCGACGGCGTACTCCATGTGGTACGGGGCGCTGGCGGCGGCGGAGATCGTGTTCCATGCTCTCGAAGTCGCATGGATCGAGACCACCGCGTTCCTCTCCAAGACCTGGAGCAACTTTGCCACCGGCTTCCAGATGATCTGGGAGGAGGCATCGTCCTGGGTCGCCAAGCGGATGCTGGAGATCCAGGGACTCTTTGACGACGGGCTGGATGTCGAGGCGGCGAAGAAGGCCGTCGATCAGCAACTCGAGTCGCGCCTCGTCGAACTGGAGAACGCGGCCCAGCAGTCGGTGACCGCACGCGACAAGGAACGCGAGGCCCAGCGTAAAGACGCCGCCGCGATGCACGAAGCCACGCTCGCCGGGATCGGCCAGGACTTCGAGAACGCGCAGGAAGCTCTCCGCAAGGGCACCGAGGCCGGGCTTGCCGAGTCGCAGGCGGCGCTCGACGCCGCCAAGCAGAAGCTTGCGGCCGCGATCGAAGAGGCCCGCAAGAAGCGCGAGGCGGCCGACGCGGAGAAGGGACCGGGAAGGCCGCAGCGGGATCTGCTGGCCAACTTCGAGGATCGGCTCTCGGGCCTCGGCGATCGGATCGCCAAGGGGATCAGCGTCACCGGCACGTTCAGCGCCGCGGCGGTCTCTGGCCTCGGCACGGGTGGTGATGCCGCCGAGCGCACGGCCAGCGCCACAGAAGCGACGGCCAAGAACACCAAGCGTTTGCTGGATGCCAGCGTGGACAACGGACTGCGGTTCGCCTGACCCCCACCTCAAGAAAGGAGATCGTTACTCGTGCCGGTTGAAGTGTTCGAGAAGTTCGAGAGCCGCCGCTCCACCAAGGCGAACCAGGTCTCGCAGTCGTCTGCAGAGCTCGGGTACATCGTGCGCGGCACTCCGGATGATCTCGTGGCCCGCAATGCGGCGCAAACCGCGTCGCCCGCAACCTATGACGGTCTGGCCCGGCAGAACGTGCAGATCGAGCCGCTCGGGCCGCAACTATGGGATGTCGCCGTCCGCTACGGCTCCAGCGATAGCGGCGGGAACCCCACGCCCAGCGAGTCCTCGTTTAACTTCGAGACCGGCGGCGGCACGCAGCACATCACCCAGAGCAAAGACACCGTGCAGTCTCGCGCGGCGTCCGGAACGACCGCGCCGGACTTCGGCGGCGCGATCGGCGTCACCGCTGACGGCGTTGAGGGTGTGGACATCACTGTGCCGGTCTACCAGTTCTCCGAGACGCACTACCGCACCGGTGCGCAGGTCACCGGGGCGTACAAGGGCGCGATCTTCACTTGCACGGGCAAGACCAACGCTGGCGCGTTCAAGGGCTTTGCAGTTGGCGAGGTGCTCTTCCTGGGTGCGACGGGTTCGAAGCGTGGCGACGGGGCCGATGACGATTGGGAGATCACCTTCCGGTTCGCGGCTAGCCCCAACCAGACCGGCCTCTCGGTTGGCAGCATCAACGGGATCAGCAAGAAGGGCTGGGAGTACCTGTGGGTCCGCTACGCCGACGCGGAGGACACGGGCTCGGGCGCGATCATCAAGAAGCCCATCGCGGCCTATGTCGAGCGTGTGTACGACAACGCCAACTTTGGAACCCTTGGGATCTAAACCATGCCCGATGACCTTCGCAAAGTCCGATCTGGTGATCCACTCCGCCTCCCCGCGCGCGCGTACAACGCGTTCGTCGATGCGGCGGTGGATCTGCGCCAGCGTCAGGGACGCGGCGATGCGGTCGCTGGCCCGCTCGTGGATTCGGCGCAGCGCGGCATCGTGCTGGTCCGCAACGACTCCGGCGAGGAGATCGAGCCGTACCACGCCCTGGCGATCACCGGCGTGCTGGTCGAGCCCGGTGAGGACGACCAGGAGCGGACGTTCCAGAGCCGCACGCCGCTGACAGGCGACATCGCCACAGAGGAAACCGCAGGCCCGGCGTTCGTCGTGGCGCTGCAACCGATCAAGCCCAACAAGCTCGGGCGCTGCGTGCTCACCGGCGTAACGGTGGCGCGAGTGTTCATCACGAACGAGACCGACACGACGTGCGAGCTGGCCGCCGAGGAGACGGTTCTGGCCAGCACGCCGATGGGCGGCATCCCGATCCTGTGGAAGGAAGACGGCACCGGCGAGAAGTGGGCGGTGCTTGAACTCGGCCGCCCTTCGCCCGGCCGCGTAACCGCGATCCTCGGCGCGGCCCAGCCGATCCCCACCGAACGCAACCGCTGGCGATACCCGTGGGTGGAAGCCCATATCGACGGCAACCCCGGCAGCGAGACCTACCTCCGCTATATGGCCATCGAGGGCGGCCTGTCGTCGCAACTCGCCAGCGGCGGTGAAGACCCCACGCGGCTGGCGATCAATCGCTTCGAAGCCCACCACATGAACGACTCGGAGCCGGGCTCGGGCTTCGGCGGGTTGCTGGGCCTCGGGCCGGTGTGCGAGCTCCCGGGCGTGCTCCCCAAGTGCCCGCCTGCGAGGTCACTGAAGCCAAAGCTCGTGCCCATTCCTGAGGGCGTCTGCGTGCAGCTCACGTGCGAGCGCAATAGCCGGGGCAAGCCGGTCTGGGTCTTCGAGGCCATGAGCTTGATCGAGATCTCCGACCCCGCCGATGAGGACCGCAAGTTCAACCTCTACATCGAGGGGGCAGCATGACGGCTGCTACCTCCGCCAAACCGAGTCTCGATGCCCGCCGCGAGCATGAGCGGGGCAAGTACGTCGCGCTGGCCGGACGACCCGCCGCGACCGGCACCGGCTACGGCGCAACCAACCACGGCGCGGCCGCGATCCCGCTGGTGCTCAAGCACAAGCCCCGCTTCATCGTGGACTTTGGCTGCGGCCGCAACGACTTCATCGGTTCGCTCCGGAGGTTGGGAATCGACGGGCTGGGGATCGACTTTGCCTTCCCCGAGGCGGACGTGCCGCGTGCGATGCACAAGACCGGGCTGCTCGACGGCACGGCGGACGTGGTGACGAGCTTCGACGCGCTGGAGCATCTGCTCCCCGAGGACGTGGACCTCGTGCTCACGGAGATGCGTCGCGTGGCGCGGAAGGGCGGGCGCTTCGTGTTCTCGATCTGCACGCGCCCCAGCAGGACGACGGTCGCGGGCGAGGGTTTGCACCCGACCGTGCGGCCGCTGCCTTGGTGGCTGGAGCGGATTGCCCGCGTTGGAGAGGTCCAGTCGCCTCACGCCGAAGGGCGGTACATCGTCGGTCGATTCAAGGGGTGCGGCAGTGCGTGAGAACCAGTCGGACATCACGGCGCTCCAGGCGGGGCTCAAGGCGCGCAAGCCCGCGCGGGATGGCCTGCGCTTCTACACCGCCGACTTCGACTCGGTGTCACTCGCGGGCTTCTACCGGGGCCGCTCGGCGTTCCTGATGCTGTCGGGGCCGTCGCTCACGCAGGTAGACCTCACGCAGCTGAACCGGCGCGGCATCGTCACGATGGGTGTGAACAACGCCTGGGCTGTGCATCGCCCCACACTGTGGACGTGCGTCGATGACCCCGGACGCTTCATCGACACCGGCTGGAAGGACCCGGGCATCCTGAAGTTCGTGCCGACGTGCTGCTGGGACAAGCGACTCCGCATCCAGAACCCCGACGGCACCATGCGCGCCAGCGCGTTCCGCGTGCGGCAGATGCCCGGCGTCATGTTCTTTCGGCGCGCCGATCACTTCGACCACGAGCGTTTCCTCACGGGCGACTCAGTGCCGTGGGGCAACGACGCCAAGCACGCCGATTCCCTCGGAATCACCGGCAAGCGGAGCGTCATGCTCGTGGCACTCCGCCTCCTGCACTACCTCGGCTTCAGCACGGTGTACCTGCTGGGCTGCGACTTCAAGATGGCCGAGGACCGCAAGTACGCCTTTGCCGAGAACCGAGCGGCCAACGCGATCCGGCACAACAACGTGCTGTATGACTCGCTGTCGCGACGCTTCGAGGCGCTCAAGCCGCACTTCGAGAAGCACCGCTTCCGCGTGGTGAACTGCTCACCCGGCAGCGAACTGCCGGTCTTCGAGCGCATGGAGTTCGCCGACGCCGTCGCGGCCGCGTCTGCCGAGTGCGGCAAGCCCGTGAATACGCAGGGCTGGTACGAGCCCAATCCCAAGCCCACCCCCACCCCCACGCCCCAGGAGGCCGCACGATGAGCGACGGCCCCACGCGTTACTACCTCTATATCCCGGTCTGGGCAACAGGTCGCGCTCCGCAGGGCGGCGGGTCGAGCAACTACTCGACCCCGTCGGGCACGGACACGCCCGACAGTTCGTATTCGACGCCGACCAGCACGCCGAGCATGCCGCCAAGCTATGAGACGACCGGCGACGTGATCTTCACGACCGGGCCGGGCGGCACGATGACCCTCACGACGTACACCACCGGCGCCTTCACCAGCAACACTTCGGGCACGACGCACACGCCCTCCAGCAGCGGAAGCAGCGATTCGATGTCCAGCGACTCGTCGGCCTCGAGCAGCGGCACGCCGGCATCCTCGTCGGGCAGTTCGTCCTCGGGATCATCCTCCTCCAGCGGTTCATCTTCCTCCGGGTCATCTTCGAGCGGGTCGTCGAGCAGCGGTTCCGGCTCCTCGTCGGGGAGCAGCGGGATGTCCAGCGGCGCGTCCTCGGGTGCCAGCAGCGGGATGAGTTCGGGCGCGTCGTCCGGCGGATCGAGCGGCGGCGGGTCGTCCGGTGGCGGCTCCAGTGGCCCGGGTGGGTCCGGCCCCGGCGGGAGCGGGCCTGGTGGCAGCGGCCCTGGCGGGTCAGGCCCCGGTGGGTCGGGTCCGGGAGGGAGCGGCCCCGGCAGCAACTGCCTGCTCTTCGGAACCCTCGTGCGGCTGGAGGACGGCCGCGTAACGCCGATCGAGAACCTCAAGCCCGGCGACCGCGTGGCCTCGATCCAAGTGCCCGGCCTCGAGGTCGATGTGCCGTACCGCGCGCAGTACAACTGGCTCTCGCACCACGGCTTGCACGGCGCAACCATGACTGGCGCACGTGTCGCCAGCGTCAACCTTGGAGAGCACTACGGCTTCGTGGTCATCAACCGCCGGATCAAGGCGACGCCCGAGCACCCGTTCCTTATGCGGCGCGGTGACGAGTGGGGCTTCGCATCGGCCGAGTTCATCACGCCCGGCGACTACCTCGTTGGCGATCGTCTTGAAGAGGAGCTGGTCGAGTCGGTGAACCGCATCGACGCGCCGACGCGAACAGTCGCGGTCCACATCCCGGGTACGAACACGCTTCTCGCCGAAGGCGTCTGGGTCCACAATGACATGCCGGCAACAGCCCACAGCGGCTCAGGGTCGGGCAGCAGTTCCGGCTCAGGATCAGGTTCCGGCAGCGGATCGGGGTCCGGGTCGGGTTCTGGATCGGACTCCGGAAGCGGCTCGTCGAGCGGCAGCGGGTCATCTGGCAGCAAGTCCAGCGGGTCGTCGTCGTTCTCGTCGTCCGGCTCCTCTTCCGGTAGCGGCTCGGGCAGCATGAGCGGATCGACGAGCGGCTCCGGAGGCGGCTCCGGTACCGTAATTGAAGTGTGAAACCGGCGAGACTGCCCGACTCTGGCGAGCGGCGAGCATGGAGAAGCCCTCTACAACGCGCTCGTGAGCCTCGCTTTGGCACGAAAGTACGTGGCGCGGGATGTCCCTGTGGCCCCCCTCCCCGAGCAGCGGGCGCCCGCAAGCCCAACATGGGGTTGACGACCTGGAAGAACGCGCCCGGGGGCGCGATCTGCAAGGCCGATGTGGGGATCGCTAAGAACTACCTCGCCAAGGACGAGATCGAAGCTTTGGACCGCGTGGTCACGATGTACCTGTATTACGCCGAGGACCAGGCCAGGGGCAAGCGGCCCATGCACGTGGCCGACTGGGTCAAGAAGCTCGACGCCTTCCTTCAGTTCACCGCGCGGAACATCCTCACGCACGCGGGCAAGGTCTCCAAGGAGATGGCCCAGACTCACGCCGAACGCGAGTTCGAGAAGTTCGAGGCGGCCCGGCGGCTGCACGAGGCGACCGAGCCGACCAGCGACTTAGATAAGGCGGTGGAGGAAGTGAAGCGGCTGGAGAAGAACAAGACCGCTCCGCCCCTTTCGCCGGAGAAGCCCAGGAAGAAGCCCGGCAAGAAGAAGGGGGGCGACAAGTGATGCCCCGCGAAAATGCCCCATCCCAACAGGGAGTCCGCCATGCCCGCTGACTACAAAGAGAACGCCTTTGAGGCCGCCATCGAGGACCACCTCCTCGCCCACGGCTACGCCAAGGGCGACAACCGTGACCACGACGCTGCCAGCGCGCCGGACGGGTACGACCGGGCGCGGGCGCTGTTCCCGGGCGTGTTCGCAGAGTTCGTCAAGGCGACGCAGCCGCAGGCGTGGTCGGCGCTGGAGAAACTGCACGCGGGCACCGCGGGGGGGCGGGCGAGGTGCTGGTTGAGGGGCTGTGAAAGGCGATCGCCGCGAGCGAGCGGGGGTCCCTGGAGGTCATCCGCCACGGCTTCAAGTGCTACGGCCGGCAGATCGACGTGGCGTTCTTCAAACCGTCGAGCGGGCTCAACCCCGAGACGCTCCGGCACTTCGGCATGAACGTGCTGACGGTGACGCGGCAGGTGCATTACTCGGGGACGGATGGGAGGGGGGGCGAGAAGAGCATCGACGTCTTGCTCGGGCTCAACGGCGTGCCGATCGTCACCGCGGAACTGAAGAACCCGATGTGCGGTCAATGCTCCTCGTAGGCCGCGAGCGGGCACCGGTGCTCGTAGGGTGTGCCTCGCTCGGGAATCACCGCTCGCACAAGCATGCCGTCCTCGACGCGGAAGGTCTCGTTGAGCACGGTTCGCGGTGCTGGACCGCCTGCTCAAAGCGTGGCTGAATGAAGCCATGCTGGTCGAGGGACTGCTCCCGCAGTCGATGCGGACGCTGGGCGCGAGCCCGGTCCCCGAACACGCGTGGTTTTGGGATGGCGTCGAGCATGTCGATCCGGCCAAAGAGGCCAACGCGCAGGCAACCCGCCTGGCCAACCAAACGACCACGCTCGCCGTTGAGTTCGCTCGGCAAGGGCGCGATTGGGAGCAGGGGCTCCGCCAGCGCGCCAAGGAACTCTCGCTCATGAACGAGCTCGGGCTTAGAGACCATTTCAGAACCGCAGCTGAGTCGACTTGATCCGTGAGCAGACGAGCATCGCGACGGCGAGGTCGTGGAAGGCCTGGAAGTGTTCATCCCGGCGTTCGTAGCACAGCCGGAGGCGTCGGAAGTGGCTGAAGCACGCGAGGGTTCGTTCGATGACGTACCGCAGCACGCCCAAGCCGCTGCCGTGGGTGGGGTCGCCGCGGGGGGCCAGCAGGCTCTCGATCCCGAGGTCCTCCACGTGCGCAATCATCTCTTTGGTCCCGTAGGCACGATCGCCGATGATCGCCGCCGGGTTGCGGCGCGGACGCCCACGCGGCCCTTGCACCGCCGGACGGGCGTCGAGCAGCGCGGGCAGTTGTTCCTGGTCGGGGACATTGGCGGGCGTGGTCTGCACGACCAGCGGGTTGCCTTCGGCATCGCTCAGCACATGGCGTTTGCAGCCCTGTTTGCCGCGGTCCGTCGGGTTCGGGCCGGTGTGGTCCCCCCTTTTACCGCACGCACCGACTGCGAATCCACGACCATGTGCTGGAGGTCGATCCCGCCTGCCTTCCCGAGGCGGTTGAGCAAGCGGCGATGCACCTCGGGCCAAACACCCGCAGCGGTCCACTCGCTGAAGCGCCGCCAGCACGAGCTGCCGCTGACCCCGAAGGCGGCGGTGGGCACCGCCTGCCACGGCACCCCGAAGCGGAGCACGAAGATGATGCCCCGCAGCGCCCTCTTGTTGTCCACCGGCGGCCGCCCCGTCTCGGCCCGCGACGGCGGCGGCAACAACGGCTCGATCTCTTCCCACAACGCTTCCGGGAGCAGCTCCGCTGCCATATTCGTGCCTCCTTGCACTTGTGCTGATAGCCATGCTCATCGGTCGATGCTCACGTTCTGAAACAGTCTCTTAGCCACGCAACCCCGCAGGCCGCGGCAGCTCCAGCAGGTGCGCCCGCCGCAGACCCCGCCGATGCCCCAGATGAGGAGACCGCCAGTGCCAGTCGGGCACCAGCGGCACGGGTGGGACGGGGACGTTCGCGATTTGATCGATCCGCCTGCGCATCGCCGCATAAAACAGCGATCGCACCGCTACAGCTATGCGTGGCGGGCAGTCGAGTTCGGGTTTAGATATACTGTCGGCACCGGGAATCGTCCAATGTCGTGCCCTCTGTGACCGACAGCGATCGAGCAGTCCAGCGAAGTCGAGATATGGCACGACTGGCTCTGTCTGAAAACCACTCGTTCAGCCGATTCTTCCGTGTAACGACACGGAGGTCGGCAACGATGAAACGGCACGCGCTCACGGACGAGCAATGGTTGTTGGTGGAGCCGCACATCCCCCGGAGCAAGGCCCGCACCGGGCGGCCGCGGCGGGATTCCCGGCTGATGCTCGACGGGATCATGTGGGTGCTCGCCACCGGAGCGCCGTGGCGGGACCTTCCCGAGCGATTCGGGCCCTGGCAGACGGTGTACGACCGCTTCCGCACATGGCGCACGAGCGGCGTCTTCGCCCGCGTCATCGAGGCGTTGCAGATCAAACTCGACCGCGCGGGGCACATCGACTGGGATCTGTGGTGCGTGGACGGCGCCAACGTCCGGGCCAGCCGGGCCGCCGCGGGCGCTGGGAAAAAAGTCTCGGGCGGCACAAAGACGAGCCGCCCGACCACGCTCTGGGCCGCAGCCGAGGCGGGTTTGGATCGAAGTTCCACCTGGTTACTGACGGCAAGGGCACTCCTCTCGCGATCGAAGTGACCGCCGGTCAGGTGCATGAATCGACGCGGCTGGAGTCGGTCGTGGCGGCGTACATCGGCTCGCGGAAGAACCGGCGGCGCAAGAAGCCGCGGCAACTCGCCGCGGACAAGGGGTACAGCGTGGAGCGCCTCCGCGACTGGCTGAAGGATCGGGGCATCCGCCCGGTGATCCCTCACAAGGACAACGAAAAGGCGCGGCATGACCCCAAGGTCAAGTTCGACAAAGAGGCGTACTGCCGCCGCGCCGTCGTCGAGCAGTGCGTCGGCTGGCTCAAAGAATGCCGTCGTGTCGGCACCCGGTTCGAGAAACTGGCGGTCCACTTCCATGGGATGCTCCAACTCGCGATGATCCGACGGTATCTCAAACTCCTGTTTTCAGACAGGGCCTAGAAGAACTCATCAAAAGTGCGACCGTCCAGGGGCTTGTACCGAACGAGCTGATGACCATTGTCAGCACGCACTGGCACGGCACCACGGTGCTCCAAGTGACGTTCCGCCTTCTGCGTGGCCGCGTGGAAGAGTCGATGCTTTACCGCACCGACGAACCGCGCCTCGTGGTGTCGGCGAAAACCCGCCCGTGGGCGTTCGATGCCCCCGGCGACGTGTTCACGCGCCGGTCATCGACCTGGCCACGCCCGGCAGGGTGAGGCGGGCGTGGGAGTTGTGGCAGCCGTGACGCGGCGCGCCGGCGGCTCATATCTCGATCTCGACGTCGTCGCCGCTGATGCGGACGGTGTAGGAGCGCACGTCGTCATCGGCCGGAGGGCCGGTACATAGGCCGGTCTTGATGTGGAAGGTCGCGTAATGCAGCGGGCAGACGATCTCCTCGCCAGAGATAGAGCCCTCCGACAGCGACGCCTCCGCGTGCGTGCAGGTGTCGGCGATGGCGAAGATCTCACTGTCGAGGTTGAACAGGGCGATCCGGGTGCCGCGGACCACAACGACCAAGGCTGACCGATCGGGGATCTGCGACAACCTGGCGACCTTGACGAACTCGCCCATCGATGGCTCCATCCAAAGGGTTCACGATCGGGCGGACGGGGGCGAGTGGGGCCCGCCTCACCACGGCGAGTCTTCGCCACGGCGGGTAAACTGGGGGGTCAGGGGCGCTTGAGCGACTTGCGGCCGAGCGTCACGGACGAAAACTTATTCTTGTGCAGGTGCGCCGGTCCGCTGTGGCCGGTGAACTCCATCTCCAGTTTGGCCGCCTCGGACATCCGGTCGGCGGTCCAGGCCGGCTCCCAGACCAACTCCACGGTCGCGCCCTGGATACCCGGCACGGCCTTCAACGCGTCCGCCACTTGCTTCGGGATCAGTTCGGCGACCGGGCAGGCCGGCGACGTGAGCGTCATCCTCACGTGGGCCATGCCCGCCTCGTCGATGCACAGCTCGTAGATCAGCCCCAGGTCGTAGATGTTGATGGGGATCTCCGGGTCGTGCACCGTTCGCAGGGCTTTGATGGCATCGTCTTGCAGACTCATATGGTGTTCACTCCGTTGATATGGGCTGGTCATGGTTCTTCAGGGCCGCGTTGAGCGTGTGCCAGGCGAGCGTGGCGCACTTGACGCGGGCTGGGTACTGGCGAACGCCGGAGAAGGCCGCGAGCTTGCCCAGGGCCTGGGCGTCGATCGGGGCGTCGCTGCTCAGCGTGAGCAGGTCGTGGAACTGCTCGAACAAGGCCCGGGCCTGTTCGATGGTCCTGCCTTTGACGGCATCGGTCATGATCGAGGCGGAGGCGGTGGAGATGGCGCAGCCCTTGCCGTCGAAGCGCACATCGCGGATCACGCCGCCCTCGACCGTCAGGAAGATATCGACGCGGTCTCCGCACAGGGGATTGAAACCCTGGGCGTGCAGAGCGGGGTGATCGATCGTGCCGCGGTTGCGCGGCCGCTTGTTGTGGTCGAGGATGAGGTCCTGGTAGAGGTCTTGAAGGTTGGTCATGGGCCGAACACCTCGATGGCCTTGCGGATGCCCGCCGCCAGGGCATCGATCTCCTGCTTGGTATTGTAAAAGGCGAGCGAGGCCCGGGCGGTTGCGGCGACACCGAAGCGATCCATCACCGGCTGGGCGCAGTGGTGGCCGGTGCGGATGGCGATGCCCTGCTGGTCCAGGATGGTGCCGACGTCGTGCGGGTGGATGTCGCCGACGAGGAAGGAGAGCACCGCCGCCT
>Ga0163153_10002989_pt1 | contig 23363 bp, 23 predicted proteins | sample OliLakLV19MP6IB1_FD_148629 | JGI IMG/M metagenome (GOLD analysis project Ga0163153, IMG submission 148629) | Freshwater microbial mat bacterial communities from Lake Vanda, McMurdo Dry Valleys, Antarctica - Oligotrophic Lake LV.19.MP6.IB-1 | ecosystem: Environmental > Aquatic > Freshwater >...
CCCCCCCTTGGTGTCGTAGCGACCCTGCCGATCGAGCATTGCCGTATACCTTTCTTGCTGCGTTGCAGTCAGTTGAGATCGAATGCCATCGCGAATGGCCTGGCGAATCGCGGCGACCTCTGGGTCGTTGCGCACCGCGCCCCACAGGGAGTCCATCCGGGGCTCGTGCTGCAGCAGTATTCCCTCCACGGCAGCGCGCTGCTCAGACGTCAAGTCGAGTTCGGTTGTTAAGTAGTCCACGTAGTTGAGGCGCTGGCCGGTCTCCCCGCGCCGGTCGTGGTTGTTCTGGTCCACGACCATCATCGTGGCACCACCCACCAGGCCGCCGCCGAGGAAGGCGGCCACCAGCAGGTAGGTGGCCCTGGCGGTGGAGGAGAGCGCCACTTACCGGCCCTCGAGCACGGCGGAGATCAGGATCTCGCCGCTGGCGGGCTGCCCGGCGATGAGTTCGCGCCCCGGCACGACATCCGGTCCGCTGGGCGGACCGATGTCCCGGGTGAGCACCACCCACATGATGGCGGCAGCCGCCAGCCCGGCGGCAACCAGCCCGGGACGCGCCCAGCCCGCCAGGACCTCCCAGCTTTCGGCCCGGTCGGCCTGCTCCACCGCGTGGCGCAACCGCGCCACAAAGGCCGCCTCGTCGGCCCCGCCAAGATGCTGGCGCAACAGGGCGCCGAGCTCCTCGTCGGGCTGGGCGTCAAACAGCATCGGTGCTTCGCTCATTGCAACTCCTCCTTGATCGGCCCGAGGACCCGCCGCAGCGCCCTCCGCCCGTGAAAGACGTAGGATCGCACGGTCCCCTCGGGAACTTCCAGCAATGCCGCAATGTCGGCGTGGCTGTATCCCTCGGCATCGAACAACACCACCGCCACCCGCTGGCGCTCCGGCAACTCCGCCAGGGCGGCTCGCAACTGGGCACCGAGGATGACCGAATCGGTGGCCCGGTCCGGACCCATGGTCCGCGACTCCACTGTCTCGGGAATCATCTCGGTGCGCCGGACCTTGTCCCGCCGCCGCAGGTCGAGGGCAGCATTCACCACGATCCGCATCATCCAGGGCCGGAACGGCCGCGCGGGGTCATACCGCTCGATGGCCCGCCACGCGGCCAGCACCCCGTCCTGCACCGCGTCATCGGCCTCGTCGTCGTCCCGGAGGACCGCGCGGGCCACGCGCCGGGCGGCCAGCGCATAGCGCTCGACCAGCTGGCCGAACGCATCGCTGTCCCCCGCTCGCGCCCGCCGAGCCAGCTCGGCATCATCCACGCCAGAAGTACGCAGGCCGTCCCCAGGGTGTTGAGTGGCAGCCTCCCCAGGACCCGTTCCCGGGAGGCGTCAGTGGAACCCTCAAATCTACTGGATTTGGACCTGCGGAGGTGGCCACGGCAGAATGGGGAGGCGCTACTACTCCAGCCCGGGAAGCTCCGGATCGCCCCGGAGAGCCCCCCGGAGAGCCAGCAGCGCCAGCACCAGGCTGGCCACGCCGAGGACCAATCCGGTGATCCGGGGCGCCAGAAACGCCACGACCCCCATGGCCATCAGGATCAGGGCGGCGGTGCCGAACAGTGCCCTTCGGGCGCTGGTGAGGACGGCCCGGAGGGTAACCAGCCGGCGCTGATTGCGCTCGCGGCGCCTCGGGGCGTGGGCGACCCCGCCGGCCTCGGGACGGCCGATGGTCAGGGCCGGGGGCAGGAGACGTTTCAGCGCTTCCGGCGCCCGAACCGGCCGGCTGAGCACCTCGGCACTCAACTCCAGGTCCCGGCGAAACACCATCTCCATTTCCGCTGCGACCTCGGGATCCTCGACCACCACATCGAGTTCCCAGTTGCCCAGCAGGCCGGACCAATTCAGGTTGGTCGAACCGATCCTCGCCCAGGTGCCATCGGTCACCGTCGTCTTGGCGTGAAGCATCGGTCCGTTCCACTCGAAGATCCGGACCCCGGCAGCCAGCAGCGCCCGGTAACCGGTCCGGGTCAGGTTGCGAATGAACGGCAGGTCGCTCGAGCCCGGCACCAGCAGGCGGACATCCACACCATCTCGCGCCGCGTCTGCCATCGCTTCCGCGATGCTCAGTGGCGCCACCATGTAGGCATCGGTGATCCAGACCCGGCTCACGGCTCCCGCCAGGACCAGCGCCGTCATCCGTGCCATCCGCGACAGCCCCGGCTCCCCAGCCAGCACCCGCACCTTGGCATCGCCGGCCGGGGCGACGTCGGTCAACTGCTCCTCGGGCGGCAGCCCGGCGCCGGCTACCGACCAGACCCTGGCAAAGGCCTGATCCAGGACGGTCGCAGCGGGGCCATCGATGCGGACTGCACAGTCGCGCCATGCCAGGCTCTCCCCGTCGGCACCGCCGGCCCACTCGTCGCCAATGCAGATACCACCGGTAATGGCATGGGCCCCATCCGCGATCACCATCTTGCGATGATTGCGCGACAGGAAGGTGAGCGGCGATCGCAGCCGCGGCGGGCCGAACAGACGAACCTCGACCCCCGCAGCCCGCATCCGATTCCAGAATCGTCGTCCCGTGCCGAAGGAGCCGAGCCAATCCGACAGGACCCGCACAGCGACCCCGGCCTCGGCCCGGGCGATCAGCGCGTCGGCGAAGCGCCGGCCGGTCGCATCGTCACGAAAGATGTAGTTGTCGAAATGGATCCAGCGCTGGGCCGAGTCGATCAGGGCAAGCATCGCCTCGAGGGCCTTCGGGGAATCGTGCAGCAGGGTGACGCTGTTGCCGGGAACCGGGCGGCCCCGTCCCACCCGGTCAAACATCCGCCCCGGTTTGGAGCGCTCGGGCAGGGAGCGCGGAACCCGGTCGCCGGTCACGGGCTCCCGAGGCCCAGGACCTGCTCGTGCGAGCGCAGCGCCGCCAACAGGATCTCAATGAGCTCCGGAATCTCGATGCCCAGTTCGGCGGCGCCCTGGGCCACGTCCTCCCGGCTGACGCCGCGCGCAAAGGCCTTGTCCTTGAGCTTCTTGCGGACGCTGGCGACTTCCAGGTCGGCCAGGCTGCGGGACGGCCGCACCAGGGCGCAGGCCACCAGAAACCCGCAAAGCTCGTCCACCCCGAACAAGGTGCGAGCCATCGCTGACTCGCGGGGCACGCCGGTGTAGGCGGCGTGGCCCAGGATGGCCTGGCAGATCTCGTCGGAGACACCCCGATCGGCAAGGATCCGAACCCCTTCCGCCGGGTGCTCCTCGGTCGGAGAATGGCTGGCGTTGGGAAAGCGCTCGTAGTCAAAATCGTGCAGCAGCCCCGCCAGCCCCCAGCTCTCGACGTCGGCCCCCTGGCGCTCCGCCATGGCGCGCATGGCAATTTCCACGGCGTACATGTGTCGGCGCAGGGCTTCCGATAGCGTGAACTCATGCATCAGCGCCAACGCTTCGTCGCGGGTCATGTCGGCTTACCCTCGGGTCGGTCCCGGTTGATCACCCCGGCGGAGAGGGGGACCCGGACCGCGGGGTTGTCGGCCAGCGTGATTTCGAAGGCATAGTGCCCGGGCCGCGGCAACGGAACGTCGAACACCAGGATCGCCCCGGCCTCGACCTCAGTGACCCCGGCGGGCGGTTCCCCGAACTGGACGCTGCCCTCACCACCCAGTAGCTCCTGGTCCTGGTCGTCCACGAACCGGATCCGCAGGTGGTGCGACCCGAGTTCGGTCCGCCGACCGCGCACCCGCACGACCAGGTGGGTGCGCGGGTGCATGGCCGGGAACTGCTCCACCCAGACGTGCTGAAAGATGCCCAGCACCGACAGCTTGCCGTGCTGGTCGATCAGGGCGTAGTCGGCGAGGACCGCAAAATCGACGCGCAGCTCAGCCGACCCGGATCGAGGTGATCACGTCGCCCTGCTTGATGCTGTTGACGATCTCCTGGCCGGTCGAGACCTGGCCGAAGATCGTGTGGACGCCATCGAGGTGTCGCTGGGGGCCGTGACAGATGAAGAACTGACTGCCGCCGGTGTCCTTGCCGGCGTGGGCCATCGAAAGGCTGCCCGCTTGGTGTTTGTGGGTGTTGAGGTGAGTCTCGCACTTGATCTTGTAGCCGGGACCGCCGGTGCCGGCCCGGGTGTTATTCGGGTCCTTGGAGAGGGGATCGCCGCCCTGGACCATGAAATTCGCGATCACGCGATGAAAGCGGGTCCCGTCATAGAACTCTTCATTGGCCAGCTTCTCGAAGTTGGCGACGGTGCCGGGTACCTCGGTATCGAACAGTTCGGCAACGACGGTGCCTCGGGCGGTTTCAATGGTGGCTGTCTTCATGGGTCCGTGGGGTAAGAGGAGGGGTGTCGGGTATCGGGTATCGGGTATCGGGTATCGGGTATCGGGTTCGAAGGTGCGGAACTTCCGTTTGCTGTCAATCCCTCCTAGGACATACAGCGCCACCCTCGCGTGGTGCTGGTACCTGATACCCGATACCTGATACCTGATACCCACTCCCAATCTAGCCAGCCGCCGTCTTCCCCGCCGAGGGGCAGAGCGCCCGCAGCACGCACCCGGCGCAGCGTGGGCGTCTGGCAATACAGGTGGCGCGACCATGGCTGATCAGCAGATGGGAGATCAGGGTCCAATCCTCCTGCGGGACCAGCGCCATGAGGTCGCGTTCGATTTTCAGAGGGTCGGCATGACGGGTCAACTTCAGGAGGCGGGCCAGGCGAGTCACGTGGGTATCCACCGTGACCCCGTCATTCCTGCCGAACGCGTTGCCGAGCACCACGTTGGCGGTCTTTCGACCCACGCCCGGCAGGACCCGCAACGCCTCCATATCCGGCGGCACCTCGCCGCCATGGTCCGCCACCAGGACCCGCGCCATGGCGACGAGGTTCCGGGCCTTGACCCGGTAGAACCCGGTGGAGCGGATCAACTCCTCCACTTCCGCGGTGTCGGCGGCGGCAAGGCGGCCGGCGGTCGGGAAGCGGGCAAAGAGCGCCGGCGTGGTCAGGTTGACCCGGACGTCAGTGCACTGGGCGGACAGGATCGTGGCCACCAGGAGTTCAAAGGGGGTGCGGTAGGTCAGGGCACAGTGGGCATCGGGATAGGCGGCCTTGAGCGCGGCCAGAATCGGCGCCACGCGCTTGCGGGCAGTGGCCCGCGCAGTCGCCGGGACCGTGGCGCGAGGGCTCACCGCGGATGCCGAGCCCGCGCAAAGGTCAAGAAATCGTCCACCGACCTGGTGTTGAGGATTTCCTCCGGCCCCATCCCGGCCTTCCGGGCGATGCCGACCCCGAACTCCATATTGGCGATCCCCGCCAGGTTGTGGGCATCGGATCCGATCGAGATGACCACACCCAGGTCCCGGGCGCGACGGAGGACCCGCCAATCCAGGTCCAGGCGGTGCGGATCGGCATTGATCTCGATGGCCACCCGATTGGCGGCGGCCCGCCGGAAGACCGCCTCGAGATCGATCGGGTATGGGTCGCGACTGAGGAGCAGTCGGCCGGTGGGATGTCCCAGGATAGTCAAGTAAGGGTTGTCCAGCGCCTGGAGGACCCGGGCCGTCATCTCCGCTTCGCTCAGGCCGAACCGGCTGTGGATCGAGGCCACGATGAAATCAAATCCGGCCAGCACCTCGTCAGGATAGTCCAGCTCCCCGTCGCCCAGGATGTCGGACTCGATCCCCTTGAGGATCCGGACGCCGGAGAGTTCCTGGTTGGTGGCATCAATCTCCGCCCACTGCCGCTTCAGGTCGTCGATCGAGAGCCCGCCTGCGTACGCTGCCGCCCGGCTGTGATCGGTAATGCCGACATAGTCATAGCCGTCGGCCCGCACCGCTTCGGCCAGCTCTCGAATGGTCGGGGTGCCATCGGAGTAGTGGGTGTGGCAGTGGAGGAATCCGCGCAGGTCGCGTCGCTCCACCAACCGCGGTGTTCCAGTGGCGCAGCGCTCGAGCTCGTCGCGGCCTTCGCGCATTTCGGGGGGCACAAAGGCCACGCCGAGCCGCTGGTAGAGCAATGATTCCTCAGGGGTCGGGATGAACTCCGACCCCTTCCAGAGGGCGCCCCCGGCCAGCGAATGACCCTGCGCCGCGGCGCGCTTCGCCAGGGCGGCCAGGTGGGCCTCCGAACCGGTGGCCTGAACCAGCACCGCCCCGCGATTGACCGGGGTCGTCACCACGACCTGGGCGGCGCTGCCACCGGCAAACCGCAGGGTGACGCGGCGATCATCCTGGCCGGCAAATTCATCCACGCCGGGCAGTTGCTGCAGCGCCCGAAAGATCTCAGGCGGCGATTCCTCGGTCACCAGCACTACGACCAGCTGCTGGACCACCTCACAGCGGCGCCGGACTTCGCCAGCCACGTGGGCCTCGAGGACCCCGTCGAGACTGGCCAGGGCGCTCCGCAGCGCTTCGGCTTCCTGGGCGGCATGGTGAGAAAGCCGGAAGCCGCTGGACCTGCGGAGGAAGGCGATCCCCTTGAGAATGTTGTCGACGGTCTTCTGGCCGAAGCCGGGAAGTGCCGCCAGGCGTCCGTCCTGGGCAGCTTCTTCGAGGTCGGGAATGGTGTCAATGCCGAGAATGCCGTGGATCGCCCGGACCTTGGCCACGCCAAGACCGGAGATGCCCAGCATCTCCACCAGGCCGGGCTCCACCGCCTCGTGGAGTTCCTCGAGCAGGGTGCTGCGCCCGGTCTGCACCAGTTCCTCGATGATCTGGAGCGTGCCTGGGCCGATCCCCTTGGCCGCGGCGAGGGACCCGTCGGCAAGCGCCGCAGCCAGGCCGGCCGGGAGCCCGGCCACGGTCCGCGAAGCCGACCGAAAGGCCCGGACCCGAAACGGGTTCTCGCCATTCAGTTCCAGGTACGAGGCGATCTGGTCGAGCACGTGCGCCACCGCGGTGCGGTCCATGATTCCAGGCGTCATGCGTCGTGAACCTCCGCTGTGACCTATTCGTGGCCGGCCAGGATCAGGTGGTGGGCCCGCCAACCCAACTCGAGCAGTTCCCTCTGTCCCACCAGTGACCAGAGTCCTGCCGCCGTCCCCCCCTCCAGCGTCGAAGCAAAGAGGGGGGAGCCATCCTCCCGGGCCAGGGGGCCTGGCACCGGGCCATCAGTGTGAGCCACCGTAAACCCGGGTCGGCCCGGGAGGAGCCCGAAGACCGCCACCAATGCGAGGTGGTCTCTCTGGGCCTGCGCAAACCACCCGTCCAACGGTTCCGGCGGTTCGCCCTCGACCGGGGTGCCCCAGACCCTTCGCGGCGGCAGCTGAAGGTAGTAGGCGCTGGGCGAGCGCGATGGGGTGGCGGCGGGTGCGCCGCTAACCAGCGCATCCAGGGAAGGCCGAGACAGAGACCGCACCTGCTGCCCCTGCTGCCAGAACAGGAACCCGGCGTGGGCCAACGCCACCAGCTCCGCCACCGCCTCGCCCAGGCCGGACTCGGGTCGCAGCTCGTGGAGGAGGGCGGCGCCAGCCTGGGAGATCGCCCAGGCATCCCGGTCGAACGGATCCACCTCGGCGGCGGCCAGGGCCCGATGCACCTCGCCGAGTCGATCGGGGGCGAATGGTCCAAGGGCCAACTCGAACGGGCTCAGTCGGGTGGCGTGGTCAGCCATGGGTGCCGGGCAGGAAAGCGTCCAGGATGCGCACGAATGCTTCCGGTGCCTCGACATAGGGGACGTGACCGCAGTCCGCCAACAGGTGACACTCGGCATTGAGCAGCCGGGCAGTCTCCCGGGCCGTCGCGGCCGGAATCGGGTCGTCATCGCCGTGCAGCACGGTCGCGCTGACCCGAAGTGCCGACAATGCCGGCCGGATGTCATAGTCGCCGAGGCTGTCCCAGACGGCCTGCTGGGTCCGCCCGGTGACGCGAAACGGCGTGAGGTTGGCGGCCTGGGAGGGATCGTGAAAGTACCCGGCCACGGAGAGCTCAAACCCCCGCTGGCGATAGCGCTCGGGGTCGCTCTCGGCGAGCCCGGAGTCGCGCAGGCGCTGTCGCTCGGCCCGGATTGCGGGGGTGGCAGAGCGGGCGGCGAGCCGGCTCTCATATTCCAGCCGGGCGGCCTGGTGCCCCGGTGCGGGAGAAACGAGGGCGAGACATTCCACCCGCGCCGGGTGCGTGATGGCGTAGAGCATCGCCAGCAAGGCGCCCCAGCTATATCCCGCGATTGCCAGCGTCTCCATGCCCCAGTGCTCCCGAAGCGCTTCCAGATCGGCCACCTGTTCCCGCCAGCCGACGGGAACCCCCCGGGCCACCGGCGAGCGCCCCCCACCCCGCTGGTCGTAATAGACGAGGGTGCGGCTGGTGGCGAGTCGGTCAAAGCCGGGCAGCAGGTAGTCGTGGTGGGCACCGGGCCCGCCGTGCAGGACGACCACGGGAGGGCCTGCCCCGACCCGGCGTTCGTAGAGTCGCACTCCACGGACCTCGCACTCACCCTCCATCACGGGTGTCGGGCTGGGACCTGGCAGGGTCACAGCAGTACGGCCAAGGCGTCGGCCACTTTCTTCACCTCGGCCTCCTCGGCACCGGTGAAGGGATCCACCTGGTCGCTGTCGATATCGATCTGCCCCAGGATCGTCGATCCCCGCCGGATCAAGACCACCAGTTCCGAGCGGGTAAAGGTGTTGCAGGCCAGATAGTTCGCCACCGCCGTGACATCGCCGATGTTCTGGTCCTGCCCCGTGGCCACCGCCGTGCCGCAGACCCCCCGCCCCACGGGGATGACCGTGTGGTCGGTCTCCCGGCCATCAAAAGCTTCCAGGATCAGTTCCTCGCCATGCAACATGTAGAGATACACCGACGTGTAGGGCGACCCGGCGGCCCGGATCCGGGCCGCCGCCTGCTGAAGCAGTGCCTTGCGGCCCACCTCATGGACAAATGCACCGCGGAGCGCGGCCACGATCCGGTCGCCCTCAAGCACGGGCATGCTGAACTCCCCTCCCGGGCGGACCCGGCTCGGTTCGGGCGGTCCCGGTTGTCACAATAGTCACCACGAGGACCTCCGGAGTGGGAATCTCTCCCCCACCCGAGGAGCCGGTGGGGGTCGCTGGATTCTAGCCTCCCCGCGGCCCCGGTGCATCGGTCCGTGGCGGGACCCGGGGAACTGGCCTATCTTCTGCGACCCACCTTGGAGCCACCATCGTCACCGCCCACCTGGTCGCCTCGACCCTCGCCTCCCTGACCTGGTTGCTGCGCCACGCCCCGACCTCGCGTGAGGAGCTGGTGGCCACCTTGGGCCACCTGGAATCGCTCCTCCTGAACGAGGGCGTCCTGACGATCCAGGCCGGCCTGGAATCGCTCAGCATCAACGAGACTCCGGTCCCGATCGACGCACCCGGCACCCATCTGCTCAACGAGCACCTGCTGATGCAGGGCATCCGCCGGGTGGAGTTCACCGCACCGATCGAGTCGGAGCGGATCGTAAGCCTGTGCGCCGTCCTGGCCGCCTACCCAGGGACGTTTGAGAGCTTTGCCGAGGTGCAAGCGGCGGTCGGGGTGGGGCCAGGGCTCTCCCTGGCAGAGGCTCCCACGGAGCTGATCTTCGAGCGCGAATCGCCACACACGGTACTGCTTCTCAACCCCGAGGCGCGGGCGCCGATCGAGCAGGAAGACTTCGTGCTTCGGGCCGATGAGGGGGGTCTGCTGCACTACCCGGAGCTCGACGAACTCGCCGACCTCGAGAGCCTGGACCGGGAGCGGATGGACCGGCTCTCCGAACTGCGGCCGCACCCGTTCGGGCCCGACCCGTTTGGGCACCGCCTGTCTGCCCTTGTGGATCGGGGACGTCAGGCCGGGGCGGCGGGCAACTGGAACGGCCTTCTGGAAGCCGCCATGGAACTCCTGGAGATCGAGGCCGAATCGGCCACGGAGGCCCTCGGCAAGTCGGTTCGGGTGGAGCTCCGCCGGATGGTGCCCCGGGGGCACCTGCTCGAGATGGCCCGCCTGGCCAGCCACGGCGGCCGCAAGCAGGACGCCCTGGCCATCCTGCGGAAGCTCGGTGCCGACTCGACCGAAATCTTGATGGACCTCCTGGTGGAGGCGATGACGCTGGGTGAGCGCCGAGGGTACTACAGCGCGCTCACCCACATGCCCGAGGGGCACGAGGTGATCATCGCCCACCTGCGCCATTCCGTCTGGTATGTGGTGCGGAATGCCGCGGAGCTCTGCGGCGCGATGGACCTGGAGCGGAGCGTGCCGGGCCTGGCGCTGCAGGTTGGCCATGAGGACGAACGGGTGCGGCGCTCAGTGGCCGGCGCGCTCGGCAAGATCGGGTCACCGCAGGCGCTCGAGCCGCTGCGCCAGCTCATGGCCGATCCCGTTCCGGCGGTCAGGCTTCGCGCGGTGGCCTCGCTCAATCCGCGGCGGGCGCAATCCCTGGTTCCGCCGCTGGTCAGCCTGCTCGGAAAGGAAACCCAGGCCGAGGTCATCCGGGAAACGGCCGCCACCCTCGGGCGGATTGGCAGCCCGGAGGCCCTCAAGGCATTGGTGGCATTTGCCCAGCCCAGCCAGCGCCTGCTGGGCATCGGGGGACGGCCAGCAGAGCAGCGCGTCTGGGCCGTCGAGGCTCTGGCGCTTGCTGGTTCCGGGGGTAAGGGATCATTGCGCACCCTTTCCCGCGACGGAGACGAGCCGGTCCGAATGGCCGCCGTGGCGGCCCTGAGCGATCTGGGCAGGTGAGCCGGGTTCAGCGGGGCACGAAATCCAGGTCTGGGGTGACTCGCCGCGCAAACGCGGCCAGCAGGCGTGCTGCCGCCTCGAGGTCGTCCCAGACGACCATCTCGTTCGGGCTGTGCATGTAGCGGTTGGGAATGGATACCAGCCCGGTCGGGATGCCACGGTGCGAAGTGAAGATCGCGTCGGCGTCGGTACCGGTGGCCCGGGGAGCGGCCGACAGCATATACGGTATGCCCTCTGCCTCCGCTGCCGCCAGCAGCATCTCGAAGACCACCGGACTGACCGCTGACCCTCGCGTCAGCACCGGCCCTCCGCCCAGCTTCACCTCGCCGTGCCGCTTCTTCTCCGCCCCCGGATAGTCGGTCGCGTGGGTCACATCGACCACAACCGCCGCGACCGGCTCGAGCCCCTGCGCCGACGGCCGTGCCCCCCCACCCGAGTGGCTGATCTCCTCCTGGGTGGTGGCCACAGCGGTCACCTCGACCTCCGGCGGATCCACCGCCAGCAGGCGCAGGGCCTCCAGCACCACGTAGGCGCCGGCGCGGTTGTCGATGCTGCGGCTGACCAGGCGCCCGTTGGGAAACTCCTGGACGGTGGATGCCAGGACTCCAGCATCGCCCACCCGGATCCGCTCCAGGGTCTCGGCCCGGTTGGCAGCGCCGATGTCGATCCAGAGATCGGTGACCTTGGAGGCTTTCTCGCGCTCTTCCGGTTTCATGAGGTGGATCGCCGGCTTGCCGATGACCCCGGCCACCTCGCCGCCCCGGCCCAGCAGGACCACTCGCTGGCCGACGAAGATCTGGGTATCCCATCCGCCGATCGGGTCGAAGTAGAGGAAGCCCTCCTCGTCGACGTGGGTCACCATTACCCCGATCTCGTCGATATGGCCGGCGAACATCAACCGCGAGGGACGGGCCCGGGAGGCGGTCCGCGGCCCGCTGGTGGCGTAACTGTTGCCATTGGCGTCGACGCGCACCTCCGCAAACGTCTCGGCCTCGGTCCGCCAGATGCGCGCGGGGCCGAGCTCGAAGCCGGAGGGCCCGGGAGCGTTCAGCAGGCGGTGCAGGAACTGGCGGGAGGGAGTGGACATGGAGTCAGGGGATCGGGGAATGGGGAATGGGGAACGGGGAATCGCAAGACCAGGCGTGCCGCACAGTACAGCCTGACACAACATAACAGAAACGCGCGGCAATTCAGCCCCCTCGACACAATCAGCGGGGACAGCAAAGCGGCAAGGTGCCGCGGCACCCTGCCCCTTCGTATCTCACCCCGACCTCCTCGACTCAGGGGTCAGTGGCCGCCGCAGTTCACGGTGCGGTCATACCGAGGCGTGCCGTTGGCACCGACGTGGATCTTGATCTGCAACTGACCGTGGCCGGGTGCTCCCATGGGAATCTCGAGCTGATGCTGCATCCCCTGGATCGAGGTGCCCTGCGTTCCGATCCGGGCATTCTGGAACTCCGAGACCTCCGCCTGGTATGGCTGTCCCAGCGGCTGCCCGGTGGACGGGTCCATCGGCGTCAGTGTGAGGCGGCCGTCGGCACGCATCTCCTGCTCAAACGTCCCATCCGCACGCTGAGTGCTCGTCAACACCAGCCGGACGGGGCCCGACGCGTAGAGATACGGAGACGGAGCGCCGACGGCGCAGAACGGCTTGGGAATGAGCTGTCCGAAGGTGACGACAAAATCCTGGGTCGCGGTGCCTGGAACAACCGGGGACCCAGTGCCGAGGGTCAGGATGGTGGCCATGCCATCGGTTGGAATCCCCTTGTCGCCGCCGGGGAGGTCCACCAGCCCCAGCATCCCCAGCACGGCGCCGAACTGCGGGTCCGACTGGCTGGCCAGCGCGTAGAGGAATCCCGGAACGGCGCGGAACCAGGGAGCATCATTCAGGGTCCCGGTGGAGGCGGGGGGGGCAGCCAGGCGGCCGGAACGTGCCAAGTCCAGCGTGACCAGCTGCTCCGCCAGTTCCCAGCTGACCACCTGGTGATCGCTGGTTCCAGGAATCAGGAACTCGAAGTGGGCGCCGCCCAGGGTCACCCCGCCGACATTGAAGAGGCGCAGGTGGAACCGCACCGGGCCATATTCACCGCACTCGAGCTGGATGGCGCCCCCGACCCAGCCGGAGGTGGCAGTCCGCCGACCGCATCCTTCCAGGTGCAATCGAACGGCGAGAGCGGCGTCCCGCCACGATTGCCGTCAAGACCCATGAGGGCCGCGCGAATGGCGCGCGGGTCCGCCGCACCGGCGAACACCAGGTTGACCGGATCCCGGCCATTCGAGGAAAGATCGTCCGCCAGATAGGGGAACAGCTCCACCGTCGAGCCGCCAACAGCAAACTGTGCCAGGGGGCCCGGCACGGGACCCTTGGTCGCGGCGGCCGCGAATTGCACCTCGGGGCCCGTCACCCGATCGGTGGAGTTTGAGCAGGCCGCAAGGCACGCGCCAACGCACAACAACCATTGCGTTGAAGGGACAGTGACACGGTACATGGGACACCTCCGGTGGTGGTGAGTTGCGGGTTGGCGGGTGCGCCAGCCACCGGAGGGGAGAATCGGTTCAGGCAGTCAAGGCTGAATCAAGCCGCCCCCGCCTGCTCCAGGATGCGTCGTCGCTGACCTGGGGTGACAAGGTCCTTGGCAATAACCTCCTGCGCGATCCGCGCCACGTGAGAGTAGCCGCGGGGCTCGGCCTGAAGCCACCGGCTCCATTCGAGCTCATCCAATGCGGCATGGAGCAGTTCCGGTTCCAGACCCAACGCCTGACCGATATGCCTGGCGGGCACTCGCTCGCCAAGGACAGCCGCCGCGGCCAGCACCTGCTGGGCCGAAGCACTCAGCCGTCGAAAATCGATCCGGATGGCGGCAACGATCGCATCCGGAAGCTCCCCCGGTCGGGTCTGGTCGAGGGTGTGGAGGGGCGCCGGCCAGACGGCCGGCGAGCCCACCAGGTCCAGCCCCCCCGCCACGGCGTGGAGGAGCTCCACTGCCAGGAACGGCAGCCCGCCGGAATCGCTGGCGATCCGTCTTGCCAGCCGGTTTCCCTCCGCCACCGAATACGAGGGGAGGTTCCAGCAGACCAGCTGTTCCAGGGCTTCCAGTGGCAGGGGGGTCAGGCGAACCAGCGTGCCGGGCAGATCCCGGCCGAGCCGGGCCAGCGCATCATCCAGTTCCGGCCGCGGCGGCAAAAGCGCTGCTGTGAGGAGTACGGTGACCCGGTCCCCGGAGAGGTCCCGCAGGAGCCCGATCACTGCGCGGAGCGAGTCCGCATCCAGCCACTGGGCATCGTCGACGGCCAGGACCACGGGGGACTCTTCTGCGGAGGCCCGCAAGAGGTCTACCACCGCCTGCCTCAGGGAGTGGGGTTCCGCCCCCAGGGCGCCCGGAAACCGCTCGGCCCAATCCGGGTGCACCGTGGCCAGCGTGGCCAACGCCCCCGCAGGAGCGGCAGCAACGCCAGGAGCCTCGAGGAGCGGCCCCGAACAGAGTGCCCGTAGTCCGCCACCCGGATCTCCCGCGTCGGCCGGAACGGCGCGGAGGACGATCGGGGTAGCACCCTCCAGGCGCGCCCGGGTCAGGACCTCTTCCAGGAGCCGACTCTTGCCAGTCCCGGCGGCTCCCAGGATGACACCAAGTTGGGCCTCCCCAGCCTGGGACAGGCGACAACTGGCCAGCAGGTCGGCCAGCGCCCGCTCCCGGCCAAGGAGCGGGGGCCGCCGGTTGCGGATGACTTCTGGCGGGCTCGCACCGGGTCCAGCTCGTCCTGTCCGAATCCGGGTGGCCAACTCCGACACCGGCGCGGGAACCGCCGCCCCCAGCTCCGTCAGGGAGGCACGCAATCGATCATGATGGGCGAGGGCCCCTGCCCGATCACCATGCAAGGCCAGCGCCTTCATCGCCGCGACCGCGGAGCGGACTCCCTCCGTGTCGAGGCTCGCAGCGCGCTCGGCCAATTCGACCGCCGTGGCAATGTCGCCACGATCGAGACACTGTTCGGCCTCACCGGCCAGCAGGTCAGAGCCTCGGCGCCGCCATTCCATGCGCATCGCAATCAGCCAATCCTCGAACGGCGCGGCGCCGGCAATCTCAAATCCCTCCAGGAACTCCCCCCGAATGCACCGTGCCGCGGCGGCGGTGTCTCCCGCTCCCTGAAGTGCCTCGATCCGGGCGAGATCCGAATCGACCTCGGCCACGAGCCGAATCCGGTCGCCCGAGGTATCGACCGCTTCGTCGCCCACGCCACGACGTATGACGCGGAGCGCCTCGTTGAGCGAGTGGCGAGCGGCCGCCTCGGGCTTGTCTCCCCAAAGGAGGTCGAGCAGGTGGGCCCGAGTGGCGCCCCGGGCTGGGGCACAGGTGAGGTACGCCAGCAATCCCAGGTGCTTGCGCCAGAGCAGCTCCGGTGGCGCCGGTCTGGCCTCGATTGTCAGGATAGGCGGGCCGAGCAGCGTGATCTGGATCATGGGGCCACTCGGCAGCTGAGTGTGGTGACACGAGATCGGACCGCATCGCGGCGTGCAGCAATCGACGGGTCTGCGGATTGCCAGCGACGGAGAAGTTCGGTGTAGACTCGGCACAGCTCCCCGGTGCGACTCCCCTCTGCATCCAGGTGGGTGGCCCGCTGCCACATGGCCGCCGTGCCAACGGCCCAATCAAACTCGGCGGCCTGCACCACGTCGGTGGGGATCGACGAGAAGTCCGAGTGCTCAGACCACAGCAGCTCCGCGGCCGCTTCCGCATGCCGGTCCAGTGCCCCGAGCCACTGCGCCCGAAGTATCCGAGCCGCTGCCCCAGCCGCCGCATCCACCGCGCGATAGTCGACGTTGGTCAGCGAGTCCGTCAGGCGCAGCGCGAGCTCCAGGTCCCCCTGACTGGCAGCGAGTCGGGCAGCCTGGAGGACATCCAGCGGATTCAGGATCCGTGGTGGGGCCGTGGGTGGATTGAGCAGTGACATGGTCCATGCCACCCGGACCTGGTGGGCGGCAGACAGCCCCCGGCGCGCCAACAGTTGCCCCAGCTGTCGGGTCACCTCAGGTGGAGGCATCAGGGTATCCCCCACGAGCAGGAGCACGGTCGCGAGCTGGAGGGGCGCCAACCGCCACTCCACGTCATCGGTCGCATTCCGCAGCGAGTCGGCTACTGCCCGGGCAAGCGACAGCTCTCCCTGCGCGACGGCACCAAAGATCATCGCCAATGATCCGCTGCGGCCCAGCGCTGCCCCACTTTCAGTCAGCAGGCGCCCGAATCCGACGGCGCCCCCGAACACCCCCAGCGCCGGCATGGCACGGGCACCGGCGGCGAGGTCGGGTGACCCAGCCACTCGCGGATCGGCGAGCACCTCCCGCGAGACGGCCTGGGCCAAGTCGTATGGCAGGAATCTCCAGGCCCAGGCCAGTTCGTGGAACGCCCGCAGGCCGGCAGTGAATGCGTCGTGGGGAGGGTGCGAGCGGGCAAGCTCGTCCAGCACCGCACGCGCGGAATCGCGGTGCCCTTCGGCGATCAGAGCCCAGGCAAGGTGCTCGGCCACGCCGGCAAAGTCGGGACGCAGCCGCTGGGCCTGTTGGAGTGCCGTGAGCGCCTCCTGGCGCGAGACCCCGACCAGGGGACCGCGGTGCAGCAGTTCGTCTCCGAGCAGGTACTGGGCGTCAAAGAAATTCCGGTGGCGGTGTGTCACCACCCGGAGCGAATCGATACGGGCAGGCACGGGCAGCGTGGTGGCAACCACGACCTGCCGATACTCCGCAGGGAACCGGTCCAAATGGGTCATCAAGCGGTTTAGATTCGCAGTGTCTGCGGACTGACCCAGCCACCGGTCCAGGTCCCGGATTCGATACGCACAGAGCATGCAGGTCGGATCCACCTCCTCCGCCACCTCGTAGCCACGCCGCGCCTCGTCCCACTCGGCATCCCGATAGGCCATCTCCGCATGCAGCCAGCGCTCCATGCCCACTGGTGTCACCGGCAGCGCTCGTTTCGGTAGCACGGTCTCGTCCCCGAGGTCGACCCAGATGGCGAGCATGACCTCGAGCGTGAGCGAATCCACGAGTGCGCGCCATCCGGCGACCGCGACCGTGGGGCCCATCACCGGCTGCGAGCGGCCATCGGGAGTTGTCGCGGTCAATTCGACCCGCAGGGAATCGCCGCGTTGCTCGACCCGACCGGACAGTTGAAGGGTCACGACACCACCCGCTGCGGTGTCCACGACGAAATCCGGGAACCCCTCGAGCCGTTCGACGAGTGCATCGCGCACGGAGTCGGCCCAGCTCACGCCGGGAGTGCTGCCCACTTCCGAGAACCTTTCCAGTCCCAGCACGAACCGACCGGAGGGGACAGGAGGCGGGTGAGGGGGCCAAACTGCCACCAGGAGTGCTACTACTGCCCCAACTGCCAGGACTGCGGGAAGCAGGCGATGTCGCCTCCGCAGGCGGTCCCGCATCCGGGCCGCCGATTCCCAGCGGTCTGCCGGCGACTCCGCCAGGGCGCGCTTGAGGGGCGCCACGAGCGCGCGCGGCACCCCATCCCAGACGTCTCCCGTAGCGGGCTCCGCTCCACCGGGGATGCGCACCCTCAAGGCTTCCCTCAAGACCAACCCAGCCGAATAGAGGTCAGATCTGGGTGTAGGGCGGCCACCGCCGTGCTGCTCGGGGGCCATGTAGGCCAGGGTACCTGGGGCTGAGCCCGCCGCCGTCAGCGGCTCGCTGGCGGTGATGGTCGCCGCGATGCCGAAGTCGGCGACCACCACCTTGTCCGGGTTCAGGAAGATGTTGGCGGGTTTGACATCGCGATGGATGACCCCGGCGGCATGGGCGGCATCGAGTGCCCCAAGGAGGCCGTCGGCCAGCCGCCAGAATTCCGTGCGATCCAGCGCGCCTCGACGGAGTCGGTCGGCGAGTGTCTCGCCCTCCTGGAATTCGAGGATATGATACAAGAGGCCATCGGCTTCGCCGCCCTGGAAGACCGGCACGATGTTGGGATGCCGCAGGCGGGCCAGAATTCTTGCCTCGCGGAGGAACCGCTCCACCCCGACCGCAGTGGCCTGCTCGGGACGCAATACCTTGATGGCGACTGGCCGGTCGAGCGCCACGTCGTGCCCCAGGAAGACAACAGCCATCCCGCCCCCGCCGAGTTCCCGGAGGACGGTAACCTGAGGATGAAGCGCCAGTCGGAGGCGCTCGAGGAGAATGGCCATCGATGGCCGGGTGGAGAGATGGCGGAGGGACTTAAGGGTCGAGACGGCCCCGCCGGGCCACTACCGCGGATGACCCTCGCGATTGGGATCTGCCAGCAACCGCTCGGCAAAATCGAGCCGTTCGGCGAGCTCGTTCATTTCCTGGCGCAGGTTGACCAGTTCCTCGATCACTTCCTGGGGCACGTCGCCGAGGTCGTTGACGTCATCGGGGTCCCACCGAACCACGCGGCGGCCCTGCTTGTCCCGGAAGCCGCCACTGGCAATGGTCACCACATCCACCAGGTACCAGATCCCGAGTCCGCCTAGAGTGCAGATCTGCAGGATGCCGGTGCCGGTTTTCCCGACATAGAACCGGTGCGCCCCGAACATGCCCAGCACGACTGCGAGCATGAGGGCAATACCGCGGGACTTATCCGAAGTCGAAGCCATGGGTCGGAAAGTACGCCTGAAACCGGCACCCCACCAGCCGCGTACTGGACCCCGACCGCCCCCGGGTGCAGATTGATCCCATCGGCAGGCCAAGGGGCCCACCAGATTCCCGTACGACCCTCGAGGAGATGGACCAATGAAGACCCTGTTATTCGCCGCCGCTGCCCTGCTCGGTGCTCCGGTGCTTTCCGCCCAGGCCCCCGCCCCCAAGCCGCTCGACCCGGTCGGCAACTTCGGCTTCCAGGTGATGCTGCCCGACGGCAACGCCATGGGCGGCCAGTTCATGATCAAGGGGCAGAAGGATGCCTGGGAGGGGACGATCACGAGTGAGGCCGCTCCGGAAGCCCCGCTCACCGGGGTCCGGGTCGAGGGTCAGGTGTTGATGTTCAACATCACCGGGCCGGACGGCAGCGGCATTCCCCTGCGGCTTACCTTTACCGGCGATGATTTCGCTGGCCAGCTCGACTTCGGGGGCACCATCCTGATGATCGCCGGCAAGCGGGTCAAGCCGGCGCCGTAAGCCGCCGGCCTTCTTCCAGTACCGCGGCCACCAGCGCCGCAAAGTCCTCCCGCCGGCTCCGGTGGTTGGTGTTGGCCACCCGAATGGCAAACACCCCCCGGAGCACGGTGGATGAGGGTACCGCCACCCCCCGCTCCTGCACCCGCATCAATATCTCCCGATTGATGGCGTTGGCACGCTCGATACCCGCCTGCGGCACCCGGTAGCGAAAGCAGACCACGTTGAGGGCCACCAGCGCCAGCAGCTCGAGCTCTGGCTCGGCCTCGACCATGGCGCCGAGCGCCCGCGCTTGCGCCACGTTCTGCTCGATCTGCCGAGCGTAGCGGTCCACCCCATGCTCCTTGAGCGACATCCAGACCGTCAGCGCCCGAAACTCGCGCGACAACTCCGGCCCCAGGTGGCTGTAATTGTGGGGACCCGCGGCGGCGCCGCGGTCGAGGGCCGTCAGGTAGCTGGCCGCCCCCGGGGTAAATGCCTGGCGATGCAGGGCGGGGTCGCGCACCAGGGTGCAGCCAACGTTATAGGGCATGTAGAGCCACTTGTGGAGGTCAAAGGCGATCGAATCGGCCCGACCCATGCCGCGAACCAGCGGTGCCAGGGCAGGCGAGAGCGCGGCCAGCGCCCCGAAGGCGCCGTCGACGTGGAACCAGAGCTCTTCACGGGCACAGAAATCGGCGAGTGCGTCCAGGTCATCGGTGGCACCGGTGTTGACCGTCCCTGCGTTCCCCACCACGCAAATGGGCCGGCGACCGACGGCCCGATCGGCGGCCACCGCCTCGGCGAGCGCGCGCAGGTCCATTTGGAACTCCGTATCGACCGGCACGTGCCGAAGCCCCGTCCCGCCCAGCCCCAAGGTCCGGGCGGCGCGGTCCACGCTGTTGTGCGTCTCGGTCGAGGCGTAGATGACCAGCTGCTGACCGAGTTCATGCAGGCCCCGGGCGCCGACATCCCTGCCACCCATCGCATCCCGGGCCACCTGCAGCCCAACGAGGTTGGCGATCGACCCCCCACTCACCAGCACACCGCTCGCAGCCTCAGGAAACCCGAGCATTTCCTTGCACCAATCCAGGACCTGGGCCTCGAGGTACGGCGCCGCGTGCTGGCCTCCCCAGGCGTTGACATTCATCCCGGCAGTCAAAATCTCGGCCACCAGGCCCCCCGCCGTCCCGGTGCCCTGGACCCAACCCCAGAATCGTGGATGCACATTGCCGATCGGATACGGCAGGACGGCCCGCCGAAAATCGACCAGGGCGCTGTCCAGCCCCTCCGCCCCCCGCGGAATTGGCTGGCGGAACTCGGCGAAGGCCTCCTCCGGCATCGGCTGCCACGCCGGCCGGTCGCGGAGCGTCATCAGCCAGTCGAGCATCTCATCGAGCGCGGCATGCCCTGCGGCGCGCATGGCGCTCCAGTCGTGGGGGTCGAGACTGGTTTCGGGCAGATCAGGGAGTTGAGGGAGGTTGGTCATGCCCGGAATCTGGCCCAATCCGGCCGGCGGCGCGACTGCGCGACCGACCGCGTTTCCTGGCGCCTCATCGCATGATTCTGGTACCGGCCACACTCGGCCGGGCTCCTATCGTGTCCTGAGCTTAAGGCGTCACGCGGAGGCCCGGAGAACTACATGAGACGCGGAGGAACAGCTTGGAGGATGACGAGACCACTGCCGAGATTATTGATGCGGCCCTTGCGATTCATCGCAGGGTGGGGCCGGGTCTGTTGGAGTCAGTCTACGAGGCCCTGTTGGCGGCCGCGCTGTCCAGCCGAGGAATCAAGGTGGAACGACAACGAATCCTCCCGTTCACTTTCGACGGGATTCACTTCCGAGAGGGATTGCGAGTGGACCTGCTGGTGGAGGGGCGCATCGTGGTCGAGCTGAAGTCGGTTGAGCAGATTCTCCCAGTTCACACCAAACAGGTCCTGACCTATCTGCGCCTCCTCCAACTGCCGGTCGGTCTCTTGATCAACTTCGGAGGAGCAACCCTCAAGGAGGGGGTCAGGAGGGTCGTGAACAACTACATTCCTCCGGAACCCGAGGAATCACAACCTCCGCGTCTCGCTGTTCGCCTCCGCGGCTCCGCGTGAGCCCTTCCGAAACCATACGAGGACCCCGATGACCGTTCGCTCCCGGATCCTGGGCCTGGCTGTTTTCCTGACCGTCGTGGGTACCGTGTCGGCTGTCGGCCAGGCCGCCGACCCCGCCGCGGTGCGGCGCGACCTGACCGCCTGGGTGGCCGCCAACCAGCGACCAGTCGTGGCGGAGCTGGCGGAACTGCTCAAGATCCCGAACCACTCCCTGGATTCGGTCAACATCCGGCGCAACGCCGCCCTCCTGGTTCGGATGCTGGCGCAGCGGGGGTTTTCGACCGATCTCCTCGAGGTGCCCGGCGCCCCGCCAACCGTCTTCGGCGAGCTGCGGGTTCCGGGGGCCGACCGTACCCTGGTGCTCTATGCCCATTATGACGGCCAGCCCACCGACCCCAGCCGGTGGAGCACGGCGCCCTTCGACCCGACGCTCTTCGACGCCTCGCAAGCCAATGGCGGCCAGCGGATCCCGTTGGCGGGCACGGGACCGACCTACCCCGCCGAGGCCCGGATCTATGCCCGGTCTGCCAGCGACGACAAGTCACCGATCATCGCGGTACTGGCCGCCCTGGATGCCCTTGGGGCCGCTGGGCGGCAGCCATCGGTCAACCTCAAGGTGTTCCTGGACGGCGAGGAGGAGGGCGGCTCCGACCACATGGCCGAAATCCTGACCCGGTACAAGGATCGATTGACCGCTGACGGCTGGCTTTTCCTGGACGGACCGGTGCACCAGAGCCGTGCGTTGCAGGTCGTGTTCGGGGTGCGCGGGGTGATGAGCATGGGCGCCACAGTCTACGGCCCGGCGCGCCCGCTCCACAGCGGACACTATGGCAACTGGGCGCCCAACCCGGCGGCGATGCTGATCCAGATGCTCGCTTCGATGCGCGCCGAAGATGGCACCATCACCATCGCGAATTTCCACGACGACCTGACCCCGGTGGGGCCAGCCGAGCGGCAGGCCAACGCCAGGATGCCGGCGGTGGAAGCCCAGTTGCTCAAGGAGCTGAACCTGGCCGGGCCCGAAAAGGCCGGGACGATGTTACCCGACCAGCTCCTCGTCCCCGCCATGAATATCAGTGGATTGCAAGTCGGTGGCGTCGGCGCCCTGGCCACCAACACCATCCACACCAGCGCCCGGGCCGCAGTCGATTTCCGGCTGGTGGCGGGTCAGCGCCCGGAGCGCGTGCAGGAGCTGGTAGAGCGCCACCTTCGCGCCCACGGCTGGACCGTAATCCACCAAGAGCCAAGCGAAGCCACCCGTGCCGCATCGCCCAAGCTGGTACAGCTCTCCTGGGGAGACGGCTATGCCGCCACCCGCATGGCGGTGGACCACCCCTTCAGCCAGGCGGTCTCCCGCAGCGCCTCGGCCGCCATCGGGCGCCAGATCATCGAAGTCCCGACCCACGGCGGCAGCCTGCCAATGCACCACTTCACCGAGATCCTCGGTGTCCCGGTCATCGTGCTGCCGATGGTGAACCACGACAACAATCAGCACGCCGAGAACGAGAACCTCAGGCTCCAGAACCTGTGGGAAGGGATCGTGCTGTTCGGGGGGGTGCTGGCGCGGCTGGGAACGGAGTGGCGGGGGGTGCCGTAGGGCGGGGAATTGGGAATTGGGAATGGGGACTGGGGACTCAGAACGGGAAGAAGGTCGTCGTGACGGCAGGGTCAGGCAAACCACTGGACCGGGACAATCTCAAGCTTGTCCTGGCAGCCCCCTGGCCAGGGCCTGAATCACGGCCGCTTCATCCAGCGCCCCAGGGATCTGCTCGGTCACCTCTCCGGTGACGCCCAGCCCCAGCGCCGACGCCGCCAGGGTGGTCAGGATCATCCGTGCAGCCGCGGTGGCTCGCGACCGTGGAAGAGTCCCGCCAGAGCGTAGTTCCAGGTACAACGACCATCGCCGGACAGTCTCCGTGGTGAACTCCCGCTCAAATCGAAGCGGCAGCCCGGGCCAGTCGGCCGCCGACGCCCGGACGAGCAAGACAGCTCGGCGGTACCGGGCCAGCCAGTTCCAGGTCTCTCCTAGAATCGAGACCAGATCCTCCGGCGTGCCGGAGGTCTCCTTGGTCTCGGAGGCGAGCCAGAGCCCCGGCAGGTGACAGACGGCGTGCAGGCATTTCCCGAACCGATCGAGCAATACGTCTCGGCTGGGATTGGGAACCGGAAATTCCAGGTCGCGGGCGCTCGGGTCCTCCAGCGCCCGCCGGAGTGCCAGGTCAAAGAGCGCTTCCTTCCCGGCGACATAGAGGTATATCGTTCCCGACGCGCTCCGAGATCGTCGGGCAATCCGATCGATCCTGGCCCTGGCAAACCCTTCCCTGATAAAGACGTCCGTGGCAGCCTCGATCAGATCGTCAAACCGGAATGGGGCACGTTTTCTTGGCATTGTTAATGAATAAGTGGGTCAGACATGTTTGCAAAGAAGGATTTGGGAACGAGACGGTGGGAACGGGGAACAGGGAATGGGGAATTTACCGACATGGCAGGAGGAGAGCGCCATCTCCCCATTCCCCGCCCCCACGCAACCCTTTCCCCTCCCCTGT
>Ga0163153_10002991_pt1 | contig 23354 bp, 23 predicted proteins | sample OliLakLV19MP6IB1_FD_148629 | JGI IMG/M metagenome (GOLD analysis project Ga0163153, IMG submission 148629) | Freshwater microbial mat bacterial communities from Lake Vanda, McMurdo Dry Valleys, Antarctica - Oligotrophic Lake LV.19.MP6.IB-1 | ecosystem: Environmental > Aquatic > Freshwater >...
GTTGTTACAAAGATGTTGGTAAACCACTCGCAGATCGGTTCGGAAGTCGTACGAACGTGTCCCCCCGGCGAGCACGCCGGCACTCAACAAAACGCCATCGTAGGGCTGCTCGCCCACCGTCTTGATGGCCTCATTCGATTTTTTCTGGGCCAGCGCCTGCCTCAGCATTTCGAGACCGCTGTCCCGCACGTCGTCGTACATGGACTGCTTCATCGGCTCACCACCCATAAGCATGGGCTTGCCATCCGGGCCGTAGATGTAGTCCTCATCTGGCTTGGTCAATTTTTGCCTCCCTTAAGCTGGGTCGTTTCGTCGGGACCGCCTTGGTGGAGCCAATGAATTAGCGGGTTCTACGCGGTGCCAGCAATGGACTTCGGCTGCTCGCGGACGCCGCAGCTCATGGCCGAAGCGAAGCGACGTCACGGGTCCTGTTAGGGGATTGTCCATGAAGATGCGGCTCAGAGCACCGGCTATTTTTCATAGTCTGGGAAGTTGTTTTCCATGCGGACCGTTTCTAATGGGGACGGGGGCCCCTTCGAGCGGCTGCGCCTAGGGAAACTCTGATCAAGTCCCCGCGGTCAATGGCATAGTGATGCCAACGACCGGCGGGGAAAGTGATGAAACAACGAACGTTTGCTGATCTTGAATACGACGCCAAGAAGAAGCGGACCCGGCGCGAGAAGTTTCTGGCGGAGATGAACCAGGTGGTTCCTTGGACGAGGTGGCTGGCGTTGATCGAGCCGCACTACCCGAAGGCGGGGCTCGGCCGGCGGCCGATGCCGCTGGAGCGGATGCTGAGGATCTACTTGTTGCAGCAGTGGTTCAATCTGTCGGATCCGGCGATGGAAGAAATGCTGATCGATTCGGAGTCGATGCGGCGCTTCGCCGGTATCAATTTGATGGATGACCCGGTGCCCGACGAAACCACGATCCTGAAGTTTCGGCACTTGTTGGAGAAGCACGCTCTGACCGAGCAGTTGTTTCGCGACGTCGGCATGCTGCTGACCGAACGCGGGCTGCTGTTGCATCAAGGCACGATAGTCGACGCGACCATCATCAGTGCGCCGCCGTCGACCAAGAACCGGGACCGAGCGCGCGATCCGGACATGAGCCAGACGAAGAAGCGCAATACCTGGCATTTTGGGATGAAGGCGCACATTGGGGTCGATCTGGACTCGGGGTTGGTGCATACCTTGGTCACCACCACCGCGCGGGTGTCCGATCAGAATGTTTTGCCGCAATTGCTGCACGGGGCTGAGGAAGAAGTGTTGGGCGATCGCGGCTACGGGAGCAAAGCTGATCGCGCGCTGGCCAGCGCGGTAGGCATCGAGTTGCATACTGCGCACCGGACCACGCGCGGCAAGGACTTGACGGTTCAACAGGCGTTGGAGAACAAGGTGATCGCTTCGCTGCGCGCCATCGTTGAGTTTCCGTTTCGCGTGGTCAAGCGGCAGTGGGGCCATACCATGGTGCGCTATCGCGGCTTGGCGAAGAACACCGCGCAACTCCATACCTTGTTCGCCTTGGCTAACCTGTATCAAATTCGACCTCGATTGCCTGCCACGTAGGAGAGGTGCGTCCGGAATTCGCGAAAGCCGGCGGGAACCCCGGCCAAGCGATCCTTTTTCGACGCTTTCGACGTGCGCTGCACTCATTTTTGGATGCCCGCCAGCAAAACTCCACCGATGATCCAAATTCACAAGCAATTTCGCGCTAGATCAGAGCTTCCCTAGCGGTCAGAATCGGAGCCACCCGATGGTCCCACCCGCTCTTCGCCTCCTCGAACGCCTCTTGCGTCGGAAAATCTTGGCGCCTGGGTGGAGGCGGCAGGTTGGCCAACTTAGCTTGGTGAGCGACGTCCATCGCTACCTCCTGACGTGAATTGCCCGCTTTAGATGAGAGTTGAGCATGATTGGGGTGTGCTTTACGCCTGCGCCGGCGAGCGGCCGACCAGCCCCCCGCTGCAATCGATTGCAGCGGGGCGATCGAGGCCCAGCAGCGGGTCCAGCGCCTTGGTCTCAGCTTCCGACGAGTGACCCACCGCGTGCCACTTGCAGAAGCTGTTTCCCAAAAAATTATGGGCTCCGAGATGAAACCGCCGTCCCCGCCGCCTTGTCCCGCAAGCCTTCCCACAGCTTGCCGGCGCCCAGCAGCACATCCTTTATATCGGCTCGGAGCTGTGACGACGTAAGCGCCTGCTTGCTCATTACGGTGTGAGCGGAAAGCGCGTCGATCACGGCCCCCATGATTTCCTTGGCCAGATCCGGCGAGTTGGCGAACTGCTCCTTCGTGTTGTTCGCCGCCTGCTCCGCCAGTTTTTCCGACTCCATCAGCTTGCCCTTGATCACGTCGTTAACGTAGACCAGTTTGTCGCCCGGCGTAAGGTCACCTTCGAAGAGATCGTTGACCTTCTCGATGAGCTCGGCCAGCGCGATCCTGGACTTGTCCTGCACTTCACCCGAGCCGCTTTCCTCGGTCGCGTAAATCTTGACCGGCTCTCCCGCACCCAGCGTCAATGCGGGGTCGCCCAAGCTTTTGATCGTGTACGCCGTGAGCTTGAGCGCCGATAAATCCACGCCTTCGCGCTCACGCCCGAAGGTGAGCAGCGGACTCAGCAACCGAAAGAAGATCGATCGCTTTTCGATGTCGGTGTTGCCGTAGTCGAAGATCTGCGCAAGGAAGCCGTAGATGCGAACGTAGGCGCCGATGTCGGTCTTGAACAGCGTGAGCGCGTCCATCCGGTCCTTCGCGTCCTTGGCGCCCTTCGCATCGTCGCCCGCCGCCTCCCGTTCCTTCTTGGCTTGCGCGTACGCCGTCAACAAGCGGCTCGCCACCGGCGTAAGTGCCGCATCAAGCTCGGACTGCCTGGCTCTGGCGCCCCGGATCGCAACGTTGACGACGCGATCGACCTCGTAGGTGTCGTACAGCGCCTGGGCATCGAGCTTGGCCTTGAGCTCGTAAACGATGTACGGATCGGTGACGCCCGCAAGCTCCGCCGTCTCGTAATAGGGCTTGAACGATGCCAACACGTCCGCCGGGTCGTTGACGAAGTCGACGATGTACGTCTGGTCTTTGCCGGGATAGGCGCGGTTGAGCCGCGACAATGTCTGCACCGCCTGGACGCCGGCCAGGCGCTTGTCCACGTACATCGCGCACAGCAGCGGCTCGTCGAAGCCGGTCTGGAATTTGTTGGCGACCAGCAGGAGCTGGTAAGTCCCACCCAAGAATGCCTGGCGGATATCCTGTCCGTCGAGCCGCGGATTGAGTGACTTGCTGTGCTCGGTGAACGGATCGGGTCCACTCTCCAGGTCGATCACTTCGCCCGAGAAGGCTACCAACGCTTCCATCGCGTAACCGTGGTCAGCGATGTACTTTCGCGTGGCGATGTGCCAGCGCACCGCTTCCTTTCGGCTGCCGGTGACCACCATGGCCTTGGCGTGCCCGCCCAGCAGACCGGCCACATGCTTGCGGTAGTGCTCCACCACCACCTGCACCCGCTGCGCGATGTTGTACTCGTGCAGCCGCACCCAGCCCATGATGCCCTTCATGGCCTCGGATTTGTCGACCTCCTTAGACTCGATGGTGCTGGTCCCATTGGGGCCCTTGTGCGCCAGCGAGAACGCTACCCTGTACGAGGTGTAGGTCTTCAGTACATCCAGGATGAACCCTTCCTCGATGGCCTGGCGCATCGAGTACACGTGGAATGGCGCCGGAATGTTGTCGGGCGCCGGCTTGCGCATAGGGTCATGGCGCGTGCCGAAGAGCTGCAGCGTCTTGTCCTTGGGCGTCGCGGTGAAAGCTACGTAGGTGATGCCGGCCTTCGCGTCGTCGCCGGCCTTTGCCGCCATCTGTGCGGTCAGGATGTCCTCGGCACTCACACCACCACCGTCGATCAGCTCGGCCATCTCGGCAGCACTGAGCACCATCTTCAGCTTGGCGGCGGTCTCGTTCGTCTGTGACGAGTGCGCCTCGTCAACGATCACCGCGAAGCGCTTGCCCTTGGTGGCCGCCAGCTTACGCACCTGTTCGAGAGCGAACGGGAACGTCTGGATCGTGCACACCACGATCTTCTTGCCGGCCGACAGCGCCTCCGCCAGTTCCTTGCTCTTGCTTGCGCCTTCGCCAGTAATGACCGCCACCACGCCCTGCGTCCGCTCGAAGGACATGATCGCTTCGCGCAGCTGGTCATCGAGCACCGTGCGGTCCGAGATCACGATCACCGTGTCAAAGACCTTCTGGTCCTTGGCGTCATGCAGATCTGCCAGGAAGTGCGCCGTCCAGGCGATGGAGTTTGTCTTGCCCGAGCCGGCGGAGTGCTGCACCAGGTACTTGCCGCCGGGGCCGTCCAGCGTCACAGCCGCCACCAGCTTCCGCGTCACGGTGAGCTGGTGGTACCGCGGGAAAATCCAGCCGACCAGCTGCTTCTTGGCGTTCTTCACCGGCACCAGGTAGCGCCCGAGGATTTGCAGGAAGCTGTCGCGCTGCCAGACCTCTTTCCAGAGGTAGTCGGTGGCGATGCCGGCTGGGTTAGGCGGGTTGCCGGCGCCACCGGCGTTGCCTTGATTGAAAGGGAGGAAGGTCGTGTCCAACCCGGCCAGCCGGGTCGTCATCTCGGCGGCCGCGTTGCTGAGAGCGAAATGCACCAGCGCCCCACCGGGGAAGTCCAACAGGGTCTCGGCGACGTTCTTGGGTCTGAAGAAGCGTTCGCGGTCGGTCTTGTACTGGTAAACCGCGTCCTGCACGCACTGCGTGTAGTGGCTCTTGAGTTCAGCCGTCGCCACCGGGATGCCGTTCACGAACAGCACCAGGTCGATGCTGTTTTCGTGGTGGACGGAGTAATGCACCTGGCGCACCACCCGCAGCCGGTTGGCGGCGTAGCGGGCCTGCAGGTCGGCGTTCATGGCCAGTGCGGGCTTGAACTGGCACATGGCCACCGCGTGCTTGAGGCCGATCATCTCGAAGCCGTGCCGCAGCACTGTCAACGTTCCCTGGCTGTCCAGCGACTTGCGCAAGCGCTCGGCCACCACCCTGCGCGCAGCGGCACCGTGGCTCTTCTCGATGGCTTCCCAGGCCTTGGGCTGGCTGGACTTAACCCAGGCGATGGCGTCCTCAACAAACAGCGCTTGCGTGCGGTCGTAGCGGCCGGTGTCGCCAGCGTCGTAAAGCCAACCGGTCGCCATCAGGTCGGCGCAGATCTCATCTTCGAGGTGAATTTCCTTGTGGATGCTCATGCCGCTACGGCTTCTGGTTGCGGCACCAGGCCGCGCACGTCGATCTTGCCGGTGACGGCGGCGGAGATGAGGGCGGCGCGACGCTCTCGAAGAATCTTTACACCCACCCCCGCCGCCGCAATGAGGGCGTCGATCCGCGACAGTTGATCTAAAAGAAATCGAACAATGTCCGCCTGGTCTGCATCAGGCGGGACCACCACGAGGCAAGCTCCGAGCTCTTCCGCGTTCAAATGCGGCTGTGCAGCCCGTAGCTTCAGCAAGTCAATTTGAAAGCACTTCAGGTAGCTGCTTAGCAGTGCAAACTGCAGGAACTGTGGAATCCCGCTGGAGCAACGGAAGACCATATCGAACCCTGCGATGCACCTGCCATATGCCTCCGGGATGATCGCCGAGTCTCCGGTGTAGGCGCCGCTACGCACAACGATGATGTCGCCTGCTGCGAGCCAGAGAACGCGCTGCGCGGGGATGTCTTCAGGGTCTACAAAGACAAGGCCGTCATCGAACAACTTCCCTGCGTGCACGTTGGTTGCACGGATCAATGGCACGCCTTCGGGCTGATATTTCGGCGGCTCACCAATGCCGTACCGAATCGCGCCAAGCCGCTTGAGTGTCACGAGACCCCAATGCGCCGGTATCTTCCCCAGCCACTCCACGCCTGAATCCCTCATCGACACGTTCGGGTTCAGCCCCTTCGTGACAGCCTGTGAGATCACCGTCTGGCGCTTCTCTTTCAGCAGCTCGATCAGGCGCCGCTGTTCGTCGACCAGCGCGTCGATTTTGGCAGTTTCGCAGTCGAGAAATCGGGCTATGGCCTCTTGCTCAGCCTGGCTCGGGACCGGGACATTGATTGCGCCAAGGTCTCCCTTGGTGATGTGAACCATGCCGATGATGCCGTGCGCCTGTTTCTCGACATGCGCGGTGACCGCCTTCAGGATCCAGTACAGCTCAGACTTATCCATGGAGCGCGGTAGGACACGGAAGATGTGCTGGTTGAGGGCGCACACCTCGTTTCGGCGCCAAATGAAGGGGCCGAAGGAGGTACCTCGGTTGCCTGACCAACCAAATAGGAGGTCTTGGTCGTGTACCAAGTAGCGCCGTTCGATCTCGCCGTCAAAGAAGTTGAACTCCTCGCTGCCGTTCAAGTTTTGGATCCGGATGATGGGTGTGCCGGTCGCAGCCCACTCGGATGGCTTGAAGGCATCACCGTTGATGAAGTCCGCAAGGCGTTTCAGGGGCTTGATCGTCCAGCCGGCTGGAATGTTGCCCAGCCAATCAACGCCAGAGGCCCTATACGAGGAATAGCGGGGCATGCTCACGCAGACAGCCCTTCGATCATGGCTTTGATGCGGTCGGTGATTTTCTTCAAGTCCGTGTCGATCTCGGCCAGCTCGCGCGGCGGCTCGAAGACATAGAAGTGCCGGTTGAACGAAATTTCGTAACCGACCTTGGTCTTCTCGTCGTCGATCCAGGCATCCGGCGCGTGGGGCAGCACCTCACGCCTGAAATAGGCATCTACGTCTTCTGACAGCGGCACGCTTTCGGTGTCGCGCAGACTGCTGTCGGGCTGCAGCTTGCCGTTGAGTTTGCCCTTTGTGCCCAGGATGGGCTTGCCCGCATCGTCCCGCAGCGGGCGCTCCACCGTGATGGTGCGATATCCAAATTCCTCATTGCGGAAGATGCGCGACACCGGCACGACCTTCACCTTGCCACCGGCCAGCGTGGCGGGCAGCGTCTCGCCGTCCATCAGCACTTGGCGGCCGGCCTCCTTGCCGTCGGCACCCACCACCATCACCAGGTTGGCCTCGACGAAATCACCGAACACTTTGGTTACCTGGGCGATGTGCTCATCGTTCATCTCCTTGCGCTTCGAGCCCAGGCTCTTGCGCATCTTCTGCCAGAAGCTCGATGCGTCGACGAGCTGCACATAGCCCTTGCGATCGTCGGGTTTGCGGTTGCTCAAGATCCAGATGTAGGTGCTGATGCCGGTGTTGTAGAACATGTCGGTGGGCAGCGCGACGATGGCCTCGACCAGGTCGTTTTCCAGCACGTAGCGCCGGATTTCAGATTCGCCCGATCCGGCGCCGCCGGTGAACAGCGGGGAGCCGTTGAGCACGATGCCGACACGGCTGCCGCCTTGCACGGCCGGGAGCATCTTGCTGAGCAGGTGCAGCAGAAACAGCAGCGAGCCGTCCGACACTCGCGGCAGACCCGGCCCGAAGCGGCCGTTGTAGCCTTGCTTTTCGTACTCGTCGCGGATCGCCTTCTCGATCTTCTTCCACTCCACGCCGAAGGGCGGGTTAGACAGCATGTAATCGAACAGCTTGCCGAGCAGGCCATCGTCGCTGAGCGTGTTACCGAGGATGATGTTGCTGATGTCCTGGCCACGGATCAGCATGTCGGCCTTGCAGATCGCGTTCGACTCGGCATTCAGCTCTTGGCCGAAGAGCGTCAGCCGCGCCTTTGGGTTCAGCTCATACAGGTACTCGCCCGCAACGCTGAGCATGCCACCGGTGCCGGCCGTCGGGTCGTACATGGTGCGCACCACGCCGGGCTTGGTTAGGGCGTCGCCGTCCTCGATGAACAGCAGGTTCACCATCAGTCGGATCACTTCGCGCGGGGTGAAGTGCTCACCGGCTGTCTCGTTGGAGAGTTCGGCGAACTTGCGGATCAGCTCCTCGAATACCAGGCCCATCTGCACGTTGCTGACCTGGTCTGGGTGCAGCTTGAAGCCCGCAAACTTTTCGGTCACTAGGTACAGCAGCTTCGCTTTGTGCAGCCGCTCCACGGTGGCGGCGAAGTCGAAGTGCTCAAAGATGGACCGGACGTCGGGCGCGAAGCCCTGGATGTAGCTGTCGAGGTTGGCGCGGATCTCGCTCTGGTCGCCCATCAGCTTGGGCATGTCCAGCGACGAAACGTTATAGAAGTCCAGCCCGGTCTTGCGCTTGACGAACGGCTCAAATGCGATGCCGGCTTGCTGCCGGGCCGCGTGCTCCTTCAGCGCGGCTTCCTTGGTGGGGGCGAGCACGCAATCCAGTCGCCGCAGCACGGTGAATGGCAGGATGACGCGGCCGTACTCGCTCTGCTTGAAATTACCACGAAGCAGGTCGGCGACGGACCAGATAAGCGCAGAGAGAGGTTGTTGATTCATGTATGCGTCTTCGTCTTGTTCTACGGTTGAAACGCCAATTTCTTCGCCCGACGGGTGCTTGACGCGCTGTGGGCGAATGTGGACTTGCTACGACCGGTCGCCGGGCGGAGCCCGACCCCGCAAGGAGCGAAGGCCAAGCCAAGCCGCATCGGAGACGTCCCCATTCTGCAATCGATTGCACAGCGCGGACGAGGCTTGCGGCCGGCGCTGGGGAGACCCGTCACGTTGCCCTGAGGTACTGGTAGACCGTTTCGCGACTGATTCCGTAGGCTCTGGCCAGGTCAGCCTTGGGGATGCCCGCATACGCCTGTGCGCGCAGCTCGTTGGCCTCCTCTGGTTTAAGCGCCTTCTTTCGGCCCTTATAAGCACCGTTGGCCTTGGCGATTGCGATGCCCTCCCGCTGCCGCTCGCGGATTAGATCGCGTTCGAAGGCGGCAAAACCAGCCAGCATCGTCAGCATGAGCTTCGCCATGGGGTCGGCGGTGCCCCCGGCGAAGGTCATCTTATTCTTGACGAACTCGACACTAACGCCGCGCTCGGTTAGCTCCCGGACGATACGGAGTAGGTCCTCGGCATTCCGCGCCAAACGGTCGAGGCTATGTATGTGCAGGCTGTCCCCTTCCCGAAGGTAGTCAAGAGCGGCTTGCAGTTGGGGACGCCTCACATCTTTACCTGAAGCCTTATCCGTGAAGATGCGATCTAACTCGACCCCCTCAAGCTGGCGTTCAGTGTTCTGGTCGGCCGTGCTGACCCTGACGTACCCAATGCGCTGCACTTTGGTCCCCATCCCGGTCTCCTGAGCGATGTGTCAGGTTAATTCTAAGACATTGACAGACACCTGTCAACAAATTCTGCAATTGACCCTAATCGGACGCTTCGGCCACGGTACGGACTAGTGGTTTTAGGGTGTACCCCAGACTTACGACGGAAACTTTTGCTAGAGAGGTTCCTACCTAGCTTCCGATACGAAAGGCGGAGGGGAGACGTCGGCTCCGAGGGCGCCCAGCGGCCATTTGGCGCGAAAATGAAGCCGCCGAATCGCGTCGTGTTCTCACGTCGCCCCCTCTGGAACGCTTTTCACTTATTACGTCACCGGCCTACTGTGGAGCCGGGGACTATTTTTTCTCGGGAGGAAGGCAGCCAAGTTTCTGCGCGAACGAAACGTAAAGGTACTGCTCCATCCAGTCTTTCTCATCTCCGGATGCCGTCGAACTTTCATATTCTCTATTTTTTGTGTAGGCAACGAAGCCTCTGAAGCCAATGTAACCCCCATAACTATTCTTAGCATTGATTTCGCCGCAAACACCGAATACTTCGTCGCCACGACCATCAGTAAACCTTCGGCTCTTAACATCGCGAAACCGAGCAGATTCCGGGTCCTTAAGTGCTCCGATGTAGGTCGTCATCAATCGATGGGCTTCTTTCCCGTCCGGGGAATTATCGAAGCGCAACGCGGTCTCCGCCCGCGGTGGGGGGATGTTCGGTGCGATTGGACTCGGTGCAACAGGCGCAGCAACAACGATGTCCTTTGGTGGTGACGCGGGCGGCGGAGGCTTCACCGTACTAGGCTTCTCTTTGCCCTCAGCGATACGACGAAATTTCTCGCTGTCCGCTTTTACCTCTGCTTCCGCGGCGGCGGCGGCTCGGGTTGATATTTCGACGTCCCTCGCTCGCTGGGCGCTTTGGTCCCTTTCGCACCCGATAAGGAGAAGAAGGCAAACCAAAAGAACAAGGGCGCGCGGTATCATGGTGTTGCGATTGTGAGGTAATTGTGGCGCGTTAAGCAATACCATTTGTGTGGCAGACCTTCACCCACACTCCGAGAGCACACTTGATGGACCTCGCGGTCACAAATGATGCAGACCACGACTCCAAGCGGCCTTTCCAAAACAATGCGGTCCGTAGGTCGCAATAGTGAAAAACCAAAGCATCCGGCCCATGCGAAATTTCATGAGGTCGACCCCATGCTTCGATCACCGCGGCGGGAGGCATCCCAGCCATTAATTTATGACCAAGCTTTGGAAATCCGTCCAGGTTGCCACGTGCTAACCGGAGCACATCACTGGGAGGCGATGCATCGACGTCCAGGGGCTTCTCAGTGGCAGGTTTCAACGTTTCGCGTCCCTTCGCCAAAGGGACCCTTACGTACGCATCGGCACGGTCGGGGTCGCTAACCTGCCGGTTCGCCGGAGACACATCAACGACTTCGCCCGCCCCCTCGCATTTACGTTGCTGGAACGAGACCTTCCCATCCAGAGCCACGCATCGATAGATCGTCTCCGCCGCGAGCGGCGCTATCGTGAAGCACGTCCAGCTTAAAATGATGGCTAGCGCGCGCATATGCAAAATTGGTGCAACATTTTGGGCCGTTGCCGCTTTTTTTTCTACGTTGTGCCGTGCGCTAGGCAACCGCCGGCCGCCGCTCCTCATCGCGGCAGCGAAGGCGCGGCAGACGGTCCATAGACCGTTTGACCATTGCTTGTCTGCAATCGATTGTAGAGTCGCAGGGCGTGGGCGTCCTCCCTTCCCTCTCCCCTTAAACGACGATGGGCGTGAACCGAATATCTCCAGGGCGAGTCGAAGCCGGCTGGGGGATGACCATATGGATTGGTTCGAAAGGCTTACAGGGTTTAAGGAGCACGGGTACGAAGAGACGCGGCAACGCCTCAAGGTCGTAGGCAGCCAGCTGCGTTCTCTCGCCAACCAAAAGTCGTATGGGATCGGCATTTTAGAAACGCCTACGCTGAAGGAACTTCGAAGTCGGGCCGCCGCAATAACTGACCATGTCGCCGGCAAGTCCATCGTCTCGAGCGTTACTGGCGACATCCGACAGATTCACCGGGAGGTAGCCAGCACAAATGCACTCTTTCAGGTTGCATCCCAGTTTAATCTGCTGGAGATGCCTGGGCAACGGGTCACCCCCGAAGACGGCGTAACTGCTTATGAGGATGATGGCACGCAAGGCCCGGCCTGTGCTATCGCCGCTGGCGCGGCTACCATCTACCGCAACTATTTCGCCCCAGTCGATGGCAAGATCGGGCAGACAAGCGAACGCCAAATTGATTGCCTTCGCGACGTGGGTCATGCGTTAGGCAACGAGGGCGGTGCGTTATGGGACATGCGGAATGGGTATGCGATGTGCTCGGCGACCGGGCTTAACACTATCAACCACCGGCTAAGGCAGCTTGACGTAGCTGGTATCGATGCGCTCCGAGACCAGCTGAGGATCGGCGTTCACTGGAACGTGGAAGTGACCGACAAGCCACCGCCAACTCACCTAGTCTCTCAAGCCTTCTGCTCGGCCCTTCCTGTTGCCTATGGGACCACACCGACAGAAAGTTGGCGACCTTTCGCCACCATCACATTGGAAGGCGCTTACGAAGCTACGCTGTGGGCGGCGGTACTAAACGCCCAAGCGAATGGCTCACGCACCGTGTTTCTTACCCGGGTGGGTGGGAGCGCATTCGGGAATGACCACGCTTGGATACACCACGCGATACGCCGCGCGTTGCGTATGGTCGGAGACGTGGGCCTCGATGTGCGGCTAGTCAGTCGCGGCGTAGCCGATGAGGAACTGGAGCAGTTGGTCCACGAATTTCAGTGAAGCCCTTGACCGTTCCCTTTAGCTACCGCTCTCAGCGGCTGAGCTCTGCAATCGATCGCAGACGCGTAATCGCAGCGAACTGAACATGCGGAGGCTTCGCTGCAGACCGGTTCTGTCTAGGACAAGGTCTGCAATCGATTGCAGAAAAATACGTTGTTTCAGGCGCCCTCTAGAAGATCACCCTGATCAGAGTAGCCCTCGCTCTGCCAAGCTCGTGGTCTGCTGGCCCGTAACGACGAAATGGTCGAGGGTGCGGATGTCCACCAGCGCGAGCGCCTTCTTCAACGCTAGCGTTAGCAATTCGTCGGCCCGGCTCGGTTCAGCGAACCCCGACGGATGGTTATGCGCAAAGATGACTGCTGCTGCGTTGTGCATGAGTGCGGTCTTCACCACCTCACGCGGGTAGACGCTGGTCTGCGTCAGCGTGCCGCGGAACATTTCTTCGCAGGCAATGAGTCGATTCTGAGCATCGAGAAATAGGACCACGAATACCTCGTGTTCACGATTGGCAATCCGTAGGCGAAGGTAGTCACCTACCCCTTGCGGGCTGTTCAGCGTGACATCGCGGTATTGCAGCCGTGACTCCATGATCCTCATGGCTCGTGCGATCACTGCATCGTGGGCGCGGGTGCTCAAGGTAACGGGGCTAACCACCGCGGCCGCCATCATGGATCCCACGGGCCAAGGGGCAAGTTGAATCCTGCGCCCTCGTCTTGTGCGGTACGGTCGATGATGACGGTCTGCTTCTGGACCGACTCTCTGGCTCCGCGAGTCTTCTTGACCATCCGATCAAGCAGCGCCAACGCCTTGCGCTTGTCCGGGTCGGAGAGCGTCACCGAAAAGAAGGCCCACATGTCGTCCAATTCTTCGCGCACGTCGAGCTCGTTTGGCAACGTGCCGCACCGCGCACCCCACGACAGCCAAGCAAACTTCTTGGGCTTGCTGCGCTTGACCCCCAGGCCACGGTCGTACATCTTGGCCAGGCAGAGCGTAGCGAGTAGGCTTCCTTGCTGCCCCTCCTTCTCGATTTCGCCATACCGTCCCGCAAGTGCATTGCTCGCGTCTGCGTCGCCTTCCAGCGCGGCGATCACGAAAAATTCGGCTGCCATCGGAATGCTTCTCTCAACCCCACTCCCATCCGCGTACATGTAGCCCAGTACGCGGCACGCATCGATGTGCCCTTGCCCCGCGGCGCCGTGCAGCAAGGCGGCAGCTTCTACGTCATCTTGGGCAATTCCCAAACCCAGTAGATGTAGACACGCAAGATCGTATTGCGCATCGGCCAAATCGTGATCAGCGGCGAGTGGATACCGCTTCACGGCTAGGTCAGCATCGGTGGGAACACCCTTGCCCTGTGCATGGCCTGCGCCAATTTTGCGGGGCGCGTCGCCGTTGCCATGGTGGCGGGCAGCTAGCCGCTCGCGCCACGGGGACATCGGTGGGGAGTTTTTAGAGAAACCTAAATTGATCGCCGACTTAATTACTGACCCCTCTACGGTAGCCGCGATGCTATAGCTCGATGCCTCGCGGTAAGCATTCCCCATCGACGACTTTGATGTACACAGTGAGGCACTCTCCTCATCCGCCAAATGAAAAACCCGCCGGCGTGAGCCAAAGCGGGTTCAGGTGCGACTTCCGCTTTAGCAAGTATTTATAACGCGCCCAAGCAAGCTAGTGAATCAAATCGGCGCAGCGAGATTATACCACGTTTCGATGTCGAATGGCACCGGTTCGCCGCTCGCGGGCAATCCCCGTTAGACATGATACGTACACGGGCACCGCGGCCCGCAAGGCGCGGCGAATCGCTGTTCGCAATCGTTGCAAAACCGCGATGCGATAAGTTGACGTCTGCGTTGGGGCACTTCCCTTCCCGACTTATTGTCTGTTGCCGCATCTAAGCGCCCGTCCGCTGTTGTCGTTACGTTTCACCCCAACGTGCAAAGTGTTGGGTGTTTGCCGTTGCGGATCCCCGCTGTGACAATTTTCATCGAGACCTATGCGCAAAAAAACGTCCTCAATTGATCGAGTACTCATTCAAGGGACAGAGGCGGGGGACTCCGACGCGCATTTCAAGTTAGCGGAGGCATACCGAATCGGACGACAGGTCCCTCGGGACTACAAACAGGCGATTCGATGGTATCGTCGAGCCGGGAAACAGGGGCACGTTGGTGCCCAGAACGATCTAGGGTCCATGCTCTTGAACGGCATGGGGACCGCCGCCCCCGATCCTCAGGAAGCCGCACAGTGGTTTCTGCGGGCTGCGGAGGCCAGGAACCGCACCGCCCAGTTCAACCTCGCCCTCCGCTACCTTCACGGGACGGGCCTCCCACAAAATGATGAGCAGGCGGTCTTCTGACTCCTACAGGCCGCGCAGCAGGGCCATCTGGGAGCCACCGGTCAGCTTGGGACCCTCCTTCGCTTCGGTCGAGGGCTAAAGTGCGATATCGCAGCTGCCGCGAGTCTCCACGTTGACGCCGCCCGCCGCGGTGATCCCATCTCCATGGGCAATCTTGGGGACTATCTGGAAAAAATTGAAGAAGCGGCGTGGACGGGGAATGTGCAGGCCGCTGGGTGTATGGCCATGATTTATGGCCACGGTCTGGTGGGCGAAAAGAATCTCGCCAAAGCGCTCGAGTGGATCAATTGGGAGCAGCACTTCAGGGCCGAGTGCGGTGAGGAACTTGCCGACGAACTACGCGAGCTAAAGTCTCAGTGTTGTAAAGCAATCACCTGTCCGGACTGACGCTCGATCAGGCATTCGGCGTCAGACCCAACCGGCAGGAACCGGCCATAAGCGGACGTTTTCCGACAATCCCCAAAGCGGACCTATCCATTGTCTTGGACTAAGCGTTTAGCCATTGTTATCCTGCCCACCGGGCGCTTAACCCCCTTCAACTCGTTAGCTGATGAAGCCGACGAGAGTCTCAAGAGCGGTTGCGCGGCCAGGAGTGAGCGGTGCGAAATGGCACCACCGCAAAGATAGACCTGGCTCGGTTAGTTAAGACAGATTTCCGCGTTTCGTAAGTGAATTTCCTGCGGTGGCGGGAGTCCGCGAGCGGCGTGCCAGCGGTGTCCCTTAATCGCTATCAGGCAGCGTTCTTTAGTGGTTGTTGGGTGAAGTATGCCTCGTCGGGCGTGCGGTCGCCCAGCGCGGTGTGCGGCCGGCGGCGGTTGTAGAAATCCAGATATCGTCCGATGCCGGCCTTGGCCGCGCTGACGCCTTCGTAGGCATGCAGGTAAACCTCTTCGTACTTGATGGAGCGCCACAGCCGTTCCACGAATACGTTGTCGCGCCAGCAACCGCGGCCATCCATGCTGATGGCGATCCCGTGGCCGTGCAGCATCGTGGTGAAGGCATCACTGGTAAATTGCGAGCCCTGATCGGTATTGAAAATTTCCGGCTTGCCGTAACGGGCGATGGCCTCTTCGACGGCTTCGACACAGAAGTCGGCGGTCAGCGTATTCGATACCCGCCACGCCAACACCCGCCGGGTGGCCCAGTCCATGACCGCCGCCATGTAGATGAAGCCGCGCTGCATCGGCAGATAGGTGATGTCCATGGCCCACACCTGGTTCGCGCGCTCGATGCTGAGGTTACGCAGCAGGTACGGGTAGATTTTGTGGGCCGGATGGCGCTTGCTGGTATTGGGTTTGCGGTACAGCGCCGCAATGCCCATCTTCGCCATCAGCGTGCTGACATGCAGGCGGCCGGCGGGTGGATGGCCTTCCCGGCCGAGCATCCTCGATAGCTGACGCGCGCCGAGAAAGGGGTATTCCAGGTGCAGCTCGTCGATAGCGCGCATCAGCGCCAGGTCCTTCTCTGACGTGGCCATTGGCAGGTAGTACACGTTCGCACGCGAGATCTCCAGCAACTCGGCCTGTCGCGTGACCGGCAGCGGATGGTCCTTGACGATCATCGCTTTGCGCTCGCATCGCCCACGCGACCGAGCGCGACTTCCAAAAAATCAACTTCCAACGCCAGTTGCCCGATCTTGGCCTGCATCTCCTTGGCGCTCGGACCCTGTTCCGTGCCGCGCTTCTCGCTAGGCGTAAGGAACACCCCGATCGCACCCTCCAGCAACTGCGTCTTCCACTGCACGATCTGGCTGCCGTGCACGTCGTACTTCTCGGCCAGCTCCGCCAGCGTCTTGTCGCCCTTCAACGCCGCCAGGGCCACCTTCGCCTTGAACACCGCCGTATGGTTCCGTCTCGGCCTTCTCATTGCACTGCTCCTTTGCGGGCGATATCCTCGCCCATAAGAGCAGGTCCTTCACTTATCCGCCAGTCTCATTTTCCCGAGCCAGCTCTGATGTTGCGGACCGTACGTTGGGGCGCTCAACTAAGATAGGTGCTGTTCGAAAGACAGAAGGGAAGAAGGGAAACGATGTTCAAAAACATTACGATCCACGGATGGCGTCAATTCAGACGTGTAGATATCGATTTCCATCCGCGACTGACGGTTTTAACTGGCGCCAATGGTGCCGGCAAGACGACGCTGCTGAATCTCGTGAGCAGGCATTTCGGATGGTCGAACAGTTTCATCAGCACGCCAACAAACCGAGGGCCAAATTCGACGTTGTCATACTCGACCGATTATTGGCAATTCGATGAAGACAAAGAATCGCCTTCTGAGCAAAGAGTCGTCGTCTCGGTTGGCCCTCAACAGCCCATCGGGACAATTTCATACAGTAATGACGCAATTGCAACCCTGTCCGTTTCAACCGGTAACACTGGCTCGGCTTACGACGTTCAGGTTGCGAACCAACAAGCTGTCGAAGGCTTACACATTCCATCGCATCGGCCGACATACAGCTACCAGCAGGTCCAGAGTATTCCGACGGTTCCGCGGAGAAGGAACGATGCATTTCAACAATACCTTCAGCTGATAAAAACCCGCTACGGTGGGGGGCATACACAATGGTCACCGCAGTACTATATGAAAGAAACCCTGATTGCGCTTGCGACTTTTGGCTATGGCAACGCTGCGGTTGAAGCTGATGTCGAATCAGCACGAATATTCGAGGATTTTCAGGATGTGCTTCGGCGGATGCTGCCACCTAAGCTGGGGTTTCGACGACTAATCGTCCGCGTTCCAGAAGTAATATTGGACACAGCAACTGGGCCATTTTCGATTGACGCGGTGTCGGGCGGCGCGGCGGCGGTGATAGATTTGGCGTGGCAAGTGTTCATGTATCAGCCGGGCGGTACATCGTTTGTGGTAACCCTAGACGAGCCAGAAAATCACCTGCATCCCGAGCTTCAACGTCGCGTGCTCGCGGACCTAATTACGGCATTTCCGACCGTTCAATTTGTGGTAGCCACACATAGCCCGTTTATAGTTGGGTCGGTTCCGCAATCGAATATCTACGTGCTTGATTATGACGAGACGAATAAGGTCAACAGCACTATGTTGGATACCGTCAACAAGGCGGGAAGCGCTAACGAGATTCTTCGAGATGTTCTTGGCCTCGAATTCACTATGCCGGTTTGGGTAGAGGCCGAACTAAGTACGTTGCTCGAGAAATATTCGGCGATGGATTTCACAAATGACAATATGACAGCGCTTCGCACAGAGATGGCGGCGTTGGGACTCGCCAAGCACGCGACACAGACGATCGCGAGGCTGGCCGGGCGAAAGAGTGCGCAATGATTCGTTTGCATAAGCGAGACGTGCCTGCGGATATCGCGCAACGGATTGCAGATAGGACTGCGCGTTATCGCGAGCTGCAGGCTACGGGAGAGGAGATTCCAGCGGCCTTGAATGTTGCTTACAGAGACCCGCAGGTTAAACTCTTGCTGCGCGCGGAGACATCGGATAAGTGCGCCTATTGTGAAAGCAAGATACCGCACGTCGACTTTGGCGATGTCGAACACATCATTTCCAAGGCTGCGAGGCCCGACCTCAGATATGAATACGCCAACTTAACGTATGCATGCGGTGTCTGTAATACGAAGAAAGGCAATTATCACAACGATGGGACACCGCTTCTGAATCCGTATGAGGATGATCCCGATGAGCACCTTATAGCGGTCGGTCCAATGGTAATGCGCGACCCTAGAAGCGATCGAGGGCTGCTCACGCAGAAGCGTCTGGAATTGAATAGGGGTTCGTTGATCGAACGGCGGTCGGAAAGATTGGAAGCGATAGGGACGCTGATGGATCAAATCGCCCGCACGACAAATCCTCGAATCAGAGATGTTTTGTTGGAGCAAGTTCGGCTAGAGTGCGAATCCCAAAAAGAGTATGCGTTTGTGGTTCGAGGATATGTCAAATCTCTCGAACCAATGGTCGATGTGGCCGCCTAATCATTCCGCAACAATATCTGGCTGCGTTGGTTTTCGTTCTGCCAGGTGCTAAGACGCCGATTCCTTGCGGGCTGGAGGAAGTCGGCCGTTCATTGCGCATGACTGCCGGCGTTGACACTCACCTTCGGTTCGGCCCGCAAGACCTTGAGCAACGAAGCCGAATATTCCGAATGGTCTTGAAGTGAGTTGACGATCTAGAGAGACTTCTTCGGGAGACGACGCGTTGGAGTGCGACTCGAATGTCCGCTTTATCTATACATGAGGTCGGCTTCGGGTCGATAGCGGGCTTAGCGCATGGCGCATTGCGATGTGGATCTGCCTCGTTTTTTGATCGAATCTCGGGTAGGTCAACTGACCGATGCGGAGGAAGTGGAGCAAATCGCCTGTTGCGTACGATGATCGGAGCCCAACCATCTGCTCCCAACAACGCCTCCACCATTTTTTGCAATCGATTGCAGACCGTCGACGGCCTATCGTCCGCCGCGAATTGGCCAGCACCGGTCCAAGACCGCTTGGGCTTCGCGTACTGCCTCTCGCACTAGCTGGCGGTCGTCGTGGATGATGTCGCATACGTTTTTACCCGTCTCCGAAAGCCCGAGCGCCAGTCGCTCTTCTTCAATGCCGGCACGTAGCATTTGGAGTGCCAACGTTGGCGACAGGTCCTTCGGGCACATGGCTGCCAGGCGTTCCAGCGCTATATTCTGCAACGAGCGAGCATGATGAGCGTGGCGTAGCCGCACGTCGATGTCCCGACCAACCGAATCCTCCATCAACGATGCGGTAACGACGTTCCTTTCCCTGATCTTCGTGGCAAGTGCGGTGTCACGCTCGGCGCTCGCTATCACGGCCTTGTTCGACCACTCGCCGTGACTTACCGCCTTACGCAGTGCTGGGTAGCTACGTCCATGCCGAACCGCCGATTCTTTCAAAGTGATGGGATTTCCATCGAACCGCGCTCGGACGAACTCTTCGCGTATCTCGGCAGTGAGGGTTTGATTGGGCATGTTCGTTGGTTGGGGGTCACTCGTCACACTGTAACCGAAGTATCCCTTCGGGCATCGAAAAGCCGCCCTGGCGCTGCTGCCATTGGGGCGGGCCCAGGACGGCGGGAAGCGATTGGCATCGGGCAGCCTGCCGGGGGGCGCTCCTTACTACGATTGACAAACCGCAAGCCAATCGGTCGCATCGCATTCGCGGCCGCGGTCAATAGTCGAATGGCACTGCATAACTCCGTAGCTTCTCCGGTTTACAAGAGTCGCCTTTTGTCGCGCTTTCGTGTCAAATACGGGCCGGCGATCAAAACTGTCAACTGTCCCAAGGGGAGCTCCGTTCGTACCTTGGAACCGATGTCGCTGCAAGCGATTGCAGAACGTCTGAGGGCTAACGTGGCCTCGGTCGGGTACCTACGCCTTATTCACGGCGCGGCAGTAGGGCAGAAGCGCGTACACATGTTCGAACGGTGTTGCCGCCTGCGTTTTAATTGTGATCGGAGCGTTGCAGTGTCGACTCTGGAACTTGCCATTGCTATCGCCGCGCAGGCGCACGCTGGCCAAATTGACAAAGCGGGCCAGCCGTACATTCTTCACCCGATCCGCGTCATGCTGCGCCTGAGTGGAACCGATCAGCGCGTTGCCGCGATCCTCCACGACGTCGTTGAGGATACGAGCGTGACCCTGGCTAACCTTGGCGAAGCCGGATTTTCGGCCGCGGTGGTAAATGCAGTGGACGCGCTTACCAAGCGACACGGCGAGACTCGCCTTGCGGCCGCCGCCCGTGCCAAGGCCGATCCGATTGCCCTGAGTGTGAAACTCGCGGACAACGCCGAAAATATGGACATGTCCCGCATTACACGCCCCACGGCAAACGACCACGCTCGAATGAAGGAGTATGAGCAAGTTCGGGCGCTGCTACTGGGCTAGTCCAATGGCCGACACTTACCGTTAATGCGCCTGGTGCGATCGGGCCTAGGGATGACGGCTGCTGCCGTCCAATGACGTGGACCACTTTAGCTGCACATCAGGCGGTGACCGGAGCGGCGGGACCAACTGCCAAAGGAGATATTTGTGATAGCCATTTTTCACGCCAGGGACGAGAAGACTCACGAAGCGTTCCAGCTCTGGCGGCGAACGCATCCTAACGGCTTCCACATGACCGAAGGAGCTAGCGGAAGCTTCACTATCCACTACGCGCAGGACAAGCGCGAGAACGGGGCTGGTCGAGGCTGTCACCATCAAGGGCTGAGCACGATCAGATACCGCGAGGACAAGGACGGTTGCTACACCACAGCTCGAAAGGTCTGCTCAGATGGGTTGGCGGACTTGCTCGCTTGGGCGGGCGAGAACGGATTCGGCACCAAAGGCTGCGGCCATTGCGATACGAGAAAGTTTCCGTTTCCCCGCTCAGGGACGACGTAAGCCTTCGACGTCCCCCCCATATGCGCCTGACGAATGGCACGGCGCCATTCTCCTAGCCACCATGCATGCAAGTTCAGCGATGTCCGTTACCGGTCTGGGCACGGTTTAGCGAGGCCGCGGGCTTTGACGGTGTGACGAGAGCGGCCAGCGTCACCATCGGGGCGCCCTCGAAGGCGCCGTACCCAGCGCACGCAGGGGCATCGCGCGTCTTAACGCTGTCGCCGTGCCAGCCGAGTTTTTCATAAACACCCCCCCGTTCACAGCATTCAGTTAAAAATTGCCTGGGGCCGGTTCTGGCGCCATCATTTTTCCTGCAATCGATTGCAGGGATTCTCGGACGTCTAAGCTAGCCGCGGCTGCATAACGTCGTTGCAGAATGGCCCAAACCGTCCTGGTTAAGAGAGCCTACTTCGTGCCCATCTGACCTTGCAATGGGTCCCTCGTGGCAGCCCGACCCCGTTGGCTGCACGCCTCCGACCGAAGAGGCGGTCGCAACTAGCAAAGCGCTGCATTCCGGATTTGGTCAGCGAACGATTGCAGGGCTGCCGGCGTCTGCGACGCAGCCAAGGCGGGATACCCCTGACGCATCGAGTCGGGGCGGTACCAGTCGGGCGCGCACGTCAATAGCGATTCAAGCAACTGCGGCTTGAACACGCTCCTCCAGTAGGCATCTTGGGGATGCATACCTTCCTTGAAGACCCAACCACGGAACGCGGCAACGCTTATATCAAATTTTATCGCGGCCAGCTTCACCTTCTCCACCACATATAGGGGCGAGAAGGGGCAGGCAAGCGTTGCCAACTTTGGCATCGGTACGTCGACCTTTAGTTTCGCCTCGATCCGCAATCGATCGTGCCCGAGCACTACACCAGCGTGGTCAAGCATCTCCTTCGCTTTGTCGTAGATGATAAATTGGCGAGGACTTCCCTTGCGCCCGAGATAAAGTGAACCAGCTGCTTCGAACCCATCCCCAACGTTTCTTAGCCGCGTGTCGAAAAACAGATAGTCGCTAGCTCGTACGCCGTCGATATCGAAGTACAGCTCCAAGTATGAATACGAAGCCCGTTCGACGAGGGTTTGATACCCCCAGGACAGGAATCCATCGAGGTCATAGAAGAACCTCGTTACCGCCAACGGCGTCATTTTCGAGGGATTGAACTGCACCGTCACGAAATGTTGCTCGGACTTCGTGTTCCAGCCGTATACGATCGTGGACGAACTCCCGTCGCCGTATGGCGTGTACCCGAAGGTCATCGCACCATTCTTAGACCTCCAGTGCCTAGCTCCTGGGCAGACTGATGGGACGCACGTACTAACCAGTTGAGCAACTGCGCCTAAAATTTCCGCGTTCTTCGCGGCGACGCCAGCCAATGGCTCAGTGCCAATCCCGGGGAGACGGATGATGACCTTCACCTGGTCAAACGCTAGGGTTGGGTCCGAATTCAGCATGCATCTTGCACTTTGCTCATTCGTGCGAAGAGCGTTTCTATGTAGTTACACCCCGGGTTGGGAGCGTAGGAGGACCGAGTTGACCGCGAGGTACGGGCTTGCAGCCGTCGTCGCAACAGGGCATCGCGCGAGGCGCCTGCAATCAATTGCAGCGAGCCCACCGGCAGGCCGGGAGCTCTCGACGCGTTGACCAGGGCGTCGAGATGGCGCGCTACGGCGCGCACGTATTTCCACCGATGCTCGGCGCCTTGTCCGTCAGGAACCTCAGAATCGTCGCGGTGTTCCAGTACGGGATCGTATAGTCCTTCCCGTCTGGTTTCGGGTATCGACCGCTTCTCATTCCGCAGTAGAGCGTCGAATGCGAGATGCCCAGAAGAGCGATCACGTGGCCGACGCGCAATCGTCCTGGTCGGTCGAGCGGGATGATCGGTGCCTTCGCCTGCGTATGTCCTACACTGCGGCGAGGGTTCAAAACTAGCTGTGGCGGATACATTTTGATGGGCATATGCGTCCCTTAAATAGCAGACGCAGATGCGTCCACCGGATTGACTCATGCGGCACAGATCCGGAATGTGTCTATGCCTCGGAGTAACGAAATTGCCAGATGCAGTCATGAACCACCCGTTGCAGGCGATCCCAACCACACGTTGCGGCAACTCGCTGGGCCTGGTTCTGCTGGATGAAACGGCCCTGCAATCCTTGGACGAGCTGAGTAGTGCGCTTGATTTTTGATACGTCGCGGCGTCTCGTTGCACGCTGCGTTAGCCATTGTGCATCGAGGCTATCCAGCAACGCAATACCCTATCTCCGACGCACGGCGCGCCCCGAATGAAGCTATGCGGGGATTCGCATGAAACCCCGCGTTTTTGCCTCAAAACAGGGTCCCGCCAGATTTCTCCCCTTGAAATATTTATTTTCGTGCAGTGGAGCAGTTTGGGGCGAAGACGAAGCGGGGTGTGACTTAACGCTCGCTCACGCGACCGCACGGTCGAAACGAATCACCTCAGCAGTTCTGCCAGCCTCAAGGCGCGCGAGCTCATCGGACCACCAGCACATGAGGCGACGGCGCTCATCGGCATAGGAGGCCTTGTTGTAGGCACCACGCACCTCGTCCCCCTCCTTGTGCGCGAGCGCCGCCTCGATCACATCGGCGCGCCAAAGACCAGATTCGTTGGCAAACGTGCTGAAGAGCTGACGGAAGC
>Ga0163153_10002994_pt1 | contig 23331 bp, 17 predicted proteins | sample OliLakLV19MP6IB1_FD_148629 | JGI IMG/M metagenome (GOLD analysis project Ga0163153, IMG submission 148629) | Freshwater microbial mat bacterial communities from Lake Vanda, McMurdo Dry Valleys, Antarctica - Oligotrophic Lake LV.19.MP6.IB-1 | ecosystem: Environmental > Aquatic > Freshwater >...
GTATTGGAGTATTGGAGTATTGGAGTATTGGAGTATTGGAGTATTGGGCTCGGACCAGCAATGGACCATCCAACACTCCATGACTCCATCAAACCATCACTCCTTCGCCCCCGCCCCCCGACCGCCACACCGTCTGACGACCCTTCACCGTCACCCTGCCCTCCGCCAAGGCGCGCACCACCTGCGGATACAGCCGCCGCTCCGCCTGCTGCACCCGCTCGTGCAATGTGGCCGCCGTGTCGTCGGCTAGGACCGGAACCGTTTCCTGCCCGAGGATTGGTCCGCTGTCGATGCCTTGATCCACGAAATGCACGGTGCAACCCGCCACTTTCACCCCGTAGTCCAGCGCCTGCTTCCAAGACTCCAGACCGGGAAAAGCCGGCAGCAGCGACGGATGGATGTTCACAACGCGATTCGCAAACGCGCGCAGGAATTCGCCTTTCAGAATCCGCATGAACCCGGCGAGGACGATCAAGTCCACCTGCGCCTCCGTCAGCCGCTTCACGAACGCCTGTTCGGCGTCCTCATCCAGCTTGGTGCGAAATTTACCGGGAGAAATGAACTCCGCCGGCAGATTCCGCTCGCGGGCCCGGTCCAGGATTCCGGCGCCTTCCACATCACTGATGACGACGGCAATCTCCGCCGGGATCTGGCCGGCGGCGCAGGCATCGGCAATGGCCACCATGTTTGAGCCTTTGCCGGAACCGAGGATGCCGAGACGAAATGGTTTCGCGCGAATCACCAGGATGTCATAGCCGCAGCCACAGCCAGCTCACAAGGAGAAAGCCGGACGGACGAGGGAGTTCCCAAAATGACCGGAGACGACGTGAGGAGAATTCCACGGCGCAATGCCATACCTTGCGGCCATAAACCGGAGCGCCGAGCAATGCCCGGCGCTCCGAATCGAGGTTTATGGATAGACTATGTTCTGTTTTTAATTTGGGTCTCTCACCGCGTCGCCACGAGATGTTGAAGGCGGCGCTCAGGCGGCTTGCTTCATCTGCACCACCCGGCCTCGAAGGACGTGGGTGAGCGCCTTGACGGCGAGTTCAATGAACATGAAGGGCTTGGCAATGAGATCCGTGCCGCCGCTCAGGCTGGAACGGGCGCGGCTCTTGAAGTCAGTCAGGCTGGTGACGAAGATGACTGGCGTGCTCTTGTTCAAGGGCAGCGCGCGGATTTTGGTGCAGAGCTCGAAGCCGTCCATGCCCGGCATCTGAACATCAAGGAAGATCAGATCATACGGGTTCTCAGTGGCGAGACGAAGGGCCGCAAGAGGATCTTCGACGTTCACGGACTTGAGGCTGGCCTTCTCGAGGGCGTAGGTCACGGCGCGGCGGGAGAGTATCTCGTCGTCCACCACTAAAATCCCCGTCGCCTCGACCGGCTCTGCCTGGGGCGTGGCGCTCTTGAACAGCTCGGCCAAAAAATCGATGGAGTAAACCACCGTCCGCATGGTCGAGGCGTTGATGTTCTTGGGCTTCTCATAAAGCTCCTTGAGCAGCACTTCGAGCGCGGCGGTCAGTTGCGACACGGCTGCGAACCCGGCGATGCCGGCGCTGCCCGTCAGCGAGTGAACTTTCCGATACAGGTCGAGCAGGTGCGGCAGTCGGCTTGTGTCATCCGCTGCCTTGGTGAAGCCATGCAGATGCTTTCGCAGCGTGGTGATGGAATCAATCTTCGACGCGTTGAACGCCTGCGTCAGTTCGGCCTGGAACGCGATGTCGTCGGCATTGGCGCCGGATTGAAATGGAAGAAGACGCAAAGGCTCGGCATTCGAGGCCCGTGACGCATCAGCCTTCCTGGAACTGACCTCTTCCGGAGTGAAGAATGCACGCGGCGGCGGCGGGCTGCCTTCATAGACGGTCGGGTCTGAATTCAGAAACAACGGATCTCCACGCCGGCCCGACAGCTTGGGAGCCAGCGGTGCCACGGGAGCAGCGAACTGGACGGTGGGGGCAGCCGGGGCTGAACCTGAGAACAGCAAATTAAGCGCGTCAATGACCTGCCTCGGCGTGAGCGTCGCCTTGTTGCAAACCTGCGAGGCGCCCGCCGACATGGCGTCCTGAATCATGTTCGGCACGTAGGCGTTCGTGAAGACGATGACGGGAATCTGGGCGAACTCTCCTTCCGCGCGAATCTTCTTCAGGATGTCCACCCCGTTCATTTTTGGGAGCATCAGATCCAGGAGCACTCCGTTCGGATGAAACTCGTGGATGCGATAGAAGCCCGCCTGGCCGTCCTCGCACACTTCGACGGTGTAGCCTTCTTTCTCGAGACGGTTGCGGTAGATGTGCGCCACCACCGAATCGTCCTCAATGATTAAAATTTTCTTCATGAGACAAGGGAGAAATCAGCCTGCCATTGCTATCGGTTTCTGAGTTTCGAGATATAGTTTCAAACGCGCAAACTCACGGTCGATGGAGGGAAGAACTTCAGTCGCCGCATCCACCTTTCCTTCATGGCCAAGAAACTCCACCTGCCGCAAAAACGGCACGATGGCCGCCATGCCGCAGGTGGCGCTGGCCCCGGCGCAACTGTGCGCGATGCGGGAGACACGTTCCGAATCTCTCCCGGCAATCGCAGAGCGAATCTGTTCAAGCTGCTCAGTCGTCTGCTTGATGTAGAGCGCCACCAGCTCGTTGAAATTCTCGATGTTCCCGCCGGCGAAATCATTCAACCGCTCCATGTCCACGGGCGGCTGCTCCAGAACCGGGGCCGCTGGAACCGGGCTGGGCAGCACCTTGAGCTCCGGTCCCGGCGCTGCGGTCCCGCTGGCCGACGCGGGCTCCTTCAACTCAAGCTGGGCCTGGGCGTTCTGGTGAATCTTCGTCCCGTGCAGCTCCAGCATGGACTGCAATGCCTCGGGACGGACCGGCTTCGGCAGATAGTCATCCATCCCGGCGGCGATGCATTTTTCGCGGTCGCCCTGCATGGCGTTGGCCGTCATCGCAATGATGACAATCGGCTTCTGGAAATTCGGCTGCGACACCGGCTCGGCTTGAGCCTTGCGAATCCGCCGTGTCGCTTCGAGCCCGTCCACCTCGGGCATCTGCACGTCCATGAGGATGACATCATACGCCTTCTGCTCGACTGCTCGGACGGCCTCCGCGCCGTTATTGGCCACGTCGGCCTTGTATCCCAACTGTTGCAGCAGGCGAACCGCGACCTTCTGATTGATGACGTTGTCGTCGGTCAGCAAAATTTGCAGAGGCAGGCGGCTGGACATGGAGCCATCGAGCTTGGAGCCGGACATGGTTTTTTTGGCGGCCGTCTGGCGGGCTCCAGACAGCAATTGCACCAAGGCGGCCTGAAGCTGGGCGGGCTTGACGGGCTTCGTCAGCGTCGCGCAGTTCGAGGAAGAAACTTCTGTGGCATTGAGCTGCGTCCCCACTGAGTTCAACAGCAGGATCGGGAGCGCATGATGATTGCGATGTTTGCGGATGTCCGAGGCGAGCGTCAGTCCGTCCTGACCTGGCAACTGGCAGTCGATCAAGGCCACGGCAACCGACGGCAATTTTGCGACTTCAGCCAGCGCCTGCTCCGCGTTCCCCGCTTCGACCGCCGTCATGCCCCACTGCGTCACCAGCTCCGCGAGCGCCCTGCGGCTGACCGCGCCGTCCTCCACAATCAGCACGCGCTGCCCCACCAGCACCGGCATCGGGGACAGGGCCGCAGACCGGGTGGCCGCGCCGCTCTCTGGCAGTGCGATTGAAAAATGAAAAATGGAACCGACTCCTTCCGTGCTTTCCACCCAGATCCGCCCGCCCATAAGTTCGACGAGACCCTTGCTGATCGCCAGGCCGAGCCCCGTGCCGCCATATTGCCGCGTGACCGAGCTGTCCGCCTGACTGTAGGAGCGAAAGAGGCGCCCCATTGACTCAGCGGGAATTCCTATGCCGGTGTCGCGAACCGCGAAATGAAACTCGTGCTGCGACGTTGCCATGGGAGCCGGCTTCCCCACGATATGGACCGAGACCGCGCCGGCTCTGGTAAACTTGATGGCGTTGTTGACGAGGTTGACGAGAATCTGCCGGATGCGAGTGCTGTCGCCCGTCACCGCCGTTTGGACTTCAGGATCGATCTGGAGCACGAGATCAAGATTCTTCTCGGCGGCGCGGGAGGCCAAAAGGTCGAGCGTCTCTTCCACGCACTGGCGCAGGTCCAGCGGGCGCTGCTCCAGCTCCATCTTCTTCGACTCCAGCTTGGAGAAGTTCAGGATGTCATCGATGATGGTCAGCAGCGATTCGCCGCTGGTGCGGATGGTTTCCACGAAATCACGCTGGTCAGACGCCAGCTCGGCCTGCATCAGCAGGCCCGTCATCGCGATCACGCCGTTCATGGGCGTGCGGATCTCGTGGCTCATCGTCGCCAGGAATTCAGCCTTGCCCTGCGCCGACTCCTCGGCCGCGATGCGCGCCACGTCCAGGCGATGATTGGAACCCAGCAGCTCCAGCTGCAGCCGCTGAAACTTCAGGGCGGACCGCACCCGCGCCCGCAGTTCCACCAGCTCGAACGGCTTGGTGACGTAATCGACCGCACCGAGATCAAAGCCCCGCACCTTGTCGGCCGCAGCGTTTTTCGCGGTCAGCACGATCACGGGAATCCCTTCAAACAACTCGTCCGCCTTCAAGGATTGAAGCAGCTCAAACCCATCGCCATCGGGCAGTCCCAAATCCAGCAGCACCAGATCAATCTGCTCCGCGCGCAGCGACTCCATCGCCTGCAGCCCGCCTGCCGCGATCAGCAGTTCGATTCCGTCCGCTCGAAATCCTTCGCGCAACATCTCGCCCACCGCCGCGTCATCTTCGACCAGCAACACCCGGGCGAACACATTTTGCGGCGAACTCTGTGAGGTGAAATCCATTCAGTGAAGGCTCTTAAGTTTCAAGTTCCTTGAGCAGCAGCGCGCGCACCGTGGCAAACGCCGCCACGGCTTCGGCCAAAGTCTCTGCGGTGCCCGTCGCATCGCCCGCCTTCCCCTGCTTTTCGAGCGAGGCGCAGAGCGCGGACAATCGCCGGGCGCCCAGGTTGCTGGCGCTGCCCTTCAACGTATGCGCCGCCGCCGCGAGCTTCGGCATGTCGCCGGAAGTCACCGCCAGCTCCATCTGCTTGAGCCTCGGTTCGGCATCGCGAAAGAACAGTTCGAGCAGCTCGCTCAAAGGATCAGGCTGGCCCGGCTCACGCAGCTCCTTCAAGCCGTTCACGACGGCGCAATCCAGATCCTCCGGCAGCGGCTTCGCTTCCAGAGGCAGCGGCGCCACGCTCGCGGGTTGCAGGCGGAGCAGCGCCCGCTGAAGCACGGACTCAAGGTCGCGCAGATGCAGCGGCTTCGTCAGATAGTCGTTCATGCCAATCGAGAGACACCGCTCCCGATCACCGCGCATGGCGTTTGCCGTCAAGGCGATGATGTAGGGCGCTGACCTGAGATGAATGTACGAGTCGCTTCCGCTTTGGCGGATGCGCCTCGTCACTTCGTAGCCGTCCATTTCAGGCATCTGACAATCCATGATGATGATGTCGTAGGGAACTTTCTGAAGCACAGACAACACTTCGTTCCCGTTCGACACAGCATCGGCGGAAAAGCCCAACTTCTTAAGCTGCTTTAGCGCAACGCGCTGGTTCACCACATTGTCTTCCGCGAGCAGGATGCGGACGTTGACGTCCTTGGGCAGCGGCGTGGGAATTTCACGTCCTCCTTCCGAGGACAGCGCAGAGATTGCGCCGCTGGCTCCCATCACATCGTTCAAGCATTCCAGCAGTCGCGCCTGCCGGATGGGTTTGACCAGGCACGCCGCAATGCCGGTCGCCTTCATCGTCTGCGTCGGCAGCCGGTTCAAAAGCGTCGTCACCATCACAATCCTGCTGGAGGCAAAAGCCGGATTGCTCTTAAGATTTTGCGCCAGAGAAAGGCCGTCCATGTCCGGCAAATCCACGTCGATGATCAGCACGGGATAAGGCCGGCCCGCGATTGCCGCATCGGTAATGCGCTCCATCGCCTCCGCCGCCGAGGCCGCGAAATCTGCCTGAATTTTCCAGCCCTCGAACTGCTGCTGCAAAATCTGGCGCAGGCTCGGCGTGTGATTCACCAGGAGCAGGCGCAGTCCTTTCAACGCTTCCGATGCGGAAGGCAGGATGGCCTCGCCGCTGGCCGGCTGCCGTTCCAACGGAACATTGACCCAAAACGTGGAGCCCTGGCCCGGCGTGCTTTCCACTCCGATTTCGCCGCCCATCAGCGAGGCGAGCTGCTTGGAAATGGTCAGCCCCAGTCCCGTGCCGCCGTACTTGCGGGTCGTGGAACCATCCGCCTGCGTGAACTCCTGAAAGATTCGCGCCAGTGCGTCAAGCGCAATGCCAATGCCCGTGTCCTTCACCTCAAAGCGGACGACCACGCGATCCTGCTCCTCCTTCCACCGCGTCACATGAACCAGCACCTCGCCCTTCTCCGTGAACTTCACGGCGTTGCTGACCAGGTTCGTCAGAATCTGCCGGAGCCGGACCGGATCGCCGCGCAGTTGGCCCGGCACATTCGGCTCCACCCAGCACGCGAGATCGATTTTCTTTTTGTGAGCGCGCTCGGCCAGCATCTCGATGCTGCTCTCCACGGTTTCGCGAAGTTCAAAGTCGATGACCTCCAGCGAAAGCTTGCCCGCCTCGACCTTCGAGAAGTCCAGAATGTCGTTGATGATGCCCAGCAAAGACTCCGTGCTGTTAAGAATCGTTTCGACGTATTCACGCTGCTCCTTGGTCAGCCGCGTGTCGCCGAGCAGGCCCGTCATGCCGGTGATGGCGTTCATCGGAGTGCGGATTTCATGGCTCATGTTGGCGAGGAACTGCGCCTTGGTCCGCGCACTTTCCAAGGCCGCCTCACGCGCGCGTTCGCGCTCGATCTCCGCCTGCTTGCGGGCCGTTACGTCTTCCACGATTCCTTCGTAGTAACGGAAGTTCCCGTCTGCATCCCGCACCGTCCGCGCGCTCTCCGAGATCCAGACGACGGACCGGTCCTTGCGATGAATTCGGGATTCAAATCCGCCCACCTCACCCTGCTCGCGCATCAGGCGGCTGAAGTCTTCGCGCCGCTGCGGGTCCACGTAGAGCTGGTGCTCGATGTCCGTCAGCGCGGCGACGACTTCGTCCGGCGAGCCATAGCCATACATGCGCGCCAGCGCGGGGTTGGCGCTCAGGAAATGACCGTCGCGCGTCGTCTGGAAGATTCCTTCCAGCGAGTTCTCATAGATCGCGCGGTACTTCTCCTCAGCCTGCCGCAACGCCTGCTCCGTCTGCTTGAGCTGCGTGATGTCGCGCGACAATCCCACCAGTCCGGCGATGCTTCCTGACTGCGTGTAGATGGGAACCTTGGTCACGGACGCCCAAATCTCGTTGCCCTCCGGATCAATCTGCCGCTCCAGCTTGCTGATCAACGGCTCCCCCCGCAGAAGAATCCGCTGCTCGTCGTTGTAATACTCCTGCGCCTGTTCCGCCGGATGGAAATCAAAATCCGTTTTCCCGATGACCTCCTTGGCGTCCGACAAACCAAGCCAGACCGCCATCGATTTGCTGCACCGCATGAAGCGGCAGTTGACGTCCTTGAAGTAAATCCGGTCCGGAATGTAATCGAGCAGCGCCCGCAGCAGATCACGTTCATAGGCCAGATCCTCCTCGATGCGCTTGCGCTGGGTGACGTCGTAAAAAATGCCCTGCACGCCGACCACGTTTCCAGACGCGTCGTAGAGCGGCGTCTTGATGACATGCACGAACAGCCGTTCGCCATGCGGACCTTGATGAGCCTCCACCGTGTCGAGATTCTCCCGCGTCGTCATGACCCGGAGATCGTCGCGATGATACTTGGCGGCGAGCTCCGGCGGGAAGAGATCGAAGTCCGTCTTGCCGATGATCTCCTCCTTCGTGCGGCCCATCGACTGACAGGACTTGCGGTTGGCGAAGGTGAAGCGGCCGTTGATGTCTTTGCGAAGAATGTTTTGAGGGAGCGTCTCGACCAGCGCTTCGTAGAACGCCTCGGACGTGCGCAGGCGTTCCTCCGTCTGCTGGCGCTGCTCAATGTTCTGGGCCAGTTCATCGAGATGACGGCGCAGCTCGAGCTGAGTCATCACCTGGCCAGTCAAGACCCGCAGCGACTCCATCTGCGCGCCGTCAAACTGGCGTGGCTTGCAGTCCATCACGCAGAGTGTGCCGACGGCAAATCCCTCGCGCGTGGTCAGGGCAAACCCGGCGTAGAATCGAATCGCCGGAGGCGCCGTCACCAGCGGATTGCCGGCGAAGCGATCGTCCTTCGTCGCATCGGTGACGACCAGACCGTCCAGTTGCAAAATGGTGTGGGAACAGAAGGAAACTTCCCGCGCAACTTCCACCACATCCAAGCCCGTGCATGACTTGAACCATTGACGGGTTCCATCGATCAGGGAGATCAAGGCAATGGGCGTCACAAAGATCTGCGCGGCCAAGCGGGTCAGATCATCGAAAGCCGGCTCAGGAGCCGTGTCCAGCACCGCGTAGCGGAGGAGCGCAGCAAGGCGGGCGGCTTCATTGGGAGGCAGAGGTGCAACTTTCACGATGGCAAGATGTCCGTTTTGTATCGGTTGAAATGGGCCCACTCCGAAGGTTCGGACGATGAAGACAGCTTTGTTCCGTGGGCTCTGCCGTCACCGCCCGCATCGGCAATCGTTTAATGTCACCCGTCCACAGGCTTGGCAAGAGCCGACTTCTCTGCGACGCCACAGGATCTCAAGACCGTGGCGTCAGGCATCCTGCCTGACGTGGAGCCGGGGGCGTCCGCCCGGCGGAATGGGCCGGGTAAACACAGAAAAGCTGTTCAACCACGGATGAGAGGACTTTGCGCTGCGCTGCATCTCCACCAAATGGGTGAGCAGGAGAATTTACAACTGTCCGGGGTTTCCAACTTCGTCCTCAGTTCCATCTGCCGGATTGAGGGTGATTGGGAAATCATCTGAGCATTTGCGCGTTTGCCGGGCGGCGGGACGCCGCCTTCTGCGTCAGGCAGGATGCCTGACGCCAAGAAACCGTTCAGCCGCCCAGCTTCAACTGTCCTGCATCTCGCGCAACGTCTCTTCGATGATCCACGCGAGAAAGTGAATTTCCAGCAACGCTTGCTGCCGCTCTTCCGGCAAGGCAGCCAGTTCCTGCGGCGTCCGAAGATCCATTTCGTCCTGACCCACGTTATGCTCAGCGGCGGCCATCAGGCGATGGTCGTTGATTGTCGCAACGAAGTCGGGCGCGTCTTCCAGCGGAACACGGAGAGGCAGACGCGCTCCGGCAACCGGTGCGAGCTGGCGGGACCATTCCTCGAGGTGGACGAGACGCGCGGTCTTGAACGAATGGAGATGCTCCACCCATTCCCGCGTTTCCTCCGGCGTGGCGCGCGCCGATTCGCAGCCGCGCGTGGAATACCAGGCCTGAGAAATCTGGCCGCCGATCTCGTCGGGCTTGAGACGATACATCGCCACGAGATGCTGGAAGACCTGGAGGAGCACCCGGCCTTCAAGTGCGTTGAGGCTGAAGAGCAGCGCGTCGTTGTCCCGCTTCACGCGCATGAGTCAGTTGGACTGTTCGATGGTGACGCGGAGCCCCTGGGATTGAATCTGCTGATGGTGAAGCTCCGCCCGCTCGCGCGTCTCGGTGGCCACCACGCTCTTTCCCTGCTGATGAACTTCCATCATGTGCTTGGTGGCCTTCTCTTTGGTGAACGCGAGGACGCGCATGAAAACGAACACCACGTAGGACATCAGGTTCACCGGATCGTTCCAGACGATGACGTTCCAGTCCTTCTCGAAGGCGTCCTTCACCTTCTGCTTCGTCTTCTCGTCAACCGCAGGCAGCGTTTCAATGCTCATGCCAGAACGCCGTGCCGGAGCTGGGCGCTCCGGCGAAGGCATTATTTCGTCAGGGCAGCACCCGGCTTCGTCCCCGCGATTCCTTTCCCATTGTTCCAGAGCCGGGCGTAATCCATTAGAATGCGTTTGGCTTCCTCCAGGCCGATGTCAACCGGAGCCGCATCTGGATCGTCATCATCGGTGTCGGAACCGTGGGCAGCGACGGCGGGGGCGTTGGTCTTGGTCGTGTCAGTCTTCTTGGACTTATCAGCCTGAAGTGTCGGCTTACCGGGCTTGTCTGCCTTGGGCACCTTCTCTCCGCTGCTTCCGGAAACCGCCGCAGTTTGATTCGTCCGAACCGTCGGTGCAGGCAGACCCGGTTCGGCCGCCGCCTTGAGGGTGATGTCGTAAACTTTGCCCGGCGGCTCAGGACGCGCCGCGAGTTCTTTCTTCCGCGCCTTGGAACGGTCGTCGGATTCCTGCTTCTCCTTCAGGCGAACTGCTTCGTTGAGCGAAATGCTCTTCTCCGCCTGGGCCTTTCGGAAGCGTTCGATGTCGCCGCGCGTGTATTGGTAGTCTTGATCCGTGGCAATGCGGCGGTCGGAAAGCCTCTTCAACTCGGTCAGATGCGGCTCGACCTGCCCGGCCTTGTCGAAGCTGGCGGCTTGAATCGTGTCCCATTCCAGTGGGTTGTCCAACGAGCCTTCACCCACCTCGATGTAGTTGTTCACCGACGGCAGGACCATGTCCGGCACCACTCCCTTGAGCTGCGTGGACGCGCCGCTGGCCCGGTAGAACTTGCGGATCGTCACCTTCAACGCGCCAGGATTGTTCGTCATGAAGACGCCGTTCTGCCGCATGATCGGCGCAAGCTGGAGCAGCGACTGCACCGTGCCTTTGCCGTGCGTGGAGGAATCACCGACGACCAGGGCGCGACCGTAATCCTGCAACGCACCGGCCAGAATCTCGGAGGCCGAAGCGCTGAAGCGGCTGGTCAGGACGATGAGCGGCCCGTCATACAGGATGGAGCTGTCCGGATCTTCGTCCTTGAACACGCGCCCATCAAAATCCCGGACCTGAACCACCGGCCCTTCCTTGATGAAGAGGCCCGTCAGGTTGATGGCTTCCTCCAGAGAACCGCCGCCGTTGCGGCGCAAGTCGAGGATGATGCCCGACACCTTTTCGCTCACGAGCTTTCGCACAAGCTTCGCCACGTCCGTAGTCGTGCTCTTCTGCTCGCCGCCGCCCCGGCGTCCTTCGAGTTCGAAGCTGGAATAGAAGGAAGGAAGATCGATCACACCCAGTCTCGTGGTGGTCTCGCCGGATGCCGACTTCTTGGGCAAAGGCACTTCAAAAATCTTCGCCTTGGCGGCGGAGTCCTCGAGCTTGATCTCATCGCGAACGAGGGTGATCACCTTGCGCACGCTGGAATTCGGCGCATCGGCGGGAATGATGGTCAGCCGGACTTCCGTTCCTTTCGGCCCGCGGATTTGCTCCACCACCTTGTTGAGCTTCATGTCCACCACGTCCACGGGCGGCTGGTTGCTTTGGCCCACGGCGATGATTTTGTCATCCGGCTTCAACTGCTTGCTGCGCTGGGCCGGGCCGCCGTCGGTCAGGCTGCGAATCTTGCAGATGCCGTCCTCGGATTGCAGCAGCGCGCCGATGCCAAAGAGCGAAAGCTTCATGCCGATGGAAAAGTTCTCCAGCTCGGACTTGCCCATGTAGTCCGAGTGCGGATCGTAAACCCGCGCCAGCGCGGTCAGATAAATCTGGAGCACGTCATCGTTGTCGAACTCGTTGATCATGCGGAGAACCCGCGCGTAGCGGCGGGAGAGGTTCTTGGTGATGTCCTCGGGAACGACCTTGTTCAGCTTCTCTTGAAGGTACTCGTAGCGCAGACGGTCGCGCCACAGCTTGCGGGCTTCAGCCAGATCGCGCGGACGAGGCATCTTCTTGCGGTCGATGACGAACCGGTCGTCGCCTGTAAAATCAAACTCTCCTTTTTTAAACATCTCCTGAACGTAATCATTCTGCTGCTCCAGGTGCTGACGGTAGCGGCTGAAGATGACGCGCGCTGCGGTCGTGTTCCCTTCCTTGAGCGTGAGGTCATCGAGCCGGTAGCGATACTTCTCGAATTCCTGGATGTCGGACTGCGTGAAGTAAATGTGGAGGCTGTCCAGCGAGTCGAGATAGCGATCAAGAAACTTGGACGAGACATCGTCGTTGATCGGCAGGCGCAGGTAATGCTGCCGCTGCAAAATCTGGGCGACGAACTGCACAATCTCCGGATCCTTCACTCCTTCGAGCAGCTCCGTCGCGTTGGTATGGCGGGTGGAGACAAGCCCGGTATCCGGCTTCAATCCGACCGCTGGTGCGTCCGCTCCGGCGCTTCGAACGTTCGCGACAAGACAGAAAAGTTGGCAGGCTAGAATCGATGCGATGAGTCTCATGACAGTTTCTTTAAGGTGCGTTGCAGCATTGGACGTGAACAGCACAAAATCGCCGGACACGAAATCACACTGTCATATCGGCAGGAATGAGCAAGAGGGAGGCTTTTACGCGGACGAATGAGTTATCCTGCGCGACGCGAACAGCACTGTACTGCGCTTGCCACGCTGGCGGTGAGGAATTAAAGATTGAAGGAGCGAAGTCCGATGGAAAGACTGTCAGAGCTGGAGGACATCGGGGTCTTCCACACGGTTTACTTTGGGAACTAAACATGTCGAATCGCCGGAATCATAGCAGGCATCGCGGAATCACAGACAACTTCCGCAGCTCCTCCGAGGAACCAGCCTCTGCTGACGTTTCATCCGTGGAAGAGCTGGCCGCGAGGGTCGCTGAAAACTCTTCTGCGCCCGCCTCGCGAAGCGAGAAGGTCGCCCGGGCGAAACGGCTGATCGCTGACCCGGAATATCCGTCCAAGGAAGTTCTTGATTCCATCGCCGGCCTGCTCGCCATGCATCTGGAGCCGAACAAGCCCTCTTAAACCGCGTCGAGCAGCTCTCGGACGATGCGGAGAAGCTCCTGATTCTCGAACGGCTTCTGCAGGAACACGACGCCCTCCATCGAGCTGAGCCTTTCATCCGCTTCCTGCAATCCTCCGCTGAGCAAAACAGCCTTGGCCCTTGGATTGATCTCCCGGATTCGCACCAGCGCATCATGCCCGTTCATCTTGGGCATGTGCAGGTCCATCATGATGAGATCGATGACTCCATTGTCTGCCTCATACTTGGCCACGGCATCCTCGCCATCCACCGCCTCAACGACCTGATAGCCGCGATATACCAGAACGGCCTTGGTCACCATCCGCACGAGCTCCTCGTCATCCACGACCAGAATCCGCTCCTTGCCTTCGGTCGAACGCGTGTCAGCCACGGGAACCTGTTTCCGGGCGGAAGACGGTTCCTGCGAGCGCGGCAGGAAGATGGAAAAAACTGATCCGTGACCAGACTGGCTTTCCACTTCCATCCATCCGGAATGTTCCGCCACCACGGCGGCCGTGATCGAGAGACCGAGACCGGGGCCACGGCTCATATCCTTGGTGCTGTAATATGGTTCAAAGATGCGGCTCACCACTTCAGGCGACATGCCCACGCCGCTGTCCCGGACGCCGAGCCGGACAAACTCACCCGCCCGACGCGAGCCATGCGTTTCCTCGGCACCGATGAGGACATTCTCCGTGCTGATGCTCAACATGCCGCCCTTGGGCATCGCATCGCGGGCGTTGATGCCGAGATTCAACAACGCCTGCATCATTTGCCCGGAGTCCGCCGTGACGAGCCACAGCAGCTCCTCCAGCTTTCCGCTCTGAACGACGACCTTCGGGTCAAGGCTGCGACGGAGCATGAACAGAACTTGCTCGACGACATCGTTCAAATCCAGCGGACCCAGCACCGGCTTGCTTTGGCGGCTGAACGCCTGAAGTTTGCTGACGAGCTCCGCGCCGCGCCGTGCGCCGGTTTGGGCGTACACCAGATGCTCCCGGAGCGAAGCGGGGAATTCGGGCGAGTAGAGGGCGAGATCGATTTGAGAAATGACGACCGCAAGCACGTTGTTGAAATCGTGCGCAATCCCGCTGGCCAACGATCCCAGCGCCTGCGTCTTCCGGGATTCATAGACGGCCTTCTCCATCTGCTGCTGAAACGTCACGTCGCGCATCACGGCGGTGATCAGCTTTTTGCCATCCACGAAAGCGTGCGAAACCGTCGCCTCCATCGGAACAGGATCGCCTCCGCTCAATTTCGCACATTGGAGGCGGCGAATGGATTTGGCCGGCCGTCCTGACGTGCCCGGCACATCGAGTTTCAACTGCCCGACCGCATCCGCGAGGCGCGCATAGCGCGAGGCCGGCTGGCCCACCGCATGGGCCGGAACGCAGCCGAAGAGCCTTCCCGCAGCTTCGTTTAAAAAGAGGATCGTTGAATCATCGTCGATGCTCAGAACAGCATCCTCGATTGAGTTCAGGATAGTTTCCAACTGGACATCCATGGTGTGAGGAGCGCGCCGACCGACAGCCAAGCATCCGTTTGCTTCACCGAAATGGCGCGTTGCGGAGAGACTCGTTGACAAAGAGGAAATTGAAAAGAGATAGTTTTAACAGCCGTCGCAAATCCCGTGACAAATGCTTTTCCTGACCATTTCCTTCCCAAACCAAGCGCCGCGTCAGCCCGCAGCCCGGCGAACATTCCGTCGAGGCCGGGCTTGAGCTGAAACGAATCTCGCATGGATGCACTGCTCGAACTTTTGCTGCAACGCTGGCCCGGCGTCTTGTTCCGCCAGAGACCTGACCTCACCTTTGAAGTCGCCAGCCCGCAGTTGGAGGAGATGACCGGCTACACGCTGGAGGAATGGAAGACACAGGCCGACCTCTTCTGGAAGGTCGTCCACGAGCTCGATGTGGATCTGGTGAAGCAGCATCTCGCGGAGGTCGCGGTCGAGGCCGAAGGGAAATCGTGCTCGTTCCGCGTCAGGCATCGGACCACTGGACGCGTCTCCTACATTTCAGAATTTCGCCGCGCCCATCCCGATGAAGCGGGGGGTCTGCGCAGTTACGAAGGTTTCTGGACGGACGTCACGCAGCAGGCGTTGGCGGAACGGCGTCTGGCCACCGCCGCGTGGAAGGAAACGCTGGGCCTGATCACGCTCGGCCTGTCCCATGATTTCAACAATCTCCTCGCTGGAATCCAGGGACTGAGCGAGGCGTATCTCACTCAGATCGATCAGGCTCACCCGTTCCGGGAAGGCCTGTCGCTGGTGACCCGCAACACGCAGCAGGCCGCCCAGCTCATCCGACGCATCGCTCAACTGCATCGCGGCCAGACCGGGACGCGCGGCTATCACGACTTGAACGCCCTGGTGACGGAAGGCGTGGAGCTCCTCGGCAAAGTCATTCCCAAGCGAATCGAGATTTCGTCGGACCTCACTTCCGGCCAGCTCCCGCTCTACGTGGACCCGGTGGAATTCCAACAGACGGTGATCGGCCTCGCGCTGAACGCCGCCGACGCGATGCCGGAACGCGGCCGCCTGATCCTCCGAACCTTCGAGGCGGCCGCTTTGCCGGAACTGCCAAACCCGGTGGGGATTCCTCCTCGCCCGCCGGCGGCTTGCTTTGAACTCACGGACACCGGACATGGCATCAAGGCCCGCCACCTCCCGTTCCTTTTCGATCCGTTCTTCACGACCAAGCCAATGAATCGCGGCTCCGGCCTGGGCCTCTACAACGCGAAACTGTTCATGGAGAAACATCGCGGAATGATCTTGATGACGACGCAGGAAGGCCAGGGCTCGACATTCCGGCTGTGGTTCCCCATCGCTGACTTCACGGAAGCCGACGAGGCGTTGGAACTCTCGAATCGCCGGCGCAGATCGCTGCTGCTGGCCGGACAGCCGGGCGCGTTCATCAAGGCCACCGCCGACCTGCTCCGGATGAAAAACTACCATGTGGTCATTGCAAACCAGGATGCGGAGGATCTGCTCCAGTCCAGCAACTATCAGTTTGATGGCGTCTTCATTCTGGCGGAACCTGGCGACGCGCAGCCGCTTCACACCGCGCGCTTCGTCCGCACGATGAAGCTGCCCGTGAAGGTGATTCTCCAAACCGCCGGGACCAATCCAGACGAGCTCGATCCTGATCTCGTGTCCAGATGCGATCTCCTGATCTCGCCGGACATGTTGGAGGAGCGGATTCTCGAGAAGCTCGCCGCCACCTTCGATTTGAGAGGACGCCTGTGAACGCCATCGACGCGGCGGCTTGCGATCCAGAGCGTCAGATTCTGATCGCGAATGACGAGGAGATCGTTCCCATCGCACTTCGCGATGCGCTCAAGCAATGGGGCCATTCCGTTTGCACCGCGACCGTCTGGCGCTGGCTGAAGCCGTTGGAAAAGGCGCGGAACAGCAGAAGCAAGTCGAGTCGCTGCCCGCCGAAATCTTCCAATTGAAAAGACGGTGGAACGACAACCCGCCTCGGCGCAGCGTCGAAATTCGTCCTTTCCTCAGCCCTGACTTCCCGCTACTAAGAACCCAATGCCGATTGAGAAAATCATCGTTTTAGAGGACGACTTAATCGTCCGGAAGAGTCTCGAGCAGCAGCTCCGCTACCGTCGTTACGACGTCGCGTCGGCGAGCAACATCGCCGACGCCCAAGAGTTGCTCACAAAGGACAGCTTCGACCTGATGATCGTCGATGTGAAGCTTCCCGATGGCGAGGGCACCGAATTCCTCAAGTCGCTCCAGACGCGTCCCACCAAGCCGCTCGTCGTGATGATCTCCGGCTTCGGCACCGTGGATCTGGCCGTCGAATGCATGAGCAATGGAGCTTTCACTTTCCTGACCAAGCCGTTCTCTCCAGAACAGCTCGCCGTCACGCTGAAGAAAGCCGAGGAACACACCCAGCTTCTCAAGGTCAACCAGTTCCTGAGCCACGCCGAGGATGAAGAATCCGGCTACGAACTGCTCGGCCAGAGCCGCGCGATGGATCAGCTGCGCCAGCTCATTCGCAAGGTCGCGAGAACCCAGGCGACGGTTCTGATTCAAGGCGAGAGCGGCACCGGCAAGGAACTGGTGGCCCGCGCGCTTTACCGGCAGAGCCCCCGCTCCAGCGCGCCGTTCATCAAGCTGAACTGCGCGGCCATTCCCGAGAACCTGATCGAAAGCGAATTCTTCGGCCACGAGAAGGGCGCGTTCACCGGAGCCATCAACAAGCGCGAAGGCCGGTTCGAGCTCGCGCACTCCGGCACCATCCTGCTGGACGAAATCAGCGAAATCTCACCGACCGTCCAGGCCAAGCTGCTGCGCGTCCTGCAAGAACGGGAGTTCGAGCGCGTGGGCGGCAACCGCACGATCAAGGTGGATGTCCGCGTCATCGCGACCACGAACCGGCATCTGGAGGAAAGTGTGGAGCGGAAAGAGTTTCGTCAGGATTTGTATTTCCGGCTGAACGTCGTCCCCGTCGTGATCCCTCCGCTGCGCGACAGGAAGGATGACATTCCGATTCTAGCGGAACAGTTCCGCCAACGCTTCTCGCGCAAGCACGGCATCGAGGTCCACGGCATGAGCAAGCCGTGCATGGAAGCGTTGATGGATCATTCGTGGCCCGGCAATGTCCGTGAGTTGCAGAACGTCATCGAGCGCGCGGTGATCCTTTGCAGTGAAGGCGGCGAACTGGAGCCAATCCATCTCGGCATCGGCAAACTGGCCAAGCAACCGGACAACGCCAGCACCGACGCGGAATCATCAGTGCCGTCCACTTCCGAGAACGGCACCTTTCTGACTCTCAGCGAGATTGAGAAGCACCACATCCTCGCCGCGCTCAAGAAGTGCAGAGGCAACCGGACGCACGCCGCCAAAATGCTCTCCATCAGCATTCGGACGCTCCGCAACAAGCTGAACGAATACAATTTCAAAGGCGGCAACGATTCAGACAGCCCGGAAGATGCAGCCGCCTGATTGGCGTTGCCTTATGCGTCCGCCGTTTTCTCCTCAATGGCGGCGGACTTTTCCAGCCCTCGGCGCCGGGCTTTTCTCTTGGAGATTTCTTCTTGGAGTAGGGAACGCCGAACGCCGTCTGCGGCAGCATGGGTTTTAAGTGATTTCCCCCTCTTTCTTCGTTCCGGATGATTCTGAAGCATTGTCTTGGATTGTCCCAACCATCCTCCGGTTTTGCTGTCCACGCCGGTGACAGAACAGCTTCCCTGTGTCCCGCATCCGACCGGCGGACCTCGAAAGATGTCCAGTAACGGAACAACCCGCCTCTGAACTGTCTCCGCTTAAACGGTTCGCAGGAGTCGGACACTCTGTTTTGGAACCAAGTTTTGCCTGACATTCGGGCATAACCGCCGGCCCTGCCGTTGATTTCTACGTCATCCACCGAAGGCTTCCTCCAATAGGCCGGATGCTTTTATGCGGTGGCAAACCAGTTGCTAGAAGACCAATCGGACAATCTACGAACGAGCCATCGCTCATGAACTGCGTCACCTGCCTGAGGGAATTGCAGCCTGTGAATCGCTCGGCATAAAAACTTAACTATGATTACTGAAACTCAATCTTGTGCGGGGAGGCAGACGCGTGGGGCACGCAGGATGATGGCGCAGGTCAAACGCAACACCGCCTGGCCAAACGCCAGCCGCATGCGTCCGGGCAGCGCGCTCGAAGGCGAGATCGTTGAAAAGTATGTTCCCTTGGTCCGCAATGTCGTGGGCCGGCTGGCGATGAGCCTGCCTCCGCATGTGGACGCCGAGGAACTGTATAGTTCCGGTTTGACGGGGCTGTTGAATGCGGTTCGTAATTACAACCCAACTGCGGGCACATCGTTTGAAACGTATGCGCGGCTGCGCATTCGCGGTGCAATTCTCGACGAGCTGAGGCGGATGGACTGGGTTCCACGTTCGGTCCACACAAAGGCGCGCAAGGTTCAGGCGGTGATGAACGAGATCGAGCAGAAGAAAGGCCGCGTCGCCACCGAGCACGAACTGGCGACGGCATTGAAGATTTCCATCCCTGAATACCGGCAATGGCTGGAAGAAATTCGTCCGGCGACATTTGTCTGCCTGGACGCAGCCTTCAGCGGGGACTTCGATGACTCGTCCTCTCAATACGACAGCATGGCGGACCAAAAACAGGAAGATCCACTGGATGGAACGTCACGCCGGGAAGTGGCCCGCGTCATCACCGATCGGCTGCAGGAACTTCCCGAGATGCAGAGAAAAGTCCTCGCGCTCTACTATTTTGAAGACATGCGCCTGCGAGAAATTGCGGAGGCTTTCGGGCTGACGGAATCGAGAATCTGCCAGATTCACGCGCAGGGAATTCTCTCCATCAAATCGTTGCTCCTTAAATTTGACCCTCATTTTGCGTAAGGACCCAACATCTCAGAAAGTCCGCCGTCGCTGCTGCGTTCACGCTGGCTGCCACGAAGGACGACCTGTTCATCCCCATTGGCCAGTGGCATGCCTGCTGCTCAATGAAAGACCAATGTTGCCTCTGGCAATAAACGGTGCCGCCACGGAAATTGTTTCTCTGACAGACGAACGCAGAGCAAACAAGGCTGGGCACTTTCAAGAAAAATCATGGACTGATGACACCGACCCTTGAAAAACTGATTGAAGCGCTTCGCGATGAGCTGCAGCAGTACGGCGAGATGCTCGCCCGGCTGGAAGCTCAACATGAATGCCTCACTTCCCAGGACGCCGCCTCGCTCCTGAACTCCTGCGCCACCGTTGACGGCCAGCGCCAAACCATTGAGGCCGCCCGCATCAAACGGGAAACCCTTCAACGCCAGTTGACCTGGGTTCTCGGCCATCCAGAATGTCTGGCTGTGCGTGATTTGCTCCCCCTCATTCCTGATTATTACCGCCCCCTCCTCTCAGCTCTCACCCGAGAAATCAATCAGCTCATTGAACGCGTGCGCTCACGCGTTCAAACCGACCACTCCCTGCTCCGCCGCTCTCTTGAATTGACGGAGCAGTTTCTTGCAACGATTTCCTCGCAGGCCAATTCGGCCCTGCTTGTCGAGGAACGGAACTCGTCAGGGGCCGATTCACCGCAATGCACGGTCTCCGCCGCCATCGTGTAAATTCCAGGCACTTACCCATGCTCATCCTCTCACGCAAACTCAACGAAAGCATCGTCATCGACGGGCGAATCATAGTTAAGATTCTCCGCATCGAACGCGACACCGTAAAAATTGGGATTCAAGCGCCGACGGACCTGCCCGTTCACCGCCAGGAAGTTTACGACATGATTCAAAGAAACAAACAGGCATCACTCAATGCGGGCACCGAGGTTCTGCCCAAGTCTCCTGCGGCTCAAGTCACTCCCATCACACCCAAAATCAAGCCTCAACCGCCCCTCTCCGGCCCTGACCAGCCAGCTCCGGGCGGCCTTACTGACAACGGGAAATAGGCAAAGCGAGCGCCGCAGTGTTTGCGCTGCGGTTGCATTGATGAACGTCGGCAATGGAAATCGTGTTCTCCTGAATGGTGCGCCCGGAGGGACTTGAACCCCCAACATTTTGATCCGAAGTCAAATGCTCTATCCAATTGAGCTACGGACGCAATAAAACACGAGTCATAGAATGAAGCCCACGGATGCCTGTGGCAAAACAAAAGGCTCCGGTCCTCACCTTCCGATGCCGCGCCGCACAATCGAGCGGGCTTTCACTTCCACTGCGGTCTGGCTCCCCAAAAAGTCCATCAAGACCAGCACCCGATCTTTGCCAGGCATCACCTGCGAGACAATGGCGCTGAGGCCGTGGAAAACTCCGCCAGAAACATGAATCTCGTCACCAGGCGCGACCTCGTTGGAAATGACGTGAACTCCTTCGGCCCCGATTACTTTGCGGATCTCTTCGATGGCACCGTCTGGAACGGTCGGCCACTTGGCTCCAAAATGGACCACTCCCGAAACGCCGGGCGAGTAATGGACTCGATTCAGCAATAGCTCCCAATCAAACCGGGCGAAGAGGTAATTGGGAAACATGGATTCCGTGACCGTGACCGGCCCAAGACGCGTCGTTCTCGTGAAACGCATGCGCGGATTAAACACGTCCACCCCCTCGATCTGCCGCAAATGACCCGCCGCAATGTGCTCATGCTTGGGTTGGGCGCGCAGGCAAAACCAAGCGGAGGAAGACATTGGCGAGGGATCTCTGAACTGTTCATCCTGCGGCATACGAGCATCCAGCATTTCGGCAAACTTAAAGATCAGAACAAGGTGGAGGAAAGTTTTTTTCTCTCGTGCCTGAATCTTAACCAGACCAACGTCCCTGACAAAACGAAAGGCCGGACAACAGGTCCGGCCTTTTCACACACAACACACACCTGAGAACTAGGCGTGCAACACAAGATGAATATAACCGAATCACCGTCCCCAACCAGTCGCCAGTTCTGGGGACAAGCCGGGCTGTCGCTGTTTTAACGGTGACAAACATTCCCAATGAAACGCAGATGTTTGTCTGTGAGACCTTTTCTCTCGGTCACCGCTCTTTCCGATGCGCCGCGCGTCGGCGGCGCATTGAGAACAGGTTCTTACCGGAAACATGCAGGGCTGAACAAAGTGGATTTCCCCAGCCCATCGACTTTCGGGACAGGCTGGAAGCGCTGTCCTACTGCATCGTTCCGGCGCAAGCGGGTGAACTCGTGGACGACTCCGCCCGCTGATAAGCAGGCGGGGCCAGTCACAGTGCGGCTGGCCCCTACCTTCGGGAATGACTTGGAGAATCGTTGTAGTCTCAAATTTGGCCGCTGCTCAGCAGTTCAAGAGACCTGGCAGCAAGACCCGCCTCAGATGCACCGCATATGAAATCTTGAGGACGTTCTTCATTTTTATACTGGGCAAAAAAAAGAGCCGCTCTTACGAGCGGCTCAGTGAAAAACTAACTAAGATTACTTGCGGCGGCGGAAGAGCAGCAGGCTGCCCAGACCGAGAACACCGAGAGCAATCGTGGAGGGCTCAGGAACAATGACGAGCGGAGTGAAACGGCTTGCAACCGTGCCACTGGCAGTCTGCCAAATCACCGCACCAGATGAAGGAGCGGAAGTCAAAGTGACTTGCGCAACCTTTGTTTCACCATACATACCATTACTTGCCGTCGCACGAATTTGAAGCGAAACCGTTTGGCCTCCTTCAGTCCCCGGCAACGCAAAGGCTCCGAGACCAGTACCGACGAGAACGCCAGCTGTCGTTCCGACAGCAATCCCATCAGTTCCAAGCACAGGCTGTAACGCGTCAGCCGAAGCTCCGGCTGGACCGAAAAACACACTGATTTTAACTCCATCAGCGGATGTTACATTTCTAGGAGTGGCACCATCTCGGATTTGAATCCGAGTCAAAGCACTGTTTCCGAGAGCAATAATTCCTTGAGCAAAGGAAGCACTCGATGTGATCGCTATTAAGGCAAGTGTGAATAATGTCTTTTTCATGATTTATATTAGGTTTTGGGTCTTGGCTGAATTTTCAGGCAACAACTGTTGTTAACCTTTAGTTATTTGGATTAAAGGACCTTGCCCACGAGAGATTTGCATCTCCCGGGTTAAAGAAGAAAAACGCTTGTCCAACGACAGGTTTGGCATCAGCTGGATCACCGGTAGCAGCATCCAACCACGCCGAACCGTCGTTAATTAATCCAGCATTGTAGCCCTGCGTGGCAGCATTGAAGGTCAAATATTGTGCTTCAAGTACCTGAGGAAAACCATTTGCCGCAGTCAACGAAAGCTCCTGAGGAACAACAGTAGAAACCATGTTGAAACCCGGATTCAATGTCACCGTAGTGGCACCAGTCTTAACCTCGCCAACCAATGTTGTAGAAACATCAACTGCACCCGGATTAAAGAAGAAGAAACCCTCACCAGGTCCGACAGTTGTTGCGCTAGGATTACCTGTAGCAGCATCAAGCCAAGTTGTGCCGTCAGAGATGTCAGCAGAATAGTTATTGTTTGAAAACTTAAGAACCTGAGATTCCAGTGCCGCCGCAGGAAGAACTGAATCAAGTTTATTGTTCGGAGAAGCGTTCAACTGGTTGGCCACCAAGTTGAAACCGGGCTTCATCGTGAGGTTGATATAACCGACGATGTTGACGGAATAAACCGCCTGCGCCATGGAGGTTGCGACACCGGCGAAGCCGAGCGCAGCCGTAAGGAGGAGTGTTTTTGTTCTCATGTGTTTGTGTTGTTGTTGGTTTCTGTGTGTGGCGAGACTGTCGCAAATTGAGGTACGAGTGTCAACTTTTTTTTGAATTGTTTTGAACGTATTCGAGCCACACAAATCACTGGTCACGCCGTAAGCCTAGCCCATACCAATTTCCTTTCAATTTCAGAGCGGGAATGGATGCCCTGGAAGATTGATCCGTGATTTACTGGCCGTGCAATAATTTTTCTGTAATTTCGTCGAGCATCTAAACTGAGGGCTGGGTTGAGGATTGCATGTTGAGGTAGAGGGTTCCGGTTTCCCACTCGTCGCTGGTTTCGACCAGGAGCGCGGTGAC
>Ga0163153_10002995_pt1 | contig 23331 bp, 16 predicted proteins | sample OliLakLV19MP6IB1_FD_148629 | JGI IMG/M metagenome (GOLD analysis project Ga0163153, IMG submission 148629) | Freshwater microbial mat bacterial communities from Lake Vanda, McMurdo Dry Valleys, Antarctica - Oligotrophic Lake LV.19.MP6.IB-1 | ecosystem: Environmental > Aquatic > Freshwater >...
GGCTCGAACCACTCCTCGATCCCCTCGTGGGGGTTCGAGACGATTGCGGCCCCAGCAGATGCGAGCTCGAACGGCCGACAGGTCGACGAGAGAGAAACTGTTGCGTGCGAGCGCCGCGTCACGTTGAGGTTGATCCGGGCGGCCGAGATCGTACGAGCGAACACGCTGAACGGCACGTCGCCGATGACGCGTGCGTGCCCCGTGTCGCCGCGGAAGTCCCGGCCGCCGAGCACGAAATCGATCTCGGATGCAGCTCGGCTCGGCTCGCCGACCATCGCCGCGGTCCACTCCTGCCGAAACTTGTCGCCGTAGCCGTAGAAGAAGACGTCCATCTCCTTCGCGACCGGCTGCGGTGCGAAGAACTCCGGATCGGCACCCCAGAAGACCGCTTCGGCACGACGAGCGCCGAGCTCGAGCAAGCGGGGCAGTCCTCCCTCCGAGTTCGAGAGCAGCAGGTCGTACTCCGACGGGTCGGCACCGTGGTAGTAGTTGAAACCCGTGTCCATGCCTCCGAACTCGGGCAGGCTCATGGGAACGTCGCCGTCGTAGAAGACGACGGGAATCCCGAATCGCTCACGCAGGACCGTCGGGATCCCGCGGAAGTGCGCCATCGGAACGGTGAAGACGACGACCGCGTCGGGTCGCTCTCGCTCGACGAGTCGCTCCAGATGCCGCCGCCAACGCGGTGTGATGACGCGCCAGATCGTTTCGCGCGTGAGCCGGTCGAGAGAAGACTCCTCGGGCGCGTCCTCGCCGCGTCGGAGGTACCGGTCGCCCTTGAGGCGGGCGAGGCCGTCCCGTAGCACCGCGTATGACTCTCCCTCGCGGTAGGTCGGGTTCGGCGCCGTCCTCCACCAGGGCGACTGGACCGGGCGCCCGCGGTACGGCGTCACGACGAGATCGATCCCTGCCTCGTACATCCCCTTCCACAGCTGCCACCATGCCGGCGTGCAGCCGTAGCGGAAGTCGAGGTCGACGGCGGATGCAACCGCCAGGATCTTCGGAGCCCGCATCAGCACCGAAGCGTACAGCGACCGCCGGTGACGTATCCTTGCTGACCGTGGGTTCCACCGCGTCCGAGTCGATTCCCGACGCCACCAGCTCTCGCTCCAAGACCCGCTTGCTCGTGATCGCAGCCACGTGCGCGGCCCTCGTGGTCTCGACGGCACTGACGGCTCTACCGTCCAGGTGCGTTCGCCCGAACAGGCCGACGTACTCGTCTACTTCAAGCCGGCAACGCCGCCGACCGGGGCAGAATGCTTTCCGAGCGACCGGCCGGTATGCATCCGGAGGATCCGATGACGACAGTCGGCCTGCTCGGTGCGAACGCCCTCATGACGCTCGTCGGACTGGGGCTCCTGGTGCTTCTCCGCGTTGCGCCCACCACCGGAGATCTCCGCCGCCGCGCTGCGCTCGCACCGCTGACCGGAATGGCTGCGGTGGGCCTGATCGGCGCCACGCTCGAGCCGTTCCGCGTCGGGATCGGACCGCTCACGCTGTTCATGCTCGCGGCAGCGGCGCTCGGCGCCGGCTTCTGGCGGCTACGACCAGGCGCCGCCGCGCGAGCGCCGGCCTGGACGACCGTCGATCGCGCAGCTGTCGTGGGCTCGGTGGCCGTCCTCGGCATGGTGGTCGCAACGGCGATCGCAACGTTTCGCGTCAAGCCGCTCGCCGAGTACGACGGGTGGGCGATGTGGGCGATGAAAGGTCGCGCGCTGGCGGCGCTCGGCTGGGCCGACCCAGCGGTGTTCAGCAACCGTCTCTTCGACGGGCCGCACCCCGAGTACCCGCTTCTCGTCCCCGTCCTGCACGCGGTCGGGATCCGCTCGGCCGGGACATTCGAGGGCAGGCTCGTTGTCCTCCAGTGCCTCGTGATCGGCCTCGCCGGGCTGCTCGCGCTCTTCGGGATCTTCCGAGACCGCGTGCGACCGGCCGTCCTGCTCCCCGTGATCGTCGCTATGGCAATTGCCCCCGTGTTCTTCGTCCAACTCGCCACCGGCTATGCAGATGTCCCTCTCGCGCTGCTCGTGGCGACGGGCGTCGCATCTTCGTCCCGCTGGCTGGTCGATCGAGGCGCACCGTGGCTCATGCTTGCCGTCCTCCTCTTCGCTGCGGCTGCACTCACGAAAAACGAGGGCCTCCTCTACGCGTACGCGGCATTGTTGGGCCTGCTGCTCGTTGCACGCGGGCGGCGGCTGCACGTCGTCGCCGCCGGGGCCGTCGTGACCCTCGCGGTCCTTCCCTGGCGGCTGCGCGTCCGCGCGAGCTCCGCAGGCGCTGGTGACTACGATCTCGCTAAACCACTGGGCTCAGGCGGCCTCGACGAGCGTATCTCCCGCGCCACCGAGGCCGCCGGCAGGCTCGTCGGGTACACGATCGATACCGGCCGGGTTGGGCTTCTGGTGCCGCTCGCCATCGCCCTTGCCGCTGTGACCCTCGTCGCCGGTCGCCGCGACCTCGGTGGGTTCGTGCTGACGTACGTCGGTCTCTCGCTCGGTGGACTTACATGGGTCTACGCAATCTCGCCGCTCGAGCTCGACGTGTACCTCAACCTCAGCGGAGACCGTGTGACGACGGCGGTCGTTCTCGGCGCGGCCGCAACCGTGCCGCTGCTCGCAGACGAGCTCGGGCGAGCGCTCGTCTCCGACGGTTTCCCGATACCCCGTAGGGGAGATGGCGCAGCCTCTCCCGGGACAGAGCCCGGCTGCCACCCGCCTGAGGGGCAAACAGGCGCACGGTACGAGACGCCGCTCTAGTAGGCGCCGCGGCCCGACACGACGGCCGGAATCGTCTTCACGATGATCGTGATATCGAGCCACAATGACCAGTGCTCGAGGTACGTGAAGTCGAGCCGGACGAGGTCGTCGAACGAGAGCCCCGAGCGACCGGAGATCTGCCAGAGCCCCGTCATCCCGGGCAGCACGAGATAGCGGGCGCGGTGCCATTCCTCGAGCAGCTCGTAGTCGCGTAACGGTAGGGGCCGCGGTCCGACGAGGCTCATCTGCCCCCGCTCCACGTTGATCAGCTGTGGCAGCTCGTCGATCGAGAGACGCCGCAGGAGGCGGCCGACGCGAGTCACCCGCGGGTCGTCCCGCATCTTGAACAACGCGCCCGTCGCCTCGTTGTCACCCTCCAGGCTCGCTTGTTGCTCGGCCGCATCGACCGCCATCGTCCGGAACTTGAGCATTCCGAACTCGCGCTCCCCCACGCCCACGCGGCGATCGACGAAGAACACCGGCCCGCGCGAATCGAGCTTGATGGCGAGCGCGACGAGCAACCAGAGCGGGAGGAGGATGACGAGGAGGAGGAACGCGACGACGACATCGAACGATCGCTTCACGGCCCAGTCCCAACCCGTCAGGATCGGGGGCCGCAACTCGAAGAGCGGCGCGCCGGTACCCGGTACGTACTCCCCTTTCTGGACGAGCAGCTCTGTCGTGTTCGGCGCCAGCCGCACTTTCACACCGGCCCTATGTGCAACCTCGACGATCGCGAGAACCGTCCGCTCGTCGTAGTCGGCTTCGGTGAGGATCAACTCGTCCGGGCGCTCCCGTTCGAGCACGGCCTGGATGTCGGTGATCTCCGTTGCGAGCACGTTGAAGCCCGGCTCGTCGATCGCTGTCACCGCACCGACGAGGTCATACTCGATTCCGTCGCGCGACGCACCGAGCTCGCGCTGCAGGCGGCGGAGGCCAATGCTCTCCCCGGCAAGAACGACACGCCTGCGAATCCCGGCAATTCGCATCAATTCGAGGGCGGCAGAATCGTACGCCCACCGCAGAAGACCGATCGTCAGCGCACAGGTGACAACCGCTGTCGGTATCAAGCCGGTTGTGGTGAAGTCGTAGCCCGTGCCGAAGCCGAACGCGAGAATCACGAGCGCCACGAGCACGAGGGACGAGACGACCCTTCCAGGCCCGGCGCGTCGCTCGCGCGAGGCGTAGAGCCCGGCCTGCAGGAACAGAAGAATCGTGATCGGCGCAAGAAACCGCAGCCACTGCTCCGGCCCTTCCCGCCAGAGAAGCGACCAGTAGACGGGCTTGTCATACGCGACCGTGCGCACCGTCAGGGCGAGCATCACGCCGAGCGCAAGTCCGAGCACGTCGAGTGCAGCCAGGGTAAGAATGCCGAGCGCGCGGCGCGTCAGCGTCAGCACCGGTCCACGGGAAAGAACGTAGATGCGCGAAGCACGTACGTCGCCTGACGGCCCTTCGGACGCGACTTCTGCGATGACGGGCCGCTCCGGCGAGATGACCGGTTTGGATTCCACGCTGAAATGATTGTAGTCACGTTCCCGGAGCTCTCCCTCCGGCGTGCTCGGGGAGTGTCGTGGTCGGGCGGCTGTACCGTTACTGCCATGTGCGGAATCTGCGGGGTCGTAGTGACGGAGGGCCGGGAGCACCCTGACCCGGGCTCGGTCTTGAAGGCAACCTCGGCGATCCGTCATCGTGGCCCGGATCACGGAGCGACGGCGGCTCTGGGAAGGTGCTCGCTTGGCTATCGCAGGCTCCGCGTGATCGATCTCGCGAGCGGCGACCAACCCGTCGAGAACGAGCGCAGGAACGTCGTCGTCGTCTTCAACGGGGAGATCTACAATTACCAAAGGCTTCGTGCGGAACTCGAGAGCAACGGACATGACCTCGACGGGAGCGGTGACACACCGACTCTGCCGCACCTCTACGAGGAGTATGGCGACAGCTTCGTCGAGCGCCTCGACGGCATGTTCGCACTCGCGGTCTGGGACGCAGACCGGCAGCGCCTACTCCTCGCACGCGACCGCTTCGGCAAGAAGCCCCTCCTCTGGACACGACTGACGGATGGGACGGTCGCGTTCGCATCCGAGCTGAAGGCGCTCCTCGCGTTTCCGTCGGTCGGACGGCAGGTCGACCTAGAACGGCTCGACGCCTACCTCACGCTCGGATACGTGCCGGGCGACCGGACTGCCTTGCAGGGAATCAACCGACTGCCGCCTGGGTGCATTCTCGTCGTGGAGAACGGCGTCGCGACCGTCACCCGCTACTGGCACCTGCAGGCACGAAAGAGCCACCTGCGCGACGAGGAATGGGTCGCAGCGGTGCGAGAGGGCGTCCTTACGGCGGTCCGCAAGCGCCTCGTCGCCGATGTCCCACTCGGGGCGCTCCTCTCGGGTGGGATCGACTCGAGCGTGGTCGTCGCGGCGATGGCGCACGAGAGCGCGGAGCCGGTGCGCACGTTCTCCGTCGGCTTCCCCGAGCCCCGCTACGACGAGCGATCGTACGCGCGGGCCGTCGCCGAGCGCTTTGGCACGATCCACGAGGAACTGCTCGTGGAGCCCGACGCGGCTGCGCTGCTGCCGCGGCTCGCCGACGCCTACGACGAGCCGTTCGGCGACTCGTCTGCGCTGCCGACCTTCCTCGTCTGCGAGCACGCACGTCGCTTCGTCACGGTCGCACTCGGCGGGGATGGTGGCGACGAGGTCTTCGGCGGGTACGAGCGCTACCGTGCCCACGCTCTGGCCGCCAGGCTCGGCTCCGTGCCGGCCGGCGTCAGCTCGACCGCTGCGAAGGGATTGCGGTTGCTGCCATCCGCACGCACGGAGCCGCGCTCGGCGCCGTTCCGTGCGGCACGCTTCCTCGACACGCTCGGTCTGGATCCTGCCGAGCGCTACGGCCGGCTGATGCAGGTGTTTCCGATCGAGCTGCGGAGGAGCCTGTGGACGGACGAGGCTCACCGCCGGGTCGGGGAGCTCGCGACGGCGGGCTCGTTGCTCGGCCCACCTCGAGGGACGGGGATCACGGGCCTCCAGTTGACGGACGTCGAGACGTACCTGCCCGACGACCTGCTCTACAAGGCCGACATCGCCTCGATGGCGAACTCTCTCGAGCTCCGAGCCCCGCTGCTCGACCACGAGCTCGCCGAGCTGGCCCTCGGGCTGCCGGATCACCTCCGGCTCAACGGCTCGACCGGAAAGGTCGCCCTCCGTCGCGCATTCGCAGCTGATCTCCCCCCGGAGATCCTCGAGCGCAGAAAGGCAGGGTTCGGCGTTCCCGTCGCGCGATGGTTCCGTGGTGAGCTCCGCGACCTTGCCGGGGACGTCCTGCTCGGCACGACGGCTCGGGGCCGCGGCCAGTTCCGGCCCGAAGCCGTTGAATCCCTCCTCCGCGAGCACACGGAGGGCAGCGCCGACCACGGTGCGCGGATCTGGGCGCTGATCATGCTCGAGCTCTGGCAGCAGCGCTACACGTCCGATGCAGCATCTCACCTCTCATGACCCGGCGGACATCGATTCTCATCGTTTCGCTTGCGGCGGCCCTGCCCCGACTGCTCGTCGTCGCACTCGAGCGGGACGGGCTGATCGGGGCGCTGCCCGAGAAAAGCGACCGATTCGCCCGAACCCTTGTCGACTCGGGCACGTTCGGGTTCATCGCCGGCGTGCCATCGGGGTACACCCAACCCCTCTACGCAGTGTTCCTGGCACCTCTGTACGCAGCGTTCGGCCAGTCCTGGGCCGCGATCGGGCTCGCGCAGGTCGCAGTCGCAACCGGAACCGCACTCCTCGTCTACGCAATCGGCGACCGGATCGCCACCCGGGGCGTCGGCGTCGTCGCGGCGCTCCTCTCCACCCTGCATCCCTACCTCATCTGGCACGACGTCCATGTGAACCGCGAGGTCCTTGACGGCTTCCTCGCGGCCCTGCTCACCCTCCTCGTGGTCATCGCCACCGAACGGGCCTCCGTCCGGATCGCCGCAGCAGCCGGGGTGGCAATGGGCCTCGCGATTCTCGGCAACGCGCGCCTCACGCTGCTGCCTCTCGCGCTCGCGGGCTATCTCCTCTGGACGGTCTCTCCCCGGCGATCGGGCGCGCTCGCAGCCGTCGCGCTCGTCGTCGTCACGGGAGCCGTGGTCGCGCCGTGGATCGTCCGCAACGACGTTGTCATGGGCTGTGCGACGATCACGACCGATGCACGGGCGATGTGGAAGGCGAACAACCCGGCAACCTTCGAGATCCTGCGCCGAGGAGGGTGGATCGACCAGGTACCCGAGCTCCCGGGCGCGCCGCCATGGCCCGAGCTTGCCGCAGACCTGACGGCCGGCGGCAAGCCCACGGTGATCGACGAGTGCGCGCAGATGCGATTCTACCGGGGCGAGGTGCTGGATTTCTGGCGCACCGAGCCCGGCGAGAAGGCGAAGTTGTCCGCGCAGGCAACCTGGATGCTCTGGCGGCCGTCCGTCACGGTCGAGGGTGGTGAGTCCGACGGGGCCGCTTCACGCCTTGCCCGGAATGTGTTCGAGCCACTGTACGTCCTGACGCTCTACGCGCTCGCGCTCGCCGGGCTGGGAAGGCTCCCGCGCCGGTACCTCGGGCTGACGCTCCTCCTGCTCGCCTACGGCACGTTGATGGCCATCGTGTTCGCGGGCACAGTGCGCTATCGCGCGCCGTGGGACTTTCTGCTCTGCGTTCCTGCGGCGATGACCCTGGCGCGCGCACATACGGCTTTCGGTGGCCGAGCGAAGCAGGAATCGGCAACGTGAAAGTGGCTCATATTCATCGCCTGCGTGGCGTCGGAGGCTCCGAGCGGCATCTGCTGACGCTGCTGCCCGCCCTCCGAGGGCGCGACGTCGACGCCACGTTCATCGGCCTCGACGATGGCGACCCCGATCCGTTCTACGCGCAGCTCGACCGGCTGGGGATCCCCTACGCCCGCCTCCGGGCGCCACGGGATCTCGACCCGATGCTCGCGCAGCGCCTGAGGCGGGAGATCCGTCGATCCGCGCCGGACATCGTCCATACCCACCTCGTGCATGCGGACGTCTACGGCGCTGCCACCGCCGGGAGGGCGACTGTCGTGTCGACGAAACACAACGACGACCCCTTCCGCCTGGGGCCGTTCCGCCACGTCGAGCGGCTCTGCACGCGACGAGCCCAGCGCGTCATCTGCATCACGGATGCGCTCGCCCGCTTCAACATCGACCGCGTCCGGCTTCCGGCCCGGAAGGTGTCGGTCGTGCACTACGGGCTCGACGAGCTCCCACCCGCCTGGGGCCCACCCGGTGGCCCGAAGCTCTCGCCGCAGGCTCGCGTGCTCCTCGCCGTGTCCCGGCTGGAGGAGCAGAAAGGCCTGGACGTCGCGATCGGCGCGCTTGCACGGGTGCGGGAGCGACACCCGGACGCGGTTCTCGTCGTCCTCGGGCTCGGATCGCAGGAACGCGCGCTGGAGGATCTGGCCGCTGCGCACGGCATCTCCGATGCTGTCCACCTCGCGGGAAGCGTCGGCGACGTCACGGACTGGCTCCGGCGCGCCGAGCTGTTCGTCCACCCCGCGCGGTGGGAGGGCTTCGGCCTCGCCCTGCTCGAAGCGATGCTCGCCGGCCTGCCGATCGTCGCAAGCGGCGTCAGTTCCATTCCCGAAATCGTCGTCGACGGGTCAACGGGTCTCCTCGTTCCTCCCGACGATGTACCGTCATTGACGGAGGCGATCGAACTCCTTCTCGATGAGCCGGCACGAGCACGCGCCTTCGGCGCAGCGGGCCTCGAGCGTGCACGCACCTCGTTCTCGGTCGCGGCGATGACCGAGCGGACGCTCGCGGTCTACCGGGATGCGCTCGGCCGATCTCCGACGCAGAGCCTGACCACGGCTTCAGCCCACGACCCGACCGAGTGATGAGCGAGAACACGCTCGCGTAGCGTCCGGCCGAGCTGGTTGCGCGCCTCCGGGTCGAGCACGCCGACGGCGGCGATCCGCGCCGCCAGCTCGGTGACATCATCGAGCGGGAAGCGCAGGCGTGGCTCGAGATCGTCGAGAAGCTCGTCGAACAGTGGATTGGACACGATCACCGGCCGGCAGACGGCGCACGCCTCGTACACGACCTTGTCAGGAGCACCGGGGCGCATGTTGTTGACGAGCGCCGTCGAGCCAGCGAGAAGCTCCGGTATCTCCTGCCGAGGTAGCGGCGGGCCGAGCTCGACCCAGTCGGCGAGCTCCAGCTCGGCGACGAGCGCCTGCAGGACGGTGAAGTTGGCCGCCTCGCCAGGGTGCGTTGCGGTGCCGTGCGCGCGGAGCCGCACATCCAGACCGCCCGCACGCGCGTGGGCAACTGCGCGGATGATCGGGTCGAGACCCTTCGCGGCGGAGTACCGCCCGAGCGCTACCAGCCGAACGGCACTCGACGCCGACGCGTCGATGCACGAGAAGTCGGAGACGTCGATGCCGTGCCCGATCCCGACGACCTTGGGCGACGCGATCGGCACCGATCGTCGGTCGACAGAGACGACGACGTTCGACGCCCGCACCGCAGCTTCGAGCATTCTCGTCCGGTTCCAGTGCGCGTACCAGAGCAGGACGCGGATCCCGAGGGGTCGTGCGAGGGGTGCGGCGAGGACCGCGTAGATCGGGCACATGTGGGCGAGAACGGCCGTCGGTCGAGGGCTTCGAGCGATCTCTGCCGCGAGGGCCGTCTCGAAGCGCACGCCACGGCCGGCGCGCGAGCTCGAAGCGAACGAACGAACGGTGCAGTTGGCGGGGAGCGAGCCGGGAACGGCACTGTCGGCAAGGACGACGACCTCGTCGACGCGGGACGCGAGCGCTGCGATCTTGGCGACCGTCGCTCCGAGCACAGGATCTCCGGGATCGACACGCTGCGTGACGAACACGATCCGCATCAACGACCCGCCTGCTCGATCACGGTATCCACGAGCGCCCGCATCCGGCGGGCGAACTCCTCGGGCGTTGCCACCCAGCGGTCGGCGGCCGAGAACGCCCCTGCGCCGAGGCGTTCGGCGACGGCAGCGTCGCCGAGCACGCGCGACAAAGCCGCAGCCAGCCCGCCCGCATCGTCGGGACGCACGAGCAGTCCGCTGACCTCGTCCTCGACGAGGTCGGGGATTCCGCCGGAGTCGGTACCGACCACCGCGCGACCGCGACAGAACGCTTCCACGAGCACGCGACCCATTCCCTCCCCGCGCGAAGGAAGGACGAGTAGCGTGGAGCCGTCGAGTGCCCGCGCAACACCCTCGGTCGGAAGCTCGGGCGTCCACGTCACTCCGAGCGACGTGTCGGCCGCCAGGCGCTCGACCGTGTCGGCCAGACGGCCGCGGCCGACGATGTGGAGCCGGGCTCCCGGAACGCGGGCGACGACGAGCGGCCACGCCTCGGCAAGCACGTCCAGCGCCTTGTACCGCTCGAGGACGCCGACGAAGAGCGCCTGCGGCGGGTTCGGCATCGCCACGGGTGCGGTTGCCGTAAACGGCTCCAGATCCATGTAGGCCGGGAAGGTCGCCGTCGGCTCGACGCCCACCTCGCGCACGAGGCGGCTCGTGAAGCCGGAGACGGTACGGACACCATCGGCGCTTCGGACGACGTGCCGCGCCACCCTGTCGGTGACCGGGCTGAGCACCCGACGCAGCGGTGAGCCGTAGAGTCGCGTATCGGTTCGCCAATCGCCGTGGACGTCGTAGACGATCGGGGCGCAGTCGCGCGCGACCGCGCGTGCGAGCATCGTCAGGGCCGCGTCCTGTGCACCCTGGACGATCACGAGATCGGGATGGAACGAGCGCAGCTCGCGCACGACCCGGCCCGGCAAGGCCACATAGAACGACGCGCCTTCGAGCGGGCCGAAAGGCAAGCGACGCACGAGGGTGAAGCGGTCGTTGCGGACTGGTGACCCATCGAGGGAGGTACCGAACTGCCTCCACTCGAGTGCGGTGGACAGTGCATCGAAGCGACGCTGCAGCGTCAGGCTCAACGGGAGTCGGTACCGCGTGCGAGCGACGAAGAGAACGCGAGGCTTCATCGCGTTGCAGCCCTTATGAGCGTCTTCTCCAGCTCCGCGAAGAGACGGTCGGGTCGATACGGCTCGACGGAAGCCGCCGCCGCCGCGCGCAGGCGAGCGCGGAGGTCGGCGTCGGCGAAGTACCGTTTCACGGCGTCGGCGAGCGCGGTCGGGTCGCCGGGTGGCACGAGAAGCCCGTTCTCGCCGTCGACGACGACCTCCGGCACGCCTCCGACGCGCGTTGCGATCACCGGCGTCCCGACCGCCAGAGCCTCGACGACGGAGTGCGGAAAGTTTTCCCAGCTCGAGGAGAGCACGGCCGCGTCCGCCGCGGCGAAGAGCTCGAGGACGCCCATGCGGTCGAGAGGGCCGAGCAATCGCACCCGGCCGGCGAGGCCGAGCCGATCGACGAGCGCCTCGGTCGGGGCTCGCTCGTCGCCGTCACCGGCAATCACGAGCGACACGCCCTCGCACGCCGCGAGTGACTGCACGAGGACGCCGAGCGACTTCTGGGCAGTCAGTCGGCCCGCGAAGGCCAATGTCGGCCCATCGAGGCCGAGTTGCGCGCGTAGCTCCTCCTGCGGGGACGTGGGGAGCTCGGAAGGCCCGGGGTTCGGCAGGACGCTCACCCGGTCGGAGCGCGCACCCCACGCGATCGCGAGCTCCGCGAGATAGGCGCTCGGCGTGTAGACGTGGACGGCGCGACGGACGACGTCGTCGCGCAGCCCGCGGAGGACGCGCGTTCCGAGACCACCGCCGACCGCCTGGAACGTGTCGACGTCGCCTCCAACGGCCCCGCGCGCATGCAATCGCTCGAAGGCGGGGTCACCGGTGAGCTTGACCACGATCGGGGTTCGCGTCAGCCGGGCGGCCAGCCCGCTCCGGCCGAACATCCCCGTCGTGTAGATGACATCCGCGGACAGCGATCGCCGGACGAGAAGAACGAGCGTGTGAAGATGTCGGAGACCGACCGGGATCCGGCGCGGCGTCCAGCGCACCGGATATGCCCGTTGCACCGGTGCCCGACCGGCCGTGATCACCACGTCGACGGTGTGCCCGCGTGCTGCGAGGAAGTCGGCGACTGCCGGGGCGTGACTCGCCGGTCCTCCAACGTCCGGTGGCCAGATCCCGGAGACGATCAGTATCCTCATGTGGTCGGCCCTTCCAGGACGCGAACGGGCAGTGGCTCGCGCCGTAGCCGGAAGAGCAACACGGCCCAGGTGATGCCGAACGCGATCGTTGCAGCGAGCATCGCAAGAGCAGCACCGGTTGCTCCCCCGATACTGCCGAAGACGAGGAGGAGCGGGAGCAGAACCGTGATCTCGACAGCGTGCGCCACGATGCGGAGGCTCGGCCGGCCGATCGAGACGGGGAACGTCTTCGTCCAGCCGAGCACGAGGCGGAGTGCCGCCGCGAGCAGCAGCACCCGGGCCGCGGTGGTGGCACCCGTGTACTCGGGCAGGACGAGTTCGATGAGACGTGGCATGGCGATCCAGAATGCCGGGACGAGGGCGACGGCGACGACGCTCGCCCCGACGACGTACCGCCTCAGCGTGGCATACGTCTGGGCGACCTGGCCGTGCTCGAAGTCTCGCGTCTGCTCGGTGAGGAGAATCAGGCGCACCGGAGCCGAAAGCGCCTCGAGCCCCGTGATGGGCGCCTGCGCCGCGCGAAAGTACCCGACCTGCGTCGGGTTCGCGACGATGCCGAGGGCGAGCGGCGCGAGCGTGTTCCTCATCGAGACGAGCGATGTCCCTATCCCGGACTGGATCACGAAACGCGTGATCTCGGGCCGGTCGCGTGCCAGCGGAACGATCTCGGCGCGCGGATGCCGTCGGAAGAGAAGATAGCCCGCAAGCCCCGTCGCGCACGACGCAACGATCTGCGCGACGAGCACGCCGACGATCGCGCCGGTGACACCGTGCGACGCGCCGATCAACAACCCGACGAGCCGCAGAACGAGCCCGAGCCCCGACATCGTGGCCCGGAGGTCGTAGCGCCCGGCCACGAGGATCGAGGCGCCTGCGATCCCCTCGGGGGCCTGGGCGAGCGGGATGAACGCGGCGACGAGCATGGGGCCGGTCAGCCCCGGCGTGGAGAAGATCTCGTCGGCGAACGGAGCGATGGCGAGCGCGACGAGGGTCGCGACGACGCCTCCGCCCCACTTCACGGCGACCCCGACCCGGAACAGCGAGCGCAGCCGCCCCCAGTCCTCCGTGGCGACGTACCGGAAACCGTACTTCACAGCGCCTTCCTCGACCGTGGTGTCGAGAAGGAGCTGCAGGAAGCCGGCGGTCGCGACCGCCAACGTGAAGAGGCCGAACTGCGCCGGGCCGAGCTCGTTCGCTGCGTACAGCGTCCCGAGAATTCCGGCAACAGTGCCACCGTAGAGCGCGGCAGCGGTGACTGCCCGACGCCTGAGGACCCGCGAGGCCATCGGTGCAGTCAGTATACGAGCAGCCGTGGATGTGCCCCGCCGAATCTCCTGCTCGCGCGAGGCGCTCGTGCTTGCACTGTCAGTCCCATTCCTGTGCCTGCACGACCGCTACAACCCCGATATCTCCGTGTCCGTTGGCTCGACGAGCGTCAAGCTCTCGCTCTCGGATCTCGCCATGGTGGCGATCCTCGTCGCTGCTCTCCATGCCTCCCGCCGGCTGGGTACCGAGCCCCTCCGGCGAGGCGGCTGGACGCTCGCGCTTGCCGCTGCGTTCGTCGGCCTGGTCATCATCGCAACCCTCGCCGGACCGATACTCAGCGACGGATACCCGCTCGGGGCGAGTCTCGTCAGTGCCGCGAAGTTTGCCGAGTACGCGCTGCTAGCGGCAGCCGTGCCCCTGATCGTCCGCCACCGTTCTGATGCGCTCGCGATTGCCGTCTCCCTCACTTCGGTGGGTGCCGCCGCCGCGCTCGTCGGTGTGTTGCAGATAGCCGGACTGGTGGGCAACCTCGACAACGTTCCGGCTGGACGGCGGATGCCGTCATTCGTCGGGTACCACGACTTCGCAGCACTCGCGGGCGTGACGCTCGCAATAGCCATCGCCGTGATCGCCACGGGCGCCTGGTCACGCCTGCGGAGCCTCGGCGTAGTGGCTGCGGTTGCGGGTGTGATCGGCGTCGTTATAGCGGGTGCCATGGCGACTGTGCTGGCCGTCGTGCTGGGCGGAGTGCTGGCGTTCGTCAAGATGGCGGCACGGCAGACACTCTCGGTACGCAGGCTTCTCGCTGTCGGCGGCCTCCTCCTCGCCGTCACGGCCGGATCGCTGTCGCTCCGGAGCGGCGACGTCGCCAACTTCGTCGGGTTTCTCGGAGAGACCCGTGCTCGCGATGAGAATATCCAGACGTACTCGCAGCGGACGGTTCTCGCCTACATCGGCCTGCGCATCTTCGTCACGCATCCCCTCACCGGCGTTGGCTGGCAGGCATCCGAGCTCCCCGTCAATTTCGAGCCCCACCTGGACGACGCACGGCGTCGTTTTCCTGAAGTCGCCGAGCAGGCGCTTCCATCCGAGGACCGCCGTTGGGGAGTCCAGAACGCCTACGTGCAGGCGGCTGCCGACATGGGGTTGATCGGACTCGCGGTCGTGCTCGCGATGCTCGCCTCAGCCTTCCTGAGCGCTGCCGTCAGAAGCGTCCGTGGCGACGCCCCGCCGGGACCACGTGCGCTCGCAGTGAGTATCGCGATCCTCGTCTGCGCTGCCGAATGGGCCGCGCTCGGACTTGTGCCCGGTGTTCCGGCCACCGCACTCCTGTGGCTCGCCGTCGGGGGGGCGGTAGCATTGCCCCGTGGACGAGAGTTGCCCTACGACAACGATCAGATATCTCACGCATGAGCGCTAGGGTCGTACTCGTCACCGGCGGTGCCGGATTCATCGGCTCGAACCTCGTTCGAGCGCTTCTTGTCCGAGGCGATCGGGTCCGTGTCCTCGACAACTTCTCGACCGGGAGTCGCAACAACCTGGCCCCGCTCCTCGCCGATGTCGAGGTCGTCGAAGGTGACCTTCGCTCGTACGAAAGGGTGCACGCCGCCGTGCGCGGCACGGAGGTCGTGTTTCACCAGGGTGCTCTCCCCTCGGTGCCGCGGTCGGTGCAGGATCCGCTGACGACGACCGCGGTGAACATCGAGGGCACGCTGAACGTCCTTCTCGCCGCACGTGACGAGAATGTAGGACGTGTGGTCAATGCGTCGTCGTCATCCGTCTACGGGAGCAGCGGCGCCCTTCCCCGGACAGAGGGACAGGCACCAGATCCCATCTCGCCCTACGCTGTCGCCAAGCTCGCTGCGGAGCGCTTCTGCACGAGCTTCAGTCGGGTCTACGGGATGGAAACCGTGTCGCTGAGGTACTTCAACGTCTTCGGCCCGCGTCAGGATCCCGACTCACAGTACGCCGCCGTCGTGCCACGGTTCATCCGTCGGGTGGCGGAAGGTCGGCCGATAACGGTGTACGGGGACGGCGAGCAGTCCCGCGATTTCACCTACGTGGACAACGTTGTCGAGGCGAACCTGCTTGCCGTCGATGCCGCTGGCGTCAACGGAGCGTCGCTGAACATCGCGACAGGCACCTCCGAGACGATCAACCGAGCGACCGACATGATCTCCGAGATGATCGGGCGACCGGCCGAAAGGACGTTCCTCGAGGCGCGACCGGCCGACGTACGCGCGTCCCTCGCGGATATCAGCGAGGCTCGGCGCACGCTCGGTTACGAGCCACGCGTGTCTTTCGCCGACGGTCTCCGTCGTACGATCGACAGCATTCTTCAGGAGCGATAGGCGTCAGCGGTGTCGCGAGTGGCGAGTGACGACTCAGCCGGGTGGGCGGAGCGACTCGAACGTCTCGCGCGCGAGCTTCCGAACCCAGCGCGAGGTGAAGATGCCGGACTGCCAGCCTGCATCGATGCGCTGCTCGTCGCGGAGGAGGAACCAGATGAACATGTCGACCCGAGGATGGCGCTTCAGCTTCTCCCAGGCCTGGCGCATGTACAGCGCCTGCTTCGCCTCCGAGACACCGAAGGCGCGGTCGGGGGGATTCGTCTGGTAGCCGTACTCCGTTACCCAGATGCGCACGTTGCCGTAGAGTCGCGTCAGTTCGCGAACAAGCACGTCGAAGTTCCCGAGTGTGACCGCGGTGGGCGGCGCGCCTCTCTTTCCCGGAGGCGGCTTCGTATTCGGCGTCTCCGACGGAGACCCGTAGTACGGGTGGTGCCCGTAGGCGTCGAAACCCTTCGCACCGGCCAGCTTCATCGCCCGCAGGAACGCGATGGGCGATGCCGACGAACGGCTGGTCCCGGGCTGATTGTTGCCACGCGGAGCGGTCATCCCGCACGCGACCTTGCTCGTCTGATTGACCGACTTCACCGCGACCACGACAGCGTTGCAGATCCGGGCGTAGTCGCGAGCGCTCTGGAGCACCCATTTCCCGCCAGCCCGGACAAACTGCGGCTTGAGGAAGACAGGGTTGTTCGGCTCGTTCCAGGCCGTCCAGTGGGCCACGCGCGGCATCGTCGTGCCGTCCGGCAGCTTGAAGGTACCCGAGTACCGTCGGGCAGCAGCCGTCACGAACGCCTGGAGATCGGTGATCGCGTTCGGTGCGGCGTTCCAGCCCCGAGCACTGTTCGCCCATGCCGGTGTGCCCATGATCGTGAAGATCGGTATCTGGCCGTACCTCTTCGCCAACGTGACCGTGCGGTCGTAGGTCGCCCAGTCATAGGCGGGGTCGGCCGGATCCGCCGGTCTCGCGGGCCTGCGGCGGGCGACGCCGTTTGCCTCACCCCACCAGAGGTCGACCCGGATTACCTGCGATCCACTGCTCTGCAGTAGGGGGAACACCTTGTCGGGGTTGCCGTAGAGAATCTCGGCATCATCGAAGATCCCTTTCTTGATGAAACGTGACGAGGACGCCGTGGGCGCTATGACGAGCGCCGCGACGAACAGAGCCGCGGCGAGGACTGCAAGTGCCCTACGCAACGGTCGCGTCCCGACGGAGTGATGCGAGCGTGCGGCGAAGTCCCTCTTCGAGCTCGATCTCGGGTGTCCACCCGAGGAGTTGCTCCGCCCGCGTGATGTCGGGTTGCCGAACCTGGGGATCGTCAACGGGCAAGGCCTCGAAGACGATCGGGCTCGCCGAGCCGGTCGCGCTGACCACTGCCTCGGCGAGCTCGAGAAGCGTCATCTCCGACGGGTTCCCGATGTTGACGGGGAGGTGCTCGCCCGACTCCGCGAGGAGGATCAACCCACGCACGAGGTCGTCGACATAACAGAAGCTTCTGGTCTGGGCGCCGCTACCGAACACGGTCAGCGGCTTCACCTCGAGCGCCTGACGGATGAACGTCGGTATCGCTCGTCCGTCGTGGGGCCTCATCCGAGGGCCGTAGGTGTTGTGCGCCATGACGCCTGATCCAGCCCAGAAGTTCTCGTAGCCAGGCACGGAGAAGTCGTAGACGAGTGGGCTGGCGGGGATATCCTGGATTTCCGTGACGACGGCCCAGACGAGATCGCCAGTCGTCCGGGCATTGAGACGCTGCTCAACCCCTGCGTCCCAGTCGAGTGGGCTCCACGGTGTCACGTTCGCCAACGTGAGACGCCAGAATGAATACTCCCTCTCCCCCGTCCGCTTCCGGAACGTCGTCACGTAACGTCCGACTGAGGGAACCAGCCCGAAACGAGCAAAGGCCACAACGAGGTCATCCTTGAGCGACGCCTCAACAGTGGAAAACTCGTGTCGCACACCCTCATCGAACTTCTTGCCAGAGTGAACCCCGTCTCCCTCCCGATACCCCTCGATAAACCACTTCAGACGGGAGAGGGGAAGGCCGAGGATCCAACCGGGGATCGACTTGCGTCCCGCTGCGAATCCCAGATGCTCCAGAACGTCGAGCAGAAGGCACGAATGGACGAAGATCGACGGCCCACGCGCCGCGCATCCCGGCACCCTCACGACGTGCAGGCCGAAGACGCTCTCGATCACCGCCGTAGCACGGTCGAGTCGATCGTCGTCACAACTGACGGTGATGAAGGCGTCGCCTCCCTTGCGGTGCGAAGCCCCTTCCGCGACCCAAAGACCGAGAAACCAGAGAACGTCATCCGTGATCCGGATTGTGGCCGGCAGGCCAACGCTTCGGCCGGGGGTGGCGAGCCGAACGAACGCGCCGTCAGGGATGCGACAACGAAGCCAGCGCATGACAGCGAGTGGCACGCGGTTCGACTGCCGCATCCTGATGATCTTCGTCCAGGCTCCATTTCGCCAGTTCGGCCCCTTGTTGCGACGCTGCGAGACGATCAGCCCAAAGATGTCGTTCCGTTGCTCCCAGGCGATCTCGCCGAGTCCATCCGCCTCGATGAGAACGTCCCACGCGTCACGTTCGAGCCGGCTACCGACATCGACGATCTCGACAGTTCTGCGATCTCGCTCCGGTACGTTGATTCTGCGGGCGATAGCGATTCGCTCCCCCGGTACGAGGTCACCGGCTTCCTTCGCGACGGGTAGACCATCGTCACCCTCGACGAAGACCGAGTGATCGCCGGTGGCTCTCAGGGAGCGCCCGTAGCGCGTCGAAATCTCGATGCACCTCGCGGTGGTCGGGTGGGCGATCAACGACGTCGCCTGAGCAGACACCATCGCCCCGTCGGCAGCGAACGCTGGAACGGTCACACTCTCGAGCGGATACTCGAGCGCAGTCGAGAACTCCCCTGGGATCTGGGCGAGGCTGCGAGGGGCTGCCGAGGGGACGAACCCCGCAGCGACAGCGTACGGCACGATCTCGGACGCGTACTCACCGACCGTGAGGCGCCGGAGTTCCTTTCCGTCGTCGATGAGGATCTGCTCGTCCTCGAGAATCGAGTTGAAAATCCGCACGATCGCCGTATCGACGCCCTGCTGCCGGTGATACGCCATCGTCAAGGCCTCCGCGTACCGCTTCGCCTCGTCGTACACGCCGCGCGGCCCGATCGGGTTCACATGCCCCCAGTACGTCTCCGGCTGCGGATGCACCTGCGGATCGCCGTAGACCTCACTCGTCGAGGCGAGCAGGAAGCGAGCCCGCTTCACCTTGGCGAGACCGAGTGCGTTGTGCGTGCCGTACGAACCGACCTTGAGCGTCTGCAGAGGAAGCCGCAGGTAGTCGATCGGGCTCGCCGGGCTGGCGAGGTGGTAGACGAAGTCGACCGGCTCCGCGATCTCGACGTGCTGTGTGAGGTCGTGCGGACGAAAGACGAAAGCGTCTCCCCGGAGATGCTCGATATTCGCGAGCGAGCCGGTCTCGAGGTTGTCGACACAGACGACACGGTGTCCACGCGCGACGAGCGCTTCGCAGAGGTGCGAGCCGAGAAACCCGGCTCCGCCAGTAACGACCGAGGTCGGCATCGAGATGATGCTACCCGCATCATCGGCCGATCAACGGCATCGCTTACAGAACGCGTACGTCGTGAGCCGCCCCGAGAAAGCGGGCTGCATCGCTTGCCCCTGGCCGGAAATCACCCAGAGCGTCACGGGCGGAATCAGCCCAACCGCTACACGGAAGTGGCGATCGCACCGGCATAGCTGACGGCATACGCGATCGCCCAGACGACCAGCACGATGCGCCACGAGGGGCCGCGGCTCCACGCGAAGCGACCAGCCGCGACGATCGCGATGGCGAAGATCGGCGCCAGGAAGAGCATGTAGTTCGACTTGATCGGATCGCCGTCGCGCTGCGGGAAACGCACGAGCGTGACGACGAAAGCCGTCCAGGTGGTCGCGACGAGGAGGAGCCCGGCCGTCGCGGGGTAGTCGTACACCCGCTCGGCCGCGCCTCGCCAGACCCTGCGCAGGGCGGGGGCGCCGAACCCGATGAGGCCGACGATCGCGAGAGCGTCCCATCCTATCCCGAGGACGCTCTGCGTCGATGCGAAGAAGCGCTCGGCGGCAGACGCCGACCGCCAGGCCTCGTGCTGGATCCCGAACCAGTCACTCCAGAGCTCTGCGTGAAACATCGGCAGCAGCTCGTTCGTGAAGGCGGGTCGGTACGGGTGCGTGATCAGATCGTGGATCGGAAGCGACACCCAGAAGCTCCACGGCTGCCGATCGAGCATCAGTTCGGGGCGCTCGAGGAACGACTGAATCGGGTTCCCGAAGCGGATCGTCTGGTAGATCCACCACGGCCCGACAACGATGGCAAGCGCGAACCCGGCCATGGTCAGAAAGCGCCAGGGTCGTCGACGTCGGTCGATGACGGCGGCCGCAAGGAGCGCGACGATCACAACAGGCGCGGACTGACGCGTGAGAGCGGCACACCCGAGAGCAGCTCCGACCCAGAGCCCCCGGGACGCGGGCCATCCGAGCCTCCGCCCGGAAACGAGGAGCAGGAGAGCGAGAACGGCGAAGAACGCGAACGGGCCGTCCGGGTGAAACATCCCTGCCTGGCGCAGCACAACCGGGAGCCCGGCACATGCGACGACCGCGAGGGTCGGAGCCCACCCGCTCGACGGCCACACCTCTCGAGCCAGGGCCCACGTCAACCCAAGGAGGCCGAGCCCGAAACCGAGCGTGACGACCTGACCCGCCGCCCAATCGTTGCTCGCCATGAACGAGACGGCGTCACTGGCCGCCCACAGCGCAGCGACCACCGCAAGACCAACTCCGACGCGCCGCGCCCTCCCGCTGGCTGCCGCGAGCCCTGTAGCGGCGAGAGCGAGAGCGAGCCACAGAAGTCGCCGTGGCGCACCGGGAGCGCCGGGGACGAGCCTGTCCTCGGGCAGGTGATTGGCGAGCTGCTGACCGTAGAACGCCAGCAGCGGGAACGCCGGCGGCAACGCGTGCTCGTAGGTGTCGGCCTCCGTCGGTAGGCGCCCGGTGCGTTCGAGTGCGCTCGAGTACGCGACATACGCCCGTCCGTCGAAACCGTCATCGGGATCCATCGCGCTGAGCGACCGCCAGCCGAGCACCCCGAAGACGAGCGCGACGGCGACCGCCACGGACCACGGCGGCACGCGCCCCAACACGGACCGCGTCGCGGTCACCGTGTGTTCCGCTTCGGAGGTCGGTCGAGTCTCGCGCCCGAAGGCCAGGGGTGGCGGCACGGATTGTCGGAGGGGAGAAAGGTCACGATCGGAGTCCACGGAGCAGGTGGTTGGCTCGCAGCCCGAGAAGCCGAGCTCCTGCGGCAACGAGCACGAAGGCGAACGGTAGCGCGACGTAGAAGAACCGCGGGTGCTGGTTCGTCACGTAGTACGCGGTGTAGGCGAGAGCCGTGACAACGATCGGGACCCCGAGAACGGATCGCGCGTACCACCCGTCGATCCCGGCGATGCCCACGAGCGCGGGTACCACGAGAATGGCCAGCATCAGGGGCGTGAAGATCGTGGACGTGCGGAGGTTGGGACCGATGTAGTCGAGCGAGTACGCCGGAACGGGCGCGATCGCGCCGTCGTAGATCTGGACGTACCCTTTCGGCCACCAGGCAATCACGATCGGCACGCTCACGAGTCCTCCGACCGCAACGAGCGCGGCCCGCCGGAGCCCGTAGCGAACGGCAACGAGTGGCACGAGCACGAGACCGATGAGCCCGTTCGTCAGCTTCACAACCGTGGCGAAACCGAGAGCGAGGCCAGACGCAGTCGCTCGACCCTCACCCGGAGTCGGGCCGAGGAGAGCAGCTATCGATATGACGACGAGCATCGTGGAGAGAGGCCCTGTGTACAGATGGAGCCCCGCGTCGACGTTCCACTGGCCGTTCTCCCAGGCGAGGTGACCCGCGACGAGACCAACCCAGACGGGCCACGTCGCGAAGAGACCCGCCGCGGCAAGGCCGACCGAGTGCCGATGTCTCGCGCGCAGTCCGACGTATGCGGTCGCGACGGTGGTCACGCTGTTCGCCAGCAGGCCGAGCGCAAGCCCGACCGGGAAGGCCCGGTCGGGAGTGAGTTCGAGGCCGAGCGCCGGCAGGGGAAGAGCGCGGCCGCCCACGCGAGCGACCAGCCGATCACGGGCGCGCCGGGCGCGGCCGTCTCTCTGATGATCAGCGTGACGCCGACCGAGACCACGCCCGCCGGCAGGAGCAGCCCGACCGCATGCCAGCCGCGGCGCCACGACCAGACCCCGGCAAGGATCGCACCGACGAGCAGGACGGGCGCGACGAAACCGACACCGCCGCTCAGGACCGAGCGATAGGCGGCGAAAAGGTTCGAGATCGCCTCGTAGTACCCGTTGGCGTCGCCGTTGAAATGGATCCCGTCATACCGTGACAACAACGGCATGCGATCCGGTTCGGCGGCGAGGGCTGTGAGCGGAAGCACGATCCGGAAGGCGGCGAGCGCCGCCAGTGCGGGGACCCAGAGCTCGACCGCGAGACGGCGGTCTCGCTGTGCCGGCGGGACGGTCGCCGCTCCGGCGCTCACGGCCCGGAGCCGACGAGGGCGGAACGGCGTGATCGCACCAAGTGCGGCGTCTCACAACGTCTGACAGGAAGCAGCACTGTTGTGAGACGCCGCACTACCGCAATCACCATGGAGTGGGGTGTCCCGCAACGATCATTTCGGGTCTAGCGTTGCGGGACACCCCACTAGCGAAGCTCCTTGTTCGACTCCTGATCGAACCACATCCCGAACAGCGTGAACTGCGTGCCGGAGATCAGAAGGAGTGCCACGAGGACGATCGTCGCCGTCGTGATCTCGTTGTCGAAGAAGATTCGCGAGCACGCAACGAGGATCCCGAGCGCCAGGCCGACCGTCGTCATCAGCGTCCCGAGAACGTAGAAGAAGACCAGCGGATGGAAGTCGCGAATCACGTACTTCTCCTTCATCCGCCACCAGAAGCCCTTGAAGAGCAGCCAGGCGATCCGGGGGGCGACGCGCCGGATGCGAATCCCGGAGCGCTCTCCGACGCCGTAGATCGGCCGCGAGGGCACGTCGCGCACGCTCGCAGAGATCACGTTCAGATGCACGAGCATGTCGTTCGGGAAGCCGTATCGCCGGTAGATCCGCTCGAGATCGAGCCTGTCGAGCGCCGCGAGCGAGAGCGCCGTGTAGCCGGCCTGCGAGTCGGCGACATGCCAGTAGCCGGAGGCGATCTTCGTGAGCAGGGAAAGCACGGCATTTCCGAGGTAGCGCGTGTGTGGAATGAGCTTCCAGGCCTCGCCCGTGATCAGGCGGTTCGCCTTCGTGTAGTCGACCTCGCCGCGGGCCACCGGCCCGACGAGCTGGACGAGTTCCTCGGGATCCATCTGGTTGTCGGCAGCCATCACGCAGGTGACGTCGATCCGCTCCTCCCGCGCTCGGAGATACCCGGTCACGATCGCCGCACCCACGCCGCCGTTCCGGTCGTGCACGATCACCTCGACGCGAGCGTCCCCTACCGCACGCGCACGCTCGGCAGTTCCGTCGGGTGACGCATCGTCGACGACGTAGATACGATCGACGAAGTCGGGGATGCCGCGGAGCGTCTCGGCGACGAGATGCTCCTCCTCGAACGCGGGAACGACGACCGCCACACGCTTGCCCTCGACCACTAGTGCGCCGTTCCGGAAGTCCGTTGCCACTGTGGAGAGTGGCCAGGCGTGTCCTGGCCGCGCACGGTGCCCGTGTGCATGCTGGTGGCACGTGGACGGGCGCCG
>Ga0163153_10003000_pt1 | contig 23318 bp, 18 predicted proteins | sample OliLakLV19MP6IB1_FD_148629 | JGI IMG/M metagenome (GOLD analysis project Ga0163153, IMG submission 148629) | Freshwater microbial mat bacterial communities from Lake Vanda, McMurdo Dry Valleys, Antarctica - Oligotrophic Lake LV.19.MP6.IB-1 | ecosystem: Environmental > Aquatic > Freshwater >...
CCGCCGTTGTTCGCCATCGCCGACGCCACGGCCGGCATCGTCGTCCGCCTCCCGTCCGGCGTCTCGACACCGACCCGCGGCACGGTGGTCGTCGTCCGCGGTCCGCTCGCCGATCCATACGGCCAGCTGGAGGTCCGCCCGACGACCGACGGCATCCGCTTCGATGGCAGCTCGGCCGTGCCGCCTCCTCAGGCCCTGGTCGACGCTCCGTCGGAGAGCACCGAGGGTCGACTCGTGGCCTTCCAGGCGACGATCGACACCAAGCCCGCCAAGGCGACGAGCGGCGACCTGTCGTTCCTCGTCACGACCGATGCCGGGACGCAGGTCCGGATCTCGGCCGATGTATCGAGCGGCCTCGTTGCAGCGTCCGTGGTCGTCGGTGCCCACGGTCGGTTCGTCGGGGTCGTGGGCCAGCGAGCCAGCAAGAAGGGTGCGCTCGACGGGTATCGGCTGTGGGTCCGTGACCCAAGCGACGTGACGCTCACGGCACCGCCGTCACCGAGCCCAACGGCCTCGCCGGCGCCCGGGTCGACCACGACGCCGACGCCGACCGGCGGCGGGTCGTCGAGCGCCACCATCGCCATCGCCACGGCACTCGGCCGCGATGGCGCGGACGTCACGGTCAGCGGCGTGGTCACAGCCGGTGGCGAGTTGCTCGATGCCACGGGCCGACGCATCGTCATCCAGGACGCCAGCGCCGCGATCGAGGTCCTCGTCCCGACAGGTGCGGCCGCGCCGCGCGTCGGTGTCCGCGTCCGCGTGACCGGTGAGGTCGGCACGGCCTACGGCTCGCCGCGGCTCCGTGCCTCCGACCTGGCGGTCCTGGGTGGCGGCAGCATGCCGGCGGCGCTTGCGGTCCGCGGACCGTTCACGACGGCCCATCGCTGGCGGCTCGTGCGTATCGAGGGCCGGCTAAAGGACGTGGCCAAGCTCGGTGATCGCTGGCGCGCCGAGGTCGCGGTCGGCAGCACGACCCTCCTCGTCGTGGGCCAGCCGGGTGCCGGCATCCCGGTCGCGACGATGGTCGAGGGCCGTCAAGTCGTGGTCAGCGGGATCGTCCGAGCGGCGTACCCCACCGCGTCGGACCAACGGGCCACGCTGTTGCCGCGATCCGGCGCTGACGTTCGCGTGGCGGGCAAGGGCGCGGGCGGCGGCGGTGGCGGCTCGACGGGCGGTGCCGGCTCCGGGCCGGGCCCGGGTGGATCGGGCTCGGGCGGGTTCGGCCCGAGCGGGCCCGGCTCGAGCGCCCCGAGTGGTCCGGCCTCGAGCGTGGCGCCCGCGGTCGTCGTCGATGCGGACCTCGCGGACCTCGCCTCGTTCGTCGGACTGACGGTCCGGGTCGGCGGGCTGGTCGAGGATCCGACGGAGGACGGATTCGCGCTCGATGATGGCACCGCCATCGGACGCATCGTCCTCGCGGGGGAGGCGGCCGCCTCGCGTGACCTCGTCGAGCCGGGCGACGCCATCAACCTCGTCGGGCGCGTCAGCGCGGCAGCGGGCGAGGAAGGCGCGTTCATCGTGACGGTCGACGATCCGGACACGATCGTGCTCGGGAGCGTCGATCGGGCCGGCGCCCAGTCGTCGCCAGCGCCATCGGCGTCGTTGGCCTGGTCGACGCCGTCCGGCGACGCCCGCGGCGTCGACGGCACAAGAGCAGCGGGTCTCGCAGGCGGTTTCGACCCGCTGGCGGGCGGCGCCGGCATCCTGTCGCTGCTGGGCATCGGGCTCGCATCGATCGCCATGACGATCCTCCGACGGCGGCACGCGCGGCGACTCCTCGACAGCCGAGTGGCCGTCCGCCTGGCCTCCTTCGTGGGACCGCCCCAGGGCCCCGGCGAGGGCGTCTGAGACGTCCCGATCGGGCCGTGCACGACCTGAGCGTTGGCCGTGCACGGCCACGAGGGGAGCCACGAGGGTCACGACCGGGTTGCGGCCCGCCTTGACGCTCGTCTGAACGCAGGACTATCCTCCGGCGAAGTTTCGCGTCAGCGAAGCACGCCACACGCTTGAGGAGAGGTCTTGCCGAACGCGGATACCCGCGTCGAACAGCCCCGGGACCGGCGCATCGCCATCCCAGAAGGGGACCGGCAGTACCACATCGGACTCGGCCCAGGTGAACTGGCCGAGTACATCCTCCTCCCCGGCGACCCCGATCGAGCCACCCGGATCGGCTCACGCTTCGACTCCATCGAGCTCGAGCACCGACACCGGGAGTTCGCGACGGTCACCGGCACGTATCGGGGCCAGCGCATGTCCGTCGTCGCGACGGGCATCGGCACCGACAACGTGGAGATCGTCGTGGCCGAGATCCTGGCGATCACGGAACGTCCGACCTTCATCCGGGTCGGCTCGTGCGGCGCGCTCCAGCCGGAGATGAGCCTCGGAGACCTGGCCATCACCACCGGAGCGGTCCGACTCGAGTCGACCACGAGCTTCTTCGTCCACGATGGGTACCCGGCCGTCGCCGATTACGAGGCGGTCGTCGCACTCATCGAGGCCGCAGAGCAGCTCGGTCATCGGTACCACGTCGGGGTGACGGCGACGGCGCCAGGGTTCTTCGGCGCTCAAGGGCGCCCGATCCCGCAGCTACCCATCCGCTACCCTGACCTGGCCGAGGACATGGCGCGCCAGCGCGTCATGAACTTCGAGATGGAGGCTTCAGCCCTGCTCGTCCTGGCCACGCTTGCCCGGTGCCGCGCCGGCGTCGTCTGTGCGGTCTATGCCAACCGGACGACGGGTGAATTCGTGACCGGGGACATCAAGGACGCGGCGGAGGCTGCGTGCGTCGAGACAGGTCTGGAGAGCCTGCGCATCCTGGCCGCCATGGACGCGCAGAAACGCGCTGCATCGACGGACCGCTGGCGGCCGTCGCTGTGGACCACCAGCTAGCGCACCAACCGAGCGGGTGCGGGACATGGGATCTCGTGACGCTCACATCGGAACGGAGGAGCCCACCATGGCCGAGGCCTATTGCGTCAAGGACAAGAAGAAGGTCGAAGTCCAGAACGCCCAGCAGATCACGATGAAGAACGGCAAGCCGGCGCTCCAGGGCACCTGCCCCGAGTGTGGCGGCAAGGTCTTCCGGATCGGCGGCGGCTGATCCAGGGGTCCTCAGGACCTCACACATGGAACGGCCCTCGCCAGCAACGGCGGGGGCCGTTTCGTGTCTGGCGCCCGGGTCGTGCCCGTGTTCGCGAGGGCGTGCCGGCGGACGCGGGGTCGTGCCGGGCGTGCGCTCCGGGGTCGTGCCGGGCGTGCCCGGGGTCGTGCCGGGCGTGCGCTCCGGGCCAGCCGGGCGTGCCCGGGGTCGTGCCGGGCGTGCGCTCCGGGCCAGCCGGGCGTGCCCGGGGTCGTGCCGGGCGTGCGCTCCGGGCCAGCCGTGAACCCCAGAAATCGCGCAATAGCACTCCCAGTTCTGGTAACCAGGCTCCCGAACGGTGCAGAGACCCGTTGATGTCCTCGCCCGCACGCTCTGGCATACGGCGACTCGGAACGGCAGATCGACCGTGGTCCGTAGAACTGGTAGTGCTATACGGCGAAAACGCGGCGAAGGCCGGCCCCAAGGCACGACCGGCGGGCGAGTACGGCGAAAACGCGGCGAAGGCCGGCCCCACGGCACGACCGGCGGGCGAGTACGGCGAAAACGCGGCGAAGGCCGGCCCCACGGCACGACCGGCGGGCGAGTACGGCCCCGCGGCACGACCGGCGGGCGAAGGGCGGCCCCGCGGCACGACCGGCGGGCGAAGGGCGGCCCCGCGGCACGACCGGCGGCAGGCCCGGCGGCACGACCGGCGAGCCGGCCCAGGCCGAACGACCCCCATCGAGGGTCCGACCGAACCTCCGGGCCGTGGGACCCCCTTTGCTAGAATGGCGCTGCGCCGCTCTCAAGGGAGCCGAACGCCTCCAACCGTTCCGACACGCCGGGTCCCCGCGGCCCGTCGCGCCCCGCTCACGCGCGGTCGCAGCCGACCGCCCAGGAGGATCAGTCCCATGACGACCCGCGTCGGTATCAACGGGTTCGGCCGCATCGGCCGCCAGTCCCTCAAGGCGCTCATCGAGCGGGCCCCCGACGTGGAGGTCGTGGCGGTCAACGATCTCGTCGACGCCGAGATGAACGCGCTGCTGTTCAAGTACGACTCGACCTATGGCCGCTTCGACGGCGAGGTCGAGGCCGGCGACCACTCGATCATCATCGACGGCCACGAGATCAAGATCCTGGCCGAGAAGGACCCGGCGAACCTGCCGTGGGGCGACCTGGGCGTCGATATCGTCCTGGAGAGCACGGGCATCTTCACGGATGCAGCGAAGGCCAGTGCCCACATCGCGGCCGGCGCGAAGAAGGTCATCATCAGCGCCCCGGCCAAGGGTGAGGACGTCACCATCGTGCTGGGCGTCAACGAAGAGAAGTACGACCCGGCCGCCCATCACATCATCAGCAACGCGAGCTGCACGACGAACTGCCTCGCACCCGCCGCCAAGGTGGTCCACGACCTCGTGACCATCGAAAAGGGCCTGATGAACACCATCCATAGCTACACCAACGACCAGCGCATCCTGGACGTGGCCCACAAGGACCCGCGCCGCGCGCGCAGCGCCGGCCAGAACATCATCCCGACGACGACCGGCGCGGCCAAGGCCCTGGCCCTGGTCATCCCGGACCTCAAGGGCAAGTTCGACGGCTTCAGCCTGCGCGTCCCGACGCCGACCGTCAGCGTCGTCGACTTCACCGCCACGGTCAGCCGCGACACGTCCGTCGAGGAGCTCAACGACGCCTTCCGCGCCGCTGCGGCGGGCCCCATGAAGGGCATCCTCGGGGTCAGCGACGAGCCCCTCGTGTCGATGGACTTCAAGGGCGACTCGCGCTCCTCGATCATCGACGCCGACTCGACCATGGTCCTGGGCGGCAACATGGTCAAGGTCATCGCCTGGTACGACAACGAGTGGGGCTACAGCTGCCGCGTCGCCGACCTGACCGCGTTCGTCGCCGCCCGGCTGCCGGTCACCGCCTGACATGGACGCCCGCTCGGTCCGCGACGCGGACGTCGCCGGCAAGCGCGTCTTCGTTCGCGTCGATTTCAACGTCCCGCTGGCGGACGGCAAGGTCAGCGATGACTCGCGCATCCGCGCCGCCATCCCGACCATCGCGCTGCTCCTCCAGCGGGGTGCCCGGGTCATCCTGGCCAGCCATCTCGGCCGACCGGACGGCAAGGTCAGCGACAGCCTGCGGCTGCGACCGGTCGGCATCCGCCTCGGCGAACTGCTCCGGCGCAACGTCCCGGTCACCGGCGACGCCCTGGGCATCGGGACGGAAGACGCCATCAAGCGCCTGCGGCCGGGCGAGATCCTGCTCCTGGAGAACCTGCGCTTCCACGCCGAGGAGGAGCAGAACGACCCGGACTTCGCGGCCAAGCTGGCGAGCTACGCGGACGTCTACGTCAACGATGCGTTCGGCACCGCACACCGCGCCCACGCCTCGACCGTCGGCATCGCCACGCTCCTGCCCGCGTACGCCGGGCTGCTCATGGAGCGCGAGCTCCAGCAGCTCTCCGGCCTGCTGGAGTCGCCGGCCCACCCCTTCGCGGCGATCCTCGGCGGGGCCAAGGTCAGCGACAAGATCAAGGTCATCCACAACCTGCTGAATACCGTCGACCTGCTCGTCCTGGGCGGCGGCATGGCCAACACGTTCCTGCTCGCGCAGGGCAAGGCCATCGGCAAGAGCCTGGCCGAGCCCGACCGCGTCGATGACGCCCGACGCATCCTGGAGGCCGCCGAGCAGAAGGGCGTGCGCATCGTCCTGCCGGTCGACGTCATCGTCGCCAAGGAAGTCACCCGGGGCACCGAGTACAAGACGCTCCAGGCCGAGAAGATCCCGGCCAGCTGGCACATCGTGGATATGGGCAAGGCCAGCCAGGAGCTCATGGTCGACGCGCTGACCGGGGCCAGGACCGTGTTCTGGAACGGACCCCTGGGCGTCTTCGAGATCCCGTCCTTCGCCCATGGCACCAATGCCGTCGCCCGGATGCTTGCCGATGCGGCCGACGCCGGCGCGACCGTCGTCGTCGGTGGCGGCGACTCGGTGGCGGCCATCACCAAGCAGGGCCTTGCCGACCGCATGACCCACATCTCGACCGGCGGTGGCGCGTCCCTCGAATTCCTGGAGGGCCGGGAGCTGCCCGGCGTGGAGATCCTGCGCCAGCCGCTCGTGGAAAAGACGGAGGCCCGCGCATGACGACCATCGATTTCATCGACGCCCGCGAGATCCTGGATTCGCGCGGCAACCCGACCATCGAGGTCGACGTGGTCCTCGTCGACGGCTCGGTCGGCCGGGCGGCCGTGCCGTCAGGCGCGTCGACTGGCGTCAACGAAGCGGTCGAGCTGCGCGACGGCGACAAGGACCGTTTCGGTGGCAAGGGCGTGCTCACGGCGGTGGCCAACGTCACGGACCGGATCGCGCCGGAGCTGCTCGGCATGGACGCGGCGGACCAGGCTGGCGTGGACGACCTGCTCATCGACCTGGACGGGACGCCGAACAAAGGCGAGCTCGGGGCCAACGCGATCCTTGGCGTGTCGCTTGCTTGCGCGCATGCTGCGGCGGCGTCCTACGATCTGCCCCTCTACCGATACCTCGGCGGGGTCGGTGCGCGGATCCTGCCCGTACCGTTCTTCAACATCCTCAATGGCGGCAAGCACGCCTCGGACTCGACGGACTTCCAGGAATTCATGGTCGCGCCGATCGGGGTGGCTACCTTCGCCGAGGCATTCCGGGCCGGTGCCGAGGTGTTCGCCGCGCTGCGCACCATCCTCCACGACGACGGGCATGCCACGGGCCAGGGTGACGAGGGGGGCTTCGCGCCGTCGCTTCCCTCGAACGAGGCCGCCGTCGAGGTCATCCTCAGGGCCATCGAGAAGGCTGGCTATCGGCCGGGCGAGGATGTCGCGATCGCACTGGACCCCGCGGTGAGCTCCATCCTCGTGGAAGGCACCGGGGCTGAGGGTGTGACGGGCCAGTACCGCCTCGAGCGCGAGGGGCGAACGCTGGATTCCGGCGAGCTCATCGACCTGTGGGTGTCGTGGGTCGACCGGTACCCGATCGTCTCGCTCGAGGATGGTCTCGGCGAGGAAGACTGGTCGGGTTGGCGAGAGCTGACCGCTCGCCTTGGTGGCAAGGTCCAGCTCGTCGGCGACGATATCCTCGTCACGAATCCGGCATTCATCGCCCGCGGCATCGCGGAGGACGCGATGAACTCGGTCCTCATCAAGCTCAATCAGATCGGGACGCTGACGGAGACCATCGACGCGATCGATCTGGCGCGACGGGCCGGCTGGACCGCCATGGTCAGCCATCGTTCCGGCGAGACCGAGGACACGACGATCGCCGACTTTGTCGTCGGCATGGGGACGGGCCAGATCAAGACGGGCGCGCCGTCGCGCTCGGAGCGCGTGGCCAAGTACAACCGGCTGCTGCGCATCGAAGGCGAGCTTGGCGATGCCGCTCGCTATCTGGGCCGCGCGGCGCTGGCGGGGATCTCGGCGACGCCGCGCTTCGAACCCGAGACCGCGGGGCAGGCTGCCGCGCCGTGAATCGGCTGGCTCCGCGGTTCGTCGATCGAGGCGCGATCACGGCCGGCTATGTGGGCATCGGCATGGCCGTCACCGTGGCCATCAGCTTCCTGCTCATCATCCCGATCGAGCCGATCGTGTGGCTGCTCGCGCTGCCGTCGGGGATGCTCATCGGCTACTACGCGAACCAGCGCTCCGACCGGCGCTCCGGGCCCTGGGGTCGGATCCTCGTCAACGGCGTGTTCGCGGCCGTGCTGACCGGGCTGACCATGGCCGTGCTGCTGCTGGGCGTGAAGGCCCTGTTCTTCTTCGCCGACAACGGCTATCGGGATCCGGGGCTGGGCGGGTCGCTGACCTGCTCACCGGGCGCTGACTGCGTCTACCAGCGCTACCTGGACCTCGGCCGTGGCCCGGAGCTGGAGGCTGCCGGGATCACCGATGTCGAGGCGTTCACCGCGTTCTACTGGGGCCAGCAGATGACGGCCGCCGGCCTGACCCTGGGCGTCACGACGCTCGGCGGCTTCGTCGGGGCGGGGCTGTACGGGCTGACTCGGCGGCGCTCGCCGGAGGACCTGGTCAGCTCGGCGTCGCCGGAGTCATCGGCATGATCCGTGCTCCGATCGTCGGCTTGGTGTTGATGATCGCGGCCGCGGTGACCGGTTGCGGTGCTGGGTCGGACGACTTCGTCGACATCCCAGGAATCGGGTCGACGCGGATCGATGTTGCGCGTCCCACTGGACCTGCCAGTGCTCCGTGTGACGCCGATCCGCTGCCCGGGGCATCGTCCGAGACGATCGATGAGCGCGTCGCAGCGCTGCGTGCGATCGGTCTGTTCGCCGACAGACCTACCCAGTCGACGGACGAGATCGCGATCGACGTCGAGGCGGCGATCGACGAGGCATGGGGCGAGCTGGCCGACGAGGCCCTTCCGTTGCTGGATCTGATCGTTGCCGAACAGGACCGCGCGAGGGTCTGGTCGACTGCGGGACCCGTGACGGTCGCAGTGACCCTCGAGGGCGCCGCGCTGGAGGTGCGCCCAGTGATGCTCGAGGACTGGATCGATCCGGGGATCCTCGTTGATCTCAATACGGCGATCGGCGAAGGCCGCCGATTCGAGATGTACAAGGCATTCGATCAGACGGCATTCGTGATGGCGCTCACTGAACCAGAGCGGGTCGCGCTCGAAGCCCGCGGCTGGTGCTTCGAGTGATCCTGTGGGAGCTGGGTTCTCCGTCGCCCGGGCTGCACATCACTGCATCCTGGGCCAGTGGCCACAAACTGTCGTTCTAAAACCGCTCCGTGGAGGAGCGCCGCTCCCCTGAGGAGCACTTCTGCGACGAACGTGCACGGCTCCATACCCAGCCTGCCGGTCACTGCGATCTGGGGATCGACCCACGAGGCATTCGTTCTAAAACCGCTCCTTGGAGGAGCGCCGTTTCCCTGTGGAGCACTTCTGTGATTGACGTGCACGGTTCGGCCCGGGCGCGCCCTGGTCTGACCCGGACATGACGACGCCCCGGGCGGGACCCGGGGCGGTCAGGGAGTGAAGGCGCAGAGGCTACTTCTTGGCCGCGGCCTTCTTGGGCGCAGCCTTGGTGGCCGAGCTCTTTGCTGCCGCCTTGGTCGCGGACTTCTTCGCGGCCGCGGTCTTGGTGGCCGAGGTCTTTGCTGCCGCCTTGGTCGCGGACTTCTTGGGGGCGGCCGTCGCTGGAGCCTCAGTGGCGCTCGCTGCGGCGGCAGCCGCTGCGGCGGCAGCCTCGGCGCGAGCCGTCTTGCTCAGCGCCGCGCGGGCCTTGCCGGCGGCGGTCTGGGCGCCCTTGGCCTTGGCCGACTTACCGGCCGCGATACGGGCCTTGGCGGCCTTGGCCGCGGCAGCCTTGCCGGTCACCTTGACGGCGCGAGCAGAGGTCTGGACCTGGGCGCCGCCGAGGGCCGCGTTGACCTTGCGGGTCAGGCGCGACTTGCGGCGCGCGGCCGCGTTCGGGTGGATGGCGCCGGCCTTGGCCGCGCGATCGAGCGCCGACAGGGCTTCGGTCAGGGCAGCGGTCGCATCGACCCCTTCGACAGGGGTGGTCGCGACCGACAGGGCCTTGGCGACATAGGTCTTCGCGGCGCTGCGGCGAGGACCGAGGACGTCGTGGCGGCGCGCCGCCTGCCGGACACGCTTGAGTCCCGACGGGGTGCGAGCGCCCGACCAGGTACGGGGCGTCTTGGCCAAGTTGGCGAACCTCAGTGAATTTCGGAGATGGGCGTTGTCGGGCACGTGACACCAGCGGGTGCCGGGCGCGAGGCGGGATAGTACCACAGGCTCCCGCGGGGACCCAGGCATCGCCCGAGACCATGACGGTCGCCCGCGCAGCGCCGTCAGCGCACGCGACGACCGACGCCGCGGCCCGCCGACTGTCGCCCCCCGGCCGGTACCACCAGGTGCTGCTCGGGCACGCCGATGGTGCGTAGCGTAGCGCCCATGCGATCTCGCACGACCGCCGTCGCCGCCTGTCTGCTGGGCCCGCTTGCGCTCACCGGCGCGATCAGGGTGGCCATCCCAGGCGCCGAGCCGGCCATCCATGTCGGGGTCATCGCGGTCGGCGTGATGCTCGGACTGTGCGTCCTCTACCTGCGCACGGTCCGCCGCCTCGGCCACCTGGCCGCTGTCGCTGAGCGCCTTGCCGCCGGCGATCTCTCGGCCACGGTGGAGCGGCCCTGGGCCGGGCACGTCGGTCGCGTCGAGCGCGCCTTGAACGAGACGGCGACACGCCTGAGCGCGACCCACGACGCGGCGACCATCGATCGCCTCACCCAGGTCGCCAACCGCGGGTCGGTGCTGGCGACGCTGGACCAGGAGGTCGAGCGCGCGGTGCGCCACGAGCGCCCGTTGTCGATCGCCTTCGTCGATCTCGATCACTTCAAGGACATCAACGACACGTACGGCCATCACGTCGGCGACATCGTGTTGCGGACCGTGGCCGACCTATTCCGGGTCAACCTCCGGGTCAGCGACGTGGTCGGCCGCTTCGGCGGCGAGGAGTTCATGCTCGTCCTGCCGGAGTCGATGCCGGAGGAAGCGACCGACGTCGCCGAGAAGTGCCGCATCCTCGTCGAGCGTTATCCGTTCGAGGGCGCTCGCGGCGCACACATCCCGGTGACCGTCTCGATCGGCATCGCGGGTGGTTCCGGACGGACCCTCCAGACCGATGCGCTCATCCAGGCCGCGGACCAGGCGATGTACGCGGCCAAATCCCTGGGACGCAACCAGACCTACGTCTTCCGCGAGCCGGACGACGACGCGCGTGTGCCGGGCGCGCCCATCTCGTCCGCCGGTCGCGCGCGGGCCCTGGAGGTCGGCGCCGTCGGGCGGCGCGCGGCGGAGGTCGCCCTGAGCGCGATGATCACGCCCCTGCCGCACTACCGCGGCAAGCCCTCATCGCTGATCGCCACGATCGCCGTCGAGATGTCCCGCGACCTGGCCCTGCCGCCCCAGGAGGTGGAACGCATCCGGGTCGCGTCGCTGCTCCACGACATCGGCAAGATCGCCCTGCCCGAGGAGATCCTGGAGAAGCCCGCTCCGCTGACCGACGCAGAATGGAGCTTCGTCCGCCAGCATCCGCGCATCGGCCAGCTCATCATCGACGAGGCGGGCGGCCTGCGTGATGCGGGCAAGATCATCCTCCATCACCACGAGCGCTTCGGCGGCCACGGCTATCCGCACGGCCTGCGCGGCAAGGCGATCCCCCTCGGGTCGCGCATCGTGGCCATCGCCGACGCCTACGACGCGATGGTCCATGACCGGCCGTACAAGGCCTCGATGAGCCATGACGCTGCCTTGGTCGAGATGCGCCGGCACTCCGTCACCCAGTTCGATCCCGAGCTCGTCAACCTGTTCATCCGCCGCTTCAGCGAGCACGCTCCGGTGCCTGACGTGACCCTCGCCACGCCGCTCCAGGTCGACGCGGTCATCGACCTGGCCGCACTACGGCGCGCCTCGGCCTGACCGGAGGCACGGGCCGGCCGTCCGGCGCCAGACGGCTCGAGCCGTCACACTGCCCGCCGTGATCGCGATCGTCGGTGGCCTGGGCGCCGCCATCCTGTGGGCCGCCGCCACGCTCGCCTCGTCCCGCTCCAGCCGGATGATCGGGTCGCGCGTCGTGCTGGCCTGGATCATGATCATCGGGACCATCGTCGGGCTACCGATCGCCCTGGCGACCGGCGTCCCGTCGGAGGTCGAGCCAGACGTGCTGTTCCTGCTGGTCATCGCCGGCGTCAGCTACTCGGGCGGGCTGTACGCGGCCTACCGCGCGCTGACCATCGGCAAGGTGTCCATCGTCGCGCCGATCGTGGCGACCGAGGGCGCGCTGGCCGCGGTCCTGGCCATCGCCCTGGGCGACGCCCTGGCCCTCGGCTCCATCGTCGTGCTCGCGGTCATCGCCGTCGGCGTCGTCCTGTCATCGATGGAGCCGGCGCGGCCCGATGTTCCGGCCGGCGACATCGAGCTGACGGCGGATGCCCTGGAAGGCCCGGCGCCAGCGGCGGGCTCGTTCGCCGCCTCGGCGACACCAGCCCATACCGACACCCGCCAGGCCGTGATCCTGTCGTTGGTCGCCGCGCTCATCTTCGCCGTCGGCATCGTCTCGGCCGGGACCGCCGCCGCGTCCATCGCGCCGATCTGGGTGTCGCTCTCGTCGCGCATCGTCGGGCTCGTGCTGGTCGCGCTGCCGCTGGTGCTCCAACGGCGACTGACCATGACCCGGGTCGTCCTGCCGCTCATCATGCTGTCGGGCACGGCCGAGATCCTGGGCTCGACGCTGTCGGCCTGGGGAGCGACGGACAGCATCGCCATCGTCGCGGTGCTGGGCTCGCAGTTCGCGGCCATCGCGGCGGTTGCCGCGTTCTTCCTGTTCGGCGAGCGGCTGTCGCGGCTGCAGACCATCGGGGTCGTGACCATCGTCGCCGGCGTCACGGTCCTGGCCATCCTGCAGGCCTGAGCGCCCGGCGGCGGGCGTGCGCCCGGCGCCCGGCGGCCCCGACCCGGTCGCACGGTCCGCCACAGCCCGCCTGGCGCTCTCGCACGAAGGCTCCGGGGTGCATCGGCGAGCCATCGGTCGGCCCCCCCCAGGCGCCATGCATCTCGATGTCGAACCGGGTCCCCTCGCTCGTGCGCCGCCCGTTCGGGAAGTCCGCGATGGGCGCCGTGGGCTCCGGAGCCCCTGTCATGTCGCTGAGTTCCCCACCGCACATCGCCCCCACGAGCCGGTCGGCTACACTCCCGCCTCGTGACCATCCCCCAGGACCGCCTCCGCAACTTCAGCATCATCGCCCACATCGATCACGGCAAATCGACGCTGGCCGATCGACTGCTGGAGATGACGCACACCATCGACCCGCGTCAGATGACCAGCCAGGTCCTCGATTCGATGGACCTTGAGCGCGAGAAGGGCATCACCATCAAGGCCCGCTCGGCGCGCCTGGAGTACACGGCCCGGGACGGCAAGGTCTACGGCCTGAACCTCATCGACACGCCGGGGCACGTCGACTTCGCCTATGAGGTCAGCCACAGCCTGCAGGCCTGCGAGGGCGCCATCCTCGTCGTCGATGCGACCCAGGGCATCGAGGCCCAGACGCTGGCCAACGTCCATCTCGCGATGCGCGAGAACCTCACCCTCATCCCGGTCCTCAACAAGATCGACCTGCCCTCGTCCGACCCCGAGACGATCATGGACGAGCTGGAGAACGTGCTGGCCATCCCGCGCGAGGAGGTCATCCTGGCCAGCGCCAAGGACGGCACGGGCGTAGCGGACGTCCTCGAGGCGATCGTCGCCCGGATCCCGCCGCCCAAGGGCGATCCGGCAGCGCCCGTCCAGGGCCTCATCTTCGACAGCCATTACGACGCCTACAAGGGCGTCATCGTGTACGTGCGCCTGGCCGCGGGCACCTTGCGCAGCACGGAGCCGATCCGCCTGATGGGCAGCGGCGTGACCGCGGAGCCGCTCGAGCTCGGCGTCTTCCGACCGCAGCTGGTCCCCGTCAAGCAGCTCACCGCCGGTGAGGTCGGCTACGTGGCGACCGGGCTCAAGAACGTCCGCGATGCCCAGGTCGGCGACACGCTCACGACGCGAGACCGCCCGGCCAGCGAACCGCTCGTCGGGTATCAGCCCGCCAAGAGTCTTGTGTTCGCCGGCATCTACCCGGTCAGTGGCGAGGACTATCCACTCCTGCGCGAGGCGCTCGAGAAGCTGCACCTCAACGACGCCAGCTTCACCTATGAGCCGGAAAGCTCGGTGGCGCTCGGCTTCGGGTTCCGCTGCGGCTTCCTGGGATTGCTGCACATGGAGATCGTCCAGGAGCGCCTCGAGCGCGAGTTCAACCTCGAGCTGATCGCGTCCGCTCCGTCGGTGGAGTACCACGTCAACGTCATCCATGGCGGCGGGCAGGTCGTCGTGGACAACCCCGCGCTGCTCCCCGAGCCGTCGGCCATCGAGTCGATCGAGGAGCCGTGGGTCAACCTGAGCGTGGTCACCCCGAGCTCGTACATCGGTCCGCTCATGGAGCTGTCCACGAATCGGCGCGGCACGTTCGTGAACATGGAGTACCTGGACCCGTTGCGGGTCGTGCTCCACTTCGAGATGCCGCTGGCCGAGCTCATCGTGGACTACTTCGACCAGCTCAAGAGTCGCAGCCAGGGCTACGCCTCGATGGACTACGAGGAGCTCGGCTACCGGGCCGCGAACCTGTCCAAGGTCGACATCCTGGTCAACGGTGAGCCCGTCGATGCGCTGTCGATCATCGTTCACCGCGACCGGGCGCAGTCGACCGGCCGACAGCTCACGGAACGGCTCAAGACACTGATCCCGCGCCAGATGTTCGAGATCCCGATCCAGGCGGCCATCGGCAGCAACGTCATCGCCCGCGAGACCGTCCGGGCCATGCGCAAGAACGTCCTCGCCAAGTGTTACGGTGGCGACATCAGCCGCAAGCGCAAGCTGCTCGAGAAGCAGAAGGAAGGCAAGCAGCGCATGAAGCGGGTGGGATCGGTCGAGATCCCGCAGGAGGCATTCCTGGCCATGCTCCGGTTGGACGAAGGGTGAGCGACGCACGCCGGGTGACTGCCCGTGGATGAGCTGGTCGAACTCGCGCGCTTCCTGATCACCGTCGGGTTGATGCTCCTGCTGATCCTGCTTCGGCTGGATGCCGAGCGCTTCGGCACCGCCGAGTACTACGAGGCGACGGCGGTCGGGGAGCGGCCGCGGATCCGGCGTCGGCTGGGCTGGTACGCCCTGGCCGTGGGCATCGTCGTGGTCATCGCGTACATCCACCCGACGCCCGGCCGCGAGCTCTTCCTGGGCACGGGTGATCGGCTCGGAGCCGTGCTCGGTGGCTTCGCCTACGGCGCCATCGGCATCGGCCAGGCGCTTGGCTTCGCCTGGCTGCGCTATCACCGCATCCGCCTGCCGGACACCGGCTCGTACCCTGGCGCACTCATCAACTCGACCATCACCGCGTTCGTCGACGAGGCCACGTTCCGGGGCGTCATCTTCGGGCTGATGCTCAGCGTCGGCGTGGACGCCACGATGGCCAACCTGTTCCAGGCCGTGCTGTACACGCTCACGACGCGTCTTGGCGCACCGGGCCGCGACCGCTACCTGCTCGTGCTGACCCTGGGCATGGGTCTGCTGGGCGGCTGGCTGACGGCCGTCACGGGCGGCATCGCAGCCGCCTTCCTGGGCCATGCCATCACCAGGTTCGCCGTCTTCCTGTGTACCGGCCACACCGGCCAGACCAAGCCCAAGGGCCGAGAGGTCGAGGAGATCGAGGCGCGCCGACGACCGCCCAAGGGCTGGCGGGTCATCGGGTCCCGGGAGTCCGCCTCACGCGATCGCTGACGGCGTCCGCCCTGACCGCTGCGGCGCCGGTCGCGCTCTATATCCATGTCCCGTTCTGCGTCTCGCTGTGCCCGTACTGCGACTTCGTGGTCGTCGCCGGGGCCGCCGCGCGCGGCCCGCGCTCGCGCGTGGCGAGCTTCGTCGACGCGCTCGTGGTCGAGCTGGAGCTGCGTGCCGATGCGCTGGATGCGCGGTTCGGGCCCCCGCGTCGCCGGCCGCGGCTGGAGTCCGTATACCTCGGGGGTGGGACGCCGTCGCTCCTGCCGGCAGACGAGTTGGAGCGGATCCTGACCGTCGTCCGTACACGCTACGGGCTGACGGCGCGCCCAGAGATCACCCTGGAGGCGAACCCCGGGCCAGACGAGCGCGGCGACCCGACGGCGTTGCGCCGCGTCGGCGTCACACGACTGTCCTTGGGGGCGCAGTCACTGGATGACACGGAGCTGCGCCGGCTGGGACGGCGCCACCGCCGCGCCGACGTCGTGGATGCCATGGCCGGGGCGCGCGAGGCCGGGATCCCGTCGCTCAACCTGGACCTGCTGTACGACATCCCCGACGGGCGCTTCGGGACGTGGATGGCGACCGTGGATGCGGCCCTCGCACTTGCCCCGGACCACCTGTCGCTGTATGCGCTGACCCTCGACGACCCGGACGCCGAGGGGCTGACCGGGGAGGGTGGCGACCACCTGCCGACGACGGCCGGCGCGCGCCGCTGGCGCGAGGCGGCCCGGCCCCGCCAGGACGAGGACCGGGCGGCCGGGCAGTACCACCACGCGGTCGTGACCCTGGCCGCGGCCGGGTATCGCGGCTACGAGATCAGCAACTGGGCCCGGCCCGGGCACGAGAGCCGGCACAACCTGGCGTATTGGCGGCGCCGACCGCACGAGGCGGTGGGTCCCGGCGCGCACGCCTTCGATGGCCTCACCCGGCGTTGGAACGCCGCCCGTCTGGATGGCTACGTGGCGGCGCTCGCGGACGACCGGCTGCCGCCCGGCGGCGAGGCGGTCACCGATGCCGCGGCGGCCGATGCCGAGGCGATGATCCTGGGCCTGCGCCTGGACACCGGCATCCCCCTGGCCGCGGCGAGCGCGGCGCCACTCCAGGACCACTTCGTGTGGGCCCTCGCCATGGAGCTCGTGGACGTGACGCCTGACGATCGGATCGTGCTCACGACGCGTGGCCGACTGCTGTCCAACGAGCTGTTCGCGCGCCTCATCTGACCCAGGCGCGCGGCGACCTGGGGTGACCTGCCGCGCACGCTCGTTGACACTCGGAGAAGCTGACTGCTACCATCCTCGGACACTTGTTAGCACTCTCACCCATCGAGTGCTAACCACACGGGAGAACGAGCTTGGCGCGTCGAGTCCGCCGCCCCCTCGGCCCCCTGGACCTCCGTTCGCAGGCGATCCTCCGGGCCGTCATCGAGGAATACGTCACGACCGCCCAGCCGGTCGGCAGCCTGGCGCTCGTGGAGCGCTATGGCCTCGGCGTGTCCAGCGCCACGGTCCGCAACATCCTGGCCGAGATGGAGCAGGCCGGCCTGCTCACCCACCCGCACACGAGCGCGGGCCGCGTTCCGACGGACGCCGGCTACCGCTTCTACGTGGAGAGCATCGCGGAGTCGCTGCCGCTGCCCGCCGTGGAGCAGCTCATGATCCGGCACCAGTTCGGCCAGGTGGAGTTCGCGTCCGAGCACTGGTTCCGCCTCGCCGCCACGACCCTCGCGGGCCTGACCCGTTCGGCGGGCATCGCCACGCCGGCCAAGCCCAACGCCGCGCACGTCCGGCGGGTGGACCTGGTCGCGGTCAACGAGCGCATGGCCAGCCTCATCCTCGTCCTCCGCGAGGGCTCCATCAAGCAGGCCACGGTCCAACTCGACGAGAGTGACGCGGTCGACCAGGCCACCCTCAACCGGGTGGCCACGCTCCTCAACGAGCGCCTCACCGAGTTGACCGCCTCGGGCGTGGAGACGGTCGTCGGGCGCATCGGCTCGCTGGAGCTCGTCGAACGCGTCGCGACGCGGGTCGGTGAGCGTATCGTGCGCATCCTGCGCGAGTACGACGCGGCCGTCGTGGAGGAGGTCTTCAGCGACGGCCTGCTCAACGTCATGGCCGCCCCGGAGTTCGCCCAGAGCGACAAGCTCCGCCAGGTCTTCACGGCCCTGGAGAACAGGGCGTACCTGGGCGAGCTGGTCGGCAGCGTCGCGGGCTCCGGCCGCATCCATGTCTTCATCGGCGCGGAGAACCACCCGGCGGAGATGCACGACGTGTCGCTCGTGCTGGCGCCATATGGCCGGCCCGGTCGCGCCATCGGCGTGGTCGGCGTGCTCGGCCCCACCCGGATGAGCTACCCCCAGGCCATCGGCACGGTCCGCTTCGTGTCCGGCCTCATGAACGAACTGGTGGACCACCTGTATGCCTAGCCATCGCCCGCGTGCCCAGGAACGCGCCGACGAGATCGACGTCTCGCCGACGACGCTGCTGGCCGAGCTGGAGGCCGCCCGGGCCGAGCTGGCTGCCGCGCAGGTGCAGTCAGAGGAATATCTGACCGCCCTGCAGCGCGAGCGCGCCGAGTTCCTCAACTTCCGGCGGCGGACCGAGGAGGCGCGCCTGCGCGACCTCGGCCTGGCCGCCGAGGACCTCATCCGCAAGGTCCTGGCCATCGCCGACGACTTCGACCTGGCCATCGAGCAGCGACCCGAGTCGATCGCCACGGACCCGTGGTTCGAGGGCGTCAGCGCCATCGATCGCAAGCTGCGCGTCCTGCTCGAGAGCGAGGGCGTGTCGCCCGTCGCCGCGACGCCGGGCATGCCCTTCGACCCGCGAGAGCACGAGGCCATCGCCAACGTCGCGGGCTCCGGCCGGCGACCGGGCGAGATCGTCGAACAGGTCCGTCGCGGCTATCGACTGCGCGACCGCGTCCTCCGCCCGGCCCTCGTGGCCGTGGCCGCGGACGGCGAACCCACCCCCACTGAACCCCTAGCGAACTGACCCCCGACAGCGAGGAGCACACACCACCCATGGGCAAGATCATCGGCATCGACCTGGGCACGACCAACAGCGTGGTCGCGGTCATGGAAGGCGGCGAGCCGACCGTCATCGCGTCGGCCGAGGGCGGTCGGACCATCCCCAGCGTCGTCGCCTTCACCAAGACCGGCGAGCGCCTCGTCGGTCAGCTGGCCAAGCGCCAGGCGGTCACCAACCCGGCCAACACCATCTATTCCATCAAGCGCTTCATGGGCCGGCGCTGGGACGACCCGGAGGTCAAGCGCTCGCTCGACTTCGTGCCGTACGACGTGCACAAGGACGCCAAGTCGGACGGCGTGGCCGTCAAGACCGCGGACGGCAACACGTACACGCCGCCCGAGATCAGCGCGATGATCCTGCAGAAGCTCAAGACCGACGCGGAGGCGTACCTCGGCGAGAAGATCACCGAGGCGGTCATCACCGTCCCGGCCTACTTCGACGACACGCAGCGCCAGGCGACCAAGGACGCCGGCCGCATCGCGGGCCTGGAAGTCCGGCGGATCATCAACGAGCCGACGGCGTCTGCCCTGGCCTACGGCCTGGACAAGAAGGGCGACGAGAAGATCGCCGTCTACGACCTGGGTGGCGGCACGTTCGACATCTCCATCCTGGAGCTCGGCGAGGGCGTCTTCGAGGTCAAGGCCACCAACGGCGACACGCACCTGGGCGGCGACGACTTCGATCAGCGCGTCATCGACTGGCTGCTGGGTGAGTTCAAGAAGGACCAGGGCATCGACCTGGCCAAGGACCAGCAGGCCCTGCAGCGCCTCAAGGAGGCCGCCGAGAAGGCCAAGATCGAGCTGTCCTCGACGTCCACGACAGAGATCAACCTGCCCTACATCACGGCCGACGCGACAGGCCCCAAGCACCTCGTCGTGCCGCTCACCCGGGCCAAGCTGGAAGACCTCGTCGCCGACCTGGTCAAGAAGACCGAGGGCCCGGTCAAGGCCGCGATGAAGGATGCGGGCCTGAAGCCGGGCGATATCGATGAGGTCATCCTCGTCGGGGGCATGACCCGCATGCCCGCCGTCGTGGAGGCGGTCAAGGCGATGTTCGGTGGCAAGGAGCCGCACAAGGGTGTCAACCCGGACGAGGTCGTGGCCATCGGCGCGGCCATCCAGGCCGGCGTGCTGGCCGGCGACGTCAAGGACGTCCTGCTCCTCGACGTGACGCCGCTGTCGCTCGGCATCGAGACGCTCGGTGGCGTCATGACCAAGCTCATCGAGCGCAATACGACGATCCCGACGTCGAAGTCGCAGGTGTTCTCGACCGCGTCCGACTCGCAGAGCCAGGTGGAGATCCACGTCCTCCAGGGCGAGCGCGACTTCGCCGCCGACAACAAGACGCTCGGCCGGTTCATCCTCGACGGGATCCCGCCGGCTCCGCGCGGCGTGCCCCAGATCGAGGTCACCTTCGACATCGATGCCAACGGCATCCTGGACGTCAAGGCCAAGGACCGGGCGACCAGCAAGGAGCAGCAGGTCCGCATCACGGCCTCCTCGATGCTGTCCAAGGACGCCGTGGACCAGATGGTCCGCGACGCCGCCGAGCACGCCGAGGAGGACAAGACCCGGCGTGAGGAGGTGGAGACCCGCAACCAGGCGGAGGCTCTCACCTTCCAGGCTGAGCGGACGATCAAGGACCTTGGCGACAAGGTCTCCTCGGAGGACAAGCTCGAGGTGGAGAACTCCGTCTCGTCGCTGCGCGAGGCCCTCAAGGGCTCGGACGTCGAGGCGATCCGCGGCGGCATGACGTCGCTCGCGGAGATCCTCCAGCGCGTGTCGACAGCGGCCTACCAGGCTGCCGCGGCGGGTGCGGGCGATGCCCAGGGCGAAGAGCCGTCGACCGACGGCTTCGAGGCGCCCGAGGGTCCGGACGGCGAGGCTGCCGCGCCCGAGGGCGAGGAGACCGTCGAGGGCGAGTTCAAGGAGGTCTGAGCCTTCCGCGTTCCGACGCAGTCACGTGCGGCCCGCCGGTCCCCGGCGGGCCGTTTCGATTCAGGGGCGCTCAGGGGCGACCTCCCAGTGTTGACCGGACGTACCGAAGTCGAGGGTCGGAGCCGGTCCGAAGGTTCCGGCTTGGTGTACAGCGGTTGACTTGGGCCGCCGCTGGCCCCACGCTACCGGGACGTAGGTACTACGACGACCCGACTCTCGTGGAGGGACTAGCTTTGATCGCGCGTTCGCAAGCCCCGCTCGCCCATACTCCAAGGTCCGTCCGCCGCCTGGCCGTTCTCGGCACGGCGTTGGTCTTGGTTTTCGGACTCCTCGCGGCGGGCGCCGCACGCCCGGGCGGCGTCGATGCGACCTTCGGGCTCTACGTCAGCAAGTTCAAGATCTCGACGATCTCGTCGCAGACTGCCGGCGTGGCGTTCAATGTGACGGTCGAAGCGCAGGATGTGTGGGGCTTCAGGGTCCGGAGCTACAACGGTGCGAACGCGAAGCTGTCCGGTCTGGGCACCTCGCCGAACGGCACAGCGCCGAGTGGCATGGGCGTCGCGACGACCTGGTCCAGCGGGATCGGTGTCTTTCCAGTGACGGCGGTCCTCGCCACATCAAGCACGTCGATCACCGCGACGGACGCCGTGAGGAACATCACCAAGATATCCAACAATTTCGCTGTTGCACGCGGCGCACTTCGACTCTCCTTCGACGCGCAACCCCTCGATGCAAAGGTCTCGACGGCGATCAAGAGTTCCCTCAGTGGCGATCCGGTCAAGGTGCGGGCAGCTGACCTGTTCGGCAACGTCGGCGCCGGGGTCGGTGTCACGATCACCGCGGCCACGGATCCGGGCAACGTCGCGACGACCATCGCGGGGGGTGGCGCGACGAACACGGCCGCCGATGGCTTGGCGAGTTTTGCCGGCCTCACGATCGGCCAGATCGGCGCGTATGTCCTCAAGGCCGACTCCAGCGGTCTGACCCAAGTGACGAGCGGCGACTTCGAAGTCGTGGCTGACCTCGCCGTGTGCGACGAGTTCTCGTGCACGAACAAGGCCAGCACCACGGGCGCCGTTCCGAAGCAGACGACCTTCAGCACGATCAACACTGATGTCGACATGAACAACCAGGTCGTCCTGACGACGCAGTTCCTTCAGCGGATCACAGGACAGTGTGCCGGTGACGCGGGGACCTTCGGGCAGACGACCGAGGTCCGTGTCGGCGGGTCGGGCGTGACGTCGACCAGCCCGGACTTCAAGGTGGCGCTGATCTTCCCGAAGACGACCCTCCAGGTCCTGGGTCTTTCGGCTCGCAACGCCGACAGCTTCAACGTCTGCCTCGGGGCGACACGGCTGGAGGTCGGCGGCGGATACCTGGCGAAGTCCACAGCTGACGGCTCCGCTCAGGTACAGACGGTGGCTGACGGCAACGGCGTGCATTGGGGCTGGTTGGCGGACTGCTCGGCCGTTCCCGCCGGCAACCCGTGCATCACGCTTCGCACCAAGAATGCGGGCAGCCTGAAGGCTGAGCTCGGGATGACCACTGGTCAGTTCAATGCCCTTGGTTTCAAATCCAGCGACCTGGCGATCGTCGTCGGCAAGCCGTGGCCGTGGGACGGCAAGTTCACCGCTCGGTGATCAGCCGCAACTGATCGATCCATCGAAGACGCGGGCGCTCCGGCGCCCGCGTCGTCATGTCTGGAGGTCTGCCTCCGCCGCGGCATCGGCTACCTCGACCGACGTCTCGGTCCGCGGGATCGACGGGAGGTCGACGATGCCTAGCCGCTCCTTGATATGACGTAGTTCCTCGGCAAGGCCCGAGATGGCCGGCCCATCGAGCTCACCGACCGCGATGAGACCATCGATCGCGAGGGCGGCCTGGTACTCGTCACCACGCGACCTGGCGAGCTCGAGGGCAATGGAGAATGACTCGCGCGCCGCGAGTGGTTCGTCACGCTGGAGCCGCACCCAACCCCGGATGCGCCCTAGCGTCGGAACCAGGATGGAGCCGCCGTCCGTCGCATCGACCCGCGCAAGCGCGTCGTCCGCGAGTGCCAGCGCCTCCGTGCTTCGGCCGGCGATGACCAGGACCTCCGCCGTCCGGATATCGGTCGCGAGGGCCTCGCCGGGCAGATTGTGGCTGAGCTGCGTGACTCGCGCGTCTGAGAGCAGGGCCAGAGCCCCTTTGATGTCACCGCGACGCCCGACCGCCTTGCCCAGTTCGCGTCGACCCTCGGCCACGTCCGTTTCCGCGCCGGACGCGCGCCACACGCGGATCGCCTCACGGAGCAGCCCTTCGGCCTCTGCATAATGGCCCTGGTCCGACAGGATCTCGGCGATGTTGAACTTCGCAACGCTCTCCTGGCTGCGGTCGCCGATGGCCTCGAACAGGACGCGCGCTCGATCGTACAGATCGCGCGACTCGACCCATTCCGATCGCTCCTTGGCGATCACGCCCATGTTGTTGAGGGTGATGGCTTGCTGGGCGAGGTCGCCAAGCCGTTCGTAGATCTCCAGTGCCTTCTGCGAGTGGGTCGCCTTCTCGATCTCGCCGTTCTCAGTCAGCGCGGCGTCGAGGATGAAGTAGCACTCGGCCAGCGCGTCGTCGGCTCCGGCTCGCGTCGCCTCCACGATCCCACGCTGGCACCACTCGATCGCCTCGGCCGGTCGGTCCTGCGAGAACCGGATCCAGCCATGCCAGGCCAGCAGCCGGGCCCGTGCGGCGCCGGCGTCCGGGCCGGGTACGGCCTCAAGATCCACGAGCGCCCGTCGGACCCGCCGCACCGCGAGGGCGTACCGACCCAAGGATCTGGACTGCTTGGCCTGCTTCAGGGCCAGGCGTGCCGTTGCGGGCGGATCGTCGCTGGTAAGGTGCCGAGCCGCCTTGTATGAGGCGTCCGCGAGCTCTGCCTGGTT
>Ga0163153_10003002_pt1 | contig 23307 bp, 26 predicted proteins | sample OliLakLV19MP6IB1_FD_148629 | JGI IMG/M metagenome (GOLD analysis project Ga0163153, IMG submission 148629) | Freshwater microbial mat bacterial communities from Lake Vanda, McMurdo Dry Valleys, Antarctica - Oligotrophic Lake LV.19.MP6.IB-1 | ecosystem: Environmental > Aquatic > Freshwater >...
CTCCCAATCGTAAAGGCTTTACTGGTAACAGCACCAAAGATTAGGCTCTTGGCAGTAGTTACAAGAGCAGGATCAATGACTACGTTCTTAGAACTGGCACTATCGCTTCTAAAAATACCATCAATAGGTTGAGGCATCCAATGTGGTCACTAGACAATAAGCGTCATAGGGCTTTACAATTAAACCATATGAAAGATTTTTACAAAAAATACGGCTCCTGGGCGTTAGTTACTGGTGGCTCCTCGGGAATCGGGGAAGAGTTTGCCAAACAGCTTGTCGCCGTTGATAGTTATGCCTGCTTCGCTTAGTAGTTTGCTTGCTTTACTGTTAATTATTTTCATATAAATTTGGCTCTATGTTTGTAAACAATAGATTATTACAATTAGTGTATAAACACTATATTTCCGCGTACTTTGTAACTCTGCCAGGGAACTGGTCTGTAACACCAGTTCCCAGCCTAATTAATCATTATTAGCTAGGTAGTAAAACCCCGCCAATAACATGCACTATTCCGTTATCGGCATTAACATCTGTTTTCTCAACCATTACTTGATTGCCCTTGGCATCAATAAGGTATACTTTGCCGTCCGTAATTTTAACAGTCAACTTGCCACCTTGGACAGTTGTAATTTCTTGACCATCACTTAGCTCACTGGCCATTACTTTTCCGGATACCACATGATAGGTAAGAATTGACTTTAGCATATCAACATTTTCGGGCTCAAGCAGGGTGGCTAATGTACCTTCTGGTAATGCTTTGAAAGCATCATTTGTAGGCGCAAATACTGTGTATGGCCCTGTACCTTTAAGAGTCTCCACTAACGATGCTGCTTTGATGGCTGTTACTAAAGTAGAAAGACTAGGTGTATCAGAAGCTACCACCACGATATTTCCTGATTTCTTAGTTGTATCCTCGGCTGGTTGGCTTTGGTTCGAACTAGTGTTGTTCGAATCATCGTTATTGTTATTTACCGCCCAAAGCACTCCGCCCCCTACAACCACAAGCGCAACTATCCCTATAATTATTCCTGTTGATTTGTTACTGTTTTCCATAATTTGTTCTCCTATATTATTAATTAACATACCTATGTACCCTCCTATTTCATTCCCACCTCCTTATTAGTTAAACTCCGTATTAGAAACCTGTGAATTATAAGAGATACTTTTTGCAGTTCAGATTTGGTCGGAGTTTCAGGGTAATACTCTAGTAAAAAACCATTTATTGCGTGAGCAATTACTTTTGCTTCTTGCTCAATTTCGCTTTCGATAAATTCGAATTCACTAGTTTTTACCCCAAATCGAAGTACCTCATCTACATGAAGATAGGCTTTCGAAGGGATATAGCCACTGTCTAGCTTTAAAAATTCTTTTCTAAAGTGAAGATAGTATTTAAGTACATACACCACTTCTTCTATATGGTTAAACTGAAAAACAATGCGGTCGTAAAGCATTTGACTAGCAATTTGTCTTTTAGCTAGCTTAGATCGTTCGACCCCTAGTTGTTTACTGACATCATCGAAAATATATTTGAGGAGTACATCCTTATCTTTAAAAAAATGATAGATACTAGATAATCCAACGCCACTTTCTTTTGCAAGATTTCGCATAGTGAATCCTTCGTACCCATTTAGGGCAAAAAGCGTTTTTGCTTCAGACATAATAATTTGTTTCGTATGTATTGTCATAATAATTAGAACATTCGTTACACTATTAATGTAACACATGTTCTAATTATAAATCAACTGTGCTATGATATTTTTATGAACAAAGTAACTGACGGTCAAATTAAACCTTTAAGAAAATGGAATATATCGGCAGGTTTACTGCATTTAACCTCTCTTATATCGGTGGTAGCACTGTCCAATAGCTTTTCTCTGCCAGTAACAGCTACTTATATGGCAGGCCCCCCGGGCTCTACTTTTACAAACCCGATTCTGCTATTTAGTAATAACGTCAGTTACACTATTGCACTGTTTTTTGGTCTGTCGGCTTTTTTCCACTTTTTTGTCGCATCTAGGAAATTCTTTCCCCGCTATGCCGCTGGTTTAAAACAAAATCGTAATATTTTTCGCTGGGTAGAGTACTCTTTAAGCTCGTCATTAATGATATTCTTAATCGCCCAGCTGAACGGCATTAGTGACTACGCGGCTCTACTGGCAATCTTTGGCATAAACGTATCTATGATCTTGTTTGGTTGGCTGCAAGAAAAGTACACAACCCCAGGCGATGGACAATGGCTACCATTTATATTTGGCTGTATCGCAGGGATTGTTCCGTGGATTATTATTGTAACTCAGTTGCTATCCCCGGGTGGGCCTGCTGGGGCAACAGCACCTGGTTTCGTTTACGGAATCGTTATCTCGCTCTTCGTATTATTTAACTGCTTCGCATTAGTTCAATACAAGCAATATCGGGCAAGGGGTAAATGGGCTAATTATTTGCGTGGAGAAAAAACTTACATTATCCTTAGCCTCGTAGCAAAATCGATACTCGCATGGCAAATATTTTCTGCCACATTGGTAGGCTAAATAATTAATTTCTTCAGTGTAATACTAGACTAATACCAAATGTAAGCTAAAGCAAGGGAAGCCTAAAAATCAGGTGGTAGAAGCACCTGATTCGAACCCCTCATCCCTAGCCAACTTTCGTCTAACAGATATAAACCGAACTGCTATGCAACGGTTTTTACTTATGTAAAGACCCTCTATCAGAGGTAAGTTGGCTTGAGTGCCGTTTCCCTTCAAAACAACTATAGTTGAACTATCTCAAGAATAGTTTGATATGATAAATCTTAGTGATCAATACTACAAAATCGAATTATACATACAAATTAAGTACTCCCCCTGGTAAGAATTTTGATTCCAAATTTAAACCTGAATTAACACCAAAACAAATGCTAAAGCTGGGCGTTTTTGGTGGGTCATATTTAAATGACTGCCCAGATGAATTTCCGGCTGATTGGTTTGATTACGCCAGGCTAAGCGACCACGGCCCTGATCCTGTCTATAATCATTACGAAATAATGGCTAGCCTACCCCTAAAAGTTTGGCAGGATAAAGGTTGGATACATAAAGATGACCCGAAGGGTTGGTTCCAATGGTATTGCCGTTATTATATGGGTCGAAGACTAGTTGGTGAAGACGAGAGACAAATAAAACGTTGGGTGGCTATGCGCCGGCATATTAGTCAGATAAAAAAAGCATGTTACACCGGAGATCAAACGTGCCGTCGTCGCCAGCGCCAGGCGTTATTACATTGGGCGTATGATAGTAGAAATATATGATTAAGTTTGGAATGATGCTATGAAAATTGCTGTCATCGCTGCAAATGGACTTACTGGTCAAGTGTTCGTGCAATTTGCGCTTAGAGCGGGTCATCAAGTTCGAGCTGGAATACATAATAGTAGCAACATGAAGGCCGCTCCAGGTTTAAGCTTCATGAAATGTGATGCAACGCAGGAAGGTGAGGTAATAAAGCTAATACAAGGACAAGACGCGGTAGTCAGTTTTATTGGCCATGTACGCGGGTCACCACCGGATGTGCAAACCAAAGCAACGAAGGTTATTGTTTCTGCCATGACTAAACTCAATCAAAAAAGGTTGGTTAGTTTAACTGGTACTGGTGTCCGTTTTCCTAAAGACAAGATTACACTGATTGATCGATTACTAAACATGAGTATCGGTATTATTGATCCGAAAAGGGTTGTCGATGGCATAAACCACGCAGAAATACTTAAAAATAGTGATTTAGATTGGACTATTATCAGAGTACTCAGGCTTACTAGTGTTAAGAGACGGCAATTCGCACTACAACCTCATGGGCCAACAAAACCATTTGTCTCTAGAGATGAAGTAGCTCAGGCTGTATTAGAGGTTATAGAGCAGCATAGATTCATAAGACAGGCACCGATTATAGGCAAGGGACCGCATAACTAATCTTGATAGCTCTACGACCGCCCCATCATAAGTACAATAACTACTACCTGTAAATATATTACGTGATATATTAAACGCATGGCCGGATACTTCTACGCATACATTACCTCACTTATTACCATGGCGGTTCTAGATGCTGCCTGGCTGGGGCTTATTGCTCCATCGTTCTACAAAAAACACATAGGTTTTATTATGGCCGACAAGCCTAATTGGTATGCTGCCATTGCTTTCTATTTAGTTTTTATTTTAGGAGTTACTTTGTTCGTTGTTTATCCTGGGTGGAATAATGCTTATAGCTACATAAAGATTGCGCTAATGGGGGCACTTTTTGGACTGGTAACGTATGCTACGTACGATCTTACTAATCAAGCAACGCTAAAAAATTGGCCAGCAATAGTGACGGCTGTTGATTTGGTGTGGGGCACCGTATTAACGGCGTCCGTTTGCACTGTTGCTGTTATTTTGCTTAAGACGTTTGCTAAATAACTATGGTTAATCAGTTTATCGAAACGTTTATTTTGACTGGTTTTATAGTCTGGGTATATATGTCTTTGATGTTTATTATCTCGACGATTATAAAAAGAAATGATATTGCAGATGTGGCTTGGGGTTTTGGTTTTGTAATTGCCGGTCTAGCTAGTTTAATTTTCAATCAGAATACTTCGCTCCCTGCATCACTAGTATTTGTGCTGGTTTTAATATGGGGGACACGCCTAAGCCTGCACATTGGGCTGAGAAACTTAAAAAAATCTGAAGACTTCCGCTATAAAGTCTGGAGAGATACTTGGGGTAAATGGTTCTATGTGCGTTCTTATTTTCAAATATATATCCTACAGGGTGTTTTGTTACTCATCATCGTATCGCCAGTTATATTGATCTCCACATATGCACAGGGTAGTGTTACTCCACTCCTGTCTATTGCAACGCTCATTTGGGTATTTGGCTTTGCATTTGAGGTGATTGGCGACAGTCAATTGGCCAAATTCCTGAAAAACTCAAAAAATAAAGGTCACGTTATGCAAAGTGGCCTTTGGCGTTATACGAGACACCCAAATTACTTCGGAGAAGTAACACAATGGTGGGCGATAGGTATTATTGCTGTTGGTTACAGTTATGGATTGTTGGGACTTGTTGGCCCTGCCGTTATTACCTTTTTGATATTAAAAGTTTCTGGTGTCCCTATGTTAGAACAAAAGTACTCAAACAACCCTGAATATCAAGCTTATAAACATAGAACGAGTATGTTTATACCCCTACCAGTTACGACGTTTAATAATTCATAAAAACCAGCCGCTGATTAGCAATTATAGTTACAACAGATATGTCCAGTTAAACAGTGTGGAGTTAAGTGCTTGTTTGCATGCATTTTCAAGCTTAGTAACGATGTTGGCATACTCAGCCCATTCTTCAGTTGATAGCTCATGGAGGTGTGCTTTATGTTGCTACAGGGTCACATAGCACCTCCCTGGGTAGCCCTGATCTAGTGCCAAGCGTACAATCCAATGATTCGCTTCAAAGAGTAATGTCTTAGTATCATGTGTAGTTTTACAAATCTGGCATTCTAGATTCATGAGGTAAATATAAATGACTAATCACCTAAACAAAATCAAACAGTTTGGTTCCAACACTGTCTAAGATAGCCAGTCAAGCATAAGCATTATCTAATTTTGGGCTTAATACCAAATAAAGTCGGCTCCTCTAACCTGTTCGTCTAGAGATGAAACTACAGAGCATTGTAATAGTGAGCTGTTTTGAGACTCCTCTGTGAGGTATGAGCTTGTCCTTCCAGATCCCAAATCTGCCATCAAGTGGGCTGGTTGTGTTAGCTATTTTCTTACCAGTTTCTTGCGTATACGTCTGTAAATAATCGTGCGCCAAAAGCGACTGCTTTTGAACATATCTGTAATGTAGCGCGATGGCTGTTTGAAAACCAAAATCAGTTAGCTTTCCGACTACCCCAAATTACTGTTACACAGAGGTCGCAACAGATGTTAGTAGCAGACTACGCCTTTTAGTAATATCACTGGCTGGCAGGATTTGAACTACCCTAAGTTGAGAGAGGCAAAAATACTTCTAAAGATATTCTCGCCCTCATGTTCGTGCTTATGACCACTCAAGGTCCAGTACAGCTTACTGTTTGGCAACTTAGCGTGTAGCTCATATGCAGTATGGGGTGGGCAAACCATATCGTAGCGACCTTGCACGATGTGAACAGGCTTAGTTAGCTTATCGGCATTATTGAATATGTATCGGTCAGGCAGAAAACATCCATTTGAGAGGTAGTGCATCTCAAGCCGTATACCTGCTGGGTCGTATTCCTCAAAAGCCTCTGCCTCAAACCGGTCATTAAGCTGGAGAACACCACCCTCAAGGCAGTCATATGCATAGCCTGATAGCTTCTGCTCCTTAGGCGTACCATTAACAACCTTGTCAAAGTGGTACTTGCTTGGGTTGGCGTGATGCTCGGCTGGTGTTCTATCAATGTAGGCTTGCCAAACATCGGGGAAGAAAGTTTTAAACTGACCTTTATCAATCCAGTCTGCCTCTGCTTTAGAGCCAGTAAACACACCTCCGATAACTAAGGCTGATACGCGCTCAGGATGTGCAAGAGCATAGGCTAGTGCGAGTGTTGACCCCCAAGAACTGCCGTGTAGAACAAAGGTCTTTGCACTGAAAATATCTGCAATCTTTGTTATATCTGCAATCAACTTATCAGTAGTGTTGTTATCTAGTGAGCCATAAGGAGTGCTTTTGCCGCAGCCTCGTTGGTCAAAGAAAATTACGCGCTGGGTCTTAGGGTCAAATGCACCTTTATGCTTATCTTTAACTTGGCTTCCTGGTCCACCGTGCAAAAAGATAACAGGGTTAGGTGCGTCAGGGTTGCCCCACTCCTGGATATAGAGTGTGTGACCATCACCTACATCAAGCATCTTTTCACTAATAACATACTGGTCTTCATTCATTACTCAAGTATAACAAAGTAGTCTCTGTATTGGGCTACTTACAAAGGTATAATACAGATATGAGTAAAGACATCCCGGACCATCCACCAAAACACATAGATGACATCCATACTAAGCTGATTAGCCGTGTTGAGTTTGCGGCTAAACGAGGTGCTGAATTTAGTGCAGAAGTCCGTAAATGGGGTAATGACCATCCCGTATCACTAACCGGTGAGATTGCAGACGACAGACTATCGTATAAGATTGTTCTTAACTTTAGCCAACAGCCAAGTCTTGACGACTGGGGGCGCACCTTTGGTGATGCAATGCATCACCAAAGGAGTGTACTGAATAATATGGTCGCCGAAATTGCGCAATCCGAAGGAGCGACAAAAGAGCAGATTAAGAGCGTCCAGTTCCCGATAGCGCTAAGTGCTAAGCAGTGGCGTTCTGAAAAAAAGCGAATTCAAATGCTGCCAGTAGAAGTACAGGCTGTTATTAAGAAAGTCCAACCATTTACCAAAATGCCACAGTCCCCCACACAGCACCCTCTCGCGGTCCTCTCTGCTCTCAGCAACCAAGATAAGCACAGGCTTGAACTTACGCCTGCTATTGAGCCGCTACAACTGGCTAATAATACATCAATTGAATTTGAAGAAGTACCTGACCCAACCGTATTGCAGCAGGTAATGAACAAAATGATAATTGATGGTCGTTTCCAAGAAGGAGTTGAAGTTATCACTCACGACACAACCTGTCCCGCACCCCCTAAACTAGACACGTATACTAGTTAGTAATTAGGAGGTTTTTATGGACAGTAATACTGGTTCACCTAGGCGTGTATTCACGCCGGAGTTTAAGTTAAAAGTCGTGCTGGAAAGCATGCAGCGAGATACCACTGTTGAACAAGTAAGACATAAGTACAACGTTAGCTGGTCAGCCATTAACCGTTGGCGTAAAGATTTCAGGGCCAATGCTCACGAGATATTCGCCGACAAACGTAACCCAGGCGCTAAAGTTCAGTCCCAAGGGTATGCTCCTGGTCAAAGCCCTGACGAACTCAAACGAGTCATCGGTGACCTAACCGTCCAGGTGGAAGTTCTAAAAAAAGCCGAGGGGTTGCTGCCTTAAAGACCGCCAGTAAACGTCAGATGGTCACTGAGATTACTAGTAGCAACCCCAAGATACCAAAAGCCACTGCCGCCAAGTGTTTCTGCTTGTTGTTTCCGGGCATGTATCCCAGCATCGGGTGGTAGTTCAGGACCTACATACGATTCCCGGGTTGGGGTCAAAGCTACACAGGTGGCAGACCTATCAAATACCTCGCGATTCATAACTACATAAATATATATGTAAAGTTTTATAAAAGAAAGCAAGTTCTTGGTTTATAAAAAATGTTTTAAGAAAACGGGGGCTACGGCTACGATTGTTTCCTAAGAGCTAATTAACATCTATCTGTCAGCTAAAAACTTGAGGTCTGACATTTATCATCTGTTTTTCGTTTTCAGTTCGTACTGTCAAGTACGACTAAAAGGCGAGAAAACAGATGATAAATCATGACAGCTGCTCAAGTTTCGCTATTAACAGATGGGTGTTAATTAGCTCTAAGGTGCAGCTTTATAGGCAATTAATAGTCCACGCCACGTGCCAGAACTTGTGCCCAAGGTACTGTATGAACCGGCTGCGCTTGTAATCTGGTAAATCGGATAAATGCCACCAGTATCACCAGCCTTGGTAAATCCACTCCCAATCGTAAAGGCTTTACTGGTAACAGCACCAAAGATTAGGCTCTTGGCAGTAGTTACAAGAGCAGGATCAATGACTACGTTCTTAGAACTGGCACTATCGCTTCTAAAAATACCATCAATAGCGTCAGTTGTGGCAATTCCGCTGAATTCGTTAGCCACAGCCACAGCTGAACCACTAAAGGACGGGTATTTAATAGTTATCTTATCACCAGGTACAAGAGCCTTGGTCAGATGGGCCGAACAGACAAACAGTTTACGGGCAGCAACCGTACCATCATTGTTATATGAACTGCCTTTATTGTCACTACAGGATTGGGTACCGTTATTACCACCGACTGAAACACTTATGATAATCCTATTGCCAGCAGCAGCCCCACCACCGGTTGGTATAGTTAATTCTAAAGTATTGTTTGGTGATTGAGTCTTAGTATTAGAGACAACGGTTTTAACAAACTTTATTGAGCCGCTGGATGGTGGCGGTGGCGGTGGCGGTGGAGTACCAATATTGTAGTTAGCACTAGCACTAACTGTATTTTGACCGCTTCGGGCGATATTTTCGCTGAAGCTATAGTAACCGATGGCGGTACTCTTAGCTGATTTAACATTAATGTTAATTTCTTGTTTGGCTCCAGGGGCTAAGCTAATGTTGGAGTCGCTTAGTGTCTGCGTGAAACCACTTGGCAGAGATTTACTGATATTAAACGTACTGGCCGGGCAGACACTGTTATCATTATTGGTTATATTAAGCGTGTAAAGCTTATGATCTCCAGGATTGGCCCATTGGCTGGCGGGGTCAATCACAACTGTCGGACTGGCGGGCGTACAAGGTGTTGGGGGCGGTGGCGCAGTGAAGTCAATCTGGACAGTAGCGTTACCGCCCGGTGTTACATCCAGAGTCTTAATAGTTATTTTATTAACTGGGTCATTAAACGTGGCATCTTTGGCTAAAGCGGAGTCACTAAAATAGCTAGTGGTAGGAGTTGTATCAAGTAATTGCGTTTTAATTGCTCGGATCGATGAGCTAATACGCACTGTAACTCCGTTTACTACAGGCCAACTAGTATTGAAATTATCAAACGGTAGCTTTGGTTGACGATATTCCAATGCGTAATATGTCGGATATGATGCATAACCCTCTTGTGCGGCGGTGCGAGGAATGAGTATTAATTGAGGTGATCCACTGGTACGCGATCCAGATAAAGTATAAGTCCCGCTGGCGCTAACGGTCTGCACTTGACTACTATCAAGAAAGCCCATCAAGTTAGTTTGGGCCATGCTGTGTAACTTGGGGATCAAACCCATGACAGCATAAGGATCACCGTATTCTATAGAAGTACACGATGTAGATATTGTTACGGTTTTACCTGCTTCAGTACAAACCAGAATATTAGCGTGATGCACTCCGTAGTTATGTCCCAATTCGTGTTCAGCCGCCCACGTATTGCCATTCAGCCATGAATTGGATCCAGGAAATTCAGCATAACCCGCCCAATTACAGCTATTGTTGGGAAACAAGAATATATAATTATCATAACCAGTTAAGTTAACGCCGGCTTTGGCTGCCTCTGTCAAGGCTTTGGCTTTATTGCCGTAGGGGTCACAAACTTTTGGATCAGCATCAATGGTATACCAGCCAAATGCATCACCTGTGATTGACACTTTATCTAAGCTAGAGTCCTTGTAAAATTGATTGATAGAGGAAGAATCTGTTAATAATCTGGCTTTGGCTTGAGCAACAGTCATCATTTGGGTAGGATTTGATTTAAAGTTGAGTAATATCAAGGCAATCTTTTTGGTTATTGGTGTTGAAGCGGCCAACACTAAGCTTTTCTTTGGCTCATCGGTTTTAGTGACCGCGGCAGTTTGAGCCACATGCTTTTTGTCAAATTTTATGGTTGGTATGTTAACATCGGCATCAACATATTGGCCCGGTAGCTCCTCGGTTAAATACAGGCGACTGTTGTCTCTATTGTCGTCTGAACTGCCAATGTAGTATTCATCATATTTAGAGATAAGTTTACCGTTACCATCAGCTAAATCACTATGCACTTGATGCATATGACCCTCTAGCTCCACAGCGGTCTCCAGATATTGTTGGGCTTCTGCCGGGGCGTTAGCAAAGCCACCTGGATTAGACAGTGCCAATACGGCTTTTGGGCCACCTTCTTCTTCTAGCAATTTATCAATTAGAGCCAAACGTTCTTTGGCCGTAGCAGTAAAATCGTCTGTTTTTGGCTTTGATTGATCCTCAACCAACTGCTTGTCCATGCCAACCAGTTTGGTTGTTATCGTCTTTGCTTGGTCGGTAAGTGAGGATTTATGGGCTACTGGCGTAGATTTTTTGCTTTTGTTGCTAGATAATTGCCACGCACTCAAACCACTAATTATAACGATGAACAACAGTGTCAGACCTATAAGCAAAGGGCTACGCTTGGACGAAGGGGGTTGAGGCTTATCAGAAGAAGGAGGCGGGACGCTAGGAACGGATGGTTCGGGAGTATTCTGCTGTGGAGCAGTATAGGTATTTAAATCTTGTTGGTTTTCGTCTTGCATTATGCTAAAGCTTATCTCGAGTTGATTGTACCCCTTCTATGAACCCAAGGCAAGAGCGTGTACGAATTTGCAAAACTGATGGAAAAGAAAGAAGTCGTACCCTAGACCTCACTCGCACACCTTTTACTTGATCTGGCGGAGTGTACCGGATTCGAACCGGTGGTCTCATGCGTGCGATGCATGCGCTTTACCAGCTAAGCTATAGCAATCCCAAATCAAAGTGGCCAAATTGTAGATCTGATGTGAGTGAGCTAGAAGTACTGTTCTCTGAGTGAGTCATATCCGTAGATATGACGAATGAGGAAACAGTTCTTATACTGGACTTACGCAAAAACCACCCCTTTAGGATGGTCTTTGCTTCGTGCGTGCCCACCCGCGACGGGTGGTTTTTGTTTTTGTAATTTTTATTTTCGCCCCTGCTCTTTTCTGCTTACAAGTAGCCCGCCAACTGGCGGATTATGAGGAAGAGTGAAAAGGATGTGGGGTCACGCGCCGCGTACGCACGACTTAACATAAACATAACAATTTTATCTTATTTGTCAAGCATATTACTGAGTTCTTGTTCAGTAATTTGTTTGGTACCTAACTTGTGGGCTTTAGTAAGTTTAGCTTCGCCTCTCCGCTGGCCAGCGGATTGGCCCACCACCAGGTAGTCTGTATCCTTGCCGACACTGGTCTGAAATACTCCACCGAGCTTACGTATTTGATCGGCCGCTTCATCACGTTGCATGATTTCTAGCGTGCCGGTGACAGCAAACTTTTTGCCAGCCAGTTTGTCGCCGGTATGTTTGACTTCCTGTGGCCAGACGCTCAAACGGCGAAATTTGGCAAGTAATGCCTGGTTATCGTCATCGGTAAACCAAGCCAAAATCGACTCAGCTACGATTTCGCCGATACCTTCTACTTCTTTGAGTTGACCATAGGTTGCGCTTCCCATACTGTCTAAACGCTTAAAGTAATTGGACAGATCAACCGCTGTTTGCGCCCCGACATGGCGAATGCCCAGGGCATAGATAAACCGGGGAAGTGGTGGACGGGTAGTAGCAGCTATGCCCGCAATGAGTTTTTGGGCTGATACCTCCGCAAACCTATCTAGACCCATAACTTGGTTTTTGGATAGCGTATAGATGTCTGATAGGTCATGCACCAACTTGGCGTTAACTAGAGCAGTCGCATTCTTTTCGCCTAAGCCATCAATATCAAGGGCACTCTTGCTGGCAAAGTGCTCGAGTGCTTGGCTGAGCAGAATCTTGCCGGTGGCATCCTTAACGCGGTAGACCACCTCACCTTCTGACCGCACAAATATGAGTTCTGGGTATTGGCGTTGTAGCTCCTTTTCCATGTCAAACTTCTTGGCATATTTGGGTCGCAACTCCGTGAGTACTTGGTCAACTTGCGGGATAACATCACCCGCCTTATATATCACTACGGTGTCGCCAACTCGGATATCTTTGCGAGCAATTTCATCGGCGTTATGAAGGCTGGCATGCTGAACAGTGCTACCAGCTACGACAACTGGATCAAACACCGCAACTGGCGTAGCCGCACCTGTCCGCCCAATACTAATGACAACATCCTTAACCATGGTTGTTGCCTCTTCTGCCGGATATTTATATGCCACCGCTCCACGAGGATTCTTGCCAACCACGCCGAGAGCAGCATACAATTTGCGGTCATTGAGTTTGATCACCAACCCGTCTGTACTAAATGGTAATCCGTGACGTTTCTCTTGCCATTCCCTAACAAATCCCATCACGCCTTGTAGATCATCGAAGACCTGGGCCTCAGGATTGGCAACAATGCCCAGAGCTCGAAGTGTTTGGTAGGCAAAGGCATAGGTTGGTACCTCTTTTGGGTTGTCACGGACTAGATCATACGCACGAAACTGTAATGGCCGGGCAGCAACCAGACGTGGATCTAGCTGCCGTATAGTTCCAGCTGCTAGATTGCGCGGGTTCGCAAAAACGGGCAGACCCTGCTGTTCACGCTTATGATTTAATGCCTCAAAGTCCTGCTTGAGCATAATGATTTCACCGCGTATTTCAGTTCGCCCTCGCAAAAAATCTTCGTGCTTTTTGTCATAGCGTAGGTGCAAAGGCACGCTCTTGATGGTACGAACATTGGCTGTGACATCTTCGCCAACAAAACCATCACCGCGCGTAATGGCCTGGATAAATCTACCGTCTTCATAGATGAGCGCAGCCGCTAAGCCATCCATTTTTATTTCGGCAGTGTATTCGTGTTTGTTACCTGGAGCCAATTTTTCAGTCCGTTTTACCCACGCTTCTACGTCTTCTTGGCTAAATACATCATTGAGGCTCAGCATGCGTGAGCTATGTTGCATCTTACTGAACTGTTCAAGCGGCTGCCCGCCAACACGTTGAGTCGGTGAGTCGGGCGTAATAAGGTCTGGATAGTCGTGCTCTATTTTTTTGAGCTCTTGCATGAGGCCATCATAGACAGCATCACTAATACTTGGTTTATCGAGCACGTAGTACTCATAGGCATATTGCTGTAGCTGGGATCGAAGACTATTGAGGCGGGTATCCACCAGTTGCTTACTCATAATAATTCCCTGTAAAGCGTATACATATAGACGTGCACCACAATCAACACCAGCATGCTGATTAGGAAAAATATCCACTGGGCCGCCGCCGTTATAAACAAAATAAGGGGGATCATGATGACCGCTGTTAGTATCAACAAGGCAAGTGGCAAGAACACTACCTTGCGCATTACCGCCCAACGCCGGTATATCACTAGTTGGCGGGCAGATCGGAGTGCCTTCATAGGCGTCATATCGGGCAGCGTCACAATGTACAGCGCAAAAATCGACGAACAGAGCATATAGAGCGATAATAGGGCCAGCAAAAAGAATAGCAATGCCCAAACCGATTTTTCGATTGCTGTAATGGCAATGCCATTGCCGACAACTGTGGAGTATAGCCAGCTACCGATGGCAAGAGGCATTAATTGCAGACTTATGACCAGCAAGATCAGAATGAATGGCACCAGTGGATATACACCTCTGTAAAAACCATCTTTTACGCCAACTGTTTTGCCAGCTAATACTTGGCGCAGCGTCCAAATAATTACCAAGCTCATGATGATGATAAGGAAGGTTTGATACAGACTGCCAGTGGGAGTGGCGGAACTGCCAGCAGAGCCTAGTAAGTAACTAAACAAGGCTGCCCCGGTCGCCAAATTGGCATACCGGCCACCAAAGCCATCCTGGAGCGTAGCCTTGAGTTCACTTAGGTTAATACCGCCACCAAAGCCCCTAACGAGCAAGATAGTCAGCAGTCCATAGATAAGTGTAAGGCTACCAAAAAGTTTCCAGTGACTTTTGATAGTAAGCATCGACTGGCGGAGTAAACCAAATGCACCTGGTAAGTCCTTGGCAGGCTGTTTGATACGTTTACTAACCCGAAAGGAACGATATATTGGGCGTTTCAGCCGCCGCGGTATAGTGCGACCAGTAGCTGGCGATCGCTTATTTTGGGCTTTTTTGGTACTTTTTGGTTTGGCAGCTATGATGTTTACCCTCTAAATGTGTGTTCCCATAGAACGCAAACGCTTAATCCGGTCTTCTATAGGAGGATGGGTGCTAAATAGGGTAGTAAACTCACGTTTGTTGAGCGGATTGGCAAAAAACAAGTGTGCCGTTGTAGTATTTGGTCGCTTAGTAGCACTGCCGTGAATTTTGATTTTCTCGAGCGCACTGGCCAAACCTTCGGGATAACGAGTAGTTAACGCACCGGTAGCATCGGCCAAATATTCACGTTTACGGGAAATTGCCATCTGGATAAGTATCGCTACTATGGGAGCCAGAATGGCAGCAATAATAGCCAGTATAAATAGATAGGAGCTTCCGCTATCTCTATTGTTACGATTACCACCAAACCAGGCCATGCGGAGCATTATATCCGCCAGTATGCCGACAACAGCAGCCAGAGCAAAGGCCACCATGCTAACTCGGATATCATAGTTCTTTACGTGTCCCAGTTCGTGCGCTATCACACCTTCCAGTTCAGTGTCATCCATAACATTCAGGAGGCCGGTTGTGGCAGCAACCAACGCATGATTAGGATCGCGGCCAGTGGCAAAAGCATTGGGGGCCGGATCGTCCATGACATATACCTTGGGCATAGGCATACCATTGGTTATAGCGATATTTTCGATAATCCGGTACAGCCTGGGATTATCACGCTTCTCAATCTTGTGCGCGCCGTTAAGTGCAACAGCCAGTTTGGCAGCGGCAAAATAGGTGATAATCGCATAGACGGTGGCACCAATGAGCACGGCAATAGTTATGCTCGGACGTCCACTGTAGAGAGCAAACAGCCAGGATAAACCTGTGATAAATATCACAAAACCAAGAATTAGCGCCAGGCTTTTACGCTTGTTAGCGGCAATTTGCTGGTACATACCTTAGAATTTGGCTTCGACCGGCTTGTCTATGGTGGCCTGCTCTGCTCCCTCAACCTCAAAGAACTCACGCTTTTTGAACCCGAATGCGCCGGCAAAAAGATTGATGGGGAAAGACTCGATCTTGATATTGAGATCCCTGGCAGAACCGTTGTAAAACCGGCGTGAAGCCTGAATTTTGTCCTCGGTATCAACAAGCTCTTCCTGAAGATGTTTGAAGTTTTCGTTGGCCTTTAGGTCTGGATAGGCTTCGGCGACCGCAAACAGGCTTTTAAGTGTTTTCTCGAACATGTTTTCGGCCTTGGCGGTCTCGGCTACGCCTTGAGCATTGAGGGCATTAGAACGGGCTTCGGTGACCTTTTCGAAGACCCCTTTCTCATGCGCGGCATAACCCTTGACGGTGTTAATGAGGTTAGGGATAAGATCGTAACGACGCTTGAGCTGAACCGTAATGTCACTCCATGCTTCCTCTACCCTTACTTTGGCCCGCACTAGACTGTTGTAGATAACTACACCAGTTATCACCAAGAGACCCAAAACAACTAGGATTATTACAATTGTCATCTGTCCAAATCCTCCTTATTTCTATACTGTAATTATAGCACCACCACCGAAAAATAGCTTTCGTTATTGTTAAGAGCTAATTAACATCTAAGTGATTCTGACGTGGTGGGCAAGGTGGGACTCGAACCCACAAGGTTTTTAGACCAACGGATTTTAAGTCCGTCGCGTATACCAATTCCGCCACTCGCCCCATTGGGGTCCCTGCAAAGAGAGGATTCTTTGTGGGGTAACTCTGGAGGCACGTACGAGATTCGCACTCGTGTTTCAGCTTTTGCAGAGCTGCGCCTAACTCCTCGGCCAACGTGCCAAAATTTACTTACGATTATGATTATACGTTAGTGTTAGTTGTGAGCTCAAACAACTAAGTATGAGTAAAAGTAAGCTGTGTCTTGTCACCTACATAGTAGGTGTTATTCTTCTAGCGCTGATAATGCCCTCCCCATCAATATCTACTGCTTCAAACTGCATGGCTTCCAGCCCAAAAAGCTTTACTGCAACATTGCCTAAATTATCACCATTCGCCAGCCAAGGATGAGTTTCTGGGGTTATCGCAATGCCAATAACCTTTAGTATGCCATTTGGCCTGGTTAAAACAATTAGACCAGATTCGTGAATTTCCCCAAGTTTATTTACATCTTTTTTAGAAGAAGAGCCCAGAAAAAGTCTGTCATAGGCATAATCGATAACTGCGTTATGATCACAGACATGTGACTGTTGCCCAAGTAACACTAGGCCGGCCTGTTGAGCCGGAATTTTTCTGTTTGCCAGAAGTACGCCAAGGGGATCACCAAGTTCCTCTGGTATTAGATCCTCAGGCTTAATAGCACCTGATTCCACAGCCGCCAGATATGGCAAATATGGCCTTGGTGGCTGATCGGGCTGAATTATTGATTTAATAATTTCCAAAACATTCTCCTTAAAATAAAAAACTGCCACCAAAAGTGGTAGTTCTTCAAGCAACTCTATTTTAGCATAATTACTAGACCCGACTTACGCAGAACCATTCGTTCCCAGGGTAAAGCTGGGTGAGCGAAAACAGTTTTATCGGAAAGAGATGTATCCATAGATACATCGAAAGAGGAAAAAATGTTTGCAGTCAGTCAGATTTGGCCTGGGCATGGAGGAGTTTTGCGTAAGTCGGGTATAGTCTGGTCAAGAAATTTTGGAGTAGCCCCCGATTAAGAATTAACGCGCTGTGGCTCTTTGACATGATTCCCACCGTGCTTTGCTAACTGTTTATCAAAGGTAATGAGTGTATTTTCGTATACCTTTGCCTCAATCGCCCCGTAGCAATCTGCAAAAGACAAAGATTTCTTAGCACCGTACAGATCAATAACCTGATCTAGAAAATAGTCGTTGTATACCAAGCTGCGTAAACCCAGAAACTTTTGTACTAATTGCACTATATCCTCTCTTACCATACCGACAACTCTTTCAAGAACAAAAACTGTCTCTGTTACTACAACATCCGTTACATAGCACGGCGAAGTGGTAATAACGACCTTGGCCAGAGATGTTTGCGCAGGTATATCATTCAATAAGTAACGAAGAATGACGTTTGTATCAAGACTATTCATCCCGTTAGACCCTTTCACCCCACCGCACCGACATATGAACAGACACGATACCCATTGATATATTGGTGCTGTGTTGCATAGGTCTAACGGGATTCACAGGTAGTCAGCGACCCAGGCTTTGGCAGCAGCTTCTTTTAATGCTTGACCAGTTAGACCCTTTTTGTGGCTAGGTATCTTTTTAGTAATACTATCTCGCAAGGCCTCAAATTCATGTACATCTGTACCGCCATCAATAACAACTTGGCGATTTTTATCCAGTGTAAGGTGGACTTTTTGTCCCGTCTTAAAACCAAGCGCTTTGCGGAGTGGCGCGGCGATAGTAATAGTGCCCTTGCTCGTTATAATCGTGGCGTATCTCATGTATTACATTTTAAATATTGTATTACGTTTTGTCAATTTCTCTCGCTCTATATACCATGCAAAATACTTGCATGCCACACTTTATAAGCCTACTATTAAAATCATACAATAACTATAAGCTTTAGTCTCTAAAGTCTTATCGATGCGATCAAAACCCTTGATAACAACTTTTGTAATCTGATCAAACTGTTTGTCAATCTTTTCAAAACGCTTATCAAGTCGCACTTCAAGATTGTTTAAGTTAGTTTTTGTAGCTTGGCCGGACATATCAATATTGTATCATGCATTAATTAAGTAGAATATCACCTCATCAGGGGTGAAATAGCTCGCTGGAGAAGGATTCTTGAAGTGCCGTATCAAGAGTATTTGATTTGTGGGTGTGGGCTGGGAGCTATACCCGACTTACGCAGAATCGTTCGTTCCCAGGGTAAAGCTGGGTGAGCGAAAACAGTTTTATCGGAAAGAGATGTATCCGTAGATACATCGAAAGAGGAAAAAATGTTTGTAGCCAGCCAGATTTGGTCTGGGCATGGAGGAGTTTTGCGTAAGTCGGGTATACGCTAGTTAGGCAGCTTTGGGTTCTAGTTGAGTAATGCGTTGTTCGTGATCTTTAAGTTGCTCATCATTTGCTTGATTTGATTGTTCAATTGCCTCTGCAACCGATGCGGACAAATCATCTATCTTGTGCTCAACTCTATCAAGCCGTCCATCAACTTTATCAAGACGCCCATCCACTTTATCAAGCCGTCCATCCATTTTGTCAAGGCGCTCAATAATCTCAGAAGTTTGTTGCGAAACGGTAGCAGCAATAAATTGTTTTAGGTCTTGCATATTATCATCGTCCATGGGGCTTCAATTATACTCCAACTTAGCCACCAGGCACTACAAAGTTGGGAATATGTTTGTTCACTTTGGTGCAGCAGGTATCAAAAAGTTTCCACCTTATTAGGGATGAAATAGCTCGTTGGAGGTCCATTCTAGAAGTGCAGTATCAAGAGTACTTGTTATCTAGGTAAGAGGTGGGAGTTACACTAACTGTATAAATAGTCGCTATTAGCATGACAGTATAATCCATATAGTGCTTATGGTTGGTACTCCGTTGTTTGTGGACCTGTGGCTAAAAGCTACCTAATCTAAATCCTTATCGCAAAAGAAGTTTAGTAGGCTTTTTTTGCGCCGTCTTCTACTGCTTTTTCAGCATTGTCTTTAGACATCATTGCACAAACAGTTGTTCCACATTTCTCGTGCTTCCCCTTGGCCATGAAACCACCTTTTGCAGTTTGATGAATCGCTGGTGCTGACAAATCAACGCCTTTTTCCTTACACTTAACGCAATATCCTGTAACCATGTCTGCCCTCTCTTTTAGTCTTAATAAATATGTTGACTTACAATCGTAATTATATCAAAAAAGAGACCTTAATGGCATCTTTATTATAAGCATAAGCTTGATGGTGCCGGATAGCTGGCATATTTCTAACCGCTAACAGTAGTGAAGTTGATATTTATAAGTTAAAAGAATTAGTTAATCAGTTCAACTTAGCTAACAACTTACTTAGCTAAGCAACAATTTCTTCTGCGATACTCTTGGTAGCTTGATGGCCATCAATCTGTATATCGATTAAACCTTTTTTGGTAAGTTTTTTAAATGTGTCGAGTTGAAGTTGAAGCCATGGGGTCGCGTCTGCATAACTTTCCACTTTCATTCTATTCTTGTTTCTTTCTATAAGTTCGGTCAAAGAAACATTTATTAAAATTATCTTAAAATCTTTACGGCGAGCTAATCTGAGCAGTTCTTCTGGAACGTAACTTGCGAGGTAGACAGCGTTAGATTTCTCTAAGATGGATTTTACGATTTTTGGCACTAGAACCTTATCTTTATACTCATTATCGCTCGGCCACTCATCATGGTTAGCCAACATCACTTCTTCATCCATCTCAAATATATGCAAGTCGGTATTATCCCTTAAATAATTCATAAGCGTTGATTTGCCGCCAGCAGACGGAGCTAATACAATAATTTTTTTAGACATAATGTAATAATATCAAAGAAGTTAGTTAGAGTCCTAGTTTGGGTTGAACGTAAAAACGTCGATTTACTCGACGTTTTATAGAGGTCATGTTCTGCAATTTATTTGGTGCGGGTGAAGAGACTCTAAGCCCTTGACCCGGTAGGACCGGCTAAAGAGTTTAGCTGCAACTCTCGACTATTGATTATTTTACTCGGTCGAGAGTTAGAGTCTGATCAACGCCGAATCCAATGAAAAAACCGCCCAAAAGGACGGTTCTTTCATTGGTGCGGGTGAGGGGACTCTAACCCCTGGCCTCGTCCTTGGCAAGGACGCGCTCTAAACAACTGAGCTACACCCGCATAAATGAACATTTTATTGGAAAAGTACGCTGAAGTATACTTGGCTCTAAACAAAGCCGACGCTCCGGTCGGCTCCCCGACAAACCTCGTCGGGGCTGAGCTACACCCGCTTACATAATGAGACAAACTTGAGGTTTTTCTCATCGCGCCGGGCAAAAAGTGCGATTTTTGCTCGGGCTGCTCTTTCCCTTAAATCAGGAAATACTGGTGGCTCCGCACAGACTCGAACTGTGGACACAAGGCTCTTCAAGCCTCTGCTCTACCAACTGAGCTACAGAGCCGTTTGGTGGGTGATGAGGGACTCGAACCCCCGACCCTCTCGGTGTAAACGAGATGCTCTAGCCAACTGAGCTAATCACCCTCGTCAGAATTGACGGTCGTTTTTCGCAAAATTGATAAGATCACTTTTGCTCCGACCTGGTGGGCAAGAGAGGACAGCGCTCTGGCCTCCGGCGCAGGGCTAACCTGCCTGGAGGTTCAAGTCTATTCTCTCTTCAAAATGCATTAACCCCCAAAAGAGTTGCCGCATTTTGGTGGGCAAGAGAGGACTTGAACCTCCACGCCTTGCGGCACAGCCACCTCAAGGCTGCGTGTCTACCAGTTCCACCACTTGCCCGTTAAAGAACAGGTGTTATCTTACGTGTTTTCAGGGGAAAACTCAAGCATTTCTATAGCTATTCCAATACAAAATGACCAAATCTTGATTGATGGCTGATGAAGCTAAAAACTATCTTTCTTTATACTAAAGTGTATCTGTAGATACGCTGCAGATAAAAAAGTAGTTTTTAGACCAGCAGGCGTAGTCAAGAATGGCCATTTTGTTTTGGGAGGGCTGTAGGTTTACGAATGTGGTAAATGATTGTAAAGATGGTCTAGCGAATACTCGTAACGCAACAGCGGTTTAATATCTTCCAGCTCAACGTTGATTTTAACCCCGGGATTAAGCGTGCCGTACGGGTCAAAAAACTGTTTTACTTTTTGGAACAAGCCATAGATATCCTCACCGTACAAGGCTTTTAGATAGGGGGCACGTATCCTGCCGTCGCCACGCTCACCGCTGGTACTCCCGCCCATACTAATAACCATTTGGTAGTACTCATCAATCAATCGAAATACCTTTTGTCGGTCCCCTACCTGATTGAGATCCATAAATGGTTGCATATGCAAATGCGCATCGCCAGCGTGGCCCCACATAGCCGCCTGTAAGTGATATTTAGTAAATAAGGCATAAACTGCCTCTATGTAATCATTAAACCGATCAATAGGCACAATACCATCGTCGATAAAGGGTAATGCTCTGAGGTTGTTCTCGGCTTGAGTTAGAGCCGTAGCCACTGCTTGACGAATTTTCCAAAGTCGCTCTTTGCCACTCTCTTCTGTCTCCGTTTGGTGCGATATCTGATAGTGATCGAGCGTCTTCTGGGTTTTTTTGGCAAGGCGCTTTTGGACTCGAGCACTTAAATCATCAAACTCGATCAACAAAACCAGTTTGGGAAAAGGTTCACTAATCATGTCCTTCAGTTGGTTAGGATTATGGCGATGAACAGAAGCTAGGAGCTGGCCATCCACCGCCTCAATAACACTGGGTCCATCCGACCATTTGCGTATTTCGGTGATTACCTCTTCTGCTACACGCAAATCATCAAAAAAGGCCGCAATCAAGGTAGTCTGCGGATTGTGCAATTCCGTCGTCAGTACAACTTCGGTAACAATACCCAGAGTCCCCTGTGAGCCAACAAACAGTGGTGTTAGATCAAACGAGCCGTCTTTGTGCTTGATATCTGCCAGCTCATAGCCAGCTGTATTTTTGCTCACTCCTAGCTTGGTTTCTTTAATCAGGGGCTGGTTTTCCTCTATTAGGGCATCGAGACTGCGATAAATTTCACCCTCGAAGGTGACCAAGCCGAGCTTTTTGCTTAGTTCCCGTTTGTTAAGCCGGCGGGTTTCGATAATCTCGCCATTAGCCAGAACAACCCGTAGACCCTTTACATAACCACGCATGCTGCCATACTTTAGCGATTTCTCCCCGCTGGCATTGTTGGCTACGGCACCACCGATAGTGCTGTACTCTAGCGAAGCTGGGAAGGGGGGTAAAAAGCGGCTGTGAGTGTGGAGCGCTTGCTGAAGTTTACCAAAGGTTATGCCTGGTTCAACAGTGACCAAGCCAATTTTGGTGTCTAGCTCCAGAATCCGGTTCATGTGTGCCGGGAAAACCATGATAATACCACTGCCCAACGCAGCACCCGTTTGATCGGTGCCAAAACCACGCGCAGTTATAGGTATTGTTCTACCACGCTCAGCCAATTGCCAAGTAAATCGCGCAGTTTTACGCACGTCTTGTTCATTCTTCGGATACAGCACAATTGATGGTGTGACGGTAAAGACGCTGGCATCAGTCGAAAATTGCTTGCAGACATGCGAGGCTGTTAGGACTTCTCCCAGTAAGTGTTCTTGTAAATAATAGGCAACTTTTGAGCTCATGTTTACTAATCATTCCCCCTCTTGCATATTGAGTGTGCTGCCACTCATGATAGCATATTTGCGCTCACTAGCTGGTTGCACTAAAATGACGGTGTCTGTTCCTTGTGCGTTGGTGGCCTTGGTTGGTAGACACCTTGTTATTTACTGGACTTACGCGGATGTGGCGGAATTGGTAGACGCGCTAGCTTCAGGAGCTAGTGGGCTTAGGCCCGTGGAGGTTCAAGTCCTCTTATCCGCACCATGGTTCGACGAGCTCACCATTTGCGTGAGTTGTTAACGTGTTAAACTTGACATAATGATATATCTTTGGTATACTTCTGGTATATGAATAACACTACACTACATATACC